>Ga0102832_1001060_pt1 | contig 25650 bp, 24 predicted proteins | sample EBPBio282013_DNA_FD_88942 | JGI IMG/M metagenome (GOLD analysis project Ga0102832, IMG submission 88942) | Wastewater treatment Type I Accumulibacter community from EBPR Bioreactor in Madison, WI, USA - Reactor 2_5/28/2013_ DNA (Illumina Assembly) | ecosystem: Engineered > Bioreactor > EBPR >... | reverse complement strand
GGCGCGAGCCGGCCGTCGACGAGCTCGAGGATCGGCTTGACCGGCAGCGCCTGGCCGAGCAGGGCCTGCGCGGCCCCGATGCGCCCGCCGCGGCGCAGGTAGTCGAGGGTGTCGACGTAGAACAGCGCGGTGCTGCCGCGGATGCAGGTGACGGCCGCCTCGGCCACCTCGTGCGGGCCGGCGCCGGACTCGGCCGCGCGGGCTGCTGCGAGGACGCCGAAGCCCATCGCCATCGCGACCGAGCGCGAGTCGACGACCGTCACCGGCACGGGCGACTCGCGCGCCGCGAGAGTCGCCGAGTCGAAGGTGCCGGACATGTCGCCGGACAGGTGGATCGACACGATCGACGTCGCGCCGGCGTCGGCCGCAGCGGCGTACGCCTCGGCGAACCGCTGCGGCGACGGACGCGACGTGGTGACCACGCCCCAGCGGCGCAGCGCCTCGGCCACCTGGGTCGGCGTGATGCCGGTGCCCTCGTCGTGCGCGACGCCGTCGACCACGACCTGCACGGGCACCACGGCGATCCCGCGCGAGGCGACGAGGTCGGCAGGGATGTAGGCCGTGGAGTCGGTGACGACCGCGACCTTCGGCATGCCCCGACCCTACGACCGTGCGCTGCTACGCCGGGACGATGTTGACGAGCTTGGGGGCGCGGACGATCACCGTGCGGATGCCGCGGCCCTCGAGCGCCTTGACGACGCCGGGAGCGGCCAGCGCCAGCTCGCGCAGCTCGTCCTCGGAGATCGACGGCGGCACCTCGAGGCGGTCGCGGACCTTGCCCGCCACCTGCACGATGCAGGTCACCGACTCGTCGACCAGCAGGGCCTCGTCGGCGACGGGCCAGCCCGCCAGGAACACCGACGGGTCATGGCCCAGGCGCGACCACATCTCCTCGGCGGTGTACGGCGCCACCAGCGACAGCATGACCGCGACCGCCTCGGCCGCCTCGCGCACGGCCGGGTCGCCGCCGCCGGGGCCCGAGTCGATCGCCTTGCGCGCGGCGTTGACCAGCTCCATGGTCTTGGCCACCGCCACGTTGAAGCGGTGCGACTCCACCGCCTTGGTCGCCTCGTCGACGGCCTTGGCGGTGGCGCGGCGCAGGGCGGTGTCGCCCGCGGTGACGTCGACGCCCGGCTCGCTGGTGACGTCGCCGGACAGGCGCCAGGCGCGCGACAGGAACTTCTTGGCGCCCGACGGCGAGACGTCGGCCCAGTCGATGTCGTCCTCCGGCGGGCCGGCGAACACCATCGTGAGCCGGACGGCGTCGACGCCGTGCTCGGCCAGCTCGTCGGACAGCCGCACCAGGTTGCCGCGCGACTTCGACATCGCCGACCCGTTCATCACGACCATGCCCTGGTTGAGCAGGCGCGTGAAGGGCTCGGTGAACTCGACCATGCCCATGTCGAAGAGCACCTTGGTGAAGAACCGCGAGTACAGCAGGTGCAGGATCGCGTGGGTGACGCCGCCGACGTACTGGTCGACCGGCATCCACCGCTTCGCGGCGTCGACGTCGAAGGGCCCGTCGGTCTTCGACGGGTCGAGGTAGCGCAGGAAGTACCAGGACGAGTCGACGAAGGTGTCCATCGTGTCGGTGTCGCGTGTGGCAGCGCCGCCGCACGTGGGGCAGGCGACGTTGACCCAGTCCTCCGCACCGCCCAGGGGCGACGTGCCCTTGGGCTTGAGGTCCAGGCCGGCTGCGGGCGGCAGCGCCACCGGCAGCTGGTCGTCGGGGACCGGGACCTCGCCGCAGGACGGGCAGTGGATGATCGGGATCGGTGTGCCCCAGTAGCGCTGGCGCGAGATCAGCCAGTCGCGCAGGCGGTAGTTGACCGCCCCGGTGCCCAGGCCCTTCTCCTCCAGCCACTCGACCATCCGCGCGATCGCGTCGGCCTTGCGCAGGCCGTCCAGGAACCCGGAGCTGACCGCGACGCCGTCGCCGGCGTACGCCTCGTCGCCGGGCCAGTCGGCGGGCGGCTGCACGACGGTGACGATGGGCAGGCCGAAGGCCTTCGCGAAGTCCCAGTCGCGCTGGTCGTGCGCGGGCACGGCCATGATCGCGCCGGTGCCGTAGTCGGCCAGCACGTAGTCTGCGGCGTAGATCGGGATGCGCTCGCCGTTGACCGGGTTGACGGCGTGGCGCTGCAGGAACACACCGGTCTTGGGCCGGTCGGTCGACAGCCGGTCGATCTCGCTGATCGCCTTGACCTGCTCCAGGTAGGCCTCGAACTCGCCCTGCGCCGGCGTGCCGGCGGCCAGCTCGGCGGCCAGGTCGGAATCGGCCGCGACGACGAAGAATGTGGCGCCGAACAGCGTGTCGGGGCGCGTGGTGTAGACCGTGACCGGCTCGTCGCGGCCCTCGATCTCGAAGCGCACCTCGGCGCCGGTCGAGCGTCCGATCCAGTTGCGCTGCATCAGCAGCACCTTGTCAGGCCAGTTGCCCTCCAGCTGCTGCATGTCGTCAAGCAGCCGGTCGGCGTACTGCGTGATCCGCAGGTACCACTGGGTCAGCTTCTTCTTGGTGACGACGGCGTCGCAGCGCTCGCAGCGGCCCTGCACGACCTGCTCGTTGGCCAGCACGGTCTGGTCGTTGGGGCACCAGTTGACGGCGCTGTCCTTGCGGTAGGCCAGTCCCTGCTCGAACATCCGCAGGAACAGCCACTGGTTCCACCGGTAGTACTCCGGCGAGCTGGTCTGCAGGACGCGGTCCCAGTCGAACGAGCAGGCGTAGCGGCGCATCGACGCCTTCTGCTGCGCGATGTTGTCGTCGGTCCAGCCGGCGGGGTCGACGCCGCGCTTGATCGCGGCGTTCTCGGCGGGCAGGCCGAAGGAGTCCCAGCCGATGGGGTGCAGGACGTTGAAGCCGCGCTGCACCCAGTAGCGCGCGATCACGTCGCCGAGCGCGTAGGCCTCGGCGTGACCCATGTGCAGGTCGCCCGACGGGTACGGGAACATGTCGAGCACGTACTTGGTGGGGCGCTCGTCGTCGGGCCGGCCGGACCGGAACGGGGCGATCTCGTCCCACACCGGCAGCCACTTCTCCTGCACGGCGTGGACGTCGTAGCCGGCCTCGCGGGCGTCGGCCTCGGTCGTCGGGCTGGCAGCGCTCTCGGTCGTCATCTCTCGCGTCTCTCGCTCGTCATGGCCCCGGACAGAACAAAACCCCTCGCGCAGGAGGGGTCAGCCGCACCGGTGCGCCGGCTCTGGGTGAGCGTCAGCGCGTCGTCCGGTGCGGCCCGCTAAGCAGGAGGCCGAATCGCACCCGCTCAGGATAGCCGAGGGCCGCAGCATCGCCCGCGCCGGTTGCCGTCGCCGCCCGTCACGCGACCGGACGCCGCAGGACGGCGACGACGAAGTCGGCCGCGTCGTGCCAGGGCCGCAGGTCCCAGGTGGCGAACCGCTGCTGCGGCTCCAGCCCTGCAGCCGCGGCGTCGCGCTCGAGGTCGTCCGGCGAGTAGCCGCGGTCGGTGGCGAAGCCGAGGACGACGACGCCGTCCGGTGCCAGGTGCGCGGCCAGCCGCTCGAGCACACGCGCCTCCGTGCCCGGGGCGACGTAGACCATCACGTTGCCCGCGACCACGATGCCCTCGAGGGGGTCGGGGTGGCCGAGGGAGGCCAGGTCGAGCTCCGTGAGGTCGGCGACGTGCCAGCTCGGGCCGGGATGGTCCTCGCGAGCCGCTGCCACGAGCACGGCGTCGGCGTCGACCCCGACGACGCTGTGGCCGCGCTGGTGCAGCACGGCGCCGACGCGGCCCGTGCCGCACCCGGCGTCGAGCAGGCGCGAGCCGGGCGGGACGAGCGCGTCGAGCAGGCGCGCCTCGCCGCTGATGTCGCGCCCCTGCGCAGCGAACGCACGGAACGTGTCGACGTACTTCGCGGAGTGGTCGCTGGGGGTATCGGTCTGCCAGCGGGTGGGCTCTGCCATGCGCTGCACGCTAGCGCCGCAGCGTCAGTGCGCGCTCTCGCGCACCCAGTCCTCGGCCGCCGTCCGAGCGGCCAGCAGCGAGTCGGTCACGACCGGGGTGGCCCGGAAGACCGCGTCCGCCCCCAGCAGCTCGAGTGTCCCCGTCGCTTCCAGCTGCGCGGCGACCCGATCGCCCACACCGGCCAGGTACAGCCGGCAGCCGGCCCGGGAGAGCTCGTCGCTGTAGCGCCGCAGGACAGTGATGAACGTGCTGCCGAGCTCCTGCTTGCCACGGAGCCTGAGGATCACCGCGGCCGACGGCGCGCCCGGAGCCGGCAGCTGCCTGTCGAACAGCGGGACGGCGGCGAAGAAGAGGCTGCCGTACGGCTGGAGCACCACGACCTCGCCGGATCGGAGGACGGCAGGGACCTCCCCCTCCACGAGGCGTCCCTGATCGTCCCACTCCCACCGCGTCACGGTGACGCGGTTGGACTGCTGCGCGACGTGCAGCACCACGGACAGGCCGACGCCGACCAGGACGGCGTACTGCAGCGGCACGACCAGGGTGAGGACGAAGGTGACCGCCATGGTCGTCGCCTGGGCAGGGCCGGTGCGCCACACCCCGACCATGTTCTCGACGCGGAACGACCGCACGCCCACGAGGATGAGCAGCGCCGCGAGGGCCGGCATCGCGATGTAGCCCAGCACCGGTCCGAACAGCAGGATGAGCAGGGCCATCACCGCCGCGGCGACCAGGTTGGCAGTGCGGCTCCGAGCTCCCGCCGCGCGCACCAGCGATGTCGCCGACATCGACCCGCCGACCGGCATGCCCTGCAGCAGGCCGGCTGCGATGTTGGCCACCCCCTGGCCCCGGAAGTCGCCCGACGCATCCGGGTAGCGCCCGTCCGGGTTCGGGATCGAGCCGCTGATGCCCGCTCCCTGCACCAGACCGACGAGCGCCAACGACAGGGCCGGCACGAGGAGGGAGCCCACCAGCGACAGATCGGGCACGACGAACGAGGGCAGGCTGGAGGGCACCTGGGCGACGTCGTCCAGCGTGGCGACGGCGGTCAGTGAGAGAGCCGCTGCTCCCGCCGACGTGAGCACCACCGCCACGACGAGCCCCAGCTGTCCGACCGGGGTCCGCTCGAGCAGCAGGATCAGCCCGATCGTGGCTGCTCCGACGGCCACGCTGGCCCAGGCCCACGACTGCGGGTGGAGCAGGGTGTCGATCGTGCGTGAGATCCGGTTGCCGCCCGCCGACGAGTACCCCGTCAGGTTCGAGAGCTGCCCCAGCACGATGTTGACGGCCACGGCGTTGATGAACCCGGTGAGGACGGCGTTCGGGACGAACCGCACGAGGGAGCCGAGGCGCAGCAGGCCGAGGACCAGCATCACCGCACCGGTGATGACCGACAGGGTGAACAGACCGGTGGCGTCGGAGCCCGTGGTGAGACCCGGGACGTCCGCGACGATCACGGACATCGCGCCCGTGGCCTGCACCGACATGAAGACCGAGGACGTCGCGAGCGCGCCCGCTGCCGTCCCGACGAGATAGGCGTAGAGCCCGTACGCCGGGTTGACCCCGGCGAGGAGCCCCGACGCGAGGCCGTCCGGCACGCTCTCGACCCCCAGCGTGAGACCGGCGCGGACATCCTGGGGCAGGGTGCGGCGCGAGCCGAGACCCGCCAGCAGCCTCATGGGGCCGCTCCGGGGCGCGGCCCGCCGCCGTGGCAGCGCGCGAACGGCGCCGGCCGACCGCACGGGCATGCGGCGCCCTCGTCGCGGGCGGCGTCGCGCGACGCGAACCACCGCCGCAGTCCGGTCGCGTCCCGGCCGTTGCGCAGCAGCCCTGCCATGACCTGCATGGGCTGGTCGACGTGGCGGAAGAACCGCTGGTAGCCCGCGCACAGGTAGTGCAGGCCGGGCTCGCCGTCGGGCGTGGTCAGGAAACGGTCCTTGGGACAGCCGCCGTTGCAGGCGAACCGCACGTCGCACGCACGGCAGTACTGCGGCAGGGTGTCCAGCTTGGCCCGGCCGAACGCCTTCTGCTGCGGCGAGTCGACCATCTCCAGCAGTGTCCTGCCCTCGGCCAGGTTGCCCAGCCGATGCGCAGGCTCGACGTAGTGGTCGCACGAGTACAGGTCTCCGTTGTGCTCGAGCGCGAGGGCCTCGCCGCACACCTGTGCGTGCACGCACGCGCCGGCCTGATGCATGCCGAGCCAGTGCGCGAGCGCAGTGTCGAAGAACGGGACGAACACGTCGCCGACGTCGCGCCGCGCCCACTCCTCGAAGACCTCGACGAGGAACTGGCCGTACTGCTCGGCGCCGACCGACCGGCTCGTCACGACGTCGCCCGACTGCTGGTACAGCGGGCGCTCCCCAGCGCGCGCCCCCCACCCGGCCTCGGCGAGCGGGAGGAGCTCGGGCGTCACACGCTCCACGATGGGGATGAGCTGGATGTACTGCGCACCCAGCTCGTCGCGGAGGAAGCGGTAGACCTCGAGCCCGTGGTCGGCATTCGCTGCGTTGATCGTCGTGAGGGCGTTCCAGTCGACCCTGTGACGTTGGAGCGTGCGCAGTCCCTGCACCACGCGGTCGTACGTCGGCTTCCCGCCCTTGTCGACGCGGTAGGCGTCGTGCATCTCTCGCGGTCCGTCGATCGACACGCCGACCAGGAACCCGTTCTCGGCGAAGAAGGCGGCCATCTCGTCGTCGACCAGCGTCGCGTTCGTCTGCACGGTGTTGAGCACACGCTGACCGGGCGCCGCGAGCTGCCGCTCGAGCTCTACGACGCGCCGGAAGAAGCCCGTGCCCATGAGCGTCGGCTCGCCGCCCTGGAACGCCACCACGACCTCGTCCGCGCCGCGGTGCGCGGCGAGCAGCTGCGCGACGTAGGCCCGAAGCACGTCGTCGGCCATCCGGAACGAGCTGCCCGGGTACAGCGACTCCTTGGAGAGGAAGAAGCAGTAGTCGCAGTCGAGATTGCAGATCGCGCCGGTCGGCTTGGACATCACATGGAACGCACGTGGCGCCGGCGGACCGGCCATCGATCGCCCTCTCCTCCGAGAACTCCCTGCTTCTCTCGCCTCAGTCGAGCATGAACCAGCCGCGCACCTCGGCCTCGTGGTCCCGGTACGGCGTGCCGCTCACGTCGATGACGACGCGGTCGATGGTGCCGCCCGTGAACGGGAACGGCAGGCGGTACGCCGGTGTGACCGGCGACCCCTCCTTGCGACCCACCACGTGGCCGTCGCCCACGGGGTTGAAGTAGCCCGGCTGTGTGACCAGCGGGCTGCTGGCGACCTCGTCGCCGTCGATGTAGAGCCGCACGGTGCCCTTCGTGCCGGGAGCGGGCGGGGCGCTCCGTCCCTCAGCCGTGAACTCGGCCGTGAGCACGTGCGCGCCCGCCGGCACCGGGCGATCCGACCGCACCTCGACGCGCTGGATGTCCAACCAGTTGTACGTGTACACGAGCCGTCCGTCCTGGACGTGGAGCGAGTGCCCTCCGGTGACGCCGCCCTGGGCGTACAGCACGCCCTCGACGTCCGCCGACTCGACAGTCACGCCCGCGGCGATGGTGTACGAGCGTCCCGGAAGCGGGGGCCCCGAGAACTCGGGCACGGGTGACATCCCGGGATAGAGGACGTAGCGGTCGCGCGCCGGCGCACCCTTCGGCCGGTCGGCCAGCACCTGCTCGAGGGCGTTGCGGTCGTCGAGAGGGAGGCCGTTGTACTGCTCGGCCAGCTCGAACCAGCGGGCCTTGAGAGCCTCCAGCCGCTCGGGCTCCGCCCCCGCGAGGTTCGTCGACTGCGAGCGGTCCACCTCGACGTGGTACAGCTCCCATTCATCGTGCTCGAACTTCCCCCAGCCCGACAGCGGCGGGTGCACGGTGGTCGCGAGCCAGCCGTCCTCGTAGACCGCGCGCTGGCCGAGCATCGCGTAGAACTGGGTGCGCTTGCCGGGCGCCGCCGGGTCGCTCAGAGATGCAGCGAAGCTCTCGCCCTCGAGGGGGCTCTGGTCGTAGCCGGCGATCCGCTCGGGCGGCTCGATGCCGAGCAGCTCGTACATCGTCGGCACGACGTCGACGGCGTGGACGTACTGCTGGCGCGGCGTCGCGTCAGCCGCCACTCTGGCCGGCCACGACACGATGCACATGTCGGCGATGCCGCCCTCGTAGCCGGCCCACCGCTTCCAGTACGGGAACGGGGTGTCGAACGCCCACGCCCAGCCGGTGTTGTAGTGGTTGGACGTGGTCGGCCCGCCAAGATCGTCGATCCTGGCGAAGGACAGCTCGGTAGGCGTCGGGACACCGTTGAAGAAGTGCATCTCGTTGAACGTGCCGTTCGGGCCGCCCTCGCCGCTGGCGCCGTTGTCCGAGACGACCACGATGATGGTGTTGTCGAGCTGACCGGACTCCTCGAGGTAGTCGAGCAGCCGGTCGACCTGGGTGTCGGTGTACTCGACGTACCCCGCGAACACCTCGGCCATCCGGGCGAAGAGCTTCTTCTCGTCGTCGGACAGCGACGCCCACGGCCGCACCGTGTCGAGCAGAGGCCACGGCTGGCCGTCGGGACCGGTGCGTGCCGGTTCGCCGTGGGGGTTGATGCCGGACAGCTCCGTCCCCTCCGGGAGCAGGCCCAGCTCGATCTGCCGGGCAAGGATCCGGTCGCGGATCGCCTCATAGCCGTCGTCGAAGACGCCCTTGTAGCGGTCTGCCCATTCGGGCCACACGTGGTGCGGTGCGTGGGCGGCGTCGAGCGAGAAGTACAGGAACCACGGCTTGCCGGGATCGACCGTCGTGGAGTCCTTGATGAACCCGATGGCCTTGTCCGTGAGGTCCCACGCGACGTGGTAGCCCTCTTCCGGCGTCGCCGGCGGCTCGACGGGGTGGTTGTCGTGGACGAGGTCCGGGTACCAGCTGCTCGTCTCGCCGCCCAGGAACCCGTAGAAGCGCTCGAACCCTCGGCCTAGCGGCCAGCGGCGCTTCCACGCGCTCATGCCGGTCTCTTCGCCCGGCGTGAGGTGCCACTTCCCCACGCAGTACGTGTTGTAGCCGTGCTCGACCAGCACCTCGGAGATGAAGCCGTTCTCGAACGGGATCCGGGTGGAGATCCCCGGGAAGCCCGAGCTGAACTCGGCGATCGTCGCCATGCCGTTCGACGTGGCGTTGCGGCCGGTGAGGAGCGACGCGCGGGTCGGAGAGCAGAGCGCGGTGGTGTGGAAGTTCGCGTACTTCACGCCACGCTCCGCGATGCGGCTCATCGCGGGGGTGCGGACCGGCCCGCCGAAGCTCTCCATCGTGCCGAAGCCGACGTCGTCCCAGACCACGAACAAGACGTTGGGCGCTCCAGCCGGCGCCTGCGGCGCCAGGAACGGCGCCCAGTCGGGCTCGGCGTCCCGGATGTCGAGGGCGACCTTGCCCGTCCATTCGACCGCCATAACGGGTCGTCCCTCCCCTCTCCCCCCGGCGCGCCCCTGACGCGCCGGCCGCAGCCGCTGCAGTGCGGCGCGCCACGGGACGAACGCTAGTCAGGCGAGGGCCGCGAAGGGCGGTCAACGGCCAGGTCCGCCGCCCGGCCACCGCGCCAGCAGCTCGCCCGCGACCGCCTCGCCGATGGCGTCGTGCACCGACCATGCCCAGTGCATGCCGTCGGGGTTGCCGGAGCCGTCGCGCAGAGTGGGCGCCACGATCGGGTCGAGGTCGACCATCCCGGCGTCGTGCTCGGCTGCCCACCGGCGCGCCGCTGCCACCGCAGGGTCGTGGTGCCGGTGCGACGGGTACGAGTCGGCGTTGTGCGGCGAGGGGCCGATCAGCACGACGGGGATGCCCGGCCGGTAGGTGCGCACCCCCTGCACGATGCGGGCGAGGTAGTGGTCGGTGGCCACCTGGGGCAGCTGGCGCATCCGGCCGCCGGTCGCGCGGATGACGTGCGGCGCGGCCGCGCGGTACGCGTCACGCACACGGCGGCGCACCGAGCCCGGGCGCACGTAGGGGATGGCGTCGCGCGCCCAGGTGGGCACGGCGGCCGGCAGGTGGTCCATCTGGCCGACGCCGAGCACGAGCGCGTCGGCGCGCGGCAGCAGCTCGCCCCAGACGTTGGGGTCCTTGGTCAGCGCCCACCAGGCGTCGCGCGCCGTCCAGCCCAGGCGCGCCACGAGATCGGCCCGCACGTCCTTCCCCGTCGCCTCGGCCAGCGACGCGGCCACACGGTTGGGGTAGAGCCGCGGGTCGCTCGGGCGGTGCGGCTGGTCCGGTCCGTGGAAGGCGAGCGAGTCGCCGAGCACGAGCACGTGCAGGGTCACGCGCCGAGCTCCGTGAGGACGGCGTCGAGGCCCTCGACGAACCGGTCGGCGTCGGCGTCGGAGAAGCACAGCGGCGGCCGGATCTTCAGCGCGTCGTTGCCGACGTTGGTGGTGCCGACCAGGATCCGGTGGCGCTCGAGGCCGTTGACGACGTCGAGGCACAGCGCCTCGTCGGGCTCGTCATCCAGGGTGCGCAGCTCGAGCGCGAGGAACAGCCCCGCGCCGCGCACCTCGCCGATGCGGGGGTGGTCCGCGCGAAGGTCGTCGAGCTGCCCGCGGAACCGGGAACCCACGCGCAGGGCGTTGCCCTGCAGGTCCTCATCGCGCAGGACGTCGAGCGTGGCCTGCGCCGCGGCCACCGCCACCGAGTTGCCGCCGAAGGTGTTGAAGTAGCGCATGCCCTGTCCGAACCGCTCCGCGACCCCCGGCCGCATCACGGTCGCGGCCACGGGGTAGCCGTTGCCCATGGGCTTGCCGAGCGTGACGAGGTCGGGCACGAACGGGGCGCCGGGCGCGCCGTGGCGCTCGAAGCCCCACATCGTCTCCCCCAGCCGGCCGAACCCCGGCTGCACCTCGTCGGCGACGTACAGGCCTCCGTTGCGCGCCACGACCTCGCGCACCGGCGCGAGGAACCCGGCGGGATCGGGGAAGACGCCGTCGGAGGCGAACACCGAGTCGGCGACGAGCGCGGCGAACCGGATGCCGGCCGCGGCGAGGTCGTCGATGGCGCCCTGCACGTGGGCAGCGAACCACTCGCCGAACGACGCGGGGTCGTCGACCTGCCGGACGTCCGGCACCGGCACCACGCGCACCCACGGCGGCAGGCCCGCCATCCCGACGAGCGACGGCGAGATCGAGGCGATCTCGGTGGAGACGCCGTGGTAGGCGTTGCGCGTCACCACGACACCCGTGCCGCCGGTGGCGCTCTTGGCCAGCCGCAGGGCGAGGTCGTTGGCCTCGCTGCCCGTGCACGTCAGCATCACGTGGCCGAGGCCGTCGGGCATCGTCGAGAGCAGGTCCTCGGCGTAGTCCACCAGCCGCGCGTCGAGGTAGCGGGTGTGGGTCGAGAGGGTCGCCGCCTGCTCGGCGATCGCCGCGGCGACGCGCGGGTGCGCATGCCCTACGGACGGCACGTTGTTGTAGGCGTCGAGGTACTCCGTGCCGTCGGCGGTCCACAGCCGGGTGCCGCTGCCGCGCACGAACTCGAGCGGGTCGCGGTAGAAGAGCCGGTACGCCGGGCCGAGCGCGTCGATCCGCCGCCGCACGAGGTCGCGCTTGCGCGGCTCGAGCGAGTCGAGCGTGCGGACGTCGAAGTACGACGTCGGGCCGGGCGGGCGCGACGGGTCGCTCATGCGGTCACCTCGAGGAACGGCGGGTCGGTGGCCCGCAGCCGCGGCAGCGCGGCGGCCGCGTGCCCGTTGGCGCGCAGCGTGTGGTGCGCGTTCGACGGGTTCTCCGCAGCGAGCCAGGAGTTCACGAGCATCCGCTGGGCCATGCGTCCGCGCACGAGCAGAGGCAGCAGCGCGAGATCGTCGGGCTCGAGCGGCCGGACGCCGACGTACCCCCGCGCGACGTCGTAGGCCGGGGCCCACGGGTGGGCGCCGGCTGCGAGGTCCTGCGCCGACGGCACGGCGTAGGCCATCGCGACCGCCAGATCGGCCGCCACCGCCGTGCGGACCATGTCGCCGAAGTCCAGGATCCCGTAGGGCCGTCCGGCATCGTCGACGACGACGTTGTCCATGTTGGCGTCGTTGTGCACCACCTGATGCGCCACCGTCGCGAGCTCGGGGGCGACGACGTGGTCGAAGACGTCGAGCTCGTCGGCGACGAGCGCACGGACCTCGGGGTCGGCGATGTGCGGCAGCTGCGGGCGCAGGCCGCCGAGCCGCTGGAGGTCCCAGGCCAGCACGCGGTCGGCGCCCGGGTGGTCGAACGACGCCATCGCCAGCGACAGCCGGGCGAGCAGGGCGCCGAGGGCGCGGCGGTCGTCGGACGTGGTGCGCCCGTAGTCGAGGGTGCCGCCCGGCACCCAGCTGAGCACCCGGGCGATGCGGGGCTCGCCGTCGCGGCCGGCGATCCGCACCCACCGCTCGCCGGCCGAGGTACGCGTGAGCCGCGGGACGGGGATGCCGGCGTCCGCCGAGGCGATGTGCTCCAGCACGGCGCACTGCAGGTCGACGACGTCGGAGGGGTCGGCGGGGTTGGCCACCTTGAGCACCGCGCGCCCGTCGGGGGTGTCGATCCGGAAGGTGTCGTCGCGCTCGGTCTCGAGGCGGCGCACCTCGACCGGATCGAGGCCCCAGTGGTCCCGGGCGAGGCGGGCGCCGTCCGCGTCGTCGAGCGGGGCGAAGGGCGCCGCGAGGACGTCGTCGACGGGGTGCACGCGGGCAACCTACCGGGCCGGGTCAGCCGTGCCAGGGCCGCGGGTCGCCCGGCAGCAGCGAGTACATGGCGTGGTCCTCGACGCGGTCGCCCACCATCCACGCCGAGCGCTTCACGCCTTCGAAGGCGAACCCGAGCCGCTCGGCGACCCGGCGCGACGCCGTGTTGCCTACCTCCGCGCCGAGCCCGACGCGGCGCATGCCGCACCGGTCGAGCACGGTGTCGAGCAGCGGCTGCAGCGACCGGGTCATGACGCCGCGCCCGCCGGCCCCCGAGTCGAGCCAGTAGCCCACGGAGGTGGCCATCACGGGATGCTCGACCGGGAACCAGAGGACGCCGCCGACGAGCAGGCCGTCGAGCCAGATACCGACCCACGGCAATCCGTCGTCGGCCTCGCGCTCCTCGCCGCGCGAGAGGAAGTCGCGCGCGTCGGCGGGGGTCGACATGCGGTCGGCAGCAGCCCAGCCGAGGTAGCGCGACAGCGCCGCCCGGTCGCGCTCGACGAGGGCGAGGTGCTCCTCGGCATGCGCGCGGCGCAGCGGCTCGAGGTGCAGCCCGCCGTCGAGATCGTGCTCCCACACGCCGCCGAGCGTCGCACGGCCGGACGCGCGCCTGCTACTGGGCGGTCCTGCGCCGCCGCCAGCGCTCGACGAGGAGGGCGACGTCGGAGCGCCCGGCGTCGGGGTCGAGGTCGCCGGACTCGCCGTACCAGCCGGCGAGGCGGCCGGCGCGGCTGACGGCGCGCAGCCGCCGCTCGACGTCCTCGCGCAGCTTGCGGGGCACGACGATGAGCAATTGGTCGCCATGCCGGAGCCGGATCTCGCGCGCCGGCACCATCGACTCGTGGTCGCGCACGATGAGGCCGACGACGGCGCCCTTGGGCAGCCGGAGCTCGCCGATCGTGACGCCGTGCAGGTGCGACCCCGGCGGCACCTCGAACTGCAGCACGTCGGCGTCGATGTCCTCGAGCGGCGCCGACTCCACGGTGATCTCCGACGACAGCTCGTCGTCGAGGACGTCGAGCCGCCGGGCCAGCCACGGCAGCGTGGGTGCCTGCACGAGCGTGAAGACGATGACGAGCAGGAACACGACGTCGAACACCTGCTCCGCACCGGGCAGGCGTTGCGAGAGCGGGATCGTGGCCAGCACGACCGGCACCGCGCCGCGCAGGCCCGCCCACGACAGGAAGGCCTGCTCGCGCAGCGGCACGCGGAACGGCAGCACCGACACCACCACGGACGCGGGCCGCGCGAGCACCAGCAGGACGGTGCCGACGACGAGCGCCGGCAGGAGCGCGTCGGCCAGCCGCGCCGGGCTCGCGAGCAGGCCGAGCAGCACGAACAGCCCGATCTGCGCGAGCCAGGTGAGCGCCTCGATCACGCCGAGGGTCGCGGCGCGGTGCGGGAGCGGCGCATTCCCGAGCCACAGCGCCGCCACGTAGACCGCAGCGAAGCCCGATGCCCCGACGACGCCTGCGGCCGCGAACGCCAGCAGCGCGAACGCGATGGTCGCCACGGGGTAGAGCCCCGATGCCGGCAGCGCGATGCGCTTGAGCGTCTGCTGGCCGAGCACAGCGATGCCCAGCCCGATGAGGACGCCGGCCACCAGCTCGTAGACCAGGAGGCCCAGGGCCGACCAGATGTTGAGGGTGAACCATGCGTCCGAGGCGACGAGAGTGACGAGCAGGATCGCGAGCGGGTCGTTGAGCCCCGACTCCGCCTCGAGGGTCGCGCCCACCCGCCTGCGCAGCGGCAGGCGCCTCAGCACGGAGAAGACCGCGGCGGCGTCGGTCGACGACACGACCGCGCCGAGGATCAGCGCCGTCCTCGTGTCGACGCCGAGCACCAGGACGAGGAACCCCGCCGTCACCGCGACGCTGACAGCCACGCCGACGGTCGCCAGCATCACCGAGCGCCCGAGCACGGGGCGGATGGCGTCCCACCGGGTCGTGAAGCCGCCCTCGATGAGGATGATCGCGAGCGCGACGAAGCCGAGCACGCGGGTGAGGTCGGCGTCCTCGTACTGGATGCCAAGGGCCGACTCGCCGAGCAGGACGCCGAGCCCGAGGTAGAGCAGCAGAGTCGGCACGTTCGCCCAGCGCGCGAGCCGCACCGAGGCGATCGCGACGAGGAGCACGACCGTGCCGATGAGCACGACGACGTTGAGCTCGGACGTCGTGGCCGCCAGCGTCTGGGGCGTCACGGGCGGCACGCTCCCCCGCGGACGGACGCGTCGGTGCCCGGCACCCGCGCCCGTCGCCGCAGCGTCACCCGTCCTCCGTCCTGCCCGTGCCGCCACCCTACTGACGCGGCATGTCGCCCGCGTGACGCAGGAGTGGCGCCGCCGGGGGCCGGCAGCGCGCCCAGCATGCGGAAGGCCCCGCGACAGGCCGTGATACCCGTCGCGGGGCCCTCCGAGCGGACCGGGCAGGCAGCCCAGCAGCCCCTCAGCTGCTACTGCCCGGCGTGATGCCGGTGGTCAGGAGTGCGCGCCGGCGCCGGCCGGCTTGCCCTTCCCCTTGCCCTTGCTGCCGGCGTCGGCCGGCTTGCCCTTGCCTGCAGGCCGGTGCGACTCCGCGGTCGCTGTGCCCTTGCCGCTCGTGGCGGCCGAGGCCGACGGGCCGCCGTCGTCGCCCTTGCCGGGCCCCCGGACATCGGCGCAGTACTCGGCGACCTTGTCGGCGCCGCCCGCTGCGGCGACGAGGTTGGCCGACGGCGCGTTGCCGGCAGCCGCCTTCTCGGCGGTGAGGCCGCCGTGCGCCCACGCGGTGCACAGGCCGTGCTTGGCCGGGCCGGTGGCGTCGGGGCCCTTGGTCGGGTCGGCGGCGGGCGACTCGCTCGCGTCGTCGCTGGGCTCGTCAGCGGGGGTGGTCTCGACGTCCGACGGCGTCGCGTCGTCGCCGTCCTCGTCGTCGGACTCCGACTCGGTCGGGCCGGCGGTCGTCGAGGTGGCGGCGGGGTCGGCGTCGGCGGCGCGCCCATGGGCGGCCGCGGTCGCGACGACGGCGGCGCCCCCGGTCGCGACCAGGACGGTCGACAGCGCCGCGGCGGCGGCCTTGGAGGTCAGCAGGGCCGACAGCAGCATCGCGTTCTCCTCGAGCTTCGTCGCGGCCGCCCGAGTGCCGGCCGCGCAACGCTCGTGGAACGGACCCCCGCCACGACCCGTTACGCACTTCTCACCATCCGCGCCCAGATTGGGCCTCCCGGGTGACCGTGTCCGCGCGGGTTGGGTCGGGGGTCGCGTGTAACAGCCCGAGGTGGGTCAATCCGGCGCCGTTCTTGCCCAGTTCGGGCAGTGACACGGGGCTGAGTGGTGGAGCTGAGGTCCCCTCCTGCGGATCGCTCGGCTTCCGGGGCGCATGGCTCTCGCGTACAGATCCGCAGCGGGGGCCCACACCCGTCAGCACCGAACAACGACGCAGGACCCGGCCCGAGGCTCCACCACGACGTAGGGCCCGGCCGAATGGCCGGGCCCTACGTCGTTGGTGGAGCTGAGGGGACTCGAACCCCTGACCCCCTGCATGCCATGCAGGTGCGCTACCAGCTGCGCCACAGCCCCGTGCTTGTCGTGCCCGGGAATCATAGAGGACGTCCCGGCCGGGGGTGAAATCCGGCCCTGGCGGCCGCCGGGCGGCACCGTCAGAGGGACTCGGGAACCTCTTCGGGCAGCGAGCGGGCATTGTGCTCCAGCAGGCGCCACCGGCCGACGGCGTCCTCCTCGAGCACCGACCACGCGCAGTTCACCAGGCCGCCGAGGGCGGGCCAGTGCTCGAAGGGCAGCTCGAGCAGGGCCCCGATCGCGCAGCGGATCGAGCCGCCGTGGGACGCGACGACGAGCGTGGCGCCGGGCGGCAGGTCGTCGAGGTGGCGGCGGACGGCGGCGCTCACGCGGGCTGCCACCTCGGTGCGGGTCTCGCCGCCCCCGGGCCGGACGTCGGCACCCGAGATCCACGCGCGGAACGTGTCGCCGTCGGCGGCGAGGATGTCGTCGCGGACCAGGCCCTGCCAGGTGCCGGCGTAGGTCTCGCGCAGGTCGGGGTCGGTCGTCACCGGCAGGCCGACGACGGCTCCGAGCACCTCGGCGGTGCGGCGGGCGCGCTCGAGGTCGCTGGCCACGATGCGCTGGGGCTCGAGCGTGGCGAGGTCGCGGGCGGCCCGCTGGGCCTGGACGATCCCCGTCTCGTCGAGGGAGACGTCGGTCGATCCCTGGAAGCGCGACTCGGCGTTCCAGGCGGTCCGGCCGTGCCGCCACAGGACGACGCGGCGGCCGCTCATGCCCGCTCGGTCCGGGCCTCGTGCACGTCGCGCGGGCGCGTCACGGACTCGGGCAGGGCGATGCGCTGCCCGTCCTTCCACAGCCGCTCGAGGCCGTAGTAGCTGCGCTCCTCGCTGTGCTGGACGTGCACGACGATGTCGACGTAGTCGAGCAGCACCCAGCGGCCCTCGCGCTCGCCCTCGCGGCGCACGGGGTCGACGTCGATCTTGTCCAGCGCCTCCTCGACGGCGTCGACGATGGCCTTGACCTGGCGGTCGTTGGCGGCGGAGCAGAGCAGGAACACGTCGGTGATGACGAGGGTCTCCGAGACGTCGAGGGCCACGATGTCCTCGGCGAGCTTGTCGGCGGCCGCCTCGGCGGCGATCGCGGTCAGCTCCAGCGCGCGGGCGGAGGCGGGCACGGACAGTCCTCTCGTCGTACGGGTCGTACGCGTTCTCGGTGGAGATGCAGGTCGCCGGCGACGCGCCGACGACGTCCTATCGTCTCACGGTCCGGACGCCGCGCCGTCCGCGCGCGGGCGCGGGGGCTCAGCCGGCCGAGGGCTTGAAGTCGGCGCCGAGCACCACGATGACGTCGGCCACGCTCTGGCCGGAGTCGGCCACGGCCACGGCGGACGCGGGGACTCCCAGGGCCTGGGCGATGTCGGCCCCCCACTGCAGGGACTCCGCTGTGGCGTCCGGGACGACCACCTCGGTGGCCGCCGTGCCGAACTGCGCGGCGTTGCCGCCGTTGACGTAGGTGAACCCGGCGCCCACGAGGTCCTCGCGCGCCTGGGCGTTCAGACCCGGCGAGCCGACGCCGTTCTGCACCAGCACCCGAACCTTGGAGTTGGGCCCCGGGGTGCGCAGCGCCTCGGGCAGCAGGTCGGCCACCATCGCGGCCACGGCCTCGTTGTCGACGCGGTTGGCCGCGGGGCCGCCCGAGTCGATGGGCTTCACCGGAAGGTTCTTGTAGACGACGTCGTCGGCGACGATGTCGGCGCGCAGCCGCACCAGGAAGGCCGCGATCTGGTCGAAGGGCACGCTGGGCTGGGCCGAGGCGCCGAGCTGCGAGAGGACCGTCTCGACCGAGGTCGGGTCCTCGGGCAGCTTCGCCAGCGTCAGCCGCAGGATCTGCGTGAACCGCGCGATCCGGGCCTCCTCCGTCTCGCCCTCGGCGAGGTAGGTGGCGAACGCGGCTGCCGCGGGCCCCTGGAGGAGCTGGTCGTCGCCGGCAGCCACGACGATCGTCTGGGTGCCGTCGGCGGCCTCATCGACGATGTTGACGTCGACGTCGGCCGTCACACCGCCGACCGCGTCGACGAGGGCGGAGAAGGCGGCACGGTCGAGGATGAAGGTGCCGTCGATGTCGACGCCGATCGCGTCGGAGAGCGCGTCGGCCGAGGTGTCGGCGCCGGGCAGGCGGGCCACCTCGCCGAAGGGCAGGGTGCCGCCGGTCGCGACGTCGACCAGGGTGTTCTGCGGGATCCCGATCATCGTCGCGCGGCCCAGCGGCCCGCCCACCGACAGCAGCGTGCTCGACACGGCTACGGCGTCGTCGCCGCGCACCTGCAGGAGCAGCGTGGGCTGGGTGTTGACCGGCGCCGTGGAGCTCGCCCGGGGCACGGGGTCGGGCGAGGCCGGGCGGTTCGACCACCACGTCCAGGCGACGCCGAGCAGACCCACCGTGACCAGCGCGACGATGCCGGCCACCGCGAGCCGCAGATGCGTGCGGTGGGAGGTCTCGCGCGCGGCCTCCTCCGCCGCCCGGCGCCGGGCGGCACGGCTCTCCGCGCCCTGGCGGGACGGCGCCGGATCGGTCGTGGTCACGCCGGTAGGACGCACGTCGGCGTCCGCCGGCTCCGTGCTGCCGACCACGTCAGCCTGATCGTCGACGGGACCGGCGGGATCGGCTGGTTGCGGGGCCGGGCGGGCCTCACGGCGTCCGACGGGCTCCGGGCCGTCCTCGTCGTCGTGCTCGGGCGCGAGGAGCGGCGACGCCAGGGCGACGGCGTCCGTCTCGGCTGCGGCCGGGGGCTGCACCGGAGCGCCCGTGGGCGGCAGGACCACCGGCGGAGCGGTGGGCGGAGGGAAGTCGGGAACGGCGCCGAACGGCTGCGGGGAGCCGTCAGGTGCGGCGTCCGGCGGGTGGACGTCGGTCATCGCGCTGCCGTCCCGCGGTACAGCCCGTGCTCGGCGACGTAGCGGTCGACGACGTCGGGCACGAGGTAGCGGATGGGACGCCCGGCCGCCACGCGGGCGCGGAGGTCGCTCGAGGAGATGTCGAGGGCCGGGATGTCCACCAGGGAGACCTCGACAGGCACAGCCGGGACCTGTAGCGCATGGCCCGGACGGGTGACACCGACGAACCGGGCCAGCGCAGGCAGCTCCTCGGCCCGGTGCCAGGTCGGGATGCCGGCCAGCGCGTCGGCGCCGGTGATGAAGTACAGCTCGGTGCTCGCTCCGAGCTCGTCGCGGAGGTCGGCGAGCGTGTCCACGGTGTACGACGGACCGGCGCGGTCGAGGTCGACCCGGCTCGCCCGGAGGCGGGGGTCGTCGGCGACGGCGCTGGCAGTCATGGCGTAGCGGTCCTCGGCGGGGGCGAGATCAGGGCGCGGCTTCTGCCAGGGCTGCCCGGCAGGGACCAGCACCACCTCGTCCAGGGACAGTCGGTGCGCCACCTCGCTCGCTGCCACGAGGTGGCCGAGGTGCAGCGGGTCGAAGGTGCCCCCGAGGACCCCGACGCGCTGCACGTCGAACCGCCGGGCTCAGCGGTCGACGTTGAGACGCGTGACGATGAAGAGCAGGAGCAGCAGCACGACGAGGGCGAGGGCGCCGAAGGCCCACTTCGACGGCAGCTCGGGGTGGGTGTTGGCCTCGTTGGCGGTGGCGTGCGCCAGGACCAGGGCGGCGTTCATCAGGCGGTACCCCTCGCGGACGTCGGGCCCCGGCTCCGGGGACCCGTGGATGCTACCAACGGCCGCCCCGGCGACGAGGGACCGACCGGCCGCGGGCAGCCGGATCGTGACCTGCGGGCTCAGCCCCGCACGTGCCCGTCGCCGGTGACGACGTAGGTGGTGCTGGTCAGCTCGGCGAGGCCCATCGGCCCGCGCGCGTGCAGCTTCTGGGTCGAGATGCCGATCTCGGCGCCGAACCCGAACTCGCCGCCATCGGTGAACCGGGTGGACGCGTTGACCATCACCGCGGCGGAGTCGACGCCGGTGATGAACGACTGGATCGCCGACGCCGAGTCGCTGACGATCGCCTCGGTGTGGCCCGACGACCAGCGCCGGATGTGCGCGAGGGCGTCGTCGAGGGAGTCGACGACCCCGGCGGCGATATCGAGCGAGTAGTACTCGGCTGCCCAGTCGTCGTCGGTCACGGGGACGAACCCGATGCCGGACTCCGCGGCGTAGGCAGCCATGCGCTGGTCGCCGTGGACGGTGACGCCCTTGTCCTTGAGCGCGGCCAGGGCCTTCGGCAGGAATGCGTCGGCGACGTCGGCGTGCACGAGGAAGGTCTCGGCCGCGTTGCAGACGCTGACGCGCTGGGTCTTGGCGTTGACGAGGATCGCCACGGCCTTGTCGAGGTCGGCACCGCTGTCGACGTAGACGTGGCAGTTGCCGACGCCGGTCTCGATGACGGGGACGGTCGACTCCTCGACGACGCTGCGGATGAGGCCCGCGCCGCCGCGCGGGATGAGGACGTCGACCAGGCCCCGGGCGGTCATGAGGTGCTTGACCGACTCGTGGGTGGTGCCGGGCACCAGGGCGATCGCATCGGCGGGCAGTCCCTGCGCCTGCAGCGCCTCCTGCATCACCTCGACGAGCACGACGTTCGTCTCGTAGGCGGACGAGCTGCCGCGGAGCAGCGCCGCATTGCCGCTCTTGAGGCAGAGCACGGCGGCGTCGACCGTGACGTTGGGGCGCGCCTCGTAGATCATCCCGACGACGCCGAGCGGCACCCGGACCTGACGCACCTCGAGGCCGTTGGGCAGCGTGTAGCCGCGCACGACCTCGCCCACCGGGTCGGGCAGTGCGGCGACCTCGCGGGCGGCCTCGGCGATGGCGTGCAGCCGCTCGGGCGTGAGGGTGAGCCGGTCGACGATGGCGTGGTCGGTGCCGTTCTCGACCGCGCGCGCGACGTCGCCGGCGTTGGCCGCGACGATGCGCGGGGCGGCGGCGTCCAGGGCGTCGGCGATCGCGAGCACCGCGGCGTCCTTCTGGGCCCGGGTCAGCCCGCGCAGGACGACGGCGGCCTCGCGGGCGCGCGCCGCGGTCGCGAGGACGGCGTCGCGGTCGTTCGTGGGGTTCTCGCTCACACCCACGAGGGTAGGCGACGCCGCGCGGCGCCCCCGCTCCGCGGGCCGCCTCAGGGCCGGGCAGCGGTGCGCCGCGTGCGGACGAACCATGAGATCAGCCCGCCTGCCGCAGCGAGGACGGCGACGAGGACGAGCACCAGCGCGACCACGTCGAGGATGTTCTCCGCGCCGAACGAGGTCACGTACGGATCGGACGTACGCCGGAACAGGTCGGTGCTCTCCGTGCCGACCGCCAGGTAGTCGGAGCCCAGCGCCGGCACCCGGTATGCCTCGACCGGATCCTCGCGGTCGTTCGCGCCGATCGTGTCGTTGCACGGCGCGAAGGCCGCACCCTGCACCTCGTCGCCGAGCACGATCTGCTGCGTCGCGATCTCCTGCCGCCAGTACACGCCCTCGTAGACCAGGCTGAGAGCGCACGACGCCTCGGCGCGGCCGGGAGAGAGCGGCGTGCGGGTGCCCGCCAGCAGCAGCGAGGAGAGCACGAGCACCGCCGCAGCGACGGTGACGACGACCGCACCGGCTGCGACCGCTCCCCTGCCCCGCTCCCCCATGCGCCGAGTGTGGCGCGCAGCGCGGGCGGGCGGCAGCAGGTCGCGTGGTCCGTTGCCGGCCCGTGACCGGCGTCAGGTGACGAGGTGGAGGCCGTGGCGGTCGGGCTGACCGCCCCCGGTCAGAAAGGGGCGACGCCGACGAGCGAGACCGGCGGGACCACCGGCGTGGCCACGCGCCCGCGCTTGTGGAAGGTGGCCCGGTCGACCACCTCGAGGCCCACCACCTCCCAGTCGGGCAGGTTGCACGCCTCCCGGTGGGTGTCCCACAGGGTCAGGGCCAGGTCCGAGACGGTGCGGACGTCCGGGCTCTCCTCCCAGTACCGCACCTCCGCGCGGTCGACGCCGTAGCGCCCGGAGAGCAGGAACGGGTGGTCGTGGCTGAGGTGCTCGAGAGCGGCTCTGATCTCCGGCTCGGGGACAGGGTCGCCCGCGAGCGTGAGCGTCACGTGCCAGAACAAGAATCCGCTCACGACCGCCTCCACGCTAAGGCGTCAGTGGCGCAGGACGACCAGGTCGTCTCGGTGGACGACCTCGCGCTCGTACGCCGGGCCCAGCTCCCTGGCCAGCTCGCGGGTGGAGCGGCCGAGCAGGCCGGGGAGCTCTGTCGAGTCAAAGTTGACCAGCCCGCGGGCCACCGCGTGGCCGTTTTCGTCGACCAGGTCGACCGGATCGCCGGCGTCGAACGTGCCGGAGACCGACGTGATGCCCGCCGGCAGCAGGGAGAGGCGCCGGCGTACCACGGCGTCGACCGCGCCCGGGTCGAGCACGAGGCTGCCGCGGCCCGCAGTGGCGTGGCGCAGCCACAGCAGCCGCGTGCCCGTGCGCCGGCCGGTCGGGTGGAACAGGGTGCCGACGCGCTCCCCCGCCAGCGCCTGCGCCGCCAGGGCTGCCGAGGTGAGCACGACCGGGATGCCGGCGGCCGTGGCGATGCGCGCGGCCTCGACCTTGGTGACCATGCCCCCGAGGCCCACCCCCGAGCCGGTGCCCCCGACCACGACGCCGTCGAGGTCGCCCTCGTCCTTGACGTCGGCGATCAGCGACGAGCCCTCGTGGGACGGCGGACCGTCGTAGAGGCCCTCGACGTCCGACAGCAGGACGAGCAGGTCCGCCTGCACGACATGCGCGACGAGGGCTGCGAGCCGGTCGTTGTCGCCGAACCGGATCTCGTCGGTGGCGACGGTGTCGTTCTCGTTGACGATCGGCAGCACCCCGAGCTCGAGCAGACGGCTCAGGGTGCGCTGCGCGTTGCGGTACTGGCTGCGCCGGATCACGTCCTCGGCGGTCAGCAGCACCTGGCCGACCGTGACGCCGTGGCGGCCGAACGCGCCGGCGTAGTGCGCGAGCAGGATGCCCTGCCCCACCGAGGCCGCGGCCTGCTGCGTCGCGAGGTCGCGCGGGCGCCGGGCGAGCTTGAGGGTGGGGAGCCCGGTGGCGATGGCGCCCGAGCTGACGAGCACCAGCTCGACGTCGGCCGCGAGCCGCCCTGCGATCGCATCGACGAGGGCGTCGACCCGCGCTACGTCGATGCCGCCCCCGCGCTGCGTGAGCGACGAGGAGCCGACCTTGACGACGACGCGGCGCGCCTTCGTCACGACCGTCCGTCTGCCCACAAGCGGCCATCCTGCCGCACCGGCCGGCGGGTCCCGCTGCTGGGTTTCCGTGTCGTCGGTGGCGCGCGGCAGGATCGCGGCGTGGCGATCATCGACGCGGAGACCACGGGCCCGGTGCGGCGCTGGTCAGGCGAGGCGGCCTGGTACTTCCTCGCCGTCGACGCCGAGCTCTCCGACGAGATCCGCGGGCGCACCGAGCGCGTCGGCTTCGGCTCGGTGCGGGTGGTCGCCACCATCGGCGGCACCACGTGGTCGACGTCGGTCTTCCCCGACGCCGCGAGCGGCTGCTACGTGCTGCCGGTGAAGGCGGCGGTCCGACGGGCCGAGGGCATCGACGACGGCGACACCGTCACCGCACGCCTCCAGGTCGTCGGCTGATCGGCGCCGGGATCAGTAGAGGCGGTCGTCGGAGCCGCGGGGGCCGCCGATGGGGGCGCCGGCGGCGATGGTCGGCTCCCAGTCGAAGACGACGGCGTTGTCCTCGGGGCCGATGACGACCTCGGCCCCGGCAGTCGCGCCGAGCTCGAGGAGGCGGTCCTCGACGCCGAGGCGGGCGAGGCGGTCGGCGAGGTAGCCCACGGCCTCGTCGTTGCTGAAGTCGGTCTGGCGCACCCACCGCTGCGGGCGCTCGCCGCGGACGCGGTAGCGGACGCCGTCGGCGTCCTCCTCGCGCGTGACGGTGAAGCCGGCGTCGTCGACCGCGCGCGGGGTGAGCACGATGCGCGGCGCCTCCTCGGCCGGCTTGGCGGCCCGCGCCTCGCGGACGAGCTCGGCCATGCCGAACCCGAGCTCGCGCAGTCCCGAGTGGGCCACGGCGCTGACCTCGAAGACGCGGTAGCCGCGCTCCTCGAGGATCGGGCGCACGAGGTCGGCGAGCTCGCGCGCCTCGGGGACATCGACCTTGTTGAGCGCGACCAGGCGCGGGCGGTCGGCGAGGTCGCCCTCGGTGCCGCCGTAGGCGGCGAGCTCGGCCTCGATGATGTCGAGGTCGGTGACGGGGTCGCGGCCGGGCTCGAGGGTCGCGCAGTCGAGGACGTGCACCAGGACGTGGCAGCGCTCGACGTGGCGGAGGAACTCCAGGCCGAGGCCCTTGCCCTCGCTCGCCCCCGGGATGAGGCCGGGCACGTCGGCCACCGTGAAGACGGTGTCGCCCGCCGTCACGACGCCGAGGTTGGGCACCAGCGTCGTGAAGGGGTAGTCGGCGATCTTGGGGCGCGCGGCGCTCATGGCGGCGATGAGCGAGGACTTGCCGGCGCTCGGGAAGCCCACCAGCGCGACGTCGGCGACCGACTTGAGCTCGAGGACGATGTCGAGCAGCTCGCCGGGCTCGCCGAGCAGCGCGAAGCCGGGCGCCTTGCGGCGCGGGCTGGCGAGCGCGGCATTGCCCAGACCGCCGTGGCCGCCGCGGGCGATGACCGCCTCCATGCCGGACGCGACGAGGTCGGCGAGGACGTTGCCGCGCGAGTCCTGCACGACCGTGCCCGGGGGCACGCGCAGGACGACGTCGGCGCCGTTCGCGCCGTTGCGGTGGCCGCCCTCGCCGGGCCTGCCGTTGCCGGCGCGGCGGTGCGGGCCGTGGTGGAACTCGAGCAGCGAGGTGACATTGGTGTCGACCACGAGGCGGACATCGCCGCCGTGGCCGCCGTTGCCGCCGTCCGGGCCGCCGAGGGGCTTGAACTTCTCGCGGTAGACCGAGGTGCAGCCGTGGCCGCCGTCCCCGCCCGCGACGTGCAGGACGACGCGGTCGACGAAGGTGGTCATGGGGATCAGTCTCTTCCGGTAGGTCGTGCTGGGCGCTCGGGTCGGAGCATGCGTGAGGGGGCGAGCCGAGCGGCTCGCCCCCTCACGGAGTCATGCGTGGTGGTGCTGCGTCACTCGCCGACGACGTTGACGACGCGGCGGCCGCGCTTGGTGCCGAACTCGACGGCGCCGGGGGCCAGGGCGAACAGGGTGTCGTCCTTGCCGCGGCCGACGTTGTCGCCGGGGTGGAAGTGGGTGCCGCGCTGGCGGACGATGATCTCGCCCGCGTTGACGAGCTGACCGCCGAAGCGCTTCACGCCGAGGCGCTGCGCGTTCGAGTCGCGACCGTTCCTGGTGCTCGAGGCACCCTTCTTGTGAGCCATGTCAGTTCAGTCCCTGGTCGAGTGTCAGGCGGTCTCGATGCCGGTCACGCGCACCTTGGTGAGGGACGCGCGGAAGCCCTGGCGGCGCTTGTAGCCGGTCTTGTTCTTGTAGTGCTGGATCCGGATCTTCGGGCCCTTGGTGTGCTCGACGACCTCGGCGGTGACCTTCACGCCGGCGAGCTTGTCGGCGTCGCTGGTGACGG
>Ga0102832_1001057_pt1 | contig 25714 bp, 23 predicted proteins | sample EBPBio282013_DNA_FD_88942 | JGI IMG/M metagenome (GOLD analysis project Ga0102832, IMG submission 88942) | Wastewater treatment Type I Accumulibacter community from EBPR Bioreactor in Madison, WI, USA - Reactor 2_5/28/2013_ DNA (Illumina Assembly) | ecosystem: Engineered > Bioreactor > EBPR >... | reverse complement strand
AGAAGGGTCCCTCGCTGCGCTCGGGATGACAGGCCTTTCTTGTCATCCCGAGCGCCAGCGAGGGACCTTTCCCATCGCCGCCCTACGGCAGGCCAAGCCCCTTGCTCTTCAGCAGGTCGGCGTTCGTCGGGTTGGCGAGGAAGCGCATCAGCGCGGCGGCTTCCATGGGATTGCGCGAGGCCACCGAGATCGCGCCGGAATAGATCGTGTAGTGCTGGACCTCGATCGGCAGCGGGCCGACCACGGTGACGCCGGCCACGCCGATCAGTTCGCTCATCTGCTGCATGCCGAGTTCGGCCTCGCCGCTCGCCACCTTCTCGGCGACCAGCCCGCCCTTGACCAGGACGCTCTTCGGCTTGAGCTGGGCGGCGATGCCCAGCTCCTCGAACTTCTTGGCGAGGTAGATGCCGCTCGACCCGCCGGCCGCGGGATCGATGTAGGCGATCGACTTCGCCGCCAGCAGCGCCTGCTTCCACGAATCGACCGTCGACAGGTCGGGCTGGGGAGCGCCGGCGCGGACCACGACGCCGATCCCGACATTGGCCAGCGGCTTGGCGCTGGACTGGTCGAGCCGGTTGCCGAGGTACGGCCCCATGACCAGCGGCGGCATCACCACGATGTCGAAGAACTCGCCGGCCGCGACCCGCTTGGCGAGGTTGCCGGCGGTGTCGTTCTCGATCGTCACCGTGTGACCGGTCTGCTTCTGCCAGGCCGCGGCCAGCTCGAGCGCGGCCGGCTTGTAGGCGCCGGCGGTCAGCATCTTGAGATCGGCCGCGGTCGCGGCGCCAGACACGAGGGCGAACAGCAGGGCGAGCAGGACGCGCATGGTCTCAGGTCTCCAGGACAGGGGTGCCCAGCGTGTAGGGCTTGAGGGCGGCATACATGAAGGCATGCAGCGGCGTCGGCACGCCGAGCGTGCGGCCGAGCGCCACCACCTTGCCCGACAGCCACGGCAGCTCGATTCGGTTGCCGCGCATCAGGTCGACGGCCATCGACGGGATCAGCTGCGGCGGCGCCTTGCGGTTGAACTCCAGCGTGCGCGCCACCGCGTCGTCGGGCAGCGCGACGCCGGCGGCGCGGCCGACCGCCGCCACTTCCTCGTAGGCGGTGGTGAACCACGGCGCGATGTCCGGGTCGTCGCGCAGCAGGCCGACCGGCAGGCGGGCCAGCGACATGATGCCGGCGTTGCTGGCCAGCAGGATGAACTTCATCCAGAGGTCGCTGCGGATGGTCGTCGACAGCACGCCGTCGATGCCGGCCCTGGCGCACAGCGCGGCGAAGGCCTCCGCGCGCGGGCTGCGGCGGCCGTCGAATTCGCCGAACACCATGCGCAGCAGCGTGCCGGTCTGGCGGATGACGCCGGGCGCGGCAATCGTCGCGCTGATGCTGGCGACGCCGCCCATCACCGCGTCCTCGCCGAGGATCGGCGCCAGCCGCTCGGCGGCATCGATGCCGTTCTGCAGCGGGATCACCGCCGTCCGCGGGCCGACCATCGGCCGGATCGCCGCGCCGGCGCTCTCGACATCCCACAGCTTGACGCAGAACAGCACGACGTCGACCGGGCCGACGCTGGCCGGGTCGTCGGTCGCCCGGGTGGGTGCGAGGTGGATGTCGCCGCGCGGGCTCTCGAGCCGCAGCCCGTTGGCGCGCATCGCCGCGAGGTGGGCGCCGCGCGCGATGAAGGTGACATCGGCGCCGGCCGCCGCCAGCACCGCGCCGTAGCCGCCGCCGACGCCGCCCGTTCCGACGATCGCTACGCGCATGCGACGCTCCCGACGACGACGAGGCCGGCGGTGCAGGCCAGGGTGCCCTCGACGTCCGAGAGGTCGAGCCCGCCATCGGCCGGCAGCGCGTGGGTCGAGCCGCCCACCCGGACCGTGGCCGGGCCGTCGGCGCAGTAGACGAGGGTGCGGCCGGGCGCCAGGGCGCGGCTCTCGCCGGCCCGCAGCACCGCGAGGTCGAGCCGGACCCGGGCGCGCTGGCCGATCAGGTTCACGACCTCGACCGGCCCGTGTTCCAGCCGGCTGGTGATCCTGATCTCGCCCGCGAAGCGCACCGGCCGGAACGGCTGGCGCACGTCGATCTCGCCGTCCGGCGCCTGCAGCACCAGCCCTTGCCCGGCCACCAGCACCTGCAGCCGGTCGTTGCCCGAGTAGTCGGAGAACGGCCCGGCCGCGACGATCGGCGTGCGGCCGAACCGCCAGGTCTCGCCGTCCGTTTCGGCATCCCAGGCAATATCGACGGAGACGCCGCCGCCGTTCTTCCACGGCAGGCGGCGGTAGCGGGCAGGGTCGAGCGGCGTGACGGCGCCGGGGGGCGGGCTCATCCCCTAGCTATAGCGCAATTGCCGCACGAGGCGAGGGCCGGCGATGTCTCAGGCCAGCTTGACCAGCATCTTGCCGAAGTTCTCGCCGCGCAGCATGCCGATGAAGGCGCGCGGCGCGTTGGCGATGCCCTCGACCACGTCCTCGCGGTACTTGAGCCGGCCCGAGCGCACCCACTCGCCCATCTGGCGGCGGGCCGGGCCGTAGCGCTCGGCGAAGTCGGTGACGATGAAGCCCTGGGCGCGCACCCGCTTGCCGACGAAGGTGCCGAGCAGGCGCGGGCCCATCGGCGTCGTGGTGGCGTTGTACTGCGAGATCGAGCCGCACAGCGCGACGCGGCCGTGGAAGTTGATGTTGCGCAGCACGGCGTCGGAGATCTCGCCGCCGACATTGTCGAAGTAGACGTCGGGGCCGTTGGGGCAGGCGGCGCGCAGCGCGGCGTCGAGGTCCTTCTCGGCCTTGTAGTCGATGCAGGCGTCGAAGCCGAGCTCGCCGGTGACGAAGTCACACTTCTTCCGGCCGCCGGCGATGCCGACGACGCGGCAGCCCATGATCTTGCCGATCTGGCCGACCACCTGGCCGACCGCGCCGGAGGCGGCCGAGACGACGATGGTCTCGCCCGGCTTCGGCTGGCCGACCTCGAGCAGGCCGAAGTAGGCGGTCATGCCCGGCATGCCGAGGATGCCGTTGGCGGTCGAGATCGGCGCGATGGCCGGGTCGACCTTGCGCAGGCTCGGGCCGCCGCCGATGGCGTATTCCTGCCAGCCCAGCCGGTCCTCGACGATGTCGCCGACCGCGAAGCCGGGGTGCTGCGAGGCCACGACCTCGCCCACCGTGCCGCCGGTCATGACCTCGCCGATCCCGACCGCGGCGGCGTAGGACGCGGCGTCGCGCATGCGGCCGCGCTGGTAGGGGTCGAGCGACAGGTACAGCACCTTGACCAGCACCTCGCCATGGCGCGGCGCCGGCACCGCCACTTCCTCGACGCGGAAGTCGGCCTCGACCGGCTCGCCCGGCGGACGGCGGACGAGGACGACGCGGCGATGGGTCTTCGGAATGGCGGTCATGGACGGTTCTCCCTGTGTGGCGGCGTTCTAGCAGCTTGGCGGGCGGGAAGGGAAAGGTCCCTCGCTTCGCTCGGGATGACAAGAAATGGGCTGTCATCCCGAGCGAAGCGAGGGACCCTTCCTCTGTCGCCTCCGGTTGAACGCCGCGGCGCAGCCCCGCAAGATGCCGCCATGCCCACGATCAAGCGCCTGTCCTTCATCGGCCTCGAGTACGCCTTCGCCCCGCACAAGGCCTATGGCATGGCGCGCGGTGGTGGGTTCCGGCGCCAGGGCGGGTTGGTCGAGGTCGAGACCGATGAAGGCGTGGTCGGCGTCGGCGAGGCGTTCGGCAACCCGCTGGTCACCCGCGAATACTTCCGCATGGTCGAGCCGATGTTCGTCGGCCGCCCGGTGTTCGACTTCGACCATGTCGAGGCGCGCATCCGCAATTCGATGTATCACCTCGGTGTCGGCAACCAGCTGACCGCGTGCCTGGCCGCCATCAACGTCGCGCTGTGGGACGCCATCGCCAGAGGCTTCGGCGTGCGGGTCTGCGACCTGGTCGGCGGCTGCGGCCGCACGCGGGTCGCGGCCTATGCCTCGACCGGCTTCTTCTCCGACGATCCCGACCGCCAGCTCGAGCACATGTTGCAGGAGGCGGCGGCCGAGCCCTATGCCGGCGCCAAGATCAAGATCGGCCGCGGCATCCGCGACGACGTCGCCCGCGTGCGCCGCGCCCGCGAGGTGCTGGGACCCGATCGCCTGCTGCTGGTCGACATCAACGGCGCCTACACCGCCGACCTGGCGCTGGAATGCGCCCGCGCCATCGAGCCCTATGGCATCCACTGGATCGAGGAGCCGCTGCCGCCGGGCGACCTGCGCGGCTATGCCGAGCTGCGCGCGCGCTCGCCGATCCCGCTGGCGGCCGGCGAGGCGCACCACGCGGTGCGCGACTTCCGCGCCCTGATCGACGGCCGCTGCATCGACATCGTGCAGCCCTCGATCCCCGGCGTCGGCGGCCTGACTGAGGCCAGGCGCATCGCCACGCTCGCCCAGGCGCAGAACCTGCGGGTCGCGCCGCACGTCTGGGGCGGCGCCATCGGCCTGGCCACCGCGCTGCAGTTCATCGCATCGCTGCCCGACTCTCCGCACACCACGCACCCGCCGTACCCGCTGATGCTCGAGTACGACATGAGCGACAACGAACTGCGCACGCGGCTGGTGAAGAACCCGCCGCGGCTCGAGGCCGGCCACGTCGTGCTGCCCGACGGGCCGGGACTGGGGGTCGAACTCGATCGCGACGCCGTCGAGCGCTATCGCGTTTGCTGACCCCGGCGGGCCGTGCCAAATTCGCGACCAACAAGCAGATCACTCGGGAGCAGGAACATGACTGGGGTTTCTCGTCGGACTTTCGCGGCCGGCTCGGCCGCCGCGGCCCTCGGCATCGCGACCGGGGCGGGCGCGCAGCCGGCTCCCGTCAAGATCGGCGCCATCTTCCCGCTCAGCGGCAACTCGGCGAGCGCCGGCAACTATTCCAAGATGGCGATCGAGGTCGGCATCGACGTCATCAACAACGGCAATGCCGAGCTGGCGCCGCTCCTGCCGCTGGCCAAGGGCCCGGGCCTGCCGGGCCTCGGCGGCGCCAAGATCCAGCTGGTCTTCGCCGACAACCAGGGCACGCCGGCCGCCGGCCAGAACCAGGCGCTGCGGCTGATCTCCGAGGAAAAGGTCGTGGCGCTGATGGGCGCCTACCAGTCGGGCATCACGCTGACCGCCAGCGCGATCGCCGAGCGCCACGGCATCCCGTTCGTCAACGGCGAGTCGGTCGCGGCCAACCTGACCGAGCGCGGCTTCAAGTGGTTCTTCCGCGTGACCCCGGTCGCCATCGACTTCGCGCGCGCCTACTCGAGCTTCCTGAAGGCGCAGAAGGCGGCCGGCCAGAAGGTCGGCTCGATCGCGCTGATCCACGAGAACACCGAGTACGGCAACTCGGTCGGCAGCGTGATCGTCGACCAGTTCGCCAAGGACGGCATGCCGATCGGCCAGAAGATCACCTACTCGGCGAATTCCTCCGACGTGCAGCCGCAGGTGCTGCAGCTCAAGGAGAAGAACCCCGACGTGGCGATCTTCGTGTCCTATACCTCGGACGCGATCCTCTACGCCAAGACGATGAAGGAACTGAACTGGAAGCCGTCGATCATGATCGCCGACAATGCCGGCTTCAACGACCCGTCCTTCATCAAGCAGATGGGCTCGACCGTCGAGGGCCTGGTCAACCGCTCGGCCTTCTCCGGCGGCAAGCCCGGCACCGTGCCGTACATCTTCAACGAGCTGTACAAGAAGAAGTCGGGCGGTGACGACCTCGACGACGTGTCGGTGCGCGGCCTGCAGGGCTTCCTCGTGCTGGCCGACGCGATCAACCGCGCCGGCTCGACCGAGCCGGCCAAGATCCAGGCCGCGCTGCGCGCCACCAACCTGCCGGCCAGCCAGATGGTCGCCGGCTACGACGGCGTGAAGTTCGACGACAAGGGCCAGAACATCCTGGCGTCGAGCATCGTCACGCAGCTGCGCAACGGCAAATACCTGGCGATCGCGCCCAAGGACCGCGCCACCGCCGAGGTCATCCTGCCCTACAAGGGCTGGTAAGGCGGGTCGCGGAACGTCCGGAGCCGCCCGCGCGTGTCGATGACGCTGGTCCAGGTGATCGTGAGCGGGCTGCTGCTCGGCGCGGTCTACGCCCTGTTTTCGTCGGGGCTGACCCTGATCTGGGGCATGATGAACGTCGTGAACTTCGCGCACGGCGACTTCGTCATGCTCGGCATGTACACCGCCGTCGTGGTCTGGACGGCGCTGGGCGGCGGGCCGTTCGCGGCGGCGCCGATCGCCGCCATCCTGATCGCGACGCTGGGCATCGCCAGCTACTTCCTGCTGGTGCGCCACATCATGCGCGGGCCGATGCTGGCGCAGATCCTCGGCACCTTCGGGCTGGCGCTGTTCCTGCGCTACTCGGCCTTCTGGTACTTCGGCGCCGACTTCAAGACCCTGCCGGACACGCTGGTCGGCGGCTCGTTCGTGATCGCCGGCATCCGCTTCGAGGGCGCCCGCGTGCTGGCCGGCGTCAGCGGCCTCGCGATCACGCTGCTGCTGCACGTCATCCTGACCCGCACGATGGTCGGCAGCCGCATGCTGGCGGTGTCCGAGGACGCCACCGCGGCGCAGCTCATGGGCATCCGGCCGCAGCGCATGCAGGCGCTGGCCTGGGGCATGGCGGGTGCGGCCACCGGCATCGCCGGCGCCCTGATCGCCACCTTCTTCTACACCTCGCCGACGGTCGGCGAGACGCTGGCCATCCTTGCTTTCGTCACCGTGTCGTTCGGCGGCTTCGGCAGCGTGCTGGGCGCGCTGGTCGCCGGCCTGATCATCGGCGTCGTCGAGTCGCTGTCGGCCTACCTGATCGGCCCGGTCTACAAGGACGTCGTGGTCTACCTGCTGTTCGTTCTGGTGCTGTGGTTCCGGCCGCAGGGCCTGATGGGCAAGGCGTGATGGGCGCGCGGCGGTTCGCCTTCCTCGGGCTGGTGGTGCTGGCACTGGTCTACCCGCTGCTGGTCGCCGGCCTGCCGGTCTACGAGCGGCTGGGCGCGCTGGTCCTGCTGGGCGCGATCGGCGCCTCGGCGTGGAACATCGTCGGCGGCTATGCCGGCCAGGTCTCGGTCGGCCACGCCGTGTTCTTCGGCTTCGGCGCCTACTCGGCGGTCGTCGTCTACACCCACCTCGGCTGGCCGCCGATCGCCGGCGCGCCGATCGGCATGGCGCTGTCGGTGCTGCTCGCCGCGGTGATCGGCGTGCCGACGCTGCGCCTGTCGGGCCACTACTTCAGCATGGCGACCATCGCGGTGGCCGAACTCGTGCGCGTGCTGAGCTCGACCTTCGAGTTCCTCGGCGGCGCGCAGGGGCTGGGCGGGCCGGCGATGCCGCGCACCGTGTTCGACCTGTCGTTCCTGTCGGCGACGCCGTTCTACTACATCTTCCTCGCCGTGCTGGCGTTCCTGCTGGGCCTCACCTGGTGGATCGAGAACAGCCGCATGGGCTTCTACCTGCGCGCCATCAAGGACAGCGAGCGCGCCGCGCGCTCGCTCGGCGTGTCGGCCGGCCGCTACAAGCTCTACGCCTACATGCTGAGCGGCGCCTTCACCGCGCTCGCCGGCTCGCTCTACCTCTGCATGTTCGGCTTCGTCGACCCGGAGTCGGGCTTCGGCATCCTGATCTCGGTCAAGATGGTGGTGATGGCCGCCCTCGGTGGCGCCGGGCAGCTGTTCGGGCCGCTGGTCGGCGCGATGATCCTGGTGCCGCTGGAAGAGCTGTCGAACAGCTGGCTGGGCGGCCGCGGCGCCGGCCTGACCTTCGTGCTCTACGGCGCCATCATCGTCATCATCGCCCGCTTCCTGCCGAGCGGGCTGCTGTCGCTGTTCGAGCGCCGGCCCGAGGCGCCGAAGGCCAAGCCGGGCGCGACCAACGTGGCGGACGGCCATGCTGATTGAGGCGCGCGACGTCACCAAGGCGTTCGGCGCCTTCAAGGCGGTCGACAACGCGTCGGTGTCGGTCGAGGAGGGTGACATCCTCGGCCTGATCGGGCCGAACGGCGCCGGCAAGTCGACCTTCTTCAACTGCCTGACCGGCGACCTGCCGGTGACCTCCGGCACGGTGACCTTCGGCGGGACCGACGTCACTCGCCTGCCGCCCGAGGCGCGGGCCCGGCTGGGGCTCGCCCGCACCTTCCAGGTGCCGTTGACCTTCGAATCGATGTCGATCCTCGACAACGCCACGATCGGCGCGCTGATGCGCCATCCCAACGCCCGCGAGGCGCGGGCCAAGGCGCGCGACGTGCTGCAGAAGGTCGGGCTGGGGCCGCTCGCCGACCAGCCGGCGCGCAGCCTCGGCACGCCGGGCCGCAAGCGGCTGGAGATCGCCCGCGCGCTCGCCTCCGAGCCGCGCGCGCTGCTGCTCGACGAGGCGATGGCCGGGCTGACGCCGACCGAGGTGCGCGAGGCGATCGAGCTGGTGCGCCGCATCCACGACGGCGGCATCACCATCGTGATCGTCGAGCACATCATGGAGGTCATCGTCTCGCTGGCCCGCCGCGTCGTCGTCTTCCACCAGGGCCGCGAGATCGCCCGCGGCACGCCGCGCGAAGTGACCAGCGATGCCAAGGTGATCGAGGCCTACCTGGGCCGCCGCCGCGTCCACCACGGGGACGCGACGTGACCGCGCCGCTGCTCAAGGTCGAGCACCTCGAGGTGCGCTACGGCGACCTGATCGGCGTCGCCGACGTCTCGCTCGAGGTGCCGGCGGGGTCGGTGGTGGCGCTGCTCGGCTCGAACGGCGCCGGCAAGACCACGACCCTGAACGCCATCGCCGGCATCGCCCGCGCCGCCAAGGGCCGCATCGTGTTCCGCGACGAGGACATCGCCGGCCAGCCGGCCTACGCCATCGTGCGCAAGGGGCTGGCGCTGTCGCCCGAGGGCTGGCGGCTGTTCACCCAGCAGAGCGTCGAGAACAACCTGCTGCTGGGCGCCACGCCGCTGGCCGACCGCGCCCGCGTGCCGCGCCTGCTCGAGCGGGTCTATACCGCCTTCCCGCGGCTGGCCGAGCGCCGCCGCCAGATGGCCGGCACGATGTCGGGCGGCGAACGCCAGATGCTGGCGGTCGGCCGCGCCCTGATGAGTGAGCCGCAGCTGCTGCTGCTCGACGAGCCGAGCCTCGGCCTTGCCCCGGCGATCGTCGATTCGATGTACGACAGCTTCGCCGCCCTGCACCGCGACGGCCAGACGATCCTGCTGGCCGAGCAGTCGGTCGACCTCGCCCTCGAGGCCGCCCAGCACGCCTACGTGCTGCAGGTCGGCCGCACCGTGCTCGAGGGCCCGGCCGCCGAGATGGCCGCCAACCCCCAGGTCCAGCGCGTCTACCTCGGGATGGAGTAGGGGCCGGGACGCGCGACTTGCCCTTGGGGTAAGATGCCGCCAACCGAAGGAGCCCCGATGACCCTGTTTCGCCCCCTGGCCGGCCTCGCGCTGGCGACCGCCGTGCTGGCCGGCCTGGCCGCCCCGGGCGCGGCCCAGCAGTCGGCGACGTTCTGGCTGGCCGCCCTGCCGGGCAACATCCAGGGCTGCATCGCGGCCGATCCGCAGTTCACCCGCGCCCACACCTTCACCGTGACCGGCGACCATGCCGAGCTGAAGTCGCCGGGCGGCATCGATACCAAGCTGAAGCAGGTCAAGCCCAACGTCTACGAGACCGACTACCGGCTCGGCCAGCTCAACCTGCACCTCGTGGCCGATCTCACGGCGACCCCGCCGACGCTGCTCGTGACCGAGCGCAACCTCGGCTGCAAGTGGATGGCGAAGAAGTCCTGAGGCCGCGCGCTCGCGTCGTCCTGCCCGCGCGATGAAGAAGCAGCGCAAGCGGTCGATCCCGTTCCACGTCACGCTGCTGACGCTGATGGCGCTGATCGTGTTCCCGCTGGCCTCGGCGCTGCTGTGGCTGGGCTGGCGGGCGGTCGACCAGCTCGAGGACCGCAGCATCGCCCACCGCATGGCGGCGCTCGACAGCGCCGTGCAGGACTTCCTGACCTCCGGCCTCGACGTGATCGTCGCCGTCGGCACCACCCTGGCGGAGAGCCAGGGCTTCGAGCCGAACAGCCCGGTCGGCGACGAGGAGCGGCTGCGCCAGCTGGTGGCGATCATGGGCCTGCACCCGACCATGGCGGCGGTCTACGTCGGCTACGACGACGGCCGCTTCCTGTTCGTTGGCGATACCGACGACCTGTCGATCGAGCAGCGCCTGCAGTTCGACGCGCCCGACGCGCCCAGCCTGCTGGTGCGCAGCATCGAGGCCGGCAACGGGCGGCGGCGCGAGACCTACTGGTTCCGGCTCGAGGACGGCAGCGTGACGGCGCGCCGGACGCGCGAGGACGACTACGACCCGCGCAAGCGGCCGTGGTTCGTCGAGGCGGTGGCGGCCAAGGGACCGGTGCTGACCGAACCCTACCAGTTCTCGCAGGCCAACGTGGTCGGCGTTTCGACCGGCGTGCCGCTTCGCCACGGCGGCGTGATCGGCTTCGACTTCACGCTCAGCACCCTGTCGAAGCTGCTGAGCGAGTACCGCTTCACGCCCAACTCGCTGATCATGGTGGCCGGCGAGAGCGGCACCGTGTTCATGGAGTCCGAGCCGTGCCGCGAGTCCGCCGCGGGCTGCCTGCCGGGCGAGCAGCGCGTCCGCGACGCCATGAAGAAGGCGATCTCCGACGCGGTCGGCGGCAAGGCGGTCGAGCGCGACGTGCGCATGGGCGACCGCGACTACCGGCTGATGGTCCACCAGATGCCGCCGGCCTTCGGACGGCGCTACATGGTCGGCGCCGCCGTGCCGATCGTCGAGCTGTCGACCGACTCGCAGCTGCTGATCGAGCGCGCGGCGATCGCCGCGGCGGTGGCGGTTCTGCTGGCGACGCTGGGCGGCCTGCTGGCCTCGCTGGTGCTGTCGCGCTCGATGGCGCGGATCGCCGCCAAGACCGAGCGTATCCGCGACCTCGACTTCACCGACCGCGTCCCGGTCGACAGCCGCATCACCGAGATCGTGCGCCTGTCCGACTCGGTCGAGCAGATGCGCGAGGGGCTCGAGGTGTTCGGCCGCTACGTCTCCAAGAACCTGGTGCACCAGATCATGCGCTCGCCCGGGACGGCGGCGGTCGGCGGCACGCGGCGCGAGATCACCGTGATGTTCACCGACATCGAGGGCTTCTCGCGGCTCAGCGAGACGATGGAGCCGGAGCTGCTGACCAGCCGGCTGTCGCGCTACTTCGATGCGCTGGGGCGGGCGATCCTGGTCAACCGCGGCACCATCGACAAGTACATCGGCGACGGCATCATGGCGTTCTGGAACGCGCCGGAGACCGACCCCGAGCACGTCGTCAACGCCTGCCGCGCCGCGCTGCAGGCCTCGGCGGCCAGCCGCAACCTGATCGCCAAGTGGGAGCGCCGCGGCCGGCCCGGCTTCCGCACCCGCATCGGCCTGCACACCGGCCTCGCGGTGGTCGGCAACGTCGGCGCGCGCGAGCACATCAACTACACGCTGGTCGGCGCCGTCGCCAACCAGGCGTCGCGCCTCGAGGGGCTGAACAAGGCCTACCGCACCGAGGTGCTGGCCAGCGGCGAGGTCGCCGCCCTGACGGCCGGCCACTTCGTGTGGCGCCCGGTCGACCGCATCGTCGCCGCCGGCACCACCGAGGTGCACGAGATCCACGAACCCTTGGGCGAGATCGCGACCCTGCCGCGCCATGCCCCGTTCCTCGAGCGCTGGACGGCGGCGCGCACCGCCTACGCCGCCGGCCGCTTCGACGAGGCGCTGGCCGGCTTCCGGGCGGCCGCCGAACTGCGGCCGCACGACGGGCCGTGCGAGGTCTTCATCGCCCGCTGCCTCGCCTTCGCCAAGGAGGCGCCGGCGGCGCGCTGGGACGACACCTGGCACTTCGACCGGAAGTGACGCGGCGCCGCGTGGACCGGGTGCCCGGCTGACGCTAGGATTCCCTCGCTCAGCCCGAACCACTCCCGGCATTCCGTTGGAGGTCGAAGCCTTGTCGCTTGCCGGCACGCGCGTGTTCCTCGTCGAGGACGAGGCGCTGATCCTTCTCTCCCTGCAGGACATGCTCGAGGATCTCGGCTGCGTCGTCGCCGACGTCGCGCTGCGCCTCGAGGACGCCCTGGCCAAGGGCTCGGCCGTGGCCTGCGACGTGGCGATCCTCGACGTCAACGTGGCCGGCGAGCGGATCGACGCCGTGGCCGACCTGCTGGCGGCGCGCGGCGTGCCGCTGGTCTTCGCCACGGGCTACGGGCGGGCCTCGCTGCCGGCCGCGCATGCCGGGCGGCCGATGTTGTCCAAGCCCTATCGCCCGGCCGACGTGCGGTCGGCGCTGGTGGCGGCCGTGGCGGCGGCGCTCAGAAGCGCATCGACAGGCGGCCGCTGAACACGTGCACCGGGCCGCGCTGGGCGTTGTAGGCGGGATTGCCGAGGAACTGGTAGTCGGCACTGGCGACCACGCCCTTCACCACCTGCAGCGCGTAGTAGGTCTCGAACACGTTCTCCGAGGTGTAGGCCGGCAGCTGGCCGTCGCCGACCAGCACGCCGAGGCCGCCGGCGGCAAGGTAGGCGCTGTGCGGCGCCGAGATGTTGTTGATCGAGCCGGCGATGCCGACCCGGTCGTCGGGCCGGCCCCACGCCGTGCCCTTGATCGACAGGCCGAGCGACAGGCTGCGGTCGATGTCGGTGAAGGCGCCGATCTCGCTGCGACCGTCGTTCCACGAGAAGCGGCCGAACAAGGCGATGTCGTCGGCCAGTTCCTGCTGCAGGTTGAAGTAGAAGCCGTACTTGGTGCGGGTCTGGCGCGTCCAGGCGATGGTGTCGTTGGCGGTGGCGCCCGGGATCGTCGCGGCCCACTGGATGGCCTGGTCGTAGGAGCCGGCGAAGGTGCTGGTGAGCCAGCTGCCGAAGCGCAGCGCGCCCGGCTTCTGGAACGGCCGGAAGCGCAGCTCCAGTTCGCCGACGTAGCCGCCGCGCGCGAACAGGTTCATGTCGAAGGTGTTCGCGTTCGGCTGGTCGCCGACCAGGTAGTAGCCGGCGCGCACCGCCCAGTCCGGCTGGTTGAGCTCGGCGGTCAGGCCCCAGGTCAGGCCAAGCCGGTCGGCCGGGTAGTCGAACGCGCCGGACGCCCAGATCGACCAGTTGAGGAAGTCGAGCCGCGGGTCGTTGGCGTAGTCGTTGGCGTCGAAGATGTCCTTCACCGAGTACTTGCCGAGCTGCAGCGTGACGCGCGCGATGTCCTTCTCGCCGGACAGCTGGCCGTACTCGCTCTCGACCTTCTCGCGTGCGCCGCCCAGCCCGATCTCCTGGCGCAGGAACAGGCGCGAGGTGTTGTAGCGCGGGTAGGGGAAGTTCGACTTCTGCGCCTCGCCGTTGGGATAGCCGGCCGCGCCGGTGGTGTTGGCGACGCCGAAGCCCTGCAGCAGTTCGGGGTTGTAGTAGAACTCGGCCCCCTGCCACAGGCGCATGCCGAGGAACGCCGAGACCGTCCAGGTCTCGCGGCTCTGGCCCAGCATCGGCAGGCTGTTCGGCCCGTCGTAGCCGGCGCTGAAGGCCGGGTAGCCCTGGTAGATGAAGGTCGTCTGGCCGTGGATCTCCCACGAGCCGGGGCCGCTGTCGGGCCGCGCCGGCGCGCCGTCGTCGGCGCCGAAGCGGTAGTTCAGCCCGACCCGGAAGCGATGCAGGTCGTACGACGAATCCCAGCGCGCCGGCGCCGAGCCGAAGCTGAAGCCGGTGAGGCCGAGCTGCGTGTAGAGGTACTCGGCGCGGGCCGTCCAGCGACCGTCGATGCGGTAGTCGGCGCCGCCGCCCGCCACCCAGCCCAGCCGCACGTTGCCCGGCTGGGCATCCTCGTTACCGGTCGTGAGGTCGGTCCGCGACAGGCGGGTGCTGGCCCAGGCGATGCCGCCGGTCGCGAACGGCGTCCATCGCCCGACGTCCCAGCCGAGGCGCCCGCGCAGGCTGGCGAGGTACTCGAGCTGCTCGTTGGCCGTGCCGGTCGCGGTGGCGCGGTAGGCCAGCACGTTGCCGAGGTCCTGGCTGCCCGGGAACGAGACGTCGAGTTCGAGCCCGGCCATCCAGCCGGCGGCGAAGTGGTGCTCGTAGCCGGCCTGGACGCCGCCCATGACCGAGCCGTAGGACGACGCACCGCCCGCCGTCGCGACGCCCGTCGGATCGGCCACCGTGGCGGTGCCGCTGCCGAACAGGTAGCCGACGTGGCCACCGGCGTAGAAGCCCGAGGCCGGCCGTCGATCCTGCGCCAGCGCCGGTCCCGCCAGCAGGGCCAGGGCGATCGCCCCCCAAAGGCTCTTGCTTGCTGTCACGACGCCTCGATTGCGGTTGCGACGGGTTCGATACGGCGCGGCCGTTTCAGATTTGCGACAGCAACGGGTTCAGTCGCGCATCAGCACCTGGAGATGGCTCGACACCGCGTCGGCCAGCGCGCCGAGGTCGTAGCCGCCCTCCAGCACCGACACGATGCGGCCGCCGGCATGCTGGCGGGCGATGTCGCGGAACGCCTCGGTCAGCCACATGAAGTCGGTGGTCTCGACCTCGAGCCCGGCCAGCGGGTCGTCGACGTGGGCGTCGAAGCCGGCCGACAGCACCAGCAGCTGCGGCGCGAAGCCGTCGAGCGCCGGCAGGATGCGCTGCTCCCAGGCGGCGCGGAACTGCGCGCCGCCGGCGCCGCCGGGCAGCGGCACGTTGACGACGTTGCCGTTGATGCCGTGCTCGCGCGCCGAGCCGGTGCCGGGGTACAGCGGGTACTGGTGGGTCGAGGCGTAGAACAGCGACGGGTCGATCTCGGCCACCGCCTGGGTGCCCTGGCCGTGATGGACGTCGAAGTCGAGGATCGCCACCCGCTCCAGCCCGTAGCGCGCCTGGGCGTGGCGCGCCGCGACCGCGGCGTTGTTGACCAGGCAGAAGCCGCCCGGGATGGTCGGGGTGGCATGGTGGCCGGGCGGCCGCACCGCGGCGAAGGCGGTCTGGACCTCGCCCTTCAGCACCGCGTCGACGCACATCACCGCCGCGCCGGCGGCACGCTGCACCGCCTCGGCGCTGCCGGGGCTCATCACCGTGTCGCCGTCGATATGGACCAGTTCGCCGGCCTCGGGCTGCACGCCGAGGATCGTCTCGAGGTACTCGGGCGGATGGACGCGGCCCATCTCCTCCAGCGTGGCCAGCGGGGCCGAGGCGCGGACGAGGCCGGCGAAGGCCGGGTCCTCCAGCGCCGCGAGGATGGCGCGCAGCCGGTCGGGCCGCTCGGGATGGTGCGGCCCGGTGTCGTGCGCGAGGAAGGACGGGTGGGTCGCCAGCAGCGTCGTCATGGAACTCTCTAGAACCGGGCCATCAGTCGGCCGCTGAAGAAGTGCGCGGGACCGCGCGCCGCATTGTAAGCGGGGTTGCCGAGGAACTGGTAGTCGGCGGTAACGTACACCCCGTCGAACAATTTCAGCGAGTAGTAGGCCTCGGCGACGAACTCCGAGGCATAGGACAGGGCGCCGTCGCCGACCGTGAGGCCCAGCCCGCCGTTGGCGAGGTAGCTGGCATGGCTGGGCGACAGGGCGTTGACCGCGCCGCCGATCCCGATCGTGTCGCGCGACCGGCCCCAGCGGGCGCCGTTGATCGACAGGCCGGCCGCCACGCTGGCATCGACGTCGGTGAAGGCCAGGATCTCGCTGGTACCGTCGTTCCAGCTCAGCCGCGCAAAGGCGCCGATGCCGTCGGCCAGCTCCTGGTCGAGGCTGGCGTAGAAGCCGTACTTGGTGCGGGTCCGCCGGGTCAGCGGGATGGTGTCGTTGGCGTTGAGGCCGGGGTTCAGCGGCACCAGCGCCACCGCGTCGGCGTACGAGCCGGCGAAGGCGTTGGTCATCCAGGCGCCGAGCCGTACCGCGCCCGCGCGGCCGAACGGCTGGTAGCGCAGCTCGGCCTCGGCGACCGCGCCGTTGCGCGAGATCAGCGCCAGGTCGTAGACGTTGGTGTCGGGCTGGTTGGCGACCAGGAAGTAGCCGGCGCGCACCGCCCAGCTCGGCTGGTTGAGCTCGGCGGCGAAGCCCCAGCTGAAGCCGACGCTGTCGGCCGGGTAGTCGAAGGCGGCCGACGACCACAGCGACCAGTTGAGGAAGTCGACCCGCGGGTCGTTGGCATAGGCGTTGTTGTCGAACAGGTCCTGCACCGCGTACTTGCCGGCCTGCAGGGTGAGGCGCGAGACGTCGCGCTCGCCCGACAGCTGCAGCTGGTCGCTCTCGACCGTCTCGCGCGGGCCGCCCAGCCCGATGGTCTGGCGCAGGAACAGGTGCGAGGTGTTGTAGCGCGGGTAGGGGAAGGCGCGCTGCGCCTCGCCGTTGGGGAAGCCGCCGGCGCCGGTGGTCAGCGCGACGCCGTAGCCCTGCAACAGGTCGCCGTTGTAGTAGAACTCGCCGCCCGACCACAGCCGCACGCCGAGGAAGCCCGACATCGCCCAGGTCTCGGCCGACTGGCCGCCGTTCGGCAGGCTGTTCGGTCCGTCGTAGGCGGCGCGGATCGGCGGGTAGCCCTGGAACACGAACACGGTCTGGCCGTGCACCTCGAAGCTCAGCGGGCCGCGGTCGTCCGCCTTCTTCGCCTTCGACTCGTCGACGTCGCCGAAGCGGTAGTTGAGGCCGACGCGGAAGCGCTGCAGGTCGTAGCGCGTGTCGTAGCGCGCCGGCGACGAGCCGAACGCGAAGCCCGACAGGGCGAAGTTGGTGTAGAGGTACTCGAGCCGCGCCGACCAGCGTTCGTCCAGCCGCATGTCGAGGCCGCCGCCGACGGTGGTGCCGACCCGCACGTTCGCCGGGTTGGCGTCCTCGACGCCGGAGGTCAGGTCGATGCGCGACCAGCGCGTGCTCATCCAGGCGAGGCCGCCGGTGACGTAGGGCGTCCACGGCCCGATCGCCCAGCCGACGCGGCCGCGCAGCGTCGCCAGCCACTCGTATTCCTCGCTGGCATAGCCGCTCGGGGTGGCGCGGTAGGACAGGACCTTGGAGGCATCCTCGAAGTTGGGGAACGAGAAGTCGGCCTCGATGCCCAGCATGAGGCGCGACGGGAAGACGTATTCGAACCCGCCCTGGACGCCGCCGAACAGCGCCCCGTAGGGATTGGTGGCGCTCTGCGAGCCGATGCCGATCGGGTCGGACAGGGTCGCCGCGGCGGTGCCGAACATGATCCCGGCATGGGCGCCGGCGTAGAAGCTGCCGCCGATCGGCCGGTCCTGCGCCGAGGCCACCAGGGGCGCCGACAGGATCGCCGCGAGGGCAACCAGCCGGCCGGCGACGGTGAAGCGTGGCGAAAGCCGCATCATCACTGCTAGCTGTACCTTGAGCGGGCGCAGGGGGCGACGTAAAGATCACGTGATTTGCCCCCGGAGAACCCGATGCGCCTGCTGTCGTCCCTTGCCCTCGCGGCCGTCGCCGCGGCCTTCGCCCCGGTTGCCGGCCCGCACGAGGCGGCCGCCCAGAACACCAGCTTCCTGCTGATCAACGGCACCGCCTACCCGATCAGCACGCTCGAGGTGTCCGAGAGCCTGCTCAACATGTGGACGAAGAACGAGCTGGGCGCGCCGCCGATCAAGGCCGGCGAGCGGCGCCAGGTGCGCTTCAACGCGCCGCCGACCTTCTGCCAGGCCGACCTCAAGGTGGGCTTCGCCGACGGCGGCGCGCCGGCGCTGTGGCAGAACATCAACCTCTGCACGCTGACCAAGATCAAGTTGCAGTACGATCGAGGCACCGGCCTGACGACCGCCAGCTACGACGACTGACGCGGCGGGCGCCCGGCGCGACCGGGGAAGGGTCCCTCGCTGCGCTCGGGATGACAGGCCTTTCCTGTCATCCCATGCCTTTCCCTGTCATCCCGCGCCTCTCCCTGTCATCCCGAGCGCAGCGAGGGACCTTTCGGCTTTCACGCGTGCGCTTGTGGAGGCATCCTCGCGATCCCATCTCCCGTGCCATGGCCCCCGACACGCTCTCCTTCGCCTTCGACAACAGCTACGCCCGCCTGCCGGAGCGTTTCTACGCGCGGCTCGACCCGACCCCGGTGGCGGCGCCGCGGCTGTTGAAGCTGAACGCCGCGCTGGCCGCCGAGCTCGGGCTCGACGCGGCGGCGCTGGCCAGCCCGGCCGGGGTCGAGATGCTGGCCGGCAATCGCGTCGCGCCGGGCTCGCTGCCGATCGCGCTGGCCTATGCCGGCCACCAGTTCGGCAACTTCGTGCCGCAGCTGGGCGATGGCCGCGCCGTCCTGCTGGGCGAGGTGATCGACCGCGCCGGCCGCCGCCGCGACCTCCAGCTCAAGGGCTCCGGCCCGACGCCGTTCTCGCGGCGCGGCGACGGAAGGGCGGCGCTCGGCCCGGTGCTGCGCGAGTACCTGGTCAGCGAGGCGATGGCGGCGCTCGGCATCCCGACGACGCGCTCGCTGGCCGCGGTGGCAACCGGCGAGGAGATCTGGCGCGAGGCGCCGCTGCCCGGCGCCGTGCTGACCCGCGTCGCGTCGAGCCATGTCCGCGTCGGCACCTTCCAGTTCTTCGCCGCGCGCGGCGACACCGAGGCGCTGCGCCTGCTGGCCGACCACGTGATCGAGCGCCACTACCCCGACGCCCGCGCCGACGCCGACCCGTACCGCGCCCTGTTCGCCGCGGTGATCGCCCGCCAGGCGACGCTGGTCGCCGGCTGGATGCTGGTCGGCTTCGTGCACGGCGTGATGAACACCGACAACTGCTCGGTGGCCGGCGAGACGATCGACTACGGGCCGTGCGCCTTCATGGACGTCTACAAGCCCGACACGGTGTTCAGCTCGATCGACCAGGGCGGCCGCTACGCCTACGCCAACCAGCCGCGCATCGCGCACTGGAACCTCGCGCGCTTCGGCGAGACGCTGCTGCCGCTGCTGGCCGAGGACAGCGACGCCGCGCTGGCGCTGGCCAACGAGACGCTCGCTACTTTTCAGCCGCGCTACGGCCAGGCCCTGCTGGCCGGCATGCGGCGCAAGCTCGGCCTGTTCACCGAGGAAAGCGGCGACGCCGCGCTGGCGCAGGGACTGCTGAACGCGATGGCCGAGGGCCGCGCCGACTTCACCGCGACCTTCCGCGCGCTCGACCCCGAGAGCGACGTCGCCGTGTTGCCGCGCTTCGCCGCGACCGACGGCTACGAGGCCTGGGCGGCGAAGTGGCGCGAGCGCCTCGCCCACGAGCCGCGGCCGGCAGCCGAACGGCGGGCCGCGATGCACGCCGCGAACCCGGTCTACATCCCGCGCAACCACCACGTCGAGGCGGTGCTGGCCGCCGCGATCGAGCAGGGCGACCTCGGCCCGTTCGAGGACTTCCTCGCCGTGCTGTCGAAGCCGTTCGACGCGCGCCCGGGCCTCGAGGCCTACGCCGAGCCGCCCGAGGGGCAGGGCGTCTACCGAACGTTCTGTGGCACCTGAACCTGGCGCGTGACGCCGGAAGAAACTTCCTCCCCATGCGTGAGCATGGGGAGGTGTCGCCGTCTTCGGCGACGGAGGGGTCGAGAGTCATGAGGCATGACCCCTCCGTCCGCTGACGCGGACACCTCCCCGCGCTGGCGCGCAGGGAGGAAAGTTGTCCCAAGCCTAGAGCCGCGGCGGCCGCGCCAGCGCCAGCAGGCGGTCGCAGTCGACGTGGCGTGCGAGGTGGTCGGCCAGCCGGTCGAGCGTCGCCTCGACCTCGGCCTCGTAGGAAAAGTCCGCGGCCGCGACACCGATGCGCTGCAGCCAGGCGCGGCGCTGGCGGTCGTCGGCCAGCAGCCCGTGCACGTAGCAGCCGGCGACCCGGCCGTCGGCGCTGACCGCACCGTCGAGGCCGCCATTGGCCAGCCGCAGCATCGGCGCGATGCCGGGTCCGGCCCCGGAAATGGCGGTCGTGCGGCCGACATGCATCTCGTAGCCCGTGAACGGCACGCCGTCGGCCAGCGTCGTGCCGCTGGTCTCGACCAGCACCTTGTCGCCGGTCAGCACCGTCTCGACATCGAGCAGGCCCAGCCCGGCCACGTCGGCCGGCGGTCCCTCGATGCCCTGCGGGTCGGCGATGCGCCGACCGAGCATCTGGTAGCCGCCGCACAGGCCTAGCACGAGGCCGCCACGCCGCACGTGCGCCTTGAGGTCGATGTCCCAGCCGAAGGCGCGCGCCGCCGCGAGGTCGGCGATGGTCGCCTTCGATCCCGGCAGGATGACCAGCGCGGCGTCGGCCGGCAGCGGCCGGTCGGGACCGACGAACACCAGCTCGACGCCGGGATCGTGGCGCAGCGGGTCGAGGTCGTCGAAGTTGGCGATGCGCGGGAACACCGGCACGGCGATGCGCACGCGCCGCGCGGCGCGCGCCGGCGTCGCCTCCTGCAGCACCACGGCGTCCTCGGGCGGCAGCTTCCAGGCGTCGTCGAACCACGGCACCAGGCCGAGCGCGGTCCAGCCGGTGCGCTCGGCGATCGCGGTCATGCCGTCCTCGAACAGCGTCGGGTCGCCGCGGAAGCGGTTGACCAGGAAGGCCACGATCTGCGCCGCGTCGGCCGGGTCGATCACCGACTTCGTGCCGACCAGGCTGGCGATCACGCCGCCGCGGTCGATGTCGCCCAGCAGCACCACCGGTACGTCGGCGGCGCGTGCGAAGCCCATGTTGGCGATGTCGTTGGCCCGTAGATTGATCTCGGCCGGCGAGCCCGCACCCTCGACCAGCACGAGGTCGGCGTCGGCCGCGAGCCGCGCGAAGCTGTCGAGCACCGCGCCCAGCAGCTCGGGCTTGCGCGCCTGGTAGTCGCGCGCCAGCGCGTTGCCCCACACCTTGCCCTGGACCACGACCTGCGCGCCGACGTCGCTCTGGGGCTTCAGCAGCACCGGGTTCATGTGCACGCTGAGCGGCACCCGCGCGGCGCGCGCCTGCAACGCCTGCGCCCGGCCGATCTCGCCGCCGTCGGGTGTCACCGCGGCGTTGTTCGACATGTTCTGCGGCTTGAACGGCAGCACGCGCAGGCCGCGCCGCACGAACACGCGCGCCAGCCCCGCCACCGTCAGCGACTTGCCGACGTCGGACCCGGTCCCCTGGATCATGAGCGCGCGCGCGACCATCGCGGGCAGCAATGTCGGACCGCGTCGCCGTGCGCAACCCCCTCACCCGGCCTCTCCCCCTAGCGGGGGAGAGGAGAAAGACCTATCACCGCGGGCGATGCTGACGCTTCCCGACATGCCCGACTTCCCGGCGGGCGAGGTGTGGCTGGCGGGCGCCGGGCCGGGCGATCCGCGGCTGCTGACGCTGCTCGCCCTGCACGCGCTGCAACAGGCCGACGACATCGTGCACGACGCGCTGGTCGATCCGCGCGTGCTGGCGCTGGGCCGCGCCGGCGCCGAGCGGCTGTTCGCCGGCAAGCGCGGCGGCCTGCCGTCGATGCGCCAGCCCGACATCAACGCGCTGCTGGTCGAACGCGCCCGCGCCGGGCGCCGCGTGCTGCGTCTCAAGGGCGGCGATCCCTTCGTGTTCGGCCGCGGCTGGGACGAGGTCGCCGCGCTGGCGCAGGCCGGCCTCCGCTGCCGCGTCATCCCTGGCCTGACCGCGGGTCTCGCCGGGCCGGCCCTGGCCGGCATCCCGGCGACGACGCGCGAGACCAGCACCGCGGTCGTGCTGGCCGCCGACCTGCGCGACGCCGAGGGCCGCTCCGCCGTCGACTGGACGGCGCTGGCGCGGCTCGGCCAGCCGATCGTGCTCTACATGGCGATGGCCCACCTCGCCGAGATCGCCGAGGCGCTGATGGCCGGTGGCCTCGCGCCCGACACGCCGGCCGCGCTGGTGCAGTCGGCCGCGACGCCGCGGCAGCGCGTGCTCGACAGCCGCCTCGACCGCGTCGCCGCCGAGGCCACGGCGCAGGGCTTCGGCTCGCCCTCGATCGCCGTGATCGGCGCGACCGCGGCGCTGCGCACGACGATCGGCGACAGCATCGGGGCATGGTCATGAGCGCGCATCCCCTGGCCCCTGGTCTCGTGATCGCCGCGCCGGCCTCGGGCGCCGGCAAGACCACCGTCACCATCGGCCTGATGCGCGCGCTGCGCCGCCGCGGCCGCGCCGTGCAGCCGTTCAAGGCCGGGCCCGACTACATCGACCCCGCGTTCCATGCCGCCGCGACCGGGCGGGCGAGCCTCAACCTCGATACCTGGGCGATGGCGCCGGGCACGATCGCCGCGCTGGCGGCCGGCGCCGGCGGCGACATCGCCATCGCCGAGGGCGTGATGGGCCTGTTCGACGGCGTCGGTGCCGACGGCCGCAGCGGCCAGGGCACGACCGCCGACCTCGCCGCGCTGCTCGGCTGGCCGGTGGTGATCGTGCTCGACGTGGCGGCCCAGGCCGCGACCGCCGCGGCGGTGGCGCAAGGCCTCGCGCGCTTCCGCGACGATGTCCCGGTGGGCGGCGTCCTGCTGAACCGTGTCGCGGGCGAGGGGCACCTGCGCCTGATCGCGCCTGGCCTCGAGCGGATCGGCTTGCCGCTGCTCGGCTGGCTGCCGCGCGATCCCCGCTTCGAACTGCCGGAGCGGCATCTCGGGCTGGTGCAGGCCGGCGAGACCGCCGACCTCGCGGTACGCCTCGACCGGCTGGCCGAGGCGATCGAGGCGACCGTCGACCTCGACGCGGTCGAGCGGGCCGCCCGGCCGGCACGCCCGGTGACGCCGACGCCGCTTGGCGTGCGTCCGCCGGGCCAGCGCATCGCGGTGGCGCGCGACCGCGCCTTCTCGTTCCTCTACCCGCACCTGCTCGACGCCTGGCGCGCCGCCGGGGCCGAGCTGGTCTTCTTCTCGCCGCTGGCCGACGAGGCGCCCGATGCGGCCGCCGACGCGGTGTGGCTGCCCGGCGGCTATCCCGAGCTGCACGCTGGCACGCTGGCGGCGGCGACGCGCTTTCGCGCCGGGCTGCAGGCGCGCGCCGCAGCGGGCGCCGCCATCCACGGCGAGTGCGGCGGCTACATGGCGCTGGGCCAGGGGCTGGAGGATGCCGAGGGAAGGCGTCACGCGATGGCCGGCCTGCTGCAGGTCGAGACCAGCTTTGCCCGCCGCGCCTTCCACCTCGGCTACCGGCGCGGCCGGCTGCTGGCCGAGGGCGCGCTGGGCCGGGCCGGCGACATCGTGCTGGGCCACGAGTTCCACTTCGCCACCGTGGTGCGGGTCGGCGACGAGCCGCTGGTCGACTGCGCCGACGCCCATGGCCAGCCCGTCGCCGAGGCCGGCGCCCGCCGCGGCCGCGTCAGCGGCACGTTCTTTCACCTGATCGACGGCGTCGCGCGGGAGCTTTCCTAGTCGAGCGGAAAGAACGTCGAGCCGTAGTCGAACGTCAGTTCCTCGCCGGGCGCGATGCCCTCGATGCCGGCGACGATCCAGATGCGGCCGTCGTCGCGCAGGATGAAGCAGTTGGGATTGTCGCGGCTGTGGTTGATGTAGCGCGCCTCGTTGCCCTGGCTGGCGCCGTCGATGTTCAGCCCGTCGCCCAGCTCGAAGATGCAGTCGGCATCGTTCTCGATGCGCGCCTCGGCTTCCTCGTCGGAGATCCGCTCGCCCTGGTACTCGATGATCCGCGTTCCCCACGGGATCTCGTCGACGGCGAACAGGCCCTTGCCGTGAATACGCGACCGCTTGACCACCACACGCATGGAACGCGAACCACCACCGTTGAAACGACGGAGAGTCCTAGCACCGATTCATGTGGGCAAGAACCAGTCGAGCAGCGCGCCATTTTCGTCTCGCGGATAGGTGTGCGCGAGGTCGGCGATCTCGCGGTGCACCACCGCCGCGCCGGCATCGCCGAGCAACTGCGCCGCCTGGCGGGCCAGCGTCGCCGCGAACATCCAGTCCTGCGCGCCGTGCACGATGTGGATCGGCAGGCCGCGCAGCCGCCCGGCATCGGCGAAGGTCATCAGCATCGGGTGGAACGCCGCGGCGACCGGGGCGAGGTGGGTGAAGCGGCAATCGGCGCGCAGGCCGAGGACATAGGTGAAGGTGCCGCCGTCGCTCATGCCGGTCAGCAGCATCCGGTCGCGATCGACCGACCAGCCATCGGCGACCTGGTCGACCATGGCATCGATCGACGGCCCGTCGGTGTCGGGATCCATCAGCGACCAGGTCGAGCCGATCGCGGTCGGCGCCAGCAGGATCGCGCCGCGGCTGCGCGCCTCGCGCAGCCAGCTCCACAGGAAGGCGCCGCCGTTGCCGCTGCCGCCGTGCAGCGCCACGACCAGCGGGTGGGCGCGCGCCGGGTCATAGGTCTCGGGCACGTAGAGCGAGAAGGCGCCGCGCGTGCCGGCCGGCCCGCCGACATGCATCACGCCGAGCATGTTCTCCGGCCCGTCGACCGTGGCGAGGCGCTGGATCAGCGCGTCGTCGTCGCGGCAGGCCGGTTCGAGGAAGAACTGGCTGACCGGCTTCACCACCGCCGACAGCGGGTAGATCGCCTCGGCCGCGATGGCGTAGCCGCGCATCGCGCGGTAGGCGGCGACGATCGGCTGCGGCGCGTCGCGCGCGGCGCCGAGCGCGGCGAGGGCGTCGGCGGCGGCCTCGGCCGCCGGCTCGAGGCAGTCCCGCACCGGCTGCAGGCGGTCGGGCCACGTCGTCGCGCGCGAGTGCGCGAGCGCGGCGCGCAGCACCGCCTCGCGGTCGCCCATCGCCTCGACCAGCTGCGGCAGAGCGGTCGGCGCGAGGTGGCGGCCGGCGAACTCCAGCGCGTGCAGGGCGCGCAGCGTCGCGGGCACGAGCCGGCCGATGGCGTCGACGGCGGGCTCGCGCGCGTCGCTCACCGGGTCAGTCCTTCAGGATCACCGGCTCGAGCGCGGGGCGGCCGCGGATCATGTCGGCCGCCTTCTCGGCGATCATCAGCACCGAGGCGTTGAGGTTGGCCGACGGCATGGTCGGCATGATCGAGGCGTCGACCACGCGCAGTCCCTCGATGCCGCGCACCTTCAGCTGGTCGTCGACCACCGCGGTGGGGTCGCTGTCGGGCGCCATGCGGCAGGTGCCCATCAGGTGGAAGGTCGTGGTGCCGCGCGCCTTGGCCGCCGCCATCAGGTCGTCGTCGCTCTGCGCCTGGTCGCCGGGGAATTCCTCGCGGTCGTAGTACTTCGACAGCGCCTTCGACTTGATCAGGCGGCGCGCCAGCTTCATGCCGGCCAGCAGCACCTGGCGGTCGCTCTCGGCGGCCAGGTAGTTCGGCTGGATCACCGGGTGCTCGAACGGGTCGGCCGAGCGGGCGCGCACCCAGCCGATGCTGTCCGGCCGCTGCTGCCACGAGGCGATCGTCATGCCCGGGAAGTCGTCGAGCTTCGACTGCACGCCTTCCTTGTACGAGGCCGGCGTGAAGGTGAGCTGCAGGTCGTAGTTGTCGACCCGCTCGTCCGACTTCCAGAAGACGTAGATCAGTGTCGGGTTCAGCGACAGGATGCCCTTGCGCGTGAAGGCGTACTTCAGCACCTCGCCGGCCAGCTTGAGGCCGTGGCTCTTCTCGTTGATCGTCTCGGCGTTCTTGACGCGCGCCACGAAGCGCGGCGCGTAGTGGTCGCGCAGGTTCTCGCCGACGCCGGGCAGGGCGTGCCTGACCTCGATGCCGAGCGACTGCAGCAGCGGCGCCGGGCCGATGCCCGAGACCTGCAGCAGCTGCGGCGAGTTCACCGTGCCGCCGCTCAGGATGACCTCGCGGCGCGCCCGCACCTCCATCGGCGTGCCGTTGCG
>Ga0102832_1001055_pt1 | contig 25751 bp, 18 predicted proteins | sample EBPBio282013_DNA_FD_88942 | JGI IMG/M metagenome (GOLD analysis project Ga0102832, IMG submission 88942) | Wastewater treatment Type I Accumulibacter community from EBPR Bioreactor in Madison, WI, USA - Reactor 2_5/28/2013_ DNA (Illumina Assembly) | ecosystem: Engineered > Bioreactor > EBPR >... | reverse complement strand
AGGAACTCGGCCGGGCGCGTGTCGTTGGCGACAATACCGCCGACGACGGCGGCGGCGAGGAAGATCGCCTGCGGTTTGGTCTCGCGCATCCACGTCTCGACCTCGACCTGACGCGTGAGATCGAGTTCGCGCCGCGTCGCGGTCAGAAGCGTGACGCCCTCGGACTCGAGCCGGCGCACCAGCGCGCTGCCCACCATGCCCCGGTGGCCCGCCACCCAGACGCGTTTGCCCGCAAGAGAATAAGCGCCTGCCATTAATCGTTCCGGCCGAAACGCGTCGCTTCGGCCTTCACCGTGGCGAGATCCGAGGCGACCATTTCCTTCACCATGGTTTTGAAGGACGTCTTGTGTTTCCAGCCCAGCACCTTGTGCGCTTTACGCGGATCGCCGAGCAAGAGGTCGACTTCCGTCGGGCGGAAATAGCGCGGGTCGATTTCAACCAGGGTCTCGCCGGTCTTGGCGTCGAGGCCTTTCTCGTTCACGCCCTTGCCCTTCCATTTGATCTTGCGGCCCACCTCGGCGAAGGCGAGTTCGACGAACTCCCGTACTTCATGGGTTTCGCCGGTGGCCAGCACGTAATCGCTCGGCGTCTTCTGCTGCAGGATCTTCCACATGCCTTCCACGTAATCACGGGCATGACCCCAGTCTCTCTTCGCATCGAGATTGCCGAGGTAGATCTTGTCCTGAAGGCCGAGCTGGATGGCCGCGACGGCGCGCGTGATCTTGCGGGTGACGAAGGTTTCACCACGAAGCGGGCTCTCGTGGTTGAACAGGATACCGTTGGAGGCGTGATAGCCGTAGGCCTCGCGGTAGTTCACGGTGATCCAGTAGGCGTAAAGCTTGGCGGCGCCGTAGGGCGAACGCGGATAGAAGGGCGTCTTCTCGCTCTGCGGCACTTCCTGCACCAGACCATAAAGCTCGGAGGTAGACGCTTGGTAGAAGCGCGTCTTGTCTTTGAGGTCAAGAATACGGATGGCCTCAAGCAGGCGCAGCGTGCCGAGGGCGTCCGAATTGGCGGTGTATTCCGGGGTCTCGAAGCTGACCTGGACGTGGCTTTGGGCCGCGAGGTTGTAGATCTCGTCCGGCTGCACCTCTTGCACCAGTCTGATCAAGTTGGTGGCGTCGGTCATGTCTCCATAGTGAAGGAAGAACTTCACACCGGTTTTGTGCGAGTCCTCGTAAAGGTGATCGATGCGGCCCGTGTTGAAGGACGAAGAGCGGCGTTTCACCCCGTGGACCACATAGCCCTTCTTCAGAAGGAACTCGGCCAGATAGGCGCCGTCCTGACCGGTGACCCCGGTGATCAGGGCGACTTTCTGCACGGGGCTCCTCGCGGATTTTTTTGCTGGTTTTTTAGCCATAAGGGGTCCGAAAGACACGAGATTTTGAGGGACGCGGATTTGGCTAGCACTATGTCTTGAAACGTCTTAACGCTCAATGACGGCGTCCATTTTCGAGACAAGAGAGTTCATGACGGCCACCACCGAACTATACGTGCTTTGCGCCGGCGGCCACGCCCGCGTGCTCATCGATATCCTGCGGCGGGCGGGAAAGGCCGTAACGGGACTCACCGATGATGACGCGGCGCTGCACGGAACCACCCTTGATGACGTGCCCATCATCGGGGATCAGCAGGCCTTGCTGATGCGCGGAGCCGACAGCCGTGTTGTGGTGAATGCGCTTGGCAATAAACCGCGCACGGGCGATGCAGGCATGGGGCTGCGGCGCGGTCTTTTCACACGCTTCAAGGAAAAGGGCTTCCGTTTCGAGACCGTCATCAGTCCAGATGCTTCGGTTTCGGCGCGCGCGCTTCTGAACGAGGGGGTGCAGGTGGTGACCGGCGCTATCGTCCATCCAGGCTGCCTTATCGGCGCCAACACCATCATCAACACCGGCGCCCAGATCGACCATGACTGCCGGATCGGCGATCACTGCCACATCGCGCCTGCGGCCATCCTGTGCGGCGAAGTGACCGTGGGTGAGGAATGCCATGTCGGGGCCGGGGCCGTCGTGGTCCCCGGGGTGACCATCGGGGCCGGGGCCGTCATCGGGGCCGGAGCGACGGTCGTGACCGATATCCCGCCAGGGGCGACTGTTCTTGGTAAGACCATCAGAACGGGCGGCGAACGGCCGACATGGCTGCAACCGTGATAGGGATAGGCCCGAAATATAGGGATGCCGTCCTCTCGTCACTGTTGATTGATGATCTGGGCTCTAAAGCATTATAAGGGCGGCGAATTTTGCGCCAAAAGCCGCCTTGCGCTACACTTGACCTTTGGCCCTTCTGGAAGACCTTGTGACCGATCAGGCTCGCAAAAGACGCCCCTGGGCGCTGCTGCATCTTTTGCAACGGCGCAATCTGATGGTCTTTGCTTTCGATGTCGCCATGGCCTTCCTGGCGGTGGTCGCGGCCTTCGTGCTGCGCCTGTTCGAGGATGTCTCTTGGGGATTCTTCAGCGCGCGGCCCGAGATTTTGCAAATGGCGGGCGTCTTCGCCGTCGTCGCGGCCGCAGTCTACCTCGTCACCGGCATCTACCGACACATGTGGGAATATGTCTCGGCCAAGGACGCCTTCAACATTCTGCGCACGGCGACCCTCACCGTCGCCATCTTCCTGCCGGTGTGGTTCTGGCTGACGCGTCTCGAATCGCTGCCGCGCTCCGTGCCGGTGATCTCCTGGTTCGTGCTGGTAGCCTTTCTCGCCGGACCGCGTCTGCTCTATCGCATCTCGCGCGACGGCCAGATGCGCGGTCTCATGCGCCGTGTGCCGAACGGCACACCCGTGCTGCTGATCGGCGCCGGGCCTGAAGCCGAGCATTTCATCCGCGCGGTCAGCCGCGGCCCTGAGCCCAGCGTGCGTGTCGTCGGCATGGTCGCCGCCGCCGATGGCGTGGGCGCCGACCGTGTCGGCCAGGTCATCCATGGCGTCGAGATCCTGGGCCGCGAAGGCGATATCCTACGCGTGATGAACGCGCTCGCCCGGCGCGGCGAACGGCCCGAGAAGCTGGTGCTCGTCACGCCGACCCACGACGGCGCGGAGGTGCAGCGCCTGCTTGCCGCGGCGGAAGATGCGGGCTGCCAGCTCGCCCGTGTGCCGCCACCGACGGACCTGCAGGCTTATGACACCACCGACCTCAAGCCACGCCCCATCGCCATTGAAGACCTGCTCGGCCGGCCGCAAGCGCGCCTCGACCGCGTGGCGATGACCAACATGATCAACGCACGGCGCGTGCTGATTACAGGCGCGGGCGGCTCCATCGGCTCGGAACTGGTGCGTCAGATTTCCGACGCGGGGCCGGTGCATGTCACCCTCGTCGATAACGGCGAGTTCAATCTCTACTCCATCGATCTCGAAATCCGGCAACGTCATCCGGCGCTCTCATGCACCACCATCCTCGCCGATGTGCGCGACGCGGACCGTATCCGCGACATTCTCAATCGCGAACGGCCGGATCTCGTTTTCCATGCGGCGGCGCTCAAACATGTGCCGATGGTCGAGACGAACCCCATCGAAGGCCTGCTGACCAACGCGCTCGGCACACGCAATGTCGCTGAAGCCTCCATTGCGGTCGGTGTCGCGGCGATGGTGCTGATCTCCACCGACAAGGCGGTGAACCCGCATAACGTGATGGGCGCATCCAAGCGTATCGCCGAGATCTACTGTCAGGCCGCCGATCTGCGTCACGCCGGCACACGCTTCATCACCGTGCGCTTCGGCAACGTGCTGGGCTCCGCCGGTTCCGTGGTGCCGCTGTTCCAAAAGCAGCTCGAAGAGGGAGGGCCTCTCACGGTCACTCATCCCGAAGTCGAACGCTATTTCATGACCGTGCGCGAGTCCGTGGAACTCGTACTCCAGGCCGCCGCGCTGGGCCGGATCCGCAACGACGAGGGCGTGATCCATGTGCTCGATATGGGACCGCCGGTGAAGATCATGGATCTCGCCCGCCAGATGATCCGTTTGGCAGGCAAAACGGTCGGTGTGGATATCGACATCAAGATCACTGGACTGCGTCCGGGTGAAAAGCTGAAGGAGGAGCTGTTCCACGGCCAGGAGCCGCTCGTGGCCACCGATATGGGCGGCATCCTGCTCGCCCAGCCTCGCACCTTGGACCACGCCATCGTCGCGGCGCGCTTCACCGCCCTTGAGGACGCCTGCCGCCGTCGGGACGAGGGCGCCGCCTTCGCCATCGTCAAGGACATGGTGCCCGAGCTGCAGCGGGCCAGCCCCACGGTTGGAAAACCGCATCTCAAGGTTATTAAGTAAAAGTCTCTCCCGGATCGTCGGCGCGCCGTGCTAAACCGCGCGTTCATCTCCATCCGCCCGCGCCAGAGCCCCGAGAGAGCATATGACCCCCATCCGCCGCGCCCTTTTCTCCGTGTCCGATAAGACCGGGCTGATCGAATTCGCCTCCTTCCTGCACGGTCAGGGCGTCGAGTTGATCTCCACGGGCGGGACGGCGAAAGCGATCCGCGACGCGAAGCTCCCCGTACGCGATGTCTCCGAGGTCACTGGCTTTCCCGAAATGCTCGACGGGCGCGTGAAGACCTTGCACCCCATGGTGCACGGCGGTCTCCTTGGCATCCGCGGCAACGCCGAGCATGAAAAGACCATGGCCGATCACAAGATCGCGCCGATCGATCTCCTGGTGGTGAACCTCTATCCCTTCGAACAGACCGTCGCGCGCGGTGGGAACTATGACGACTGCGTCGAGAACATCGACATCGGTGGCCCGGCTATGATTCGTGCCGCGGCGAAGAATCACGCGGGCGTCGCGGTGGTTGTCGACGTCGCCGACTACGCTGTGGTCGAAGCCGACATGAAAGCAAACAACGGCGCCGTCACGGACGCGACCAAGCGCTCATTGGCTGCGCGCGCCTATGCGCGCACCGCCGCTTACGACGCCGCCATCTCCACCTGGTTCGCGGGCGAGTTGAAGGAAGAGTTTCCGCGCTGGCTGTCGTTCGCGGGTTCGCTCAAGCAGACGTTGCGTTACGGCGAAAATCCGCACCAAAGCGCCGCGCTCTATGTCACCGGCGACAAGCGCGCGGGCGTTGCGTCGGCGCAGCAGGTACAGGGCAAAGAGCTTAGTTACAACAATATCAACGATACCGACGCGGCCTATGAGCTGGTCGCCGAGTTCGATACGCCGGCCTGCGCGATCATCAAGCACGCCAACCCTTGCGGTGTCGCGCTCGGCACGGACTGCCTCGACGCTTACACCAAGGCGCTGGTGTGCGATCCGGTCTCCGCGTTCGGCGGCATCATCGCGCTGAACCGCCCTATCGATGGTCGCACGGCGGCGAAGATCACCGAGCTGTTCACCGAAGTCGTGATCGCGCCGGGCGCCGACGACGAAGCGCGGGCGCTGTTCGCCAAGAAGAAGAATCTTCGCTTGCTCATCACCGATGGTTTACCCGACCCACGCGCGCCGGGCCGCACCGTGCGCAATGTCGCCGGCGGTTATCTCGTGCAGGGCCGTGACACCGGCCGCATCACCAAGGCCGATCTGAAGGTCGTGACGAAGGTGAAGCCCACGGAACAGCAGCTCAACGATTTGGTCTTCGCCTTCACGGTCTGCAAACATGTGAAGTCCAACGCGATCGTCTATGTGAAGAACGGCGCCACGGTCGGGATCGGGGCAGGCCAAATGAGCCGAATCGATTCGGCGCGAATCGCTTTCTCGAAATCCAAGGACGCCGCCCAAGCCGCCGGCCAGCCGGGCGCGCTCACCGAAGGCTCGGTCGTCGCCTCCGACGCCTTTTTCCCGTTCCCGGACGGACTCCTGGTCACCGCCGAAGCCGGCGCCGTCGCCGTGGCTCAGCCCGGCGGCTCGATCAAAGACGAAGACGTCATAAAAGCCGCTGACGACAAGGGCTTAGCGATGGTCTTCACGGGAATGCGCCACTTTAGACATTAATATCTGAGGCTGACCCAGACCTGCGGCGCGTCAAATCATTATGGGGTCAGACTCCATTTATTTGATTTACTCTGACCCCGTTTCTTTGACGTCCTTGAGGAGCCAAAGACCAAGGATAAGAAACACCGGCACCACGGCCATGCCGAGCCGGTAGTTGTTCGTCGCCGCTGCGATGAGGCCGACCAGCGCGGGACCGGCGAAGGCCGTCACTTTCCCCGAGAGCGAAAACAGCCCGAACATCTCGCCGCGCATATCGGGCGGGGCGATGCGCGCCATCATGGTGCGGCTCGCCGCCTGCACGGGACCAAAGAAAGTGCTCATGATCAGGGCCGCGCCCCAGAAGGTGATCGGCGTCGGCGCGAAGAGCACCGCGATGGTCGCCACGATCAACGCCATCAGTGAAATCGAGATCGTGCGTTTGGAGCCGATCCGGTCGTCCACCCAGGCGAAAATCAGCGCGCCGAGTCCGGCGGTCACATTGAGCGCGATACCGAGCAGGATAACGTCACCGAGCTCCATACCGAACACCACGGCGGCGTAAACTCCGCCCAGCGCGAACACCGTATGCACGCCATCGGAGTAGATCATCGCTGCGATCAGGAAGCGCAGCGCGTTGCCGTGGGCCCGCGCGTGGCGGAACGTTTCGGCAAGCTGACGCAGTCCGCCGCTGACCGCCTGACCGATGGACACGCCGCCGCCGTCTTCCTTCACCATAAAGAACAATGGGAGCGCGAAGATCGCGAACCACCCGGCCACAAGAATGGCCGTCGCGCGCACATGTTCGGCCTGATCCTTATTCAGTCCAAACGGAACGGGATCGGCCTGTACCAGGAACACCAGTGCGATCAGCAGCGAGATCAGCCCGCCGGCATATCCGCAGGCCCAGGCCCAACCCGACACGCGCCCCAGCATCGCGGGCGGCGCGACGTCCGGCAACATCGCGTTGTAAAACAGAAGGCCCACTTCAAACCCGACGGTGGCGACCACCACGCAAATCAGCGCGAATGGCGCATCGGCGGCGTCGGGGCGCACGTACCACAGCAGCGCGGTCGCGATCACGCACACGACCGATACGCCGGCCAGCCACGGTTTGCGTCGTCCGGTTTGATCGGCGATGGCGCCAAATACAGGACTGATCACCGCAATGATAAGCCCCGCGATGCCCATCGCGAGGCTCCATTGACTCCCGCCCGTGGTAGGGTCGGCCGCGACGCCTTGCGCGAAATAGGCGGCGAAAACGAAAGTGACGATAATGGTGGTGAAGGCCGAATTGGCGAAGTCGAACAGCGACCACGCGATGACCGGACCCTTCCTCATGCCAACCCTAAGGCTTTCTGCACGCGCCACACGACGTGCATCACGGACAGCGCTTCCGCGCCGCTCACGGCGGGCGGTGCGCGATGTCGAATGGCGTGCGCGAAGCTCATCATCTGGCGGCCGAGGTTATTGGCATCGCCTGCGACTGGAAGCGAGGCGCCATCCCGCGTCAAGCCGCGTTGGATAAAATCGACGCTGTAAACCGCGCCATCCTTCATCTCGACGGTCAGATCGCGCGTGCGTCCTTCGATGATGCGGCTCGCGGTCAGATGCGCCGTCGCGCCATCGGAAAATGTGAGCGTGGCAACCGCATGATCCTTCGTGCCCATGGCGCGGATATCCGTGACCGGCAGACCCTTCAGCGCCATGACCACATCAAGGTCATGGACCATCAGATCAAGCACCACGTCGATATCCGTCACGCGCGCACTGCCGGAATTCATGCGCCGGGCGGTGAGGGTGCGCATGTCGGCCGGCGCCGGTTTCAGGGCTAAAAACGCCTGTATGCCAGCGTTGAACCGCTCCACATGGCCGACCTGTAAGACCACGCCGCTCTTCTCGGCGGCGGTCATCAAAGCACGGCAATCTTCCTCATTCAGCGCGAACGGCTTTTCGACAAGGCACGGAATGCCGCGTGCAAGCAACGGCTCCGCGACCGCGCGGTGGTCCGCGCTCGGCACCACGACCAGGGCCGCATCGATTTCGCCGGCATAAGCGAGCGATGCGGCCGCGCGCGCGCTGATCACCGCCCCGACCTGATTGGCGCGCTGGACGTCTTTGTCGACGACCGCAGCGATCTTCACATCCGTGAGGGTTTGCACGGCCTTCACGTAATTCGCGCCCATGGCGCCCGCGCCAATCAGCGCGAGTTTCAATGGAGCGGGCTGGGACGAGGGAATCGGCGAGGCCATGACGCCCGCCGCACTCACGAAGCGGCGCCGCGAACCGTGGCGATGATCTCGTCCTGCACGTCGGCGGCGAGGTAAGGATGCATCGGCAGGCTGACGACGTCGTGCGCCAGTTTCTCGGTCACCGGCAATCCACCGCCTGCGACGGGGAACCCGCGATAGGGTTGCTGCAGATGGATCGGCTTCGCATAGAACACGGCGGTCGAAATCTTCTTGGCGGTAAGAGCGGCGACGATGCGGTCGCGGCGCGGCGAGCTGATGGTGTACTGCGCCCACACGCAGGTCGAATCCGGACGGATGAACGGCGTTGTGACCGCGCCCGCGAGGCCGGCGTCATAACGCGTCGCGATTTTGTCGCGCGCCTGGCACTCGTCTTCGAAGATCCCGATCTTTTCCAGCAGCACCGCCGCTTGAATGGAATCGAAACGCGCCGTCAGACCAACGCGCACGTTCTCATTACGGTCGCGGCCTTGACCGTGCACGCGCACCTGCATCAGCTTCTTGGCCCACTCTTCATTGTTGGTGAACACCGCGCCGCCGTCGCCGTAACAGCCCAGCGGCTTCGAGGGATAGAAGCTGGTCGCGGTGATGTCGGCGATAGAGCCGAGTTTCCGTCCCTTATAGCTCGCGCCGAAACTCTGCGCGGCGTCGTCAAGGATGAAGAGGCCGTGTTTGTCGGCGATCGCGCGGATGGCGTCGTGGTCCGCCGGTTGGCCGAAAAGATCCACCGGGATCACCACGCGCGGCTTCAAACCGGTCTGCTCGGCGACAGTGATCGCGCGTAGCAGCGAGTCCGGATCCATATTGAAGGTGTCGGGCAGAACGTCCACGAACACCGGGGTCGCGCCGATGATAGCGGCGACTTCGGCCGTGGCGGTGAAAGTGAAGGACGGTACGAACACAGCGTCGCCGCGGCCGATGTCCCAGGCCATGAGCGCCATGACCATCGCTGTCGTGCCGTTGGAGCAGGTGATCGCATGTTGCGCGCCGGAGATGGCGGCCAGGCGCTTTTCCGCCTCGAATACTTCCGGGCCCATGATGTAAGCCCCGTGGTCGAGTACGCGGTTGATGGCGGCCTCGATGCGCGTGCCCAGACGCTGCCGCTGCGCCTTAAGGTCAATCAGCGGGACCGGCGCCGTAGCGGCCGGAACAGTGGCGGTATCACGCATCAAACAAACCTGTCGGGACAAAACAAAAGAGACGCCGGCGGAAGGCCGGGTAAGGACATTAGGCCAGAACCTAATCTCTCGTCATAACGCTTGCAAATGGAATGGGTTGCGGTCACCTCTGGCCCCCTAGACGTCCTTGCCCTAGCTTCCTTTTTCATGACTTTGTCTGTCGCCCCCGTCCCCGTTCGAAAGCCCGGCCTCTATGGCCGGCTTCTGCGCGAGGGCGTGTTGCCCCATCTTGGCGTGTTTGTGTCCGCCAGCCTCTGCATGGTCGTGGTCGCCGCCTCCACGGCCGCGCTCGCCTGGCTGATGGACCCGGTGGTGAACCGGGTCTTCGTCGAAAAGCGCGCCGACCTGCTGTGGCCCGTCGGTCTTGCGGTTTTTGCGTCCTTTGCCTTGAAGGGCGCGGCCGCGTACGGCCAGACGGTCCTCATGACCCGGCTGGGCCAGACCGTCCTGACCGACTTTCAGAACCGTCTGTTCCGTCATCTTCTGCGGATGGACCTGGGTTTTTTTGCGGCCAACCGCACGGGCACCCTCATTTCACGCCTGACCACGGACATTGCCGCGATGCGCTTGGCCGTATCCACGGCGCTGACGGGCTTGGGCCGCGAAGTTCTGTCGGTGATCCTGCTTGTCGGCGTCATGTTCTATCAGGACTGGCTTCTGGCCTCGGTCGCCTTCATCACGTTTCCAGCGACCGTTATTCCCATCGCCCAGCTTGGTCGAAGGCTCCGGAAGGTCACCGCCAACACCCAGGCGCAGACCGGCGCGTTCATGACAATCGTGCAGCAAAGCCTTTCCTCCATCCGTCTCGTGAAAGCCTACCGGATGGAAGCGCTCGAGGTGGAGCGGGCCGAGGCGCTGACGACGCATATCCGCGATCTCACCATCAAGGCCGAACGGGTGAAGGCGCTCGCGAGTCCCCTGATGGAAACCCTCGGCGGCCTCGCGGTCACCATTGTCATTGTTTATGGCGGCTGGCGCGTTATCAACGGCGAAACCAGCGCGGGGGCTTTCTTCTCCTTCATCACCGCGCTGCTGTCCGCGTATCGCCCGATGAAGGCGCTCGCGAATGCGAATGCGCATGTCAACGAAGGTCTCGCCGGCGCGCAGCGTCTGTTCGATGTGCTCGATACCAAACCGGCGCTTGTCGAAAAGCCCAACGCGCCGGCGCTCGCCGTGCCGCGTGGTGAAGTGCGGCTCGAAAATGTGAGTTTCTCTTATGCGGCCGATGTCCCGGCTTTGCGCGATCTCACACTGACAGTGCCCGCCGGAAAGACCACGGCGCTTGTCGGCGCATCGGGCGCTGGCAAAAGCACGATCCTCAGTCTCATCCCACGCTTCTATGATGTCGGCGCCGGCGCGGTGACCATCGACGGCGTCAATATCGCCGACGTCACACTCGGCTCGCTGCGCGACGCCATCGCCTTTGTCAGCCAGGACGTGATCCTGTTCGACGATACGGTGCGCGCGAACATTCGCTACGGCAAGCCGGGCGCTGGTGATGCCGCCGTGGAAGAGGCCGCGCGTGCCGCCGGCGCGCATGAGTTCATCGCCGCCCTGCCGAACGGTTACGATACCATGGTGGGCGAACGCGGCCAGACGCTCTCCGGTGGCGAACGCCAGCGTATCGCCATCGCCCGCGCGCTTTTGAAAGACGCGCCGATCCTTCTGCTCGATGAAGCCACCAGCGCGCTCGACGCCGCCACCGAACGTCATGTGCAGGCGGCGCTCGAGCGCTTGAAGTCTGGGCGCACGACGCTCGTCATCGCGCACCGCCTGTCCACCGTCGCCGGCGCCGACCAGATTTGCGTACTCGACCAGGGACGCGTGGTCGAAACGGGCACGCATAGCGCGCTTATTTCCGGCGGCGGCGCCTACGCCCGCCTCCACGCCCTCCAGTTTTCCGCCGCCGAATGAGCCTCGAAAAAGCCTTTGCCAGCTACGAAGCCGGTGACCGCGCCACCGCGCGCGCGGCAGCTGAAGCGGAACTCGCGCGCGCCGCCAATAATGCCGACGCGCTGCATCTGCTGGCCGTCATCGCGCAGGATGAAAGCCGTCAGAGCGAGGCCGAGGATTTCGCGCGTCGTGCCCTCGAGATCGGGCCGGGCCAGCCGCTCTATCTCAATACGCTTGGGAACGGTCTGGTCGCGCAGGGGCGCACAAATGAAGCCATCACCGTTCTCGGCGAAGCGGCGCGGGCCGCGCCCAGCCAGCCGGATATCATGTTCAATCTCGCCAACGCCGAACGTACGGCGGGACGTTATGAAGGCGCTGCGGAGTCCTACCGAAAAGTCATCGCGCTACGGCCCGGCCATATCGGCGCCTACAACAATCTCGCGCTCATGCTGAAAGCGCTCGGCGACGCCGAAAGCGCCGCGACGGTTTTGATCGAAGCCACCGCCCGCGCGCCGGCGTCCTTCGAGATCCGCTTCAATCTGGGCAATGCCCTCCATACCGCCGGGCGCCTCGACGCGGCCGAAGGCGCCTTCCGCAAAGCCATCGAACTCGCGCCGCGCCATGTGGAAGCACATGTGAATCTCGGCGTCGTGCTGAAAGAGGGCGGCCGGCCCGATGAAGCGGAGAAATGCTTTCGCGCCGCCATCGCGCTCAATCCGCATATGTCGCAGGCGTACGTCGGCCTCGCCGATCTCACCGACGACGGCACCATGGACGCGGTGGCGCACCGGCGCGTCGTGCTTGCGCTCAAGCCTGATCTCGCCGCCGTGCGCTCGAGCCTTCTTATGTGCATGCAATACGCACCGGGTATATCACGCGCCGAGATCGCGGCTGAGCACAGGAAATTTGGCGAGATCCATAAATCGCCGCCGAAGCCCGCCTTCGCACCGGATCACGATTTTTCGCCGGAGCGCAGATTGCGCATCGGCGTGGTCTCGGGCGACTTCCGTTTTCACGCCATGGCCTTTTTCGCGCTGCCGGTGTTCAAGGCGCGCGCGCGCGATGAATTTGAACTCGTCTGCTATTCCACCGGCGCCAAGGTCGATCGCCACACCTTGAACTTCCGCGCCACCGCAGATCTTTGGCGCGACGTGCGCGCGCTTTCGGCCGAAGCGCTCGCCGAACTCATCGTCCGTGACAAGGTCGATATCCTCATCGATCTCGCTGGCCACGCGCCGCACAACCGCTTGCTGGCCTTCGCGTTGAAACCCGCGCCGCTGCAAGTCGCCTGGGGCGATTATGTCGATACGCGCGGACTTCCCGCGATTGATGTCCTGTTCGGCGATCCCATCCAGACACCGCCCGAGGACGACAAATTCTATGTCGAGCGCGTCAATCGCTTCGCGCCGGATTACATTTGCTATGCACCGCCTGACTACGCGCCGCCGGTCGCACCGCCGCCCGCGCTGCGCAACAACGGCATCACCTTCGGCTGTTTCAGCGAAGCCACGAAAATTGGTCCGGCCTCCGTCGCGCAATGGGCCGCGGTGCTGCGCGCCGTTCCTGACGCGCGCTTCCTGTTCAATGGCTATCTCTGGGCCGACGCGGGCCGTCAGGGCAAGATCATCAGCCTGTTCATGGACAACGGCATCGGCACCGACCGCATCAAGTTCCAAACCGGCGGCGACCACGCGGTCTTCCTTGGCCAGTATGCCGAGGTGGATATCATCCTCGACACCACGCCTTACTCCGGAGGTCTCACGACCTGTGAATCCCTGCTGATGGGCGTGCCCGTGCTCACGGTTCCCGGCGACCGCTTCTGCGGTCGCCACGCCGCCGCTCATCTCATCAACGGCGGCTATCCGGACGGCGTCGCGAAAGACGCGAACGATCTCATCGCCAAAGCCAAAGCCCTCGCCGCCGACCCCGCCGCCCTCGCGCCGCTGCGTACGAGTATCCGTAAAGCCTTCCTGGCGTCGCGCGTGTGCGATGTGAATGGATTTGCGAAAGACTTCTACGGTGCGCTGCGCACGGAATGGCGCAAACGCGCCGCCGAATAAAATTGACGAAAAATCGGGAAGGGCGGAGACTCTTAAATCTACCCTATCCATCCCGCGCCTTCAGCCGCAGCTATGCGAATGTGACGCGCGTCTTACGCTCAGACCTATAATATCGCTCCGATTTCCGCACCATCCATGCGCGCCACGCATGGATCGCGGTTTCTCTATCCACCTCGATTCGCCGCCCGGCCTCCGCCCGGCGGCTTTTTTTATTCCTCAATCTTGAAAGGACCACCCCATGAAAGGCGGCAAAAGCGCTTTCCCCGAAGATTTCCGGTTTACGTCCAATCCGACACCGGATCCCGTCGCAAGTCGTTCCCCGGCCAAGCCACCCATCGCGGACCATATTCCGGATATCACCCTCACCGGAGTTCAACGGCACTTGGAACCGCTCGAGAAGAATTATCATCCGCGAGATGCCGCACCGAGCGATGCCATCGCCAAGTTTGTAAGAGACAAAGAGGGTGGTGAGCGAAGGGCCGGGCGGCATGTGCCTTACATCCCAAAAGGCGACAAGTTCTATACGATTGGATATGGCCATAACCTTGGCGAGGCGCCCCCACCCGCTGGAACAGCTTGGAGCGAGCGGCAGGCGCTCGACCAGTTGAAGCAGGATATGTCGTCTGCAGCCGATCGTGTGCGCAGGTTAGTGAATGTGCCACTAACTCAAGCGCAGTTCGATGCGCTCACATCGCTCGCGTTCAACACGACAGAGGAGAGCTTCAAGAACTCTCGAATGTTAAGGAACCTGAATGCGGGTGACTATTTAGGAGCGGCAACAGAGATGCTAACGTTCGATCACGCGGGCGGCGTACGCCTTGATGGTTTAACAAAGCGACGTCGAGCCGAAGCCGAGACTTTTATGGGTCGTGATGCGCATCTGCTACCGCTCCGGCCAAACACAAAGTGAGACCTATAAAATGCGGTTAATCGCGCTCGTGGGCCCACTGTTTGTGCTTTTCATTTCTGCTTGCGGGGAAGAACCCACGAGCGCCGTACCTATCGCATTCGATCAAAACGAGGTTTGCAGTTCACAAGCGCAGAGTCCCGTTTGTGTCGCTAAAAGCCTCGAAGCCTGCCGAGCTCCAAGCGGTAACCCGGAGGGTTGTGGTGCAATAGGGGTGAAGAATACCGGTGAACGATGGGATATGCCCGGCCTCGACGCGTCGCCGTTGACGGAGACGCCATGGACAATGACCTGGGACGCAATCGCAGATGCGCAGTACACATGCGGTTACACGGTTGTGGCTGTCGAAAAAGTCGCATCTGACCGTTTTAAAGCCGACCCACAAATACGACAGGAACTTGTAGGTACGCATGAGCTCGTGCTTATCGACAATCGCTGCTTAGGCGAACGCGACGTCAAAAGCTTGTTTATGAAAGAAGGCCCCTCGGGCTGGTCGCTCGTTTCCTTCTACGATTGGGGAGTGTCCTGGGATGGGACGACATACGAGTCGATGTGCGAGCGGAATAACCCGTTTGTGAACCGTTATGCCATGTGCGACATGCGAGCCGTTGGCATCAAGCCCTATGCCATAACCCTTCCAGAGATCGAGAATGTGGTGCCTGACTTCGGCACGACCTTCCCGCTGGAAATGGTAGCCCAGTCTTGTGTAAAGGAAGCGGGCCAAGAGCGTGCGAACGAGCTAACTATTCATTGTAGAGCGGCATCCGGCGCTACTCATCCCCCATGCCACCCGATGAACTCTTGTCAGGTGATGGTCGAATCAATAACGCAGGATTGCGCTTATCTCACCGAACAGGCGCCGAAATACAACACGGTGCCGCCCGACTTCTGCAAAAATTACAAACGCTAGGATCACCCCGCCGTCATCGCGCTGAGTTGACGGTTGGCCACTGTCAGCATCGATAGGCTGATGTTGTCGGCGGCCTTGATCTCCGCCAGCACCTGATCGAAGCGGTCGACGCGCGTCTTGTTGGCGTCCACCCAGGCGTCCAGCGCTTTCGCGCCGGTGACCTTGCCGCCCTTGGCCGAAGCCAGGACGCGCGTCGTGATCGTCGTTTGATGCGCGAACAGCTCCTCGATCGCCGCCGACACCGCGAGGCGGTCCCAATGGCTTTGAGTGCCGAACGTCTCTGTGCGCTCTCGAAGGCCGCCGAGGCCGAAGCGCTGGCCCACCAGGAAGTACATCTTCGCGACGGCCGCGAGAGGCTGTTTCGTTGCATTAGTGACCGCGTTGACATCGTTGGCGGCGGCCAGGCGATACAGTGAGGCGACACTATGCGCGAGTTCCGCCGGCACGCCCTTCGCAGTATAAGCGTTTGCCTGACGCTGCACGTAGCGCGCGACTTCTTCCGACCATAGATCCTTCAAACTCTTGCGCAGGGTGTCCACGGCGGGTTTCAGGCTCTTGATTGTCGCCGCCATGTCCATCGGGATCGGACAGTGACGCAGCATCCACAGCACGCTGCGCACCACCATGCGTTCCACTTCCCACAGCATGGTAAGTTGGATCTCGGCCGGCACCTTGTTGTCCAGCGCCTCGATTGCGGTCCAAAGATCGCGCAGGCCGTAAGCGGCGCGTGTGACGGTATAGGCACGGGCGATATCCACGGGGCCCATGCCGGTGCGTTCCATGAGCGCGTTTATAAACGACGGACCGACGCGGTTGATGAAGCTGTTCGTGATCACCGTGCCGATGATTTCACGGCGCAGCTTGTGCTTTTCGATGGACCCGGAGAATTTCTTTTGCAGCGGTGCCGGGAAGTATTGGTGCAGGTCTTCCTCGACAATGGGATCGTCCACAAGGTCGCTAGTGACGATTTTATCGTACAGCCACATCTTGCCGTAACTCAGGAACACCGCGAGTTCGGGGCGCACCAATCCTCGCCCCGCCGTCAGACGCTCCTGGAATTCTTCATCGTTGGGCAGAAACTCGATGTCGCGGTTGAGCAAGCCGTCGCGCTCGAACAGCTTCATGGTGCGCTGCTGCGTGTCCAGAAGCGCCGGCGCGCGGTGCTGCATCATGCTGATGGTTTGGCTCTGCTGATAGTTGTCGCGCAAAACCAGATGAGCGACCTCGTCGGTCATTTCGGCCAGCAGTTTATTGCGGGCCTCCAACGTGATCTTGCCTTTGCGCATTTCGCCGTTCAGCAGGATCTTGATATTCACCTCATGGTCCGAACAATCGACGCCGGCGGAGTTGTCGATGGCATCGGTGTTCAGGCGCACGCCTTCCTTAGCGGCCTCGATCCGGCCTCGTTGAGTCATGCCGAGATTGGCGCCTTCGCCCACCACCTTCGCGCGGATCTGGTGACCGTTGATGCGGTGCGCGTCGTTGGCGCGGTCCGAGGCGTCGGCATTGCTTTCGTCCGAGGCCTTCACATATGTCCCGATACCGCCGAAGAACATGAGATCGACCTTGGCGCGCAGGATCGCGTTGATGATTTCCGTCGGGGTAGCCTCGGCCTTGTTGATTTCCAGCAGGGTCTTCATCTCGGCCGACAGCTTGATCGTTTTGGCGCTGCGCTCGAACACGCCGCCGCCCTTGCTGATCAGCTTGGCGTCATAGTCCGTCCAGTTGGAGCGCGGCATCTTGAACAGGCGCTCGCGTTCCTTGAAGCCCTTGGCCGGGTTCGGATCGGGATCGATGAAGATATGCAGGTGGTTGAAGGCCGCTTGCAGTTTTATATGTTCGGACATCAGCATGCCGTTGCCGAAGACGTCACCCGACATGTCGCCCACGCCGACGCAGGTGAAGTCCTGGGTCTGGGTGTCGACGCCGATTTCGCGGAAGTGGCGCTTCACACATTCCCACGCGCCGCGCGCCGTGATGCCCATGACTTTATGGTCGTAACCGGCGCTGCCGCCTGACGCATAGGCGTCGCCCAGCCAGAAGCCGTATTCCGCCGACACCCCATTGGCGATGTCGGAGAAGGTCGCCGTGCCCTTGTCGGCGGCGACGACGAGGTACGGGTCGTCCGCATCGCGGCGCACGACCTTGTCCGGATGCACGATCTTATCGTTCACCACATTGTCGGTGATGTCGAGCAGGCCGCGCTGCAGGGTTTTGTAGCACTCGATGCCTTCGGCCAGGAACGCATCGCGTCCGCCTGTCGCCGGCGGCTGCTTCACGACGAAGCCGCCTTTCGAGCCGGTGGGCACGATCACCGCGTTCTTGACCATCTGGGCTTTCACGAGGCCCAGGACTTCCGAGCGGAAATCCTCGCGCCGGTCGGACCAGCGGATGCCCCCGCGCGCGACCTTCCCGCCGCGCAGGTGAATGGCCTCCACGCGCGGCGCGTAAACGAACACCTCCACGTTCATGCGCGGCAGCGGCAATTCCTCGATGCGCTGGCTGTCCAGTTTCATCGAGATGTACCACTTCGGCTTCCCGTCCGCGAAAGGCTGGAAGAAGTTGGTGCGCAGGGTGCAGTCGATGAGGTTCAGATAGCGCCGCAGGATGCGGTCCTCGTCGGCATTGGTGATTCCGTCGAGCGCCGCGCCGATCTCCTTGCGGGTGCCTTCGATCGTCGTGGCCGTGGCTTTGGCTTTCGCTCCGCTGTTCAGTGCCGGATCGAAAGTGGTCAGGAACAGATCGACCAGCAGACGGGCGAGCTTCGGGTGGGCCGCGAAAGCGTTCTCGATATAAGCTTGGCTGAACGGGAAGGCCGCCTGGCGCAAGTATTTCGCGTAGGCGCGCAGGATCGTCACTTCGCGCCATGCGAGATCCGATAGCGCGACAAGTTTGTTGAACCCGTCGCTTTCCATCTCGCCCGCCCACACGCGGCAGAAGGAGTCCTCGATCTCTTCGCGCACGTCGGCCAATGCAAACGGCGCTTTGGCCGAGATCGTCATGTCGAAGTCGTGCAACCACACGCCGCCGGTCGTACTGGCGCCACGCGGCGTGATGTGGAAGGGCTCTTCGCCGATTACCTTAAAACCCATGTTCTCGAGAACCGGCATCACGTCGGACAACGGTATGGGTGTTGCGGGATTGTATATCTTGATATGCACTGTACCACCCGTTGCACCGGGCGGCTGATACACATGAATCTTCACCTGCTTCTCTTCGGCGCAGGAGCAGATGCGCTCGATGTCATGCAGGGCGACCATGGTATCGAAGCGCTCCCGGTAGCTGGCCGGGAATCCGTGCGCGAAGACTTCCGCGAGCTTCGTGCCTTCGGTCTCGCCCTTGGTCTTGATCAGCGCCGCACGCAACTCGTCACTCCAGGCGCGCGCCGCTTTGGCGATACGTTCTTCCAGATCCGCCGTCTTTACCTTCGGCACCCGGCCGGGCTTGGTCGCGATGATGTAGTGGATACGCGCGAGCGGGCTGTCGGTAACCTGCGTATAGAAGGACGATAGGCGACCATCGAGTTCGCGCGTCAGGATATCGCCGATGGTCACGCGCAGCGCCGTGTCGAAGCGGTCGCGCGGCACGAACACCAGGATCGAGGCGAAGCGCTCGAAACGGTCTAGGCGCATGAACAGGGTTGGGCGCGGGCGCTGTTGAAGATGCAGAATGCCGAGCGCGGTGTTCAGGAGATAGTCGTCGGAGCTTTCGAACAGCTCATCGCGCGGCAGGTTCTCCATGATGTTCTGGAGCGCCTTGCCGTCGTGTCCGTGTTTGCGGAAGCCCATGCGGTCACGGATGCGGTCAATCTTACGGCGCAGGACCGGCACGAAATTCGGGCTATTGGTGTAGACATCGGCGGTGAACAGACCGACGAACATGTGCATGCCCGCCACGTTGCCTTTGGCGTCGAAGATCTTCACGGCGACGACATCGAAATGCACGCGCCGGTGCACGGTGGAGCGCTGGTTGGCTTTCACGACGAAGAGCGCGCTTGGCGAATCCACGAAGTCGGCGAACTGTGGCGGCAGGGGCGCGCCATCGGCGATCCCTTCGAAGATCATGCGCTGCGTCTTCTTGAGAAGGCCAAGACTATGCGCGTTCTCAATCTTGAGGATGCGGTTCTTGCCTTTACCCTCGAACGTAAACCGCCGGTAGCCGAGGAACGTGAAGTGGTCGTCGTGCAGCCACTTCAGGAAATCTGCGACCTCTTCCGATTGTTCCTGGGTCACGCCCGGACGCGCGGAATCGAAGTCGGCGGCGAAATGCGCGGCCTCGCGGCGCATCGCCTGCCAGTCGTTTACCGACAGGCGCACGTCGCTCAGGACCGAATGCAAATTGTCCTTCAGGCGCTCGGCCATGTCGAAATCCACTTTCGGGATTTCGATGTACATCAGCGATTCAAGGGCGCCGCTGGCGTCGGTCTCCGTGTCGCCCAGACTTTCCACTCGGCCGTTCGCATCGCGCTTCAAGCTTAGGATCGGATGGACCAGCAGCATCGCGCTGTGATCCATGCGTTCCAGCTCGGCGTTCACCGAGTCCACCAGGAACGGCATGTCGTCGTTGACGATCAGAACGACCGAGCGGTCGCCTTCGCCTTCCATGATGCTGATCTTCTCTTTGCCCGGGCTGCGGGTTTCGAAGCAGTCCCACGCGGTCAGTGCGATGTTGTACAGCGCGTCGGGGGAGCGGGCGGCGAGTTCGTCTGGCGACGAGCCGCGATAGAACTGTGTGATGAAGCGCACGAAATCGGATTTGGCGGCGAGCTTGGAGCCCTTGCGCTGTGCGATCTGGCTCGCGGCGGCGATCACCTTGCCAATGTCGCTGTCTTCCCCTTTGGGCGCCCGAACATCCATAGCCATCCTCCCCCTATCGTGAGGGCGTGCGAGGCAGCCGCTTGTCGGGTGCCTTCTATCTCAAAACGCACGCCAAAGCTGTTGAGAAGACTAACATATTTAGTCTCGGGCGCACCACTTCCCTACGCTCAGGAGTCGCACCATGTGGGTTTTCGCTTCGTCAGGAAGGCGTCGATGCCTTCCGCCGCGTCCCGCAGCATCATGTTCTCGGCCATGACCGCGCCCGCGTATGTATAAGCGTCCTCCAAGGTCATATCGATCTGTCGGTTGAAGGCGTCTTTTCCGATCGCCACCACCCGGCCCGACTTGGCCGCGATTTGACCCGCGAGACTTTCCACCGTCTCATGAAGCTTGGATGACGGGACGGCGGTATTCACAAGTCCGATGCGCACGGCTTCGGCCGCATCCACCATGTCCCCCGTCAGAAGCATGCTCATGGCCGCCTTGCGACCGACCGCGCGAGTCAGGGCCACCATCGGTGTCGAGCAGAACAGGCCGATATTCACGCCCGGCGTCGCGAAGCGCGAATCATCGGCGCATACCGCAAGATCGCAGGTCGCCACCAATTGGCAGCCCGCGGCGGTCGCGATGCCATGTACCTCGGCGATCACGGGCTGACGCAGTTTTGTGATTGTCAGCATCAGCCGCGCGCAGGTTTCAAAGGTCTGTTGCATGAAGGTGCGCGCGGGGTTCGCACGCATTTCCTTGAGATCGTGACCGGCGCAAAAAGCCGGCCCGGCGCCGCGTAGGATCACGGCTTTAACTGCCGCGTCCTTTGAGATCGCCTCGAACGCGCCGATCATCGCGTTCATAAGTTCCATTGATAGAGCGTTGCGCGCCTGCGGGCGCTCCATCGTGAGGGTCGCTACGCCGGCATTATCGGTGCGGGACAGAATAGGCATGGGTGCTCCCTTAAGTGGGAGGCCATCCTAAAACGGAAAGAGACTGGTTTTGGTAAATGGAGCGGGCGAAGGGATTCGAACCCTCGCGGCCGAAGGCCGCAAAACCCTAGAATCGAGGGTTCGACATGAATGTCGGAAGAATGGAGCGGGCGAAGGGATTCGAACCCTCGACCCCGACCTTGGCAAGGTCGTGCTCTACCCCTGAGCTACGCCCGCTCAAAGCTGGGGGCAACGTGCCGCCCCCTCAGGAGAGGGCGGGACTATAGCCATTTGGAAACCCATTGCAAGGCTCCAGACGCGCAAATTGTAACTTCTTTTGACCCCCCAAGCGCCTGTCAGCGTTGAAAAAAGCCTTGCCATCCCTGGCGGGTCACCACATCTAACGCCTGGAACTTCAAAACCGCGGGCTCCCGGGCTTAAACTCCGGCCCTCCCGCCAGCCCTGCCAGCTCCCATTTCGGAGCCCCGCCGGGACCAGGATAGGACAAGATTCTCATGCTGATCGGACAAACCGAAGGTGCGGCGCCCCCGAAGGACCTGATCAAGGATACCGATACCGAGCGTTTCATGGCCGACGTCATGGAAGCCTCGAACGAGGTCCCGGTCATCGTCGACTTCTGGGCGCCCTGGTGCGGCCCCTGCAAGCAGCTTACGCCGCTCCTCGAAAAGCTGGTGAAGCAGTACGGCGGCAAAGTGAAGCTCGTGAAGATCAATGTCGACGAGAACCAGGATCTCGCCATGCAGTTCCGGGTCCAGTCGATCCCCGCGGTCTATGCCTTCAAGGGCGGGCGCCCCGTCGACGGTTTCATGGGCGCGCTGCCGGAAAGTCAGCTCAAGCAATTCATCGAGCGCCTGACGGGCGGCGGCGGCTCGCCGCTGGACGAGGCGTTGCTCGAAGCCGAAGCCTTCGCGACCGAAGGCAATCACGAGGACGCGCTCGCCATTTATAAGGAAGTGCTCGCGCAGGACCCGTCCCATGTGAAGGCGCTCGCCGGCGCTTTGCGAGCGTATCTCGCCACCGGCCAGGACGATATCGCCAAGCAAGTACTCGATGAGCTTCCCGACGCCATGAAGAATGCGCCGGACATCGTCGGCGTCCAGGCCGCGCTTGACCTCAAGGCTCAAAGCGCACAAGTCGGCGATGGCGCCGAGCTTGCCGCGCTCGAAGCCAAGATCGCCGCCGATCCGAAAGACATGCAGTCGCGTCTCGATCTCGCGGTCGCGCGATACGGTGCTGGCCAGCGTGAACAGGCGATGGACGATCTTCTCGAAATGGTCCGCAAGGACCGCAAGTGGAATGAAGAAGCCGCGCGCAAGCAGCTCGTGAAATTCTTTGAAGCCTTGGGGCCTGCGGATCCGCTCACCGTGCAGGGCCGGCGTAAACTGTCGTCCATTTTGTTCGCCTGATGCGCAGCCCTATTCAGACCCGCTACGAGGATCTGCCGGAAGAGCTTCCGATATTCCCCTTGAGTGGAGCGCTGCTGCTGCCATGGGGCCGTCTTCCGCTCAACATCTTCGAGCCGCGCTATCTGAATATGACTTTGGATGCGCTCGGCGCCGGACGCATCATCGGCATGGTGCAACCGAACTACGACCGTGAAGAAACCGGTACGGACCCTACCGTCTATTCCATCGGCTGCGCGGGACGCATCGCCTCTTTCGAGGAAACCGAGGACGGCCGCCTGCTCATTCTCCTAAAAGGGCTTTGCCGCTTTTCCATCGTGAAGGAGATCGAAGGGCGTAAGAATTATCGGCGCGTGAAGGCTCTATATGAGCCTTTCAAGGCTGACCTCGATCAACCGGCGAATTTCGAAGTGAACCGCGAGCAGTTGTTCGAACGCCTGAAGCCTTATCTCGAAGCCCATGCCATGCCGTTGGGGGTCGAGGTGCTGAAAGGTCTCTCTGACCCCACCCTTGTCACATCCCTATGCATGGTCTGTCCGTTCGATCCGCGCGAGAAGCAGGCGTTGCTGGAAGCCCCGACCCTGAAAGCGCGTTATGATGCGCTGCTGGCGTTGTTGCAAATCGCCGCCTTTGAAGCTGGCGGCATCGATACGCCGCGACAATAAGGACTTAAATTGATGGCCGCCGATATTGACCCCAAGCTTCTCGAAATCCTCGTGTGCCCGCTCAGCAAGGGACCGCTGGAGTATGACCGTGCGGCGGGCGAGCTCGTCAGCAAGAAGGCGGGCCTTGCCTATCCGATCCGCGACGGCATTCCCATCATGCTCCCGGACGAAGCGCGCCGGATCGATGAGTAGCGCATGGCCCCGAAAAGTGGATGCCGGTTTTCGGATCAGGTCATGCGCCAAATATGAATCCTAACGAGGATGTTTGGCCGGAAGCGCTCGACTACGATCCGGCCACCAAAATCCTTCATGTGAGATTCGAAGGCGGCGCGGCGTTTGCTTTGCCCGCCGAATATCTGCGCGTCGAAAGCCCGTCGGCGGAAGTGCAGGGCCATAGCCCATCGCAGAAACAGACCATCGGCGGCAAGCGCGCCGTTGGCATCCGCAAGATCGAGCCCGTCGGGAATTACGCCGTGCGCCTGGTGTTCGATGACATGCACGACACCGGCATTTATTCCTGGCGCTACCTCCATGAGCTGGGGCGCGAACAGGATAAGCGGTGGGCCGGCTATCTCGCCGCGCTCAGTGCGAAGAACTTGGCGCGCTAGCGTCCAGAAGCGCGGCCAGTCCCACGAGGGCCGGATAAGGGTGCGCGATCAAGTGCAGCGGGATCGTATCGACATAGAGGCCGTACGAGCCCTTGTCGGAAAAGCCGGCCATGAAGCGCGCGACATCGAACAGGTTGCCCAGCGCAGGCACCACGCCGCCGGCGATATAGCAGCCGCCTTTCGCGCCGAAGATCATCGCCATGTCGCCCGCACATCCGCCCAGCAGCTCGGAGAAAAATCCAATCGCCTCCAGCGCGGCGGCATCGCCCGCTTCAGCCAAGGCAGTGACCTCCGCCGGGTTCGCCGCGTCTTTCGCGGCGCCGGCCAGCGCCTGATAGATACGAAGCAAACCGCTTCCCGATAATAGATCTTCCCAGCAGGGGCGCGTGTGCCACAGAGCGTTCGCACGCGGCGGCGTGGCGCGCGGCATCACGGCCAGCGCATGTCCGCCCTCGCTCGGCACGGCGGCCCATGTTTCACCATATGGCGCGAGCGCGCTTACCCCGAGACCGGTGCCCGGGGCGATGACGACCCGCGCCGCCTGCGACGCTGGCCCCGCCCGCCAGGTCACGATATCGCCGCGCGCCAGGTGCGGCAGCGACCAGGCCACCGCCTCGAGATCGTTCGCGACGCGCAAAGAAGGCACGCCGATATCGCCCGCGAGTTTTCCGCGTTCGAATTGCCACGGCAGATTTGTCAGCTTCACGATCTCGCCGCTGATGGGCCCGGGGATCGCCACGATGGCGCGCGTGGGTTTCGCGCCGGCCTCGGAAATTACGTCCGCGATTAGCGTTTCGAGGGAGTCGAAGCCGGCGGCTTGGCGCAGAAAGACCCGGCGCCAGGGTTCACGGTCCTTACGAAACGCAATGCGGGCGTTGGTCCCGCCGATATCCGCCAGGAGATCAATCTCGGTCATGGAAGGTCAGGCCGCGGTCAGTGTATTCAGGAAAGAGTCCCGCCAGCGGTCGATGCCATGTTCTTCGACATTCGTCATCAAGCTTCGCCATCTGGATTTGCGTTCTTCGAGCGGCATCTTGAGGCCCTGGTGCAGCGCGTCAACCATGCTTTGTTCGTCGAAGGGGTTGACGATCAGCGCTTCGCGCAATTGCCGCGCGGCGCCGGCAAAACGAGACAGAATAAGGACACCGGGATTTTCCGGATCCTGCGCGGCCACGAACTCCTTGGCCACCAAATTCATGCCATCGCGCAACGGCGTCACGAACGCCACGCGCGCCGTGCGGTACAGTCCGGCCAACGCCACATGATTGTAGGTTTTGTTCACGTAGCGCAACGGGACCCAGTCATAATCGGCGAACTCGCCGTTGATGCGGCCCAGAAGCCGCTCTAGTTCACGGCGCATAGCGCGGTAGGCCGACACTTCCATGCGTGACGGCGGCGCGATCTGCAGGAGCGATACCTTCGCGCGGTGCTCGGGATATTTGCCCAAAAGCTTCGAATATGCCGAGAACCGCCGGTCGATCCCCCTGGAATAGTCGAGGCGGTCGACGCCGATGATGAGCTGGCGTCCTGCCAGGCTGTCCACCAACCGTACCGCGTGCTCGGCCGCTTCTGGCTGTGTTGCCATGGTTGCGATGTTTTTGGCGTCGATGCCGATGGGAAAAGCTTTCACATGGATCGTGCGCCCGAAGCAGGTCACGCGCCCATCGGGCTCCAGCGTGCCGTCGGCCTCGCGGATCACATAATCGAGAAAGGACTGCACGTCGCGGTCGGTCTGGAATCCGACGACGTCATAGGCGAACAGTGTGCGCACCAGCGCCCGATGTTCCGGCAGCGTGATCACCAGTTCCGAGGCAGGCCAGGGGATGTGCAGGAAGAAGCCCATCTTCTGTTTCGCGCCCAGGCGCTGCAATTCCGCGCCAAGGGGGATCAAGTGATAGTCCTGCACCCAGAGGATGTCCTCGGCTTCCAGAAGCGGTATCACCGCTTCGGCGAACAGCACATTCACGCGGTAATAGCCGACGCTGAAACTCCGATCATAGGCGACCAGGTTCGGCCGGTAATGGCACAAGGGCCAAAGCGCGCGATTGGCAAAGCCGTTGTAGTATTCCTCGTGGTTCTCCTTGCTCAGGTGCAAGGTCGCGAGGGTGTAGTTGTCTTGGCGGTGCGTGGCGACCGTGGTCTCCTGCGTGTCCTTCACCTCGCCGCTCCAGCCGAACCACAGGCCGCCGAAGGCTTGCAGCGCGCTGGAAAGATCCGCCGCCAAACC
>Ga0102832_1001054_pt1 | contig 25826 bp, 20 predicted proteins | sample EBPBio282013_DNA_FD_88942 | JGI IMG/M metagenome (GOLD analysis project Ga0102832, IMG submission 88942) | Wastewater treatment Type I Accumulibacter community from EBPR Bioreactor in Madison, WI, USA - Reactor 2_5/28/2013_ DNA (Illumina Assembly) | ecosystem: Engineered > Bioreactor > EBPR >... | reverse complement strand
CGAGGCGCTCAAGAAGCTCATCAATGGCGAAGTGCAGGCGCGGAGCAAGCGCAACGTCACGCAGTCCCGGGCCTTCTCCGAGCGGCTCGAGGCCGCCATCGCCCGCTACCACACGAACGCACTGACGACGGCAGAGGTGATCGAGGAGCTCATCCGCATCGCCAAGGATATGCGGGAAGCTAGAGAGCGGGGCGAGGCGACCGGGCTGAACGAGGAGGAAGAAGCGTTTTACGACGCCTTGGCCGACAACAAGAGCGCGCAGGACGTTATGGGCGAGCCGCAGCTGCGCGTCATCGCGGTCGAGCTGGTGAAGAGCATCAAGAACAACCTGTCGATGGACTGGATTCACCGGGAGGCCGCGCGTGCGAAGATCCGCGTCCTGGTAAAGCGGATTCTCAGGAAATACGGCTATCCGCCGGACCTGCAGGATACGGCGGTGCAGAACGTGCTGCAGCAGGCCGAGGCGCTGTCGTCGGCTTGGGCTACGGCCTAAGGGCGAGCAGTGTAGTAGATGTTTTCGATGCCGTGGCGCGCCGTGATTCCGGGGCTCGACGGACGCGTTAGTGGGCCGCACGCGTAGGCTGAGAAGCTAGAAATTGCGAAGACATTGGAGCACGTATCCAAATGACCCCGCGCCAAGAACAATGGCTGACACTAGCAGGCATATGCGTTGCGCTTGTCCTTTGCGCGGTGCTGCCAATTGTGGGCGTGCCACTGGCAGTTTGGCTGGTCTATCGAGCAGTGATGTTGAAGCGCGAAGAGAAGCGAAGCGACGAGTACACGAAAATCGCGGTTAGTGTTGCGAATGCTCACGAGAAAATGCGGTCCGTAGCTCCAGGTGCTGCATATGTGTTCGCCAATACCCTTCACTTTGCGGCCCCGCTTCTGGAGGACAAATCGGCGACGCTTGAACAAAAAAAGGCCGCCCTCGACAAGGAAATGCGCGGGGCTATCACGGCTAGATCCTATCTTGCTGATGGAGGTGTGGGCATTCTAGCGATGAGGTTTCTCGCTCTAATGCTGGAGGCGGAGCCGGGGCATGGAATGGGATGGCTGATGCTCAGTGCGTCGTATGGCGATATCGCTAAGCACGGGAGAGCATATCGAGAATTGAATGCACTGGACGAACAGCCTCCGAAGAACCCACAAGTTAGAAGTGTCCTACGCGGTGCGTCTTGTGTCGCAGATCTCATTCGAACCATTAGGGCGGAGGGAGCTTCCTTGGGAGAGGATCCTTCTGACGCCGTGAACGCTAGTCTCGCACTGATCGACATGCGTGAAGAGGCGGAGAGCGACGAATTCCATCGCGTGGTGGGTTTGCTCGAAGCGATCTTGGGTAAGCCCGTGTACTGATGAGCCTGCGAGAGGTCTTCCGGTTGTCAGGCGGTAGCTGATGTTTGCCCTTATTGAAGCGCCGCGACTGCGCTTCGATCGGTGGATCTTGCTGCGTGCGCTTCAGGCCGGAACAGTGAGAGTTCGCACTAGGAGAAGTGAATGAGGTCGACAACCTACGAGCTACTCGTTGAGGACTATCTGCTAAGCCAAAGTCGGTCGATGCTCACCCGGCAGCAGTTCTGGATTCGGACAGACAAGAAGGAGCGGTGTCCTGACGTGCTCGGTGTGCACATGAAGGACAAGACCTTCTACTTGGCTGAGGCGACCTCCAATCAGAGGCCCGTTCAGCTGCTTGAGAAGCTCGAGGACTACAGGGACAGCAAGCCACGCATCTTGAGAGGGCTAGTGCAGGAGTTTGAAGTCGCGGGAGCCTGGGATGTTCAGCCTTGGCTGTTTATCTGGTCCGACCTCAAGGAGCCCCTAAAGTCGTCGATAGCTAAGTTTGGTGTGAAGGTGACGCACCTGAACGAGATGGTTCTGCGCGAAGCCGTCAGCACGGATTCGGTTCGAAAAGATTGGGGCCTGGCGCCGTGAAGGTCGGTCAGGCCGATAGCCGTTACGCCGCCCAGTGGTTTGGGCCGGGGCCAATGACAGCGCTGGTCAACGGTTTGTCTCCCCGGATCAATGCCTGCCAAAGAGAGGTGGCGCATCTAGTGCTCGCAATGAGAGCGAGCATGGAGGGATGCGGTGCCGAGAATGACCTTCGAAGAGGCGGTGCAGTCCTGCCTTGGTCAGTGGTGTAGCGGGCAAGGCCGGGCGTCCCGGTTGGAGTTCTGGTGGTTCACGCTGTTCTGTGCAGCGGTCCCTGCCGCGCTGATGGTCCTCGGCGCGGCTTGCCAGGCCGTGGGGCTGCCTCAGTCAGCGCAGTTGTCGAACAGGACAGCGGACGTTTTCTCGGTGCTTGTTCTGATCCCCTACATCGCCGTGTTCGTCCGGCGCCTGCATGATGTGGGCCTTTCCGGACGGTGGCTCCTGCTGGTGGTTGTCCCTGTGATGGGCGCTGCCGCCGTGCTGGCCCTGGCCTCCCGCCGCAGTGTTCCAGCGGTCAACCAATGGGGAGCGCCCCGTTCCCCGGTTCACCTGGCGATGTTCCCGGAGGGGCACTTCTACCGGCAGCTGGCGGCTTAGCGGAGCGCTGAGCCTGTAACGCCCGGCACCCTTGTCCCGTCTCCTTGGGTGGAGGAGGGGGGATCATGCGTTTCGGGACAGACCTGTCGATCGCAGGATTGCTGCTGCTTGGCGCGTGCGCGGGGCAGGTGCACCACGTGCCGAAGCCGACCGAGCGGCAGATGTCGGCGGCCGAGAGGGATGTCCTTGCGGAACCCGACCTTCCCAACCCGCCGCGCTCCATGACGGAGAGCGAAGCCTCGCAGACGCTCGCGGCGGTGGTCCGGCGGGTTCACCCGGCGGGACAGCAGGTCTGTCACGAGACCGGCGCGGGCAACTGCTACTGGCGCTATCGCTTCTCGCCCGACCCCTCGCTCAATGCCTTTTCGACGGCGAGCGGGTACGTGGTCCTGAACCGCGGCCTCGCCGAGCAGACGGCGAACGATGACGAGATCGCCTTCGTGCTCTGCCACGAACTGGGCCATCACTCGGCCAGTCACCCGGTGACCGGCAACTCGAACGCCAGGCTCGGCGGGCTGGTCGGCGGCGTGGTCGGGCTGGCGCTCGACGTCGCCACCGGCGGTTCCGGCGGCTTCACGCAACTGGGACAGTCGATGGGTCGCGAGGTCGGCTGGCTCAGCTATTCCAAGGAACAGGAGCGCGAGGCCGACTACCTCGGGGTCGTGATCGCCTACCGGGCCGGGGTCGACCTCGACAAGGCGCGCGGCGTGGTGCTCATGATGGCGCGACAGTCGGGCAAGCGCGAGAGCAGCGCGCTCGACACCCATCCCGAGGGCGCCGAGCGGCTGGCCGGCTTCGACCGCGCGGTCGCGGCGGTGCGCGCCTCGAACGGCGCGCTGCCGCCGCGCGCCAAGTGACGGGGAGACAGGTGACGGCGCGACAGGTGAGGGCGAGCTACTGGCGCGCGCCGGGCGCGGTGTCGCGCAGGTAGGTCAGCGCGGCCTGAACGCCGCCCGCCTTGTGCGGCACCTTGGCCAGCCCCAGCGCCATCTCGACGCCCGACAGCGTGCCGAGCAGCATCAGGTCGTTGAAGTCGCCGAGGTGGCCGATGCGGAACACCTTGCCCGCGACCTTCGACAGGCCCTGGCCCAGCGACAGGTTGAAGTTCTCCAGCGCGATCCGGCGGAAGGCGTCGGCGTCGTGGCCCTCCGGCATCACCAGCGCGGTCAGCACGCCGGAGTAGGCCTTCGGATCGGCGCAGAGGATTTCCAGGTCCCACGCCCGGGCCGCCAGCCGCGTCGCCTCGGCGAAGCGGGCGTGGCGGGCGAACACCGCGTCGAGCCCTTCCTCCAGCAGCATGTCGCAGGCCTCGTTGAGGCCGTACAGCAGGTTGGTCGAGGGCGTGTAGGGGAACCAGCCGTTGGCGTTCGACGCCAGCATCTCGGTCCAGTCCCAGTACGACTTCGGCAGCTTGGCGGTCTTCGACACCGCGACCGCCTTCTCGCTGACCGCGTTGAACGACAGGCCGGGCGGCATCATCATGCCCTTCTGCGACGCCGCGATGGTGACGTCGACGCCCCACGCGTCGTGGCGGACGTCGAGCGAGCCCATCGACGAGATCGTGTCGACCAGCAGGAGCGCCGGGTGCTTGGCCGCGTCGATGGCGCGGCGGATCGCGGCGACGTCGCTGACCACGCCGGTCGAGGTCTCGTTGTGCACCACGCACACCGCCTTGATCTCGTGGCCGGTGTCGGCGCGCAGGCGCTCGCCGATCGCCGCCGGGTCGGCCGGCTTGGTCCAGTCGCCGCCCATGAACTCGGCGCGCAGCCCGAGCTTGTCGGCGATCTTCTTCCACAGCGAGGCGAAGTGGCCGGTCTCCCACATCAGCACGCGGTCGCCGGGCGACAGGGTGTTGACCAGCGCCGCTTCCCACGCGCCGGTGCCCGAGGACGGGTAGATGATGACCGGCTGCTTCGTCTGGAAGACCTGGCGGACGCTGCGCAGGACCTTCTTGGCCAGCGCGTTGAACTCCGGTCCGCGGTGATCGATCGTCGGGTGATCGATGGCGCGCAGGATGCGGTCCGGCACGTTGCTGGGGCCGGGGATCTGCAGGAAGTGGCGGCCGCTGGGGTGGGAATTCAGGCGCATGGCGTCCTCGGTGGGTCCTCGGTGTTTCCGGGTTGCATTTTGTATACAACATGCCAAATTGCGTCCAGAGGATAAATGGACGGTCTCAACGCCCCCCTGGACGCGCCCCTGGCGCGTTCGACCCTGCCCCAGGCGGCGGCCGAGCGGCTGCGCGCCCTGATCGTCGAGGGCACGCTGGCGCCGGGCACCCGGCTGAACGAACGCGAGCTGAGCGAGCGGCTGGGCCTGTCGCGCACGCCGCTGCGCGAGGCGTTCCGGCTGCTCGCCGCCGAGGGCCTGCTCGACCAGCTGCCCAATCGCGGCGTCCAGGTCGCGGCGCTGTCGCGCGACGACGTCCGGCAGGCCTTCGAGGTCATGGCGGCGCTGGAAGGGCTGGCCGGCGAGCTGGCGGCGGCGCGCGTGACGGCGGCCGACCTGGCCGACCTCGAGGCGCTGCAGGGCGAGCTGGAGGAGGCGCACCGGCGGCGCGACCTGCCGGGCTACTACCGGGTCAACCGGGCGATCCACGACCGGCTGCAGGCGGTGGCCGGCAACGGCCTGCTCGGCCGGACCTGCGAGACCATCAACGCCCGCCTGCACGCGCTGCGCTTCCGCTCCAACTTCAACGGGCCCAAGTGGGCGCGCGCCGTGGCGGAGCATCGCGCCATGCTCGACGCCCTTGCGGCGCGGGACGGCAGTGGGCTACGCACCCTTCTGGTTCGCCACCTGCACGCCAAGCTTCAGGCGGTGCTGGAGGAAATGGACCGGCAAGAAAAGACGTGAGCCTTCAGGGAGGACTTCCGATGACCTTCGACACCACTTCGCGCCGCCGAGCGCTCAAGCTCGGCGCGGCCGCGACGCTGGCCGCGCCGCTCGGCCTCGCCGGCCCGGCGCGGGCGCAGCAGGGCTGGCCGCCCGCCACCATCACCTGGGTCAACCCGTTCCCGGCCGGCGGCGGCACCGACGTGTTCGCCCGCCCGCTGGCCGCCCAGGTCGGCGAGCAGCTCGGCTGCCAGATCATCATCGACAACAAGGGCGGGGCCGGCGGCACGGTCGGCGCCTCGCAGGCCGCCAAGATGAAGCCCGACGGCTCGGTGTTCTTCGTCGGCGCCATCCACCACACGATCGCGCCCTCGATCTACAAGAACCTCGACTACGACCTCGAGAAGGACTTCATCCCGATCACCATGGTCGCGCTGGTGCCGCAGGTCATCTCGATCAACCCGAACCGCGTGCCGGTGAAGACCGCGGCCGAGTTCATCGCCTACGTGAAGAAGAACCCGGGCAAGGTGAACTACGCCTCGCCGGGCGCCGGCACCGCCCACCACCTCGCGGGCGAGCTGTTCAAGCTCGAGACCAAGACCGAGCTGACCCACGTGCCGTACCGCGGCGCCGGCCCGGCGATGCAGGACCTGCTGGCCGGCAACGTCGACATGATGTTCGACGGCATGGGCACCTCGGCCTCGCAGATCCGCACCAACCGGCTGATCGGGCTGGCGGTGGCGACGCCGCAGCGCAATCCCGAGTTCCCCGATATCCCGACGGCGGCCGAGATCGGCGTGCCGAACTGGATCGTCTCGACGTGGTACGGCCTGTGGGCGCTCAAGGGCACGCCGCAGCCGATCGTCGACCGCATGTACGCCGAGGTCGTGAAGGCGATGGCGACGCCCAAGCTGCAGGCGATCTGGAAGGACCAGCTGGCGCAGGTCGGCGGCGAGACGCCGGCCGACTTCGCCAAGCGCATCCGCGCCGAGATCGAGAAATGGCAGAAGGTCGTGGCCGCTGCCGGGGTGAAGCTCGACTGAGCCCGCTCGAGAAAAACCTGCGCCAGGCGGTGCGCGGCGACGTCCTGTTCGACGCCGCCTCGCGCGGCCGCTACGCCACCGACGCCTCGATCTACCAGGTCGAGCCGATCGGCGTCGTCGTGCCGCGCGACGAGACCGATCTCGCCGCCGCGCTCGACGTGGCGCGCGACGCCGGCGCGGCGATCCTGCCGCGCGGCGCCGGCACCTCGCAGTGCGGCCAGACGGTGGGCGAGGCGCTGGTCCTCGACATGTCCAAGCACCTGCGCGAGGTCGTGGGCTTCGACAAGGACAAGGCCGAGGTCACGGTCCAGCCGGGCATGGTGCTCGACCACCTCAACGCGTGGCTCAAGCCGCACGGCCTGTGGTACCCGGTCGACGTCTCGACCTCGGCGCAGTGCACGCTGGGCGGCATGGCCGGCAACAACTCGTGCGGCAGCCGCTCGATCCGCTACGGCAACATGGTGCACAACGTGGTGTCGATCGACGCCATCCTGGCCGACGGCCAGCGCGCCCGCTTCGGTACGGCGCGGCCCGAGGACATGCCGCCGGCGGTGCGCGCCATCGCCGACCGCGTCGCGGCGCTGGCCTTCGCCGAGCGCGAAGAGATCGCGCGCATGTATCCCAAGGTGCTGCGCCGGGTCGGCGGCTACAACCTCGACATCTTCTTCCCGCAGTCGGAGCGGCCCTACACGCTCGACAACTCGGTGAACCTCGCCCACCTGCTGGTCGGCAGCGAGGGCACGCTGGCGGTGACCGAGCGGCTGACGCTGAAGCTGGCGCCGCTGCCGCGCCACAAGACGCTGGGCGTCGTGAACTTCCCGAGCTTCTACAAGGCGATGGACTGCGCCCAGCACATCGTGAAGCTGAAGCCGACCGCGGTCGAGCTGGTCGACCGCACGATGATCGAGCTGGCGCGCGCCAACCCGGCGTTCCGGCCGGTGATCGAGCGGGCGCTGATCGGCCAGCCCGAGGCGATCCTGCTGGTCGAGTTCGCCGGCGAGGAGCGCGACGCGCAGTTGGCCGATCTCCGCCGCCTGGTCGAGCTGATGGGCGACCTCGGCCTGCCGGGCAGCGTCGTCGAGATGCCCGAGCCACGGCCGCAGGCCGAGCTGTGGGAGGTCCGCAAGGCCGGCCTCAACATCATGATGTCGATGCGCGGCGACGGGAAGCCGGTGTCGTTCATCGAGGACTGCGCCGTGCCGCTCGAGCACCTCGCGGACTACACCCAGCGCCTGACCGACGTGTTCACCAAGCACGGCACGCGCGGCACGTGGTACGCCCACGCCTCGGTCGGCACGCTGCACGTCCGGCCGATCCTCGACATGCGCCGCGACGGCGCGGCCAAGATGCGGGCGATCGCCGAGGAAGCGTCGGCGCTGGTGCGCGAGTACAAGGGCGCCTACTCGGGCGAGCACGGCGACGGGCTGGTGCGCTCGGAGTGGGTGGCCTGGCAGTTCGGGCCGCGGCTCACCAGGGCGTTCGAGGAGGTCAAGGACCTGTTCGACCCCAAGGGCCGCATGAACCCCGGCAAGATCGTGCGGCCGCCGCGCATGGACGACCGCGAGCTGTTCCGCTTCAAGCCCGACTACCGCGTGCGAGAGCACAAGCCGGCGCTCGACTGGACGGCGTGGAACGTCCAGGCCGACCCGATGACCGAGATCCTGACCGCGCCCGGCACCGGCGAGGACCCGGCGCGCGGTCTCGCGAAGGCGGTCGACATGTGCAACAACAACGGGCATTGCCGCAAGTTCGACGCCGGCACGATGTGCCCTTCGTTCCGCGTCACCCGCGACGAGAAGCACCTGACGCGCGGCCGCGCCAACACGCTCAGGCTGGCGCTGTCCGGCCAGCTCGAGGGCGGGCTGGCCTCCGACGCGGTCGCCGCCGCGCTCGACCTCTGCGTCTCCTGCAAGGGCTGCAAGCGCGACTGCCCGACCGGCGTCGACATGGCGCGCATGAAGATCGAGGCGCGCTCGGCCCGCCGCATGGCCAAGGGGCTGCGCTGGCGCGACCGCCTGGTCGGCAGCCTGCCGGCGATCGCGCCGTTCGCGCGCCGCCTGCCGTGGCTGTTCAACCTCGCCTGGGTGGCGCAGGGCGCGCTGGGCTTCGCGCGCCAGCGCCGGCTGCCGCAGTGGCGCTCCGACACCTTCCTCGCGACCACCGACGTCGACGCGGCGGACGCCACCGTGGTGATCTTCGCCGACACCTTCTCGAACAACTTCGAACCCCACGTGCTGCACGCCGCGCGCAAGGTGCTGGAGGCGGCCGGCCACCGCGTCGCGGTGGCGTGGCCGGGCATCGGCGCGCCGGCGCTGTGCTGTGGCCGCACGTACCTCGCCACCGGCCAGGTCGCGCGGGCGAAGGAGGAGGCGACGCGGCTGCTCGAGGCGCTGGCGCCGTTCGCGGCGCGTGGCGTGCCGATCGTCGGGCTGGAGCCGTCGTGCCTGTTCTCGCTGCGCGACGAGATCCTGGCGCTGGGCTTCGGCGAGCGCGCCCGCGTGGTCGCCGACAACGCCTTCCTGTTCGAGGAATTCCTCGCCCGCGAGAAAAAGGCGGGGCGGTTGTCGCTGCCGCTCAAGCCGCTGGCCGAGAAGACCGCTTACCTCCACGGCCACTGCCATCAGAAGGCGTTCGGCGCGATGAGCGCCGTGCAGGAGGCGCTGGCGCTGGTGCCCGACCTCGCGGTGACGCCGATCGAGTCGAGCTGCTGCGGCATGGCCGGCAGCTTCGGCTACGAGGCCGAGCACTACGAGGCCTCGGTGGCGATGGCCGAGCTGTCGCTGATGCCGGCGGTGCGCGCCGCGCCGGCCGACGCGCTGATCGTCGCCGACGGCACCTCCTGCCGCCACCAGATCGCCGACGGCGCCGACCGCCAGGCGATCCACGTCGCCGAGGTCCTGGCGAGGGCGCTGGCCTGATGGAGCGCGGGCCTCCGGCCCGCATTCATGAGGCGGGCGGGACGCCCGCGCTCCGGGCGATTGCAGCCCTGCGAACGGTATGGCACGGTCCGCGGCCATGCAGCGACCCAGCAATCCCTATTCCAGCGCCGAGATCGATCGCGCCTCCCACGAGCGCGAGGACGACGAGCGGATGATCGAACTCGCTTCGTCGGGCGCGGCGCGCTTCGTGCCGATCGACAGCGAGAAGAACCTCGTGAAGGCCGGCGGCAACCCGGAGGCGGTGTTCCTGCACGGCATGATGGGCCGCGCCATCGCCAACTCGGCCGAGCACCCGATCTTCCTCGGCTACGTCGAGGGCACGCCGTACTTCGCCGTCGACGTCACCGGCAAGGACGTGCCGCTGAAGGAGATGGGCGAGTTCGTCGACCTCCGCCAGGTCGGCGCGCTCTTGTTCGCGCGCGAGGGCTCGATCCTCGCCTACGCGCGCGGCATGACCTACTGGCATCGCCGCCACCGCTACTGCGGCGTCTGCGGCGCGAGCACGAAGGTCGGCAAGGGCGGCCATGTCCGCATCTGCACCAACGACAATTGCAAGAGCGAGCACTTCCCGCGCACCGACCCGGCGGTGATCATGCTGGTCCACCACGGCGACAAGTGCCTGCTCGGGCGCGGCAAGCATTTCCCGCGCGGCATGCACTCGACCCTGGCCGGCTTCGTCGAGCCGGGCGAGAGCTTCGAGGACGCGGTGGCGCGCGAGGTCTACGAGGAAGTGAAGGTCCGCGTGAAGAACGTGGTCTACCGCTCGTCGCAGCCGTGGCCGTTCCCGGCCTCGGTGATGATCGGCTTCCACGCCGAGGCCGAGTCGCTCGACTTCAGCGTCAACGAGAGCGAGCTCGAGAGCGCGCGCTGGATGAGCCGCGAGGACTTGCGTCCCGAGAACCTGCCCAAGGACGGCTCCTTCTTCATGCCGCGGCGCGACTCGATCGCCCGCCGCCTGATCGAGGAATGGCTGGGCCACGAGGCCGGGCCCTCCATCAACGGCTAGACTTCGAGGAGCACCATGACCGCCCAACTCTTCACGCCCGTCGAGCTGGGCGGCATCACGTTGCCCAACCGCATCGTCGTCTCGCCGATGTGCCAGTACTCGGCGGTCGATGGCTCGGCCCAGCCCTGGCACCAGGTCCATTACGGCATGCTGGCGATGTCCGGTGCCGGCCTGCTCTGCCTCGAGGCGACGCATGTCGAGCGCGACGGCCGCATCACGCAGGGCTGCCTCGGCCTCTACAGCGACGCCAACGAGGCGGCGCTGAAGCCGATCGTCGAGTGGGCGCGCGGCTGGATGCCCGGCGTGAAGCTCGGCATCCAGCTCGGCCATGCCGGCCGCAAGGCCTCGGCGCAGCGGCCGTGGAAGGGCGGGGGACCGCTCACCCAGGCCGACGCGCCCGACCTGCCGTGGACCACCGAGGGACCGTCGGCGATCCCCTATGCCGACGGCTGGCACGTGCCGGTCGAGCTCGACGCCGCCGGGCTGAAGCGCCTCAAGCAGGCGTTCGTCAAGGCGACGCTTCGGGCGCTGCGGCTCGGCCTCGACGTCATCGAGCTGCACGGCGCGCACGGCTACCTGCTCAACCAGTTCCTGTCGCCGCTCAGCAACCAGCGCACGGACGCGTACGGCGGCAGCGCCGAGAAGCGCCGCCACTTCCCGCTCGAAGTCTTTGAGGCGTGTCGCGCGATCGTGCCGCGCGACAAGGCGCTGGGCATGCGGCTCAGCTGCGTCGAGTGGGTCGAGGGCGGCATCACGATGGACGACACGCTCGAGACCGCGCGCCAGTTGAAGGCGCTGGGCTGCGATTTCATCGATGCCAGCTCGGGCGGCAACGCGGCGGCGCAGAAGATCCCGGTGGGGCCGGGCTACCAGGTCGAGTTCTCGAACCGCATCCGCAAGGAGGTCGGCATCAAGACCTGGACGGTCGGCATCATCACCGAGCCGGCGCAGGCCGAGCGCATCATCGCCGCGGGCGAGGCCGACTGCACGGCGCATGCCCGCGCCTTCCTGCTCGACCCGCGCTGGGGCTGGAACGCGGCCCGCGCGCTCGGCGCCGAGACGCCGCCCTTGCCGCTGCCCGCCGTTCGCGCGACGAGCATCCTGCCGTTCAGGCCCAAGCCCGACCTCGCCCGGGCGGCCGAGTAGGGGCCGTCGCCTGCCCGGCGACGTGCGGGCCGAGGACGCAGTCCCGGTTCGCGCCGTCCGGGTCGCCGCGCTCGCGGCCAAGTGACGGGCCATGGGCTACGGAGGCGCTGGAAATCGGCTATCCTCGGCGCCGATGAGCGACGCGTCTTCCACCACCCCCTCCGCACCGGTTCCCGCGCCGGCCGAGACCGCGGCCGAGCGGGTGGTCAGCCGGCGGCGGCGGTTCCTCACCGTGGTCGGGACCATCCTCCTGCTGTTCGTGCTGTGGGAGGTCCTGACCTTCTTCGTTGCCTACACCGACGACGCCTACGTGCGGTCCGACCTGATCGGCGTGGCGCCCGAGGTCACCGGGCCGATCGTCGAGCTGTCGATCGTCGACAACCAGCCGATCCGGAAGGGCGACCGGCTGTACCGCATCGACCCGGTGCCGTTCCAGCTCGAGGTCAACACGAGGCAGGCGCAGATCGAGGAGCAGACCGCGCTGGTCAAGGTCGCCCAGGAGGAGCTGGCGTCTGCCCAGGCGGCGCTCGAGCAGGCGAAGTCGTCGCACACCTACGCCGTCCAGGAGCAGGCGCGCTACGCCGTGCTGGCGGCGTCGAACAACGCGCCGCGCGCCGAGCTCGACAAGGCCAACGACGAGCTGCGCCGGGCGACCGCGGCGATGACCATCGCCTACACCGCGATCGCCCGCGCCGAGACGCAGATCAACGTCCACAAGGCGGCTCTGGCGGTGGCGACGGCCGAGCGGGCGACCGCGCAGTGGCGGCTCGACCGCACCGACGTGCGCGCGCCGAACGACGGCTGGATCAACAACCTCACCGTCCGGATCGGCGACACCGCGACGGTCAACATCGCCAACGTCGGCATCGTCGACGCCCATGCCTGGCGCGTCATCGCCAACTACAAGGAGTACTACATCCGGCCGTTCCGGATCGGCGAGACGGCGTGGGTGTGGCTCGACAGCGACCCGTGGCGCTTCCACCGCGCCCGCATCACCGGCATCGCGCGCGGCATCAGCCGCAGCCCGGAAGCGCCGATGCTGCTGCCCTACGTCGCGCCGACCACCGACTGGATCCGCCTGCAGCGCCGCATCCCGGTGACCATCGTGCTCGACGAGCCGCCGCCCGGCGGCAAGCTCTACATGGGCGCCGACGCCCGCACCGTGGTGTTCCCGCGATGGTGATCCTGCGCCACTGGCTGCGCGAGCTGGTCGAGACGGCGACCGACACGTTCGACATCGCCTGGGACACCGTGGTCCGCTTCCTGCGCGAGGTCGCCGAGCTGGGCGAGGCGCCCGACCGCACGCGCCAGGGCCTGGTGGCGGCGCTGGCGGTGATGCTGGCGACGTACCTCGCGCTGCTGCTCGAGATCCAGTCGCCGTGGTGGGCGGCGATCAGCGCCTTCATGTCGCTGACTGCGACCGGCGGCGGCTCGCTGAACCGCGGCATCCTGCGCTTCACCGGCACCGCGGCCGGCGCCCTGCTGGGCTTCGTGATGGCGCGCTGGCTGCCCTACGACCACGTCGGCATGTACCTGTTCGTCGGCGGCGTCACCATGCTGGGCGTGATCGCCATGCAGGTCAGCCCGCACGGCCTGGCCTGGCTGTTCCTCTGCATCACCTCGATCCTGGTGCTGCTCGAGAGCCTCGCCAACCCGCTGCAGGCCGCCTCGATCGCCTACTACCGGCTCTACGAGGTCGGCATCGGCGTGCTCTCGGCGATCATCGTCGCCAACCTGCTGCAGGACTGGCACAAGGAGCCGCCGGCGACCGCGCCGGGCTGGCGCCACCTGTTCGGCGCGCAGTGGCCGGTGGTGCTGCACGGCACCCGCTCGGCGATCGCGGTCTGCGTCGTGCTGGCCTTCTGGTTCTCGCTCGAGTTCACCCAGGTCACCGAGATGGCGATCACCGTCGCGGTCGTGATGGCCGCGCCGGTGGTGGCCGACGGCGGCTTCGCGACCCGCCACGCCATCGCCGTGCGCTCGCTGCACCGCTTCCTCGGCTGCCTGCTCGGCGGCGCCATGGCGCTGGCCTGCCTGGCGCTCGGCATCGAGTCGTTCGCCTGGTGGCTGGCCATGATCGGCGCGGCGGTGTGGGTCGGCATGCACATCCAGGTCGGGCCGCACGGCGTCGGCTACGTCGGCACCCAGGCCGCCTTCGCCTTCATCGTGACGGCGATCCAGGGCGCCCGGCCGCCGTCCAGCATCATGCCGGGCATCGACCGCTTCGCCGGTATCACCGGCGGGCTGGCCATCCTGATGGTGATCTCGCTGCTGCTGTGGCCGAGCGACCGCGAGCTGGCCGAGGAGCTGCGGGACGCGAAGTAGGGGCGCGGAAGGGTCCCTCGCTGCGCTCGGGATGACAAGGAAGCAAGGGATGGGATGCCAATAAAGCAACCCTGTCATCCCGAGCGCAGCGAGGGACCTTTCCATCTTGCCCGGGGGCAACAGCCCTGTAATTTCACCCCATGCCTGTCGAAGCGTCGACATCCCCCGCGGCCCGGCCGCGGGACCGCGTGCTGCGTGCCATCCTCGCGATCATCGCTTCGGTAGCCTGCTTTTCCGTCCTGAACGCGCTGTCCAAGACGCTCGGCCAGATCTACCCGGTGATCGAGGTGATCTGGGCGCGCTACGCCTTCGCCTTCGTGCTGATGCTGGTGCTGTTCCTGCCGCGCTCGGGCCGCGCCCTGTTCCGCTGGCACAACGTGCCCAGCCAGGTGGTGCGCGGCCTGCTGCTGTTCTTCTCGTCGTACCTCTACTTCAACGGCCTGGTTTACCTGCCGCTGGCGACCGCCGCGTCGATCTCGCTGACCAGCCCGCTCATCGTCACCGCGCTGTCGTCGCGCTTCCTCAACGAGCCGGTCGGGCCGCGCCGCTGGGCGGCGGTGCTGGTGGGCTTCGGCGGCGCGCTGATCGTCATCCGGCCGATCCGCGCCGACTTCGACTGGCACCTGCTGCTGATCGTCGGCAGCACGATCTGCAGCGCCCTCTACCAGCTGTTCTCGCGCCGCTACGGCCAGGCCGAGCGGCCCGATGCCTCGGCCACCATGGCGACCATCGTCGGCACCGTGGTCGCCGCGCCGTTCCTGCCGTTCGACTGGATGACGCCCGACCCGTCCTGGCACTGGGCGCTGTTCGCCGGCATGGGCGTGATGGCCGGCGTCGGCCACTACTTCCTCACCATCGCCTACAGCCAGGCGCCGGCCGCCATCGTGGCGCCGTTCAACTACTTCCAGCTGCTCGGCGCGGCGCTGCTCGGCTGGCTGCTGTTCGGCGACCTGCCGGATTTCTGGAGCTGGGTCGGCGCTGCGGTGATCGTCTCGTCGGGCCTCTACATCGGCCACCGCGAGCGGCTGCGCTGGCGCGCCGCCCAGCAGAAGGCCGCCGGCTGACCTAGAGCCGGCCCGGCGGCACCAGCAGCCGCAGCGCCCCGGCCTTGGCCGCCAGGTTGGCGCGGCGCCTGAGCGGCAGGCTGCGCGTGCCCGGCCAGCGGCCGCCGGCCTTCAGCACGGCCTCCTCGCGCTCGGCCAGCGGCGTGCGGAAACGGTCGGACAGCAGCTTGTTGGTCTCGCCGCGCCGCGCGAGGTCGCGCAGGATGCGCCGCCGCATCGCCAGCAGCGCCCGCTCGCGCTTCAGGAAACCGCGCATGCCCGACAGGCGCGGCCCGGGCGGGTCGGGCTCGCTCGGGTACCAGAAGACGTTGGGCGTGGCGTTGAAGTAGATCGGGTCGGCCAGCCGCCAGGCGCGCATCCACTCGTGCAGGGCGGGGTGGTGGCGGTCGCCGACCGCGAAGTCGCTGCGGCAGCCGCGCCGCCAGAACACCGAGCCGTTCGACAGCGGCAGGCACCACAGCAGGGCGATGCGGAAGTCCTCGGCGCTCCACACGCCGCCGGTGTGGCAGAGGTTGGCCGCGATGCCGGCATGGCGCGGCGGCCCGGCCAGCGGATCGTCCCCCGGCACCTCGTGCCACTGGTTGTTGACCACGATGCCGACGTCGTGCGCCGCCATCCAGCCAAGATTGTCGGCGAGGAAGGTCGGCTCCAGCCAGTTGTCGTCCTCCAGCACGTAGAAGGCGTCGCCGCCGGCCAGCGGCTGGCCCGAGAAGGCCGCCATGATGTTGCGCTCGCGGCCCAGCCGGATCGGGTTGGGCCGGTGCAGGATGCGCGGGTCGCCCAGCGCCTCGACCACGCCGCGGCCCTGGTCGCCGTCGTCGAGCACGACCGCCCGCCAGTCGGCATGGCCCTGCGCCAGCAGCCCCTCGAGGGCGCGGCGCAGCAGCGTCGTGCGCTGGTAGGTCGGTATGCGGATCTCGACGAGCGGCGAGGCCATGGCGCCATTTTACGCCAGCCCGCGTCGCGTGGCACGGCGCTTGCTGCCGCCCGGGCGGGGAGGACGCAAGCCATGGCCGTCAGCCTGGTCCGCGGCCGCGCCGCCATCACCGGCGTGCGGGACCGCTTCGCCTGGAACGAGATCGCCGACGGCGCCGTGCTGCAGGAGGACGGCACCATCGTCGCGGTCGGGACCTACGACGACCTCCATCGCCGGCACCCGACGGTGCCGGTGATCGGCAGCGGCCGCGAGGTCCTGCTGCCCGGCTTCGTCAACGGCCATCACCATATCGGCCTGACGCCGGTGCAGCTCGGCTCGCCCGACATGCCGCTCGAGCTGTGGTTCATCACCCGGCTGGTGCTGCGCAACCTCGACCTCTACCTCGACACGCTCTACTCGGCGTTCGAGATGATCGCCTCGGGCATCACCACGGTGCAGCACATCCAGGGCTGGCTGCCCGGCACGCAGGACGAGGTCGAGCGCCGCGCCGCCCAGACCATCCGCGCCTACGAGGACATCGGGATGCGCGTCAGCTACTGCTACGCGGTGCGCGACCAGAACCGGCTGGTCTACCGCGACGACGCCGAGCTGGTGGCCTCGCTGCCGCCCGAGCTGCGCGGACCGATGCAGCGATGGTTCGACCGCTTCAGGCTCGGCCTCGACGGCGCCATGGACATGTTCCGCACCTTCCACGGCCGATGGCAGGACTCGCGGCGGGTCCGCATCCAGCTGGCGCCGGCCAACCTGCACTGGTGCTCGGACGCCGCGCTGGCGGCGATGGCCGAGGCGTCCGAGCGGCACGACGTGCCGGTCCACATGCACCTCGTCGAGACCGCCTACCAGAAGGCCTATGCCGCGCGACGCGGCGGCGACGGCGCCACGGCGCTGGAGGTGATCGACCGCCATGGGTTGGTCAACCAGCGCCTGACGATCGGCCACGGCACCTGGCTTTCCGAGCGCGACATCGACCGCCTGGCCGCGGCCGGCGGCTGCGTCTGCCACAACTGCTCCTCGAACTTCCGCCTGCGGTCGGGCGTGGCGCCGCTCAACGAATTCGAGCGCCGCGGCATCAACACGGCGATCGGGCTGGACGAGGCCGGCATCAACGACGACCGCGACATGCTGCAGGAGATGCGGATGGTGCTGCGCGCCCACCGCGTGCCCGGCATGGACGAGGCCGACGTGCCGACCATGGCGCAGGTGCTGCGCATGGCGACGGTGGGCGGCGCGCGCACGACGGCGTTCGGCGACAGCATCGGCGCCCTCGAGGTCGGCAAGGCCGCCGACCTCGTGCTGGTCGACTGGGAGAAGGTCGCCTGGCCCTACCTCGACCCGCTGACCCCGACCCTCGACGCGGTGATCCAGCGCGCCAAGACCGACGCGGTGACGCTGACCATGGTCGACGGCGAGGTGATCTACAGGGACGGCGCCTTCACGCGGGTCGACCGCACCGCCGCCCTGAAGGCGCTGCACGACGACCTGAACCGGGCGCTGTCCGACGACGAGGTCGAGCGCCGCCAGCTCTCGGTCGCCCTGCTGCCGCACGTCCGGAAGTTCTATGCCGACTGGATCGACCCGGCGCGCCACGAGCCGTTCTACCGGCCGAGCTCGCGGCTGTAGGGCGAGGGACCTTTCTGCAGGTCGGAGCGCGGGCCTCCGGCCCGCTCAAACCGCGCGTCGAACGGGCCTATGATGCCCGCCACCATGACCACCACCGCCTGGCTCGACTCCTTCCCGCCGCTGCGCCGCCTGCCGGCCGCGTTGCAGGCCGACCTCGCCGCGGGCAGCCGCGTCGTCGAACTGCCGGCAGGCAATCCCATCTTCCGGCCGGGGCAGGGGCCGGAGAGCTTCCTGCTGGTGCTCGACGGCACGGTGCGCGTGTCGCAGGTCTCCGAGAGCGGGCGCGAGATCGTGCTGTACCGCGTGAACCCGGGCGAATCCTGCACGCTCACCACGGCCTGCCTGGTCGGCGAGGAAGACTACCAGGCCGACGGCGTCGCCGAGACGGCGGTGCGCGCGGTGGCGATCCCCCGCCGGCTGTTCGACGACGCCATGGCGGCGTCGGCCGAGTTCCGCCGCTTCGTCTTCACCGCCTTCGGCCGCCGCGTGACCTCGTTGCTGCGCGTCATAGAGGACGTCGCCTTCGCGCGCATCGAGGTCCGGCTGGCGCAGCGGCTGCTGCTGCTGGGCGACCCGGCGGGCCGCGTCGCGGCGACCCACCAGGAACTGGCCAACGAGCTGGGCAGCGCGCGCGAGGTGGTCAGCCGGCACCTCACCGAGTGGCAGCGCCGCGGCCTGATCCGCGGCCACCGCGGCGTCGTCGAGATCGCCGACCGCGACGCGCTGGCGCAGCTGGCCGACGGTCCGTGACTTAGTTACAGAGCGCTGGCGAGGGGAGGCCTAGGGTCGGACGTGTCCTGATCCCGGAGATTTCCATGACCCGCAATGTTGGTTCCATCGATCGCGCCGTCCGCATCGTCGTCGGCCTCGGCCTGATCAGCCTCGTCTTCTGGGGCCCGCAGACGATGTGGGGCTGGATCGGCCTCGTGCCGCTCGGCACGGCGCTGCTCGGCTGGTGCCCGCCCTACGCGATGCTCGGCATCAACACCTGCGGGAAGAAGTAGGGGCACGTCCGTAGCGAGCCCGTTCGGGCTCTAGAGCTTCTCCAGAGCCTTCAGCGAGTCTTGAAGCTGCTTGGCTCTTTTCTCGAGTTCCTGCACTGCCCCGGGATCGGCACGCGGTTCCGGAGGCTTGGCGGTGGGCGGCGGGGGCACCGTTACCACCGCAGGTGGGCAGGTTCGCGCCGGTCGCCCCTTCAGAAACGACAGGAGTTCCGGTGTCGGCGTCGCCGCGTCGAACCGCATCGCCGTCGCCCGGTTCAGACGCTGGACCGCAGCTTGCGACGCCGCTCCCCACACGCCATCCGCCGCCCCGGCACTGCATCCCACCCGACCCAGTTCGGACTGTACCGCGCTTGCAAGTTCCTTCGGGTCGATGGCAGGCGCCGGCTTGGGGACGACCGGAGAGACTGACGGTAGAGGCGGCGCCGAGGGCGGGAGGGCACCGGTCGCGCTGCTCAGGAAATAGTAGTCCTCCCTGCCCGGAAGCGACCCATACGAGAAGGGCTGCTGCTGTCGGCGGGTCTGCTCGACGACGTCGTCCCGGACGAAATCGAAGAGCCGCCGGACCTCGAGGTTCGGTGTCTGTATGCGCCCGACCAGCGCCGTAGCGAAAGGACTATTGGCGCCATCACCATCCAGGGCGACCTGGCCATGCTTGGCGGAGTACACGACGAGGGTGCCGGCCTCGGGCTCGACCTGCCCCAGGCCCCGTCCGACCGATCGCGTTGCCACGCTCCTCTTCATCTGGGCGGCGAACGGGTTGTCCCGGCAGGCATCCAGGATCACCAGGCGAAGCTTGCGCGCCGCCTCGACGGCAGTCACGACCTTGTTGAGATCGATGGCTTCCAGTTCGACGTCGCGATCGGTCTTGAGGCGCGCGTCGATCGGAAGCATGTAGTTGACGCCACCGACCTCGATGCCGTGGCCGGAATAGTAGACGACGGCCCAATCGGACTTCTCGGCCTCCTGGGCGAATTCGCGCAGGGTGGCGATGAAGTTGCTGTAGGTGAGATCCTGTCGAACCAGCACCGAGTCGAATCCGACGGCCTTCAGCGATGACGCTATGGACTTGGCGTCGTTGCCCGGGTTCGCGAGTTTCGGAACCGACTCGTAGTCGGCATTGCCGATGACGAGCGCGACCCGTCGTTCGGCATGGCCCGGGACCGCCGCCACCAACAGCAGGAGGCATGCCGCCGCGAGGCATGTCGCGAGGCGCTTCAGGGGTGCAGGCTGGCCGAATGCTCGCATCGTCAAAGACCGAGGTTCGTGACCTGGACGCGTCGATTGACGGCGTCGGTGGGCCGCGCCGGATCGAGGGGCTTTGACTTGCCGAAGCCGGCGGCCGAGAGCTTCTCCGGAGGGATGCCGAACTGGCGGATGAGATGGTCCCGGACGGTGTTGGCCCGCGCCTCCGAGAGCCTTTGGTTGTAGGCGTCGTCGCCGACGGCATCGGTATGGCCGGCGATCTCGAACAGGTAACCTTTCAGTCGCGCATCGCTCATCGCGGTGCCCAGGGCCTGCAGCGCCACCAGTCCGTTGCTGTCGAGCTTCGCCGAATCGAACTCGAAGTTGATGTAGAGGTCGATACTGGGCACCGCCTTCTGCTCCCCCGGCGTGACAGTGACGCCGCGCAGCGATCGGGTCTGTGGCTTGGCCGGCGTCAGCCCCTTCACGATCTCCTCGGCACTGGTCGCCGGCGCCTGTGCCCGGGCGGTCGGGACGACAAGCGGCACCGCGGCAAGCGGGGCCAGCAACAGCAGGCGACGGTGAAGCCGGGGCATGGACATCAGGGGCCTTCCTTGGTCACGATGGAGACGACGTCGGCGCCGAAGGTGCGCTCGGGCAGGGACGGATCGGGCCGCGCCATGACCGCGCGCCGAAGCGCCGTCAGGAAGCCGCGCTCGGTCGATGTCGGCGGCAGGGGGGCGGCGAACAGCGGCGAGCGGCTGGCCACGGCGATCAGGATTTCCTCGCCGAACGGCGGTGAGACGGTAAACTTCGGGCCGCCATTGCGGCCGTCGCCGACCACTAAGCGGCTGCCGCCCGGCGTCGCGGTCATCATGCCGGCGTCGGGCTGCAGCAGCGGCACGGCCGTTCCGTCGGCCTGGATGTAGACCAGCTGGAGATAGCTCGGCCACGGCGGCGTCTCGACCTCGACGGCGAACGCCTCGCCCTTGATCAACGGTCCGGTGCCGCCGGCGGGGCGCACGATCTTCACGCGCGGTCGTTCTGCGGCGCCGAGCCCCTTGTCGAGCGTCAGCAGCGCCTCGCACTGCGGCCACGGGCGGAGGTCGATCGCCACCGTCGTCGCCCCGCTTCGGCGCGCGAGGTCGGTCGCTCGCTCGCGCTCCGTCGCACTGCCGACGTAGCCACGGACCTCCAGCCCGGCCGCCGTACGCCGCGCCTCGACCTTGCCGCAGGTCACGAAGTCGAACGCCAGCGGAGCCGGCGATGGCGTGGGTGCCGGGGCGGGCTGGGGTAGCGGCGACGGTTGCGGCGGGGGCGCGGGCTGCGATACCCGCATGACGTAGGCGCTGTGCACGTCGCGCGTGAAGGTGTCGTAGGCGATCCAGCCGTAGCCGTTTTCGCCCCACCGCCTGCCCCACGAGTTGATGACCCGGAACGCCTGCCGCGTGTCGTCGTATCCCACGACCGCCATCGCGTGGGAGCCGTCCTCACGGTCGGTCGACGCGCGGTAGATTGCCGGTCCACGCAGCCGGTGGAAGGCCGGCCGCATGTTCATGCCCACCACCACGGGGTTGCGCCGTGCCAATTCGGCCTTGACCTGGTCGGGGCTACGGGGGTCGACCGCGAGCCAATCGTCGATGCGGAAATCCGTGGCGCGGGCCCGCGTCTGCGGCGACGGCGGCAGGCATTGCCCCGGATCGTACGGCGCCTGCGCCAGCGACAGGGCTCCACCCTTCAGGAGATCCAGCGCCGACGGGATGGACGCGCCGCTGTTGCACGATTGCGTCGGGTCCTTGATCGCGTTGTAGACGTAGGCGGGGCTGGGGACGCTGGCCGCCAGGCCGGCGGGCCGATTCTCCAGCGTGATCGCGTAGAAGGCCCGGGCGGCATAACCGACAGCCCAGCCGACGCAGGAGCCCTGCCGGCCCTGGTCTCCGGGCGTGGGAAAGTAGCGCGAAAGGTCGATGGAGGCCGGCAGGAAGGCCCGGTAGACCGGTGCGCGCGGCCGGGCCGCGAAGCTCTGCGGCGGCTCCGGCAAGTCGCCGGTGGCGAAGATTTCCGTCGGATCGTCGGCGGGGGCCTGCGCCCGGGCAACGCCGGTCGCGGCGCTGACCGCCACGATGATAAACGGCAGTGACCACCCGAAGCGCATCGCGGCTTTCCACCCTCTTCATTGCTACTGTAGGATGTAACGTGACTGCAAGACAACCGGGCTACGGACGGGGAAGGTTCGATGATCGCCAGGGCAGCCAAAGCGAAGATTGCACTCTTGCTTTTTTGCGGCGCCGTACTGTGGCCGGCGAACTTTGCCTACGCACAGAAGGCGGATATCCGAGAAATTCAGCGCAAGCTATTCGTCCTGAATGCCCTGGGAAAGGTTGATATCAACGGAAGGGACTCTGCTGCACTGCGTGCCAGCATCCGCGCCTATCTCGCCAAGACCGGGAAAGCCGCGGCGGACGACGCGGCACTCGACGGGCTCTTGAGTGAGGAAATCAGCAAGAAGGAGGCCGCAGCCGCTGACCAGTACTCGGAGCCGTGGTTCTTTGATCGTCCTACGTTCTCGATCACGCCGGACTTTGTGACTGTCGTTCCTCAAGAGAACCTCGCCTTGATGGGCAACTGCGAGAGAATCGCTCGATACAGGCTTGATACGGGACTTCCCCAGAGGCCCTTCGAAGAGGGTGTCGGTACTTCTCTTGCCTACAGTCCCGCTCGCAAGGAAATCTTTTGCATACGGAACTGGGACGGAGAAAGAGGCGGCATTCTGGTAGTCGATGCGCAAACGGGAATGCGCAAGGATTTCGTGTTGGTCTCGGGGATGTCGTTCGTGGGCGTGAAGTTGCAGATCGATGCGGCGGGGCGAACGCTTTGGCTTTTTGGCAGTGAAGGTATCTGGTCTGTCGATCTCGCGACCCGTCAGGCGCGACTCGTCGGCAAGCCACCTGCCGACATCCTCCCGATGCGGCTGAATGTTGCCGCCGACGGCATGCTGATCGCCATAGAGTTCAGCCATATGAATCGAAGCGGATATCCGCATGAAGTGAGACTGCACGATGCCTCGAATGGCAAGTTGATCGGTTCGGTCGGGGGCGCCAAGGATCTTGTCTTGGCGCAAAGCGGTGCCGCCTATCTCGTCAAGCAGGACAAGCGCTTCGAAGTCCGGGAGGCTCGAACGGGAAAGGTCATTGCGGCAAAGGCCTTTGACAGGGAGGAACCTCAGGCCGGGGACGGCGGGAGAGGGGTTGTCTTCAGCACAGATGGAAGCGCTGTGCTTTTTGTTTATCCCGGCGAGAAGCGGAAAACCCTCTGGCGATGGGATATGAAGACCGGAGAGGTAACCCGATCCATGGACTTCGACAAGACCGGGGAAATGGATTGGATCGATGAATCGACCAGCACAGTCTACACCCTCGGGAATGACGGAGTGTTTTCCTACGACTTGCTGACCGGTCTGGCCCGTCAGCCAAGAAAATCGGTAACCCGGGTTGCACTGAAAGAGGCGGTAGGCAGTGCCAAGGGGGATCGCATCGTGGCGCGAACCCCCGACGGGATGATCGGGATCGAAGTCGGCACCGGACAGGTACAGCCTCTCTCGATACCTGCCCTGTCCGACGGCGGACAGTTTTCCTTTCTGGATGACAAGACGCTTCTGGTTGCTGGAAACAAGGGGGGCTTGTCGAAGGTCGACATCGTGTCCGGCGCGTCGACTTCCTTGGCCGTCCTCGAGAAAATGAGGGTCGATGGAATCCACGTGTCCGAGAGCAAGCGGTTTGCCGCCGTCACGGGATGGAGCAGCGAAGACCGAGGCAAGGAACTGATATTCACGCAGCATCTGCGGGTCGTTGCTCTGGATTCGGGTCGCGTGGTGTTCTCTCGGGCCTCGCCCGACGACTTCGGAATGGTCGGGTTCGGCGACGACGAACAACGCATTCTTTTTGGGCAACTGTGCGGAGGGAAGTCACTGTTCGTGGCTGTCGATATCGCCTCCGGAAAGGCCGTGCTGACGCAGGAGATGCGCAGCGACATCCAGACAAGCGAAACACAAACGACCTGGTACAGGCCGCTGGTGAACTGGATCGTCCGGAGCGATCCGACGTCCAGTTCAACCTACGTCGGCGTAAGCTCGATCAACTCTGGACAGATGTACGAGTACGCTGGCGGCCGACTGAACCTGAGGCGCGGGGCCACCTCTCCCGGGAAGGATTCGGACTTCCGGCCAGGTCGCTTCCAAAGGGTGGTCAGAGCTACGGATGGTGCAATGGTCGGCATGTCAGGCAAGACTCCCGTGGTCTTCAGGCCATTGGATGCGAAGTTCTTGTCGCAGCATGCCGAAGTCACCGGCAACCCCATGCTGGTCGTGGCATTGGGAACGGAGCGCTTCGTAGTCGTCGATGACACGGGAACGTTGTCGCTATACGAGAGGGCCCAGTATCGCCCCGTAATGACGACGGTCATCAGTTCGAATGGGAATTGGCTGAGCAGGATCGCCGGTGGCTACTTCGCAGGCACCCGCGGAGGTGCTGAGAACTTGTTTCTGGCAACGAGCTTCAACGAGTCCATCGCGATCGATGGCCTGTTCGACACGCTGTACAGACCGGACCTCGTTGCCACCCTCGCTGCCGGAGACCCGAAAGGCCAGGCGAAGGAGCCAAGTCAGAGACCCGAGATAGGTGCCCTGTTGAAGGGCGGATTGCCTCCGAAGGTTGTCCTCCTGACGCCCGCTCCCGGGGCTACCGTGCAAGCCGAGGCAATTGAAGCTCGCGCGGAATTGACCATTGGTACTGGAGGCCTTGGCCGAATTGAATGGCGTGTCAATGGAATCACGCGGGTAGTCGAGATTCCGGAATCCGCGCGCCTGGCAAAGGTGAATGACAGGATTGTTGTCAATTCCCAGTTGTTTCTGGAGCCCGGTTCAAACGATGTGGAGCTGGTTGCCTTCAATGCCGCGAACCAGATCGTATCCGCCCCCGCTTCGGCCAAGGTTGCCTTGGGAGGCAAGGATGCGCTGAGCGTACCTCGACTGTTTGTTCTCAGCGTGGGCATCGATAACTACTGGGACAGCCGTCTGAAACTCAACTTCGCCACTCATGACGCGAAAGAAGTGGCTCGGAGTCTTGTCGCTGCCGCAGACGGCCTGTTCGAACGGGCCGAGTCGTGGGTCGTAACGGACCAGAATGCCACGCGTATCGGGATTCAAGCGGCCTTCGATGAGATTGCCCGCAAGATTCGGTCGACGGATGTCTTCATTCTATTCGTTGCCGGGCATGGCAAGACGGAAGAGGGCCGCTACTACTTTATCCCGTACGACCTCAAGTATTCAGGGCCAGCCTCCGTTGTGGAGCAGGGAGTCGGCCAGGCCGACTGGCAGACATGGCTGTCGAGGATCGCGGCGCGCAAGTCGCTCCTGTTGTTCGACACATGCGAAAGCGGGACGTTGACCCTGGACAAGATCTCTCGTGGCTTCGATAGGGTCGCCGCACTCGACAGATTGACGCGGGCTACTGGTCGATCTGTACTTGCGGCTTCTAGCGACGACGGGCCCGCGTTGGAAGGATTCCAGGGCCATGGCGTGTTTGCCTATGCCGTGCTGGAGGGACTTGGAGGAGCGGACTCCAGTCGGACCGGCCTCGTGCAGGTCACCGCACTGGCTTCCTATGTAGGCCAGCGCGTCCCCGAACTGTCATTTCGAAAGTTCGGTATCCGGCAGGTTCCCCAGATGAAGTTGACCGGTGAGGATTTCTCGATCGGCCGAACCGTGACGGGACTGCAGAAGGCTGATGAGGAAGTCATCGGCCTTTCCGCCCGGGCGACCCGAGACGTAGATCGTCTTCACCGACAGGCCGTCGCGCGCGAAGGCGAGGGCGGCCATGAGGTCTTCGTTCGAGAACGTGGGCGAGACGACGACCGTCACGCTGGCGCCCTTGAGCTTCGCGCCGAGCTCACGAACCGCGTCGGCGAAGTGCGTCTCTTTCGCGTCAGCGCCCTTGCCAACGAGCGACTGCAGCACGCGCTTCTGGTTGATGGCCTTGTACGAGAGCCGGCCCGCATCGCAGAGCCACGACTTGTTCACGGCCTCGTTCTCGCGCGGGCGGTAGCGGTACGTGTCCTGGCCCATGAAGTCGGCGAACGTGTTGCAGCCACGCGAGCAGCCCGTGCAGATGCTGGGCGCCGCCGAGAGGAACCACGCACGCGCGCGGAAGCG
>Ga0102832_1001052_pt1 | contig 25916 bp, 24 predicted proteins | sample EBPBio282013_DNA_FD_88942 | JGI IMG/M metagenome (GOLD analysis project Ga0102832, IMG submission 88942) | Wastewater treatment Type I Accumulibacter community from EBPR Bioreactor in Madison, WI, USA - Reactor 2_5/28/2013_ DNA (Illumina Assembly) | ecosystem: Engineered > Bioreactor > EBPR >... | reverse complement strand
GCATCGCGATGGCCCCGGCCGACTCGATCACCGACCAGCTGGTCGACCCGATCCTGGCCGACCTCAAGCCGGCCGCCGGCTCCAAGGTGCTGCTGTTCGTGAACGGCATGGGCGGCACGCCCGAGGCCGAGCTCTACATCGTCTACAACCACGCCCGCAAGCGCCTCACTGACGCCGGGCTGGAGGTCACCCGTTCGCTGGTCGGCAACTACATCACCTCGCTGGAGATGCAGGGCTGCTCGGTCACCGTCCTGGTGCTCGACGACGAGCTCACCGGGCTCTGGGACGCCCCGGTGCTCACCCCGGCCATGCGGCGCGGGCTCTGAGGTACGGGCGTGGCTGACACCCTCTCGGTGGCCTGGGCGGACGCGTGGATTCGCGGCGCCCAGGCCGTCCTGGCCGAGCACCGGATGGAGCTGATCGACCTGGACCGCGCGATCGGCGACGGCGACCACGGCGAGAACATGGACCGTGGTTTCAAGGCCGTCGTGGCCAAACTGGACGAAGGCGGTATCGACGACGTCCAGGGCGTGCTGAAGCTGGTCGCGTCCACGCTGATGTCGAAGGTGGGCGGCGCTGCCGGCCCGCTCTACGGCACGGCGTTCCTGCGTGCGGCCAAGGCCGCCGAGGGTGACCTGGACGCCAACGGTGTGGTCGCCGTGATCGAGGGTGCGCTGGACGGCATCGTCTCCCGCGGCAAGGCCACCACGGGCGAGAAGACCATGGTGGACGCCTGGACGCCGGCCCTGGAGGCGGCGAAGGCCGTGGCGGCGTCCGGCGGCACCGCGGCGGAGGCACTGCGGGCGGCGGCGGACGCGGCGGCCGCGGGTGCGGAGGCCACGATCCCGTTGCAGGCGACGAAGGGACGGGCGTCCTACCTGGGCGAGCGCTCCATCGGCCACAAGGATCCCGGTGCCACCTCGACGGCGTACATCCTGGAGGAGGCCGCGAAGGCGGCTGAGGCCGCGTGAGCGTCGCCCTGGTGATCGTCTCCCACTCGGAGAAGCTGGCCGAGGGGGTGGTGGAACTGGCCGCCCAGATGGCCAAGGACGTGGTCCTGAAGGCGGCCGGCGGCACCGACGACGGGCGGATCGGCACCTCCTTCGAGAAGGTGAACGACGCGGTGACCGCGCTTCGTGAAGCCGGCCACGACGTCGCGATCCTGACCGACCTCGGGTCGGCAACGATGACCGTGGAGTCCGTGCTCGACTTCCTCGACGACGAGGAGGCGACGCACGTCCGGTTCGCGGACGGCCCCCTCGTCGAGGGTGCCGTGGCGGCCGCGGTGACCGCCCAGGTGGGTGGCGACCTCGACGCCGTCCTGGCCGCCGGCCGGGCACGCGAACTGTTCAGCTGACCGACCCGGGGACCGGACCGAAACGGGGACGGTTCCGAGATTCGTGGAATCAGGCGGGGACGGCTCCGAATCTCGGAACCGTCCCCGTTTCGGTCCCCTGCGGTGTTTCCGGCGGGGTGAGGCGGCCCGGGGGCGGGCCGAATGGGCGCCACGGGTGGGAACCGGGCCGTGACGGGGGCGGGAGTCACTAGACTCCCGCCAAAGGAGGACCTGTGGCACTGGACCCTGCTCTGCTGATCGGGGCCATCGTCCTGCTCGCTGCGGTCCTCGCGGCCCGGGTGGGTTCGCGCCTGGGGCTGCCGTCGCTGCTGCTGTTCCTCGCCGTCGGCATCGCGCTGGGCCAGACGCTGGTCCCGTTCAACGACGCGGCCACCGCGCACACCCTCGGCCTCACCGCCCTGGTCCTGATCCTCGCCGAGGGCGGGTTCACCACCCGCTGGGAAGACATCCGGCAGGCCCTGCCGCTGGCCGTGCTGCTGGCCACCGTCGGCGTGGGCGTCTCCGTGGTGCTGGTGTCGGTGTTCGCCCACTTCGTGCTCGGGCTGCCGGTGCCGGTCGCCGTCCTGCTGGGCGCCGTGCTGTCGCCCACCGACTCAGCGGCCGTGTTCTCGGTGCTGCGCAAGGTGCCGCTGCCGCCCCGGATCCGCGCGGTGGTCGAGGGCGAGTCGGGCTTCAACGACGCGCCGATCGTGCTGCTGGTGACGCTGGCCACCGAATGGTCACTCGGCGACGGCCCGGAGGGCGGGGTGCCCGGCCTGATCGCGCAGGCAGGGCTCCAGCTCGCGGCCGGTGTCGCCATCGGGTTGTTCGTCGGGTGGCTCGGGGTGATGGTCATGCGGCGGATCGCGCTGCCCGCGTCCGGCCTCTACCCGTTGGCGGCGCTGGCGTGGGCGGTGCTGGCCTACGCCACCGGCGCGGCCCTTCAGGTGTCCGGCTTCGCCGCGGTGTACGTGGCCGCGATGATCCTGGGCAACGGACGGCTGCCGCACCGCAACGTCACCCGCTCGTTCGCCGAGGGCGTCGGCTGGGTCGCGCAGATCGGCCTGTTCGTGATGCTGGGCATGCTCAGCAACCCACAACTGATCACGCCGCGCTCGATCGTGCTCGGCCTGAGCGCGGGCGCGTTCGTCACCTTCGTCGCGCGACCGGTGTCCGTTATCGCGTGCGCGGCCTGGTTCCGGATGCCGTGGCGCGAGCAGGCGTTCGTCTCGTGGGCGGGCCTGCGCGGCGCCGTGCCGATCATCATGGCCACCGTCCCGCTCGCGGCCGGCGCGCCCCGGGCCGGTGAGCTGTTCGACATGGTGTTCGCGTTCGTGGTGGTGTTCACGCTGCTCCAGGCACCCACGCTGCCGTGGGTGGCGCGGCTGCTGAAGGTGTCGTCGGGGGAGGACGCCACCGACGTCGAGATCGAGTTCGCCCCGCTCGACACCATCAAGGCCGACATGATGCAGGTGCACGTCTCGCCGGGTTCGCGGCTACACGGCGTGACGATTCGTGAGCTTCGGCTGCCGAAGAGCTCGGTGGTGTCGCTGATCGTCCGGGAGAACGAGCCGTTCACGCCGAAACCGGAGCACACCGTCCGCACCGGCGACGACCTGCTGATCGTCACCAACGGCAAGGACCGGCGCCGGGTCGAGGACCGGCTGCGCAGCATCTCCAACGGCGGACGCCTGGCGCGCTGGGTGCCCGGCGAGCCGCGTCCCTGAGGCGGGGCGGCTACTTCTTCTTCGTGGGCGTGCTGGACGCCGTGGCGCTCGGGCTGGCCGAGTCACTCGGGGACGCGGACGAGGCCGTGACCGGCGGCAGGCACACCGGACCGCTCACCGGGATCGACGGTCGCGGCGGGTTGTCGTACTCCTGGAACTTGGTGGGCACGATCACGTCGACGATGTGGTCGGCCCGACCGTCGCCCTCGGTGACCGCGCCGTCGAACATCTTGGCGAGCAGCTGCACCTCGGGGTCGTTCGCCGAGTTGCCGACGATCGTGGTGGTCTGCACCTCACGATCGGCGTTGTTGTAGTAGATCACCTTGAAGTCGAAGGCCATCAGGTAGCTGCGGGTGGTCTTCGCGTGGCCGCCCTGGGTGCCGCCGTTGAGGACGCGGACGGTGACCTTGTCCGGCGTCAGGGTGCCGCCGACGTCGGTCATCACGCACGTCGTCTGGGGCCCCGTGGAGTCGGCCGTCGCGTTCTTGTAGCCCCACACCGCGCCGTAGCCGAGGATGGCGAGCAGCGCGAGCATGGTGACCGGGGTCTTGAGGACCCGGATGGCCTTGCGCACAGGCACTCCTGAGGATCGAGGCGTCGGACGGACCCGACCGATTCTACTTGAGTTCCAGAACCCGGGCGTGCATGGTCTGGCGCTGCTGGAGCGCGGCACGCAGGGCCCGGTGCAGACCGTCCTCCAGGTAGAGGTCGCCGCCGTAGCTCACCACGTGGGCGAACAGGTCGCCGTAGAAGGTCGAATCCTCCTCCAGCAGGGCCTCGAGGTCGAGGTTGCGCTTGGTGGTCACGAGCTCGTCCAGCCGTACCTGCTGAGGGGCGATCGCCGCCCACTGCTTCTGGACGTAGCCGTGTTCGGGATAGGGGCGGGTGTCACCGACGCGCTTGAAGATCACGGTTCGAGTCTAGAGGGCGTCCGCGGGCGCCCGTCCGGACCAAAAGGGGACTGTCCCCTTTCGGTCCAGTCAGCGGCCGGTGCCGGCGTAGACCACGGCCTCGTTGTCGGAGTCGAGGCCGAACGCGGTGTGACCGGCGCGGACGGCCCGGTCGACGTCGTCGATCTTGACCACGACCGAGATCCGGATCTCCGAGGTCGAGATCATCTCGATGTTCACGTCCGCCTCGGCCAGCGCGCGGAAGAAGCGGGCGGTCACCCCGGGGTGCGAGCGCATGCCGACGCCCACCACCGACACCTTGCCGACCTGGTCGTCGTAGATCACGTCGCGGAAGCCGATCCGCTCCTGCGCCTCGCGCAGCGCGGCGATCGCCTTGGCGCCGTCGGACTGGGCGAGGGTGAAGGAGATGTCGGTGGCCGACTCGTGCTCGCGGGAGACGTTCTGCACGATCATGTCGATGTTCACGTCGGCCTCGGCGACCACCGTGAAGATGTCGGCGGCCTCGCCGACCCGGTCGGGCACGCCGGCGATGGTGATCTTCGCCTCGCTGCGGTCGTGCGCGATGCCCTCGATCAGCGGCTGCTCCATGCCACCCTCCTCGTAGTCGATGTCCTTCACCCAGGTGCCCGGCAGGTCGCTGAACGACGAGCGGACGTGTACCGGGACGTGCTCGCGCCGCGCGTACTCCACGCAGCGCAGGTGCAGGATCTTGGCGCCGTTGGCGGCCATCTCCAGCATGTCCTCGTAACCGATCTGCGGGATCTGCCGGGCGCCGGGGACGATTCGCGGGTCGGCGGTGAACACCCCGTCCACGTCGGAGTAGATCTCGCAGTACTCGGCGCCGAGCGCGGCGGCCAGCGCCACCGCGGTGGTGTCGGACGCGCCGCGTCCCAGCGTGGTGACGTCCTTGGTGGTCTGCGAGACGCCCTGGAAGCCGGCCACGATCACCACGTCGCCCTCGTCGAGGGCGGACACGATGCGTCCGGGGGTGATGTCGATGATGCGGGCGTCGCCGTGGGTGCCGGTCGTGATCACGCCGGCCTGCGAACCGGTGAACGACCGCGCGGTCGCGCCGAGGTCGTTGATCGCCATCGCCAGCAGGGCCGCGCTCATCCGCTCACCCGCGGTGAGCAGCATGTCGAGCTCGCGCGGACGCGGCTCCGGCGACACCTGGAAGGCCAGGTCCATCAGCTCGTCCGTGGTGTCGCCCATGGCCGAGATCACCACCACGACCTGGCACCCCGAGGCCTGGGTCGCGACGATCCGTCGCGCCACCCGCTTGATGCTGTCCGCGTCCGCAACCGACGACCCGCCGAACTTCTGAACCACCCGCACCGCTCCACTCTGCCAGATCCGGGGCCAGGGAAGGATGGTGGACTCACCTGATGGGCTGATCGGGGACGGCGACCTAGCCTCGAACCATGTCCAACGGCCCGACCGACACCAGTCCCTACGCCCAGAGTCCCTTCGGGCAGAACCCGCCCGCGCAGCGTCCCACTGAGCTGTACGCCCCCGGGCAGGACGCCGCCGGCCAGGCCTGGGAGCAGCCCACCTTCACCGAGCGCGAGGAACAGCCGGTGGTCTGGGGCCAGGTGGTCGTGCCCGGCGAGAACGGGCTCGTGGTGGCTCCGCCGACCGCGCAGGAGCAGCAGCTGATGCTGCTGCGGCGGCTGATCTTCCCGATCGCGCTGGTCCTCGCCGTCGTCACCGGCCACTGGTTCACGGTCGTGGTGCTCGCGCTGGTCGTCACCGGCAGCCTGCGCCGGCAGCTGGCGATGAGTCGTCGCCACCGTCTCCAGCTCGCCCCGACGCTGCGCTGAGGGCCGCGGCCTACGATGGTCGGGTGACCAGCACACCGTCCGGCAGCCGGCCTGACCCGCAGTGGCAGCAGCCGACGTTCGCGCCCGCCACACCCGAGGAACCGCCCCTGGAGGGCCGGGTCTACACCGGCGCGAGCGCGTCCGAGCAACTGGTGCCCGCGCCGGCGCCGCTCCCGCCCTCGGTGCCGGAGACCGTGGTGCGGACGATCTCGAGCCTCATCTGGCCGGTGTTGATCCTGCTTGCGCTGATGGGCTGGGTCGGGTTCTGGCCGGCCATCCTGACCGCGGTGGTCGCCAGTATCGTGCTCGGCAACCTGCGCCACTACCTGCGTGCGCGTCGCCGGGCGCTGGTGATCGAACAGGGCGACGGAACGACCGGGGAGGGGCTGCGATGACGGTGCGCTGGGGGATCGCCGGGCCGGGACGCATCGCGTCCACGGTGGCGGCGGAGTTCGTCCACGTCGAGGACGCCGAACTGGTGGCGGTCGGTTCGCGCTCGCTGGAGCGGGCCGAGGAGTTCGCCGGACGCCACGGCATCGGCCACCCGTACGGCAGCTACGACGAGCTGTTCGCCGCCGACGTGGACGCGATCTACCTCGCCACCCCGCACGCCCAGCACACCGAGCTGGCGCTGGCCGCCATCGAGGCCGGCAAGGCTGTCCTGGTGGAGAAGGCGTTCGCCACGTCCGTCGCCGACACCGAGGCGATCATCACCGCCGCGCGCGCCCGCGGGGTCTTCGTGATGGAGGCGATGTGGACGCGGTTCCTGCCCGCGATCGTCCACCTGCGGGAGATGGTGGCGTCCGGGCAGCTCGGCGACATCCGCACGGTGTACGGCGACCTGCTGGCCTTCCGCGAGTACGAGCCGTCCGACCGGCTGTTCAACCCGGCGCTGGGCGGCGGCGCCGTCCTCGACCTCGGGGTGTACGTGGTCTCGTTCGCCCAGCAGTTCCTCGGCAACCCCGAGTTGGTGCACGCCGTCGGCGGCGTCTACCCCAACGGCGTCGAGGGCGAGGCGGGCATCCTGCTCGGCTGGCCGGACGGGCGCTTCTCCACCCAGGCGATCGGCCTCACCGCGCCCGGGCCCGGCCGCCAGGTGGTGGCGGGCACGAAGGGCTGGGTGGAGGTGCTGCCGCGGTTCCACCGGGGCGAACGCCTCTCGATCCACCTGCGCGGCGAGGAGCCGCGGGAGCTCGTCCTGCCCCGGACCGGGACGGGCTACTGCCACGAGATCGCGCACGTCGACGCGTGCCTGGCCCAGGGGCTCACCGAGAGCCCGGTGATGCCGCTGGACGACACCCTGGCCGTCCAGCAGGTGCTGGCCGAGATCCTGAGCCAGCTCGGACGCTGACCCGCGGAAGAGGGACCGTCCACTTTCCCGCGGGCCGAAACGAAAGGGGACAGTCCCCTTTTGTTTCGGTCAGTCGGGCTCGACCACCAGCTCGCGTCCGCGGGCTGCGCGCAGGCTGTCGACGGTGAGCACGACCAGCGCCACCCAGACCAGGCCGAAGCCGATCCAGCGCGGCGTCGGCATGACCTCGTGGTTGACCCACACCCCGATGCTGAACTGGATCACCGGGGTGAGGTACTGGATCAGGCCCATCATGCTCAGCGGGATCCGGCTGGACGCGGCCGCGAACAGCAGCAGGGGGATGGCGGTGATGACGCCGGCCAGGGTCAGCCCGATGGTGAGCCCGGGACCGTGGCTGAGGTAGTTGGACGTGCCGGCCAGCTGGAGCCAGCCGAGGAACACCAGCGCGGCCGGGGCCAGCAGGGCGGTTTCGACGGTCAGCCCGACCAGCGGCGAGACGCGTCCGCTGACCTGCTTCTTGAGCAGCCCGTACACGCCGAAGGTCGCCGCCAGCGACAGCGCCACCCACGGTACCTGCCCGTAGCCGAGCGCGATCACCAGGACGGCGACGGTGCCGACGCCGAGCGCGACCTTCTGGGCGGTGCGCAGGCGTTCCTTGAGCACCACCACGGCCAGCGTGACGGTGACCAGCGGGTTGATGAAGTAGCCGAGGGCGGCGTCGACGATGTGGTCGTTCAGGACGCCCCAGACGTAGATCGACCAGTTCACGGTGACCAGCGCGCCGGCGCCGGCCAGCGTCCAGAACAGGCGGCGGTCGGCGACCACCTCGCGCAGGTGCCCCCACTCCCGCCAGACCAGGACGCCGAGCAGGCAGAAGACGAACGTCCACAGCACGCGGTGCCCGATGATCTCGAACGGGCCGGCCGCCGACAGCAGCTTGAAGTAGAACGGGAACGCGCCCCACAACAGGTAGGCGGCGAAGGCGAGCAGCAGGCCTCGCGAGTCGAGCTGCGGCTCCTGCTGGTCGGGCACCAGCACACCCTATGCCCGGCGCCGGAGCCCTCATCGAGGAGCCCGGGAGCGTGGACCAAATGGGGACCGTGGACCAAAAGGGGACGGTTCCGAGATTCGGACCTGCCGCGCCGCTCGCCTGCGAATTTCGGAACCGTCCCCTTTTGGTCCGCTGTCCGGTCAGGGGGCGAGGAACTCCACCAGGAGCGCGTTGTAGGCGTCCGGGGCCTCCAGGCTGGGGGTGGCGCCCGCCCCGTCCAGCACCTCGAGGCGGGCGGACGGGAGCTGCTCGGCCAACTGGCGCGCCGCCGGCAGCGCCGGGTCGGCCGCCCCGGCCACGATCAACACGTCCGCGGTGACGTCGCGCAGCCGCGGGCCGAAGTCGGCGGTGGCCATCAGGTCGAGCGCGCGCACCAGGTCGTCCTTGGTCGCGCCGCTGTCGGCGAGCGCCCGGTTCGGCAGCATCCGGATCAGCGACTTCTGGAACCGCAGCGCCATCTTGCCCGGGGCGGCGAACGCGCCGGACAGCACCAGCCCGGTCACCCGCTCGGGCTGCGACACCGCGACCTGCAGCGCCACCATCGCACCGAGCTGGTGGCCGACCAGGCGCGCCTTCTCGATGCCGTAGCGGTCGAGGGTGCCGGCGACCTCGTCCGCGGCGCCACTGAGCGACAGCTCGCCCTGCCGGCCCGGACGCAGGCCCGCCAGCCACGGCGCGATCGCCGGCACCTCGCCCAGCCCGGCGGCGATCGCCTCCACCTGCGACTGCCACATCTGCGGCGTGAACCCCGCCGAGTGCAGCAGCAGGACGGGCAGCGCCCGCGGCTGGTCGGCCATCAGGCGTCCCCGACCTTGGCCACCGTGAACCGGACGCCGAGCTCGTCGTCGGCGAACCAGCCGTCCTCGGGAGCGTCGGTCTCGGTGACCTCGACGGCCAGCACCTCGTCCCCGATCAGGGCCGCGTGGGTGCGGAGCGCGTCCGCCGTGGCACCGTCCGCCGACCACGTGAGCCGGATCCGGTCCGACACCTCGAAGCCGGAGCTCTTGCGGGCCTCCTGCACGCCGCGGATGAACTCCCGGGCGACGCCGGCCTGCACCAGCTGCGGGGTGAGCTCGAGGTCGAGCGCGACCGTCTCGCCCTGCTCGTTGACCACCGACCAGCCCTCGCGCGGACGCTCGGAGACGATGACCTCCTCGGGGGTCACCTCGATCTCGCCGAGGTCGGTGACCAGCACGTTCGCGCGGCCGTGAGTCGCCAGGTCGGCCGACAGCACGGACGCGTCCGCGGACGCGATCGCCGACGCGACCAGCGGCGTCTGCTGCCCGAACCGCTTGCCGAGCGCCCGGAAGTTGCCCTTGGCGGAGTAGTCGACCAGGTCACCGGCGGACGCGAACGACTCCACGCTCTCGACGTTCAGCTCGGCCATCACCTCGGCGCGCAGCTCCTCGTCCAGCAGCCCGAACGCCCCGGACGGGATCAGCGCCCGGCCCAGCGGCTGGCGGGTCTTCACCTTGGCCTCCGAGCGCGCCGAGCGTCCGAGTTCGACGATCCGGCGGGTGAGGCGCATCGCCTCGTCCAGCCGGGCGTCGATCGCGTCCTCGTCGGCCACCGGCCATGACGACAGGTGCACCGAGGACGGCGCGGACGGGTCGGTGGCCACGTACAGGTCCTGCCAGACCCGCTCGGTGATGAACGGCACCAGCGGCGCCATCAGCCTCGTCACGACGTCGATGGTGTCGTGCAGCGTCTGGAGCGCGCCGGCGTCCCCGTCCCAGAACCGGCGGCGCGAACGGCGGACGTACCAGTTCGACAGGTCGTCGACGAACGTCGCCAGCAGGGCGCCGGCGCGCTGGGTGTCGAAGTCCTCCAGCGCCTCGGTGACCTGCGTCACCAGCGTGTTGCGGGCGCTCACCAGCCAGCGGTCGAGCACGTGGGACGCGGACGGCGCCCGCTCAGCCGCAGGCGCGGGGGACCAGCCGTTGGCGCGGGCGTAGAGGCTCTGGAAGGCCACCGTGTTCAGGTAGGTCATCAGCACCTTGCGCACGGTCTCGGTGATCGTGCTGTGCCCCACCCGACGGGACGCCCAGGGCGAGCCGCCGGCAGCCATGAACCAGCGCACCGCGTCCGCACCGTTGGCGTCCATCAGCGGGATCGGCTCCAGGATGTTGCCCAGGTGCTTGCTCATCTTGCGTCCGTCCTCGGCCAGGATGTGGCCCAGGCAGAGCACATTCCGGTACGAAGACTGGTCGAAGACCAGCGTCCCGACGGCCATCAGCGAGTAGAACCAGCCGCGGGTCTGGTCGATGGCCTCGCAGATGAAGTCGGCCGGGTAGGCGGTCGCGAAGGCGTCCGTCGAGCCGTCCGCCCACGGGTAGCCCCACTGCGCGAACGGCATCGAGCCACTGTCGAACCAGGCGTCGATCACCTCGGGGACGCGGGTCGCGAGCTGCGCGCAGGTCGGGCACGGGAAGGTCACGTCGTCGACGAACGGACGGTGCGGGTCGAGCGCGAGCAGGTCGCGTCCGGCCAGCTGCGAGAGCTCCGCGCGCGAACCGACGCAGGTCTGGTGACCGGCCGGGCAGCGCCAGATCGGCAACGGCGTGCCCCAGTAGCGCGAGCGCGACAGCGCCCAGTCGATGTTGTTGTTCAGCCAGTCGCCGTAGCGGCCCCACTTGATGTTCTCCGGGTACCAGTTGGTGCCCTTGTTCTCGCGCAGCAGGGCGTCCTTGATGGCGGTCGTGCGGATGTACCAGGACGGCTGCGCGTAGTACAGCAGCGTGGTGTGGCAGCGCCAGCAGTGCGGGTAGGAGTGCTCGTAGTCGAGCACCCGGAACATCAGCCCACGGGACGTGAGGTCGGCCACCAGCACCTTGTCGGCGGTCTTGAAGAACATGCCGCCGACGAGGTCGATGTCGGCCGCGAACGTGCCGTCCGGCTGGATCGGGTTCACCATCGGCAGCCCGTACTGGCGGCAGACGAGCATGTCGTCCTCGCCGAACGCGGGCGCCTGGTGCACCAGGCCGGTGCCGTCCTCGGTGGTCACGTAGTCGGCGAGCACCACGTAGTGCGTGCCGCCCACCACGTCCGGGAACTCGACCAGCTCGAAGGGGCGGGAGTACTTCCACAGTTCGAGCTCGCGCCCGGTGAACGTCTGGCCGAGCAGCCAGCCCTCGCCGAGCACCTTCTCGGCCAGCGGTTCGGCGATCACCAGCGACTCGCCGTCCGGCTCGTCCTTCGTCGCGACGACGTAGGTCACGTCGGGGTGGACGGCGACCGCGGTGTTGCTGACCAGCGTCCACGGGGTCGTGGTCCACAACAGCAGGGACGCCTTGCCGGCGAGCGGGCCGGAGATCAGCGGGAAGCGGACGTAGACCGACGGGTCGGTGACGTCCTCGTAGCCCTGGGCGAGTTCGTGGTCGCTCAGGGTGGTGCCGCAGCGGGGGCAGTACGGGGCGACCCGGTAGTCCTCGACCAGCAGGCCCTTGGAGTGGATCTGCTTCAGCGCCCACCACACCGACTCGACGAAGGACGGGTCCATCGTCCAGTAGGCCTCGTCGAGGTTCACCCAGTAGCCCATGCGCGTGGTGAGTTCGGTGAACGCGCCCACGTGGCGGGAGACCGACTCGCGGCAGCGCGCGTTGAACGCCTCGACGCCGTACGCCTCGATGTCGGGCTTGCCGTTGAAGCCGAGTTCCTTCTCGACCGCGAGCTCGACGGGCAGGCCGTGGCAGTCCCAGCCGGCCTTGCGGTCGACCCGGAAGCCCTGCATGGTCTTGAACCGCGGGAAGACGTCCTTGAAGACGCGGGCCTCGATGTGGTGGGTGCCCGGCATGCCGTTGGCGGTCGGCGGGCCCTCGTAGAACGTCCACGGCGTGCCGTCGGCGGTGCGCTCCAGCGAGGCCGCGAAGGTGTTGTTCGCGGCCCAGAAGCCCAGGATCTCGTGCTCCATGGCCGGCAGGTCGAGCATCGCCGGGACGGGGCGGTAGTGCGGCTTCCCCTGGTCATCCCGGCGAACGCCGGGACCTGCCGGAGGAGTCGGGGCTGCGGAATCGGTGGTCATCGGCGTCCTCTTCGTCTTCTCTCGTTCGACGAAGGGACGAGCCTCGCGGCCCGCGGTACCACCCTTCTTGGGCACCCGGAGGCGCCCCACTTCGTTGCCGCCGCGGCCGGTTCTAGTGGGAGCGGTGCGCTCTGTTCTTCCGGCGGCTCCGGGGTGATGGCCCCATCAATGCCTTGCGACCCGCGTCAGTCTACGCGACCCCGGTGGTGGGCCTTCAACCCGTCCCCGTCGACGCAAAGTGGACCGAAATCGTCGTTGTCGACGATTTCGGTCCACTTTGCGTGTGGGGGCGGCTCTGGCTGAGGAGGTGGTGGCGGCCAGGCCGACCCCGGTACCCCCGAGTTGTCAGAATCTCAGTTCGCTATAGCGACTCCAGATTCTGACAAGTCGGGGAGGGGTGAGTCAGATGCCGGGGTCGTCGGACGCCGGCTTCGGTGCCTCGGACGGGGCGGACGCCGGGTGCTGCGGCGACCACTCGTTCGTGACGGGACCGTTGCTGCCGAGCAGCGCGGCCTTGCGGGTCATGTAGTCCTCGACCTCGATGTCGCCGTTGGCGAGCCGCTCGTCCAGGATCTGCAGGGCGGGCGGCATCGGCGGACGGTGCATGGCGTGATGACCCATGCCGGGGCCACCGGGACCGCCGGGACCGAACTTCTTGCCCTTGGCGCGCTTGACCAGGAAGACCACCAGGAGCGCGATCAGGGCCAGGACGACCAGGGTGCCGATGAAGCCCATGAAGCCGAAGAGCAAGCTGCTGCCGCTCATGCCGCCTCCCGGACCGGGGAAGTGACGCATTGTTCCAACCTCCTACTACTGTTCCAGTCCACCAAGTCTGCCGCGAGAACCTGTGGTGCGGCTGTGGAACAGATCGGAATTGGTCCGCAGGCGTCAGGCCGTCCGCACCTGCGCGAGCGTCCGTTCGATCGCCACGGCGAGGCCGTCCTCGTCGTTGCGCCCGGTCACCCAGTCGGCGACGGCCAGCGCGGCGTCGACGGCATTGCCCATCGCGACGCCCAGGCCGGCCCAGGCGAGCAGGGCGACGTCGTTGTTGGCGTCCCCGGCGGCCAGCACCTGGGCGGCGTCCACCTCCAGCAGCGCGCACAGCCGCGCGACGCCGGTGGCCTTGGTGATGCCGGCGCCCTGGATCTCCAGGAACGGCGCTCCCGACGTGGTCGCGGTGAAGCCGGACAGGCCGGAGCGCTCCGCGACCACGAGCAACTCGTCGGCGGTGAGCACCGGGTGTCGGACGGTGAGTTTGAGGGTGGGTTCGCTGACCACGGACGCCAGGTCCTGGGTGTCGAGGTCGGCCCACCACAGCTCGCGTTCGCGCGCGGTGAGCAGGTCGAGATAGCCGGGTTCGGCGGCGTGGTGGGTGCCGTGGTCGCGGACGGCGGAGAACCGGACGCCCTCCAGTTCGGCGGTGAGGTACGCCACGATGCCGGCCGCCGCCGCCGGATCGAGCAACTCCTCGAACAGGATCCGTCCCTCGGCGACGTCGGACGCGATCGCGCCGTTGCTGCCCACGATGTAGCGGACGCCGCACGCGGCCAGCGCGGACGGGACCTGCGTCACCTGGCGTCCGGTGGCCGCGACCACCAGCAGGCCCTGGCCGGTGGCGTCGGTGATGGCCCGGGCGGTGCGGGCGCTCACCGCCGACAGGCTGTCGAGCAGGGTGCCGTCGAGGTCGCTGGCGATCAGCCGGATGCCGGTTGCGTCGGGGAACGCGGCGAGGGCGGGGTCCTCCGGTCCGGGGACCCTGGTCGGTGCGCTGGTCATGCCGGGATCACGCGGTGAGCTGGCGGCGGCCCTGGAACGCGCGCCCGAGGGTCACCTCGTCCGCGTACTCGAGGTCGCCGCCGACCGGCAGGCCGCTGGCGAGCCGGGAGACGGTGACGCCCATCGGGATCAGCAGCCGCGAGATGAAGGTGGCGGTCGCCTCGCCCTCGAGGTTGGGGTCGGTGGCGAGGATGACCTCAGTGACCGTGGTGTCGGCCAGCCGCTTGCACAGCTCGGAGATGCGCAGGTCGGCCGGGCCGACGTTGTCGATCGGGCTGATCGCGCCGCCGAGCACGTGGTAGAGGCCGCGGAACTCGTGCGTCCGCTCGATCGCCATCACGTCCTTGGACTCCTCGACCACGCAGATCGCCGAGCGGTCGCGTCGCGGGTCGCGGCAGACGCGGCAAGTCTCCTCCTCGGAGATGTTGAAGCAGACCTCGCAGAACCGCACCTTCTCGGTGACCTCGCGCAGGGTGGCGGCGAGGCGTTCGACGTCGGCCTTGTCGGTCTGGAGGATGTGGAAGGCGATCCGCTGGGCGCCCTTCGGGCCGATGCCGGGCAGCCGGCCCAGCTCGTCGATCAGGTCCTGGATCGGGCCTTCGTACACGTGTTCCCGGCCCCTACAGGTCGAGCTCGGGCAGGGCCGGCCTGGTGGCCTGGGCGAGCGCCATCGCCTGGTGGTTGGCGTCGCGGACGGCGGCCACGATCAGGTCGGCGAGGGTCTCGGTGTCGGTCGGGTCGCAGGCCTCGGGCTTGATCACCAGGCCGACGAGTTCGCCGGTGCCGGTGACGGTGGCCTCCACGAGGTCGCCGCCGGCGGTGCCCTTCACGGTCTTGGCGGCGAGGGCCTCCTGGGCCCGCTCCAACTGGTCCTGCATCGCCTGGGCCTGGGCCATCAGGCCTTGCAGGTCGATGCTGCCGGGATCGAACATCGCGCTTCTCCTCAAAGATCTCTGGACGGCTCCCGCCATGGTAGTGGCGGCGGTCGTCGATCAGCCGTTGTCGTCCTCGGCGATGAGTTCGGCGCCGAGGTGTTTCATCATCAGTTCGTCGGTGTTGGCGCTCTCCTCGACCACCGCGTCGTCCCGCGTGGGTTCGACCTCGGGCTCGGCCGGGGCGGTCGGGCCCTGTGGGCGGGTCGGGCGCAGGTTCGCCCGCGCCGCCTCAGCCGCCGACGACCGGGACGGGCTGGCCGGGGACGCGGGCGGCTCGGGAGCCGGCGCGGAACTGGCCGGAGCCGGGTTCGCGGACGGCGGGCTGGCGGACGCGTCCACGATCGGTTCGATGTGCAGCGCGGCACCGAGCACCTCGAGGATCGCCTCGCGCAGCACGTCGGGGCTGCCGCCGCGGCCGAAGCTGTCCTTGGCGCCGATGTTCGACAGGCCGAGAGTCAGGACGCCGTCGCGCACGTCGACGATCTGGGCGTTCTGGCTGAGCAGGATCCAGGTGAAACGGCGACGGTTCTTGACGTTGTCGAGGATCTGCGGCCAGAAGCGGCGCAGGTCGGCGGTGCCGAGGGTGCCCGGCGGGGCGGGCGGGGCGGGTTCGGGGGCGGCGGGCTCGGGGGCGGCGGGGGCAGGCTGCGCGGGGGCGGCCACCGGCTCCGGCTCGGGTTCAGGCTCGACCACCACCTTGGCGGCCACGGGAGGGACGCTCTGCGGCTCGTCGGGGACGGTCCACGGCGGATCTTCGTGACGGCTCGCTCGGTCGTCTCGAGCCTCCTCAGGGACCGTTGGCGTGCGCGCAGGCTCCTCAGGGACCGCTGGCGTGGCTGCGGCCGCGGCCCTTCGTGACGCCCGCTCGTCCCTCGCGGGCTGCTCAGGAACCGTTCCCGCGGGCGTCTCCACACCGAGGCGGCGCTCGAGACGGTCGAGGCGGGCGTGGAGGCCGCGCTCGTCGACGTCCGCACCGGGCAGCAGCACGCGCGCGCACATGAGTTCGAGGTGCAGCCGGGGGGCGGTGGTGCCGCGCATCTCGGTGAGTCCGACGGCGATCACCTCGGCCGCGCGGGTGAGCTCACCGGGACCCATCGCGGTGGCCTGGCTGGTGAGCCGCTCGGCCTGGTCGCCGGAGACGTCGACGAGCCCGCTGCCCAGGGCTTCCGGGACCGCGGCGACGATGATCAGGTCGCGCAGGCGGCGCAGCAGGTCCTCGGCGAAGCGGCGGGGGTCCTGGCCGACCTCGATCACCTTGTCGACGGCGGCGAACACGCCTTGCGCGTCACCGGCCGCGAAGGCGTCCATGATCTCGTCGAGCAGGGCGTCGGGGGTGTAGCCGAGCAGCGCGGCGGCCTGCGCGTAGCCGACACCGTTCTCGCCGGCGCCGCCGAGCAGCTGGTCGAGCACCGACAGCGAGTCACGCACCGAGCCGGCGCCGGCCCGCACCACCAGCGGCAGCACCGCCGGCTCCACCGGGATGCCCTCGGCCTCGCACAGCCGCGCCAGGTAGGCCTGCAAAGTCTTCGGCGGCACCAGCCGGAACGGGTAGTGGTGGGTGCGCGAGCGGATCGTGCCCAACACCTTGTCGGGCTCGGTGGTCGCGAACACGAACCGCACGTGGGGCGGCGGCTCCTCCACCACCTTCAGCAGGGCGTTGAAGCCCTGCGGCGTCACCATGTGCGCCTCGTCGATGATGTAGATCTTGTAGCGGCTGTGGACGGGTGCGAAGAACGCCCGCTCGCGCAGGTCGCGGGCGTCGTCGACGCCACCGTGGGAGGCGGCGTCGATCTCGATCACGTCGATGCTGCCGGCGCCGCCGCGGGCCAGGTCACGGCACGACTGGCACTCCCCGCACGGCACCGGGGTGGGCCCCTTCGCGCAGTTGAGCGCACGGGCGAGGATGCGGGCGGACGTGGTCTTGCCGCACCCGCGCGGGCCGGAGAACAGGTAGGCGTGGTTGACCCGGTTGTTCGCCAGCGCCCGCTGCAACGGATCGGTGACGTGCTCCTGGCCGATCACGTCGGCGAACGTGTCGGGACGGTAGCGCCGGTACAGGGCGAGCGGGGTGTCGGGTCGGGTGACGGGCTCGTGGGGTTCGCGGAGGGCGTCCACCACCTCCATCAGGGAGGCGGTGACCTCCTCTTCGGAACGGCGCGGACGGCCGGTGGCCGCCGGCTCGTCGACGTCGAGCGGGAGATCCTCGATCGCGGGACCCTCGTCGCCGGGACCGTCGAGGAGGTCGGGCCCGTCCTGCCCGAAGAGGTCGGGACCGTCCTGCCCGAAGACCTCGAGAGGTTCCTCGGCGAAGAGGTCTTCGTCGCGCTCGTCCACGGGTTGAACCTTACGGGTAGCCGGTGACATTCCCGAGCCCGGGCCCGGAAATGCAGCGGCCCCCGCGCACCCGGAAGAGCTCACTTACCCTTGCTGTCTTCCGACCCTGGGGGAGTTGGGCGAGGTACCGCCGCGCGGGGAACCGCTGCCCAGCTTACCGGGCGCGGGCGGTGCGGCGTTAACTCCGTTCTTCGACAGTGTCGGAGGACTACGTGGGTCGGGCCTCGACTGGTCGCCGGTGGGACAGCACCGGCAGGCGCTCCCGGATGCCGGCGACGACGCTGAGATCGAGGTCGACGACGGCCAGTTCGTCGGCGTCCCCGAGTTCGAGCAGCACGTCGCCGGTGGGGTCGACGACGAGGGAGTGCCCGACGCCGGTGGGTGCGCGCCCGTCCGTGGCCGCGGGGGGTGCGGACTGGTCGACGGCGACAACGAAGCTGGTGGAGTCCATGGCGCGGGCGGTGACCAGGGTGCGCCACTGGTGCAGTTTGCCGGGTCCGGGTGCCCAGGAGGCGGGCAGGACGATCAGTTCGGCGCCGCGGTCGGCGAGGGTGGTGAAGAGGGAGGGGAAGCGCACGTCGTAGCAGGTGGCGAGGCCGACGGTGTGGCCGCCGAGCGCCAGGTCGACGGGGCGGTCGCCGGGTTCGATCTGGGCGGACTCGGTGTAGCCGAGCGCGTCGAACAGGTGGATCTTGTCGTAGCGGCCCTCGACGCCGCCGGTGACCAGCAGGGTGTTGCGCACGAGGGCGGAGCCGGTGGTGGTGAACATACCGGCGACGATGGTGACGCCGAGGGCGGCGGCGATCGAGCGGACGTCGGTGGCCCACGGGCCGTCGAAGGGCTCGGCGGCGTCGGCGCGGGGGCGGGCGAAGGAGCACATCGCGGCCTCGGGGAAGACCACCAGTTCGGCGTCCTGCGCGGCGGCGTCCCGGGCGAACTCCTCGATGCGGGCGAGGTTGGCGGCCGGGTCGGTGGAGGCGGCGAACTGGGCAAGGGCGACGCGCATGTCCTCAGCGTGTCACGGCCCGGCAACCTTTCCACCGGCTTCTGCGTAGGAAAGGGTGGAGACCAGAAGGAAGAGGCCGCATGTTCGGGTCGCGCACCCCCACCCGGGACGCCGAGTTCACCGCGTTCGTCCGCTCGGCGTCCCCCTCGCTGACCCGTACCGCCTACCTGCTCACCGGCGACCGGGACCTGGCGTCCGAACTCGTCCAGGAGGCCCTCGTCCGGACGTTTCTCGCCTGGCCCCGGGTGCGGACCGGCGAGGGGACGGCGTACGCCCGACGGGTGCTGGTGAACCTCAACATCGATCGGTGGCGGCGCCGTCCGGCCGTGCCGAGTGACGCCATCGAACGCGCGGATGCCACGGATGCCGAGGGCCGGTTCGATGACCGGGACGAGGTGGTGCGACTGCTCGCCACGCTGCCACCCCAGCAGCGGCGCGTGATCGTCCTCCGGTACTTCAACCAACTGTCCGAGGCCGAGGTGGCCGAGCACCTCGGCATCAGCGTCGGCAGCGTGAAGTCGGCCGTGTCACGAGGTCTGGCCGCGCTCCGCTCCCACTACCTCCCCACGACGGAAGGAGAACGGCGATGACCGAGCTCGAGGATCGCCTGAGTGCCGACCTGCTGCGGGCCACCGAGGTGATCGACGGGAGCATGGATCCGGACGCCATCCTGCTCACGGGCCGGCGTCAGGCCCGTCGACGCTTGGTCGGAGGCGCCGTTGCTGCGGTTGCCGCCGTCCTCGTGGTCGGGCTGGTCATCTCTTTGGGCGTCCGGCCGTCCGTCCCGAGCATGCCCGCCCCGGCGGGCACCGAGTCGGCGGTTCCGACCCCGACCGCGCTGCCACGGACGGTGTCGTTCCCCTTGTCGCAGCCGAACGGCCGGGTGGACGTGGCCGTGTCCGAGGACGCGCGGTCGATCGAGGTGACTCTGACGAAGGGGACCCGGGTCGAGCTGGACGAGAAGGCATCGCTGTCCGGCGGTGAGGTGTGGCGGAAGCGGGTCGATCCCCTCACCGAGGTGGTCGCGTTGCCCGTCAAGGCGACGTGGGTCGCGGCGATCCTGACCGACGGCACGGGGTCGCTCGTGCTGGGAACCCGGTACGTGTGGGGCAACCGCACCGTCTTCGTGTTCGAAGCGGCCTCCGTCGCCGATCTGGACCGGGTCGCCGATTACGTCTGGCGCGACGAGGACGGCAGCGTGCAGGCGACCGCCCTCGAGGTGGGCACAACGCAGGCCATCCCCGGCATCACGGAGCGGTCGGTCGCGGTGAGCGAGGTGGGGAAGTCCCTGATCTACACCGACGACGCCGGCAGCTTCAGCGTCCTTCCGCTCGGCTCGGACACCCGTCGCGCGGTGTTCGGCAGGGCGGACTCGATCGACAGCGCGGGGTCGAAGGTTGCCGCCGTCTTCGGGATGCTGCCGAAGGGCGTGATCTCGTTCACCGTGCAGCTTGCCGGAACCCAGGCGCAATGGGGCAAGTCGTGCCTGAGCACGTCGTTCGACACGACGACGGTGCGCTGCCTCGTCGTCGCGGTCGGGCCGGCGCCTGCGACTGGCGGGCACCTGGTGGACTCGATCACCTACACCACCCCCTCGGGCAAGGACGTCACCATCACGCCGGAGGGGTGATCTGCGACCGGACGGAGGCTCCGCCCGCTCGAGCTGCCGCGCTACCGATGTCCAACGGACCGCTGACAAGGGGAGACGCTCAGTTGGAGTTCTCCGGTGGGATCCCGGTATCCTTCTCGGCGGAGGATTCGCCTAGAGGCCTATGGCGCTCGCTTGGAAAGCGGGTTGGGTTCACGCCCTCACGAGTTCGAATCTCGTATCCTCCGCCACCACGATTCCGTCTGACTAGGGCGGGAATCGCTGTTTCGAAGGCTCTGGCGGGTCTGGGGTCTCAGTATGTTGCGCTAGATGTGCGCTATCTCCTGCGGCTGGCTCCGACACGTCACAAGCAAGGTCGGACCATGCCGCGCGCCAACGGCGACTCCACCGGTAGGTGACGATCCTCGTGACACAGCTCTGGTCCTGGATCCCCAAGCCACCTGTGGCACAAATCGGCGCAGGCAAGCCCTCGGGCGAGTGCATGAGTGTTGTCGGCGACGGGGTCGTTTCGGCCTCAGATTCGGCCGTCGCCCACAATGAGGGTTCGGCAGTAGTCGCTCGGCGAGTCGCGGGGCGCCGGCGATGGCGACCTCGGTGGCCAGTTCGCCTGGAGCCGTTGGCGGGTTCCTCCGGCTCGACGGACAAGTGGCGCGATCCTCGGCCAGCTCGGGTACCACGAGTTGTCAGTGTCCGCCGATACGGTCAGACCCGCTCGCATCACCCCGGTTGGCCGCGAGCAGAGGGGACTTCGATGACGGGCAGTTCGCACCATCCGGCTGAGGAACTCGCGCTCGGCGCTAACTACCTGAGGCAGCTTCAGGGCAACGCCGAGTCGCTCCTCGCCGATGCACAGTTGTTGTTCACACACCAACGGTGGGCGCGAGCCTTGGTGCTTGCGGTGTTAGCCACGGGGGAGGCGGGGAAGGCGATCCTCTTCACCGCGGGCCTGCTTCCTGACGACGACCTCGCGGAGTTGAAATCGACGCGCCACGAGGACAAGCTCACCGCCGCTGCGCTTCTGGCTGCCGGCTTCACCGGCGACCTGTCCGATCTGAGCGCACTGTTCAGCCAGATCGATTCCGGTGCCCTCCATCGCCGGAAGCTGTCCGCGATCTATGTCGACCGACGAGTTGGTGGCGTTGTCTCCCCCTCCGCGGTGACGCACGACGATGCGGAGCGCGCCATGGAGGATGCCAGACGGGTCGTCGAGCTCCTGAGCGGAATCCTCGGCCAGATGTCCCCCGAAGCGATCGAGTATGCGCTTCAGCTCAACGAAGTCCTGACCCCGGTCCTCGACAGGTGTGTCCAGGAACACGGCGATGCTGCAGGCTTGCAGGTGGCGCGCGACCTCTTCGCCTTGGGCCAGTCGCTCAGCGACACGGAGTCGACGTGCGAATCGAGCAGCATCTGGATCAATCACATCGATGAAAGTTTCCACAACTGCCGGTAGTGTTGCATTGTGGACGTCAAACTGTTCCAGAAGGCGCCGTTCGGCAATCTCGTTCCGATCAGCGGCTCGCTCCCGGGCGGCGGTGCGTGGGAGCACTGGGCCTTCCTCCCCAACCCGCTCTCGGATGACAGCCCGGAGCTGAGCGGGCGGGCGTATCGGCACGTCGGCGACGCGCGTGCGGCTCTGGCTGCACTGGACTCCACCGCCCAGCGGCTACCCAACCCGAGGCTGTTCAGGAGCTCGACGTTGCGCCTCGAAGCACAGTCGACTGCGGCTCTCGAAGGCACCTACGAACCGCTGGCGCGCGTCCTGGCGGCCGATTCCGACGACGTGCAGGACCCTTCGCTTCGTGAAGTGCTCAACTACGTGATCGTCGCCGAGACGGCGTTCGGCTGGGCGGAGGAGGGTCGGGGTTGGGGCTCGTCCAGCCTGGCCAATCTGCAGGGCATGCTCATGCGCGGGACATCGTCGGAGCGTGAGCACTCCGGGCAGGTGCGGCCCGTGCAGGTGGTGATCGGACGCAGGGAGGGCGTGTCGCCGGGCGAGATCCCGATCAAGGCGGCGCGATACGTGCCACCGCCTCCGGGGGCCGATCTCGAGGCGCGACTACGCGACCTGATCGTGTGGATGCAGGCCGATCACGGCGATCACATCGATCCGGTCGTCGCTGCGGCGATGGGTCACTACGAGTTCGAGGCTCTCCACCCCTTCCACGACGGCAACGGCCGACTTGGACGTCTCCTGATCGTCCTGCAGCTGTACGCGTCCGGTGTCCTCACCGAACCGACCCTCTCGGTGTCGACCTGGTTCGAGGCTCGCCGGACGGAGTACTACGACGCACTGCTCGGTGTCTCGACCGATGGCGACTGGTCCACCTGGGTCGAGTTCTTCGCCCAGGGTCTGGCGGATTCGGCCGACGCTGCACGGACGCGGATGCTCACTCTGGCCGCGGTCCAGGCTGAGCTGAAGGAGCGTCTGCAGTCGACTCCGATCCGTACCGGAAACGCACGATTGCTCGTCGACTTCGCCGTCGGTCAACCAACGTTCACTGTCGCTCAGGCAGCCAGAGCCCTGGGCATCGGCAACGCCGGCGCCAAGAAGCTCATCGACTCGCTCGTCACCCACGACATCCTCGCCCCCTACGACGAGCGTGTGTACGGCCGGCGCTTCCACGCGCCGCGGGTACTGGACGTTCTGCTCGAGCAGTAGCGAGGATGCCGTTTGCGTGGGTCATGCGCGTCGGCGGCGGGGTGAAGGACAGGCCGGCGGGATTCGGTCGGAAGAGACGGTCGGGATCCTCCATGTGGACCCGTATGAGCCGCTCGCCGAAGCGGGACGCGGGCAGGCGGCCCGCCGCAATCCGGCGTCACAGCGTGTCGACGCTGACTCCGTCGAGGGCCGCGGCCTGTTGCAGCGACGGCCACTCCGGTAGGGGCTGGTTCCAGCCAGGGGCGGGATAGATCGCCATTGCGTCATCGACCCCAGCATCGTCGCAGGACTCCTGCACAAACGACGAACCACCAGCCCACTCGATGCGCTCACGGAACGGGAACGCGAGGTTCTTGCCTCATCGCGCAAGGGCACTCCAACGCGGGCATCGCCCGCCTCCTCGGCGTTGGCGACCAGCGCAGGGGCCCGATGGGAGGATCCGCCCTGGATTCGGCCGAAACACGGGTGGGCCGCAGGAATCCGCCGTCGCCAGGGCCGATGCTCCCGTCCTGTCGCCACCGGACCACCGGCGCCCAAACCCTGCCGAGGAGGGTCGCGGGCTCCCGCAGTATCCTCGCCCCCTACGGCGAGCTGGTGTACGGCCGCCGATTCCACGCACCGCGAGTTCTGGACGTTCTCCTGGATCGGTAGCGGACCAAGAGTCGACCAGCCGCGAGCAGCGGAAGCCACCCGGAGCGCACGCAGGTGCCACGTCCGCGGGGGGTCCTCGCCCGGTGTCGGGATCGCCCTCTATGTTGTTAACGCGAGCGAGGAGGTGGCGATGACGGAGGCGACGGCGGAGCCGGTTGGACGCCCCGGGCTGTCCGAATGGGACCTGCTCGGCCTGCCCGGCCCGATCCAGAGCGCGAACTTCCTCACCGCTCCACTGGCGCACCAGTACCGGCTGATCGTCGACGTCCTCGCCCAGCAGCAGTCGGTGTCACTCACCGGGGTCGGCTACGACGAACTGGTCGCGCTGGTCAGGGCCGAGCTCCCCGAGGCGTCCGTCCCGGAACTGCTCGACGAACTGAATCTGGAGTCCCGCCTCGCCTCGCTCGTCGGCTGGGGCACCGTCGAGGCGTGGCAGGACCGGGCGGAGACCGAAGCGGACTTCCTCCGTAACCGCAGCCGCTACCAGCTGACCGAGACCGGCGCCTTTCTGCAGCGAATGGCCGGGCAGCTGGAAGCCGACGTGGGAGCCGGCTCCACGGCGGCGCTGATGGCACCCGGCTCGCTCGCCGACCGTCTGGCCGCGACGCTTCTGGCCATCGAGGAGGGCGACTTCGCTGCCGCATCGACGGAGTACGCCCAGGTAGAGACAACCCTCGCCGCGATGTCCGGTGCGGCCGCCAGCTGGCAGTCCAAGCTCGCTGCAGCACTCGGCGGGCCCCCCGAGGAGGCGCGGATCACCCGGCTGCTCGAGACGATTCTGGCGTACGTCGAGGCTTGGGGAGCTGGCGTGGACGCCTACAGCAGCCGGATCGGCGCGGCCGTCCCCCGCCTTGCCGCCCAGCCCGACGACGTCTGGCGCCGTCTCGCCCTCGCCCGCGTCCAAACCACTGCTCCCGAGTACGCGGTCGCCGACGCCGTGGACGAGCTGATCCAGGTCGTGCGCACCCTCGAGCACTGGTTCTGCTCGCGCAGTCCGCAGGCCCAGCGGCTCCGCAGGCAAATGCGGGACGCGATCTCGCCCGTGCTGCGGAGCCATCGCACCCTCCTCGCCGTCGGGGGCACCGTCTCTCGGAAGGCCGATCTGGTCCGGCTCGCCCACGCCATCGAATCGGCCCCGGACGCCGGCCGCGCCTGGGAGCTGTGGACGTCGGCCACCTCCCTGTTCGCTGCCCAGCACCTCCGCGTCCTGGCGCCTGAGCCCGATCGCCCGGCCCAGACGTCGGTGTGGGACGCGCCACCCGCAGCGGTCTCGAGCCGCCTGCGCGCGCAGGGGCAGCGCTCCCTCGCCGGTGCCGCCCCAAGGATGGCCGACACCTCGGTCGCCCGCGCCAGGGCTCGCCAGCTCGCAGTCCAGGAACGTGCCGACCTCGCCCGCGCCGAGGCGGCCCTCGCCCAGCGCTCCGGAACCGACCTTTCCGCCTGGGAGCCGCTGACCTCGACCGAGGCGAAGCTCTTTCTCGACCTGCTCTCGGCTGCGCGCAACCATCCCGACGCCGACGGTGCGCTCACCGGTGTCAGCACGGACGGGCGGTGGCGGCTCCGCCTCCTCCCTGCTAACCCGAGCCGCACGGCGATCGTGCGCACGCCGGACGGCCGTCTCGCGCTCGCCGACGCCCGGGTGGAGATCACCCCGTGAGCGTGATGTCCTTCAGCAGGGCCGACCTCGCCGAGCGGCAGGCCGCCTTCACCGGCCTGCTCGCACATCCACTCCTCGCCCCCTGGACCGACCCCGTCCTGAGCCGCCTCGTGCATCGCCACGAACACGCGATCGAGGTGTGGTGCGCCCGGCTCGGCTACCGCCTCGTCCGCATCGACCAGTGCTTCCGGCTGCGTCGCTCACCACTGGACGGGCTGGCTGCGTCCCCGCGAGTCACGCCGCCGGCCCGACGTCCCCTCGTCCTCGCCCTGCTGGCCGCGGCGATCCTCGAAGACCACTCCCAGGACTCGATCACACTTCAGGAGATCTCGGACACCCTGAGGCACTTCGTCGCCGCCAACCGGTTCGCCTCCTACGACCCGGAGCACCGCAGCCACCGCGCGGCGCTGCTCGACGCTGTCCACCTGCTGGTCGCCCATGGCGTCCTCGACCGTCGAACCCTCCGCGACGAGCTCCTGCAGGACTGGGAGCGGACCGGCGGCGGGATCGGCGCCGGCTACCTGATCCACCGGGACGCGCTCGTCCTGCTCGTCGATACCAGGGACGTCCACCTCGTCCTGGAGCCCAGGGAGTCCGCGGACGACACCCGCGGCCAGCGCATCCTGCGTGAGCTCGTGGAGACCCAGGCCCTCCATCCGCTCTCACTGACCGAGGCGGAGCGCACCTACCTCGGCTCGCAGCGGCGCCGGTTGATCGACCAGGCCGAGGAGATGACCGGGGGCACGGTCGAGGTCCGGGCCGACGCCTGGGTGCTGGTGTTGCCGTCCGACCAGGGGCTGGACGCCGAGCTCGTCGTCGCCTTCCCGGAGGCCACGGCGGCCGACTGGGTAGCACTGGCGCTGCTGGACCGGGTGGAAGCGATGCGTCGACATTGGCGGACGGAAGGCGGCGGTGTCCGAGCCGTGTGGTCGACGAACTGGCCGAGCGGCTGCACACCGAGTACGCCGGACAGCTCACGCTGGCGTTGCGGGAGTCGGCGGACGCCGTCCGCGACGCTGCCGAGACCCAGCTGGCCCTAGATCAGTAAGTCCAAGGGTGCGGACGGCGTGGCGTGCCCGGAGGTGGGTGAGGGTGTCCAAGAGTCGGTGTT
>Ga0102832_1001050_pt1 | contig 26006 bp, 30 predicted proteins | sample EBPBio282013_DNA_FD_88942 | JGI IMG/M metagenome (GOLD analysis project Ga0102832, IMG submission 88942) | Wastewater treatment Type I Accumulibacter community from EBPR Bioreactor in Madison, WI, USA - Reactor 2_5/28/2013_ DNA (Illumina Assembly) | ecosystem: Engineered > Bioreactor > EBPR >... | reverse complement strand
TGATCGCCGGATGGATCACGACGGAAGCGGGCCGCCAGCCTTATACCGTCTACGGCCATCTGCTCACGGCGCAATCACATTCGCCGCTCGACGCGCCCGCCGTCGCCGCGTCGCTGATGGCCTTCATCATTGTCTATTTCTGCGTCTTCGGCGCAGGGACCTATTATGTCCTTCGCCTGATGGCGAAACCGCCGGCGGCGGGTGAGCCCGAGCCGCCACCCATGCCCACCCGCGCCGCGGGCATCACGCCCGCGCCGGCCGTCCGCCCGGAGCATTGACCATGCCCCTCGACCTTCCGCTGATCTGGGCCTTCATCATCGCATTCGCCGTATTCGCTTACGTCGTCATGGATGGGTTCGATCTCGGGATCGGGATCCTCTTCCTCCTGTTCAAGGTCGAGGACGAGCGCGACCAGGCGATGAACTCCATCGCGCCGGTCTGGGACGGGAATGAAACCTGGCTCGTGCTGGGCGCCGGCGGACTCTTCGCGGCTTTCCCCACCGCCTATGCCATCATTTTCCCCGCCACCTATCCGCTCATGATCGCGATGCTGCTGGGTCTCGTATTTCGCGGCGTGGCGTTCGAGTTCCGCTGGCGCGATCCCGCGCACCGCCAGTATTGGGACATCGCCTTTGCGGTCGGGTCCGTGGCCGCCGCGCTCACCCAAGGAATGACATTGGGCGCCTTGCTGCAAGGCATTCGGGTAGAGGACAACGCCTATGCCGGCGGGTGGCTGGATTGGCTGACGCCCTTCACCCTGCTGACGGGGATTTCCCTTGTCATCGGGTACGCTTTACTCGGCGCTGGCTGGCTGATCTGGAAGACCGAGGGCGCGGCGCAGGCGCGCGCCCGCAAGACCACCATGAAACTCGGCCTCGCGACATTGTTGGCGCTGATCGCGGTCAGCGCGGCGACACCGTTCCTGAATTACGAATACTGGCGGCGCTGGTTTGAGTACCCCGGCATCCTTCTCACGGCGCCGGTCCCGTTGCTCGTCGCGCTCGCGGGATTCCTTTATTTCCGCGCACTGCGGCGAAACGACGACCGCGCGCCGTTCCTGTTCGCACTCGCGATTTTTCTCCTGGGCTTCATCGGCCTCGGAATCAGCATGTATCCCTACGTCGTCCCCGAATCCGTCACGATCTGGGACGCCGCCGCGCCTGAAAGCAGCCAGCTTTTCATGCTGGTGGGAACCGTCATCATCGTCCCCATCATCGTCGTCTACACGGGTTGGGCCTATTGGGTCTTCCGCGGCAAGGTCGGCAGCCATGGCTACCACTGACCGGCCGCCGTCGAAGTGGACGCGCCTCGGCTGGTTCGCCTTGATATGGAGCGCCAGCGTCGCGGCGATGCTCGCCGTGTCCGCGGCAATCCGGCTTTGGCTGATCTAGATCAAGCCGAGCATGAACGCCGCTAGTCCGAGCACGACGTGAATCAACGTCGGCCCGGCGATGTTGCGGTAAATCATGTAATAGGTGCCGAGCAACAGGCTGAAGACGCCCGTGATGGCGACCGTGACCAGCCCGAAGTGGATATGCATCAGAGCGAACATCAAACTCACGGCGACATTGGAGATCTGGCGTTGACCCCACGTCCGGCTGTCGAAGATGCGCAACATCATCCCGAGCATCACCCCTCGCCCGATGATCTCCTGGAAAAAGCTATGCACCACGTAGGACGGCCCATATTGAATCACGTATTTTAGGCTGGCCTTTTCGGCGACGGGATAGCCGGCCGCAAGCAGGCCGATCACCGCGACCGCGATCACTCCTATTGTGATCGCGCTACTCCACGCCAGATCGCGGCCTAGATTCTCGGTCGTGATCCCAAAGGTTCTCAACGGCAATTTTTCGCGCCACGCCAGAATGAAACTCGGCAACACCAGCGTGATCAACATCGACCAGGCGAACTCCGGCGCGTAGACGTCGATGCCCGGCGTGCGCGCCAGGAAATAGTTCACGAGCAGCGCGATGCTCATCAGGGTGAGCACCAAGATGAAAACGCGCGTCGACGACGTGCGCAGCGCGAGCAGCTCCATGGTCTCCTCGAGCTGCTTGGCGTAGTTCATATTGACGGTCGACAGCCGCTGCTGGTTCACGCGGATGATATTGCGCATCATGACATTGCTGATCGCGTGCCCACCCGACAGGCTCTCAAGTCGTCCGAGCAATAGCGTCTGGATGCGTGTCGGCGTCGCCGCCGCCCGCACGGTCGAAATCGCAAGACCGCCGGTCAACGCCGAGAGCTCACCGTACGCCTGCCCCGGGCCGAGGGTCGCGACCGGCACCGGCCGGCCGCCGTGCGCGCTGACCGCCAATACCTCGGCGGCTCCCGTTTCGATGAACTGAATGCCGGCGCTGACCGTGCCGGCGGCCAGGATGACGTCGCCGACGGCATAGTCGCGCTCCAAGCACGCGGCGCGCAGCACCGAAATCTGAGCGTCATCGAGCCCTTTCAGCAGGGGGCTGGGGGCAAAAACCGGCGGTCGGGCGGTCAGATCGGTGGAATCCGGCGTCATCAGCAGAGTATTTCCGAGCGGCATCGAACAGCGGCACAGAACCGCCGTGCCCGCACCGACTTTTGTCACATCATCGCAGCTTAGCGCCAGAGGCGCCTGGGTTGAAATGGCGCGGCGGGCGCCTCGTTCCCGCGCATGCCCCTTGCGACGGACCCTCGCCCTATGCGGCATCGCCCGCAGGTGGCGAAATGTCATTTCGAGGCACGGCTTCGGTCACGGCCGCCGTGCAGATGCCATGATCGGCGTATTTCACCGCAGCGAAGGCGCAGAGAATGACATATGATAAAAACCATATCTTATTTGTTACGGCTGAAGCGGAAGTGAAGCCGGCGTGCCCGCCAACGATGAGACGCGCAGATGACCCTTAAAATCTTATCCGACCTCGAACGAAAAGTGCTGTGGCTCGCAAGTTGGACGATCCACAACGCCAATCACCTGCGCCCAAACGATGACGGCATAAAAGTAGGCGGGCACCAGGCCTCGTCCGCGTCTCTCGCCACAATCATGACCGCGCTTTATTTCCACGTTCTGCGTCCCCAGGACCGCGTGGCGGTGAAGCCGCACGCCAGCCCCATCTTCCACGCCATCCAGTATCTTTTCGGCCTTCAGAAGCAGGAAAAGCTGGAGGCGTTCCGCGGTTACAAGGGCGTCCAGAGCTACCCATCACGCACCAAGGATATCGACGATGTCGATTTCTCCACCGGCTCGGTCGGCCTCGGCGTGGCGCAAACCCTGTTTTCCTCCCTCGTCCAGGATTACGTACGCTCCCACGGATGGCTGCAGGAACCCGACGGCCGCATGATCGCGCTGATCGGCGACGCCGAGATGGACGAAGGCAACATCTACGAAGCGCTCATCGAGGGCTGGAAGCACGGTCTGCGGAACGTCTGGTGGATCATAGATTACAACCGCCAGAGCCTGGACGCTTGCACGCATGACGGCTTGCTGTCGCCGTTGCAGAACATTTTCACGCAGTTCGGATGGGATGTCGTTATCCTGAAGTACGGCGCGCTTCTGCAGGCCGCCGCCAAGGAGCCGGGCGGAGACAAGCTGATCGCGTGGATCGACGCCTGCCCCAACCAGCTGTATTCGGCGCTGGTCTTCCAGGGCGGTGCCGCCTGGCGCAAACGCCTGCTTGACGACATCGGCGATCAAGACGCTGTATCGCGCCTCATCGACAGCCGCAGCGACGACGAACTCCAGGCGCTGATGACTAATCTCGCCGGCCACGACATGAGCACCCTACTCGATGCCTTCGGCGCGATCGCGCATGACCGGCCGGTGTGCTTCTTCGCCTACACTATCAAGGGCTTTGGCCTGCCGCTCGCCGGCCACAAAGACAATCACTCCGGCCTGATGACACCGGCGCAAATGGAAACCTTCCGTGCCGGCATGAACGTGCGGCCCGGCCATGAGTGGGACAAATTCGAAGGTATGATCACTCCCGCGCCGGAACTCGAGAAGTTCCTCGCGCAAGTGCCCTTCACGCGCAAGGGCCGCCGCCGTTATATCGCGCCAACCATCCCGGTTCCCGAAACGATCACCGTGCCCGTGAAGTCGGCCATGTCGACGCAACAGGGCTTTGGCCTGCTCCTGAACGAATTGGGCCGGCAATCAACTGAATTCGCGGGCCGCCTCGTGACCACGGCGCCTGACGTCACGGTCTCCACAAACCTCGGCGCCTGGGTCAATCGCCGCGGTCTCTTTGCACGAGACGGGCGCGCCGACACCTTCAAGGCGGAAAAAATCCCATCGACTTATAACTGGGCCGCAGCGCCCGCCGGCCAGCACCTCGAACTTGGGATCGCGGAATCGAACCTGTTCATCGCGCTTTCGGCCTTTGGTCTTTCATACAGCATCCACAACGAACGGCTGTTCCCGATCGGCACGCTGTACGACCCTTTCATTTCCCGCGGCTTGGATGCCATGAACTACGCGTGCTACCAGGACGCGCGCTTTATCCTGGCGGCGACGCCCTCGGGGATCACGCTGGCGAGTGAAGGCGGCGCGCACCAATCGATCGGAACACCGCTGATCGGCATGGCGCAGCCGGGCCTCAGCGCGTTCGAGCCGGCGTTCATCGACGAACTCTCGGCGCTCATGACCTGGTCGTTCGCGCATCTGCAGCGGCATGGTGACGCCGCGCCGGACCCCCGCAACTGCTTGCCCGACGGAAGCGGCGGTTCCGTCTACTTCCGCCTCTCCACGCGCCCGATGGAACAGCCCGTGCGCACGCTGACGCCCGAGCAGAAGCAAGACATTGCCGATGGCGCCTATTGGTTCCGCCCACCGGGGCCGAATTGCGCGGTGATCGTCGCCTACGCGGGCGTCATGGCCCCGGAAGCCATGTCGGCCGTGGGACTGATGGGCGAAGAGATGCGCGACATCGGTTTGCTCGCCGTCACCTCACCCGACCGTCTGCATGCCGGATGGACCGGCGCCCAGCGCGCCCGCGAGAACGGCGATGGCGCCGCACGCGCCCATATCGAGCGGCTATTTTCGATCTTGCCACGGGATGCGGGGATCGTGACCGTGGTGGACGCCCATCCTGCGACCCTGGGCTGGCTGGGCGCGGTGCGCGGTAATCGCGCGCACGCCCTCGGCGTCGAGCAGTTTGGCCAGACCGGCGCGCTGGAGGATCTGTACCGGCACTACCGGATCGATACCCATTCGATCATCGCCGCCGCGCGCGCGCTGGCGCGTCCGTGCATTTTGAACTCGTGATCCGCAGGGCCCCATTCGGGCCCACGCAATGTCCGTCAATGACATTGCGCCTTTCTCACATCCGACCGTCCCGCTTCGACGTCGCGTCGAACAAGGCGGCCGCGGGCGGCGAAGGCCGGGCTCGACCCGTTGGTTCTACGATCGATTATGCAACCTCAGAAAAACATCTTCACGCCGCCGACAAGACGCGTTGCGCTCACGGGCTCGCCTTGGACACGCGCCATCTGAGCGGTTCGACCGGTTTTACGCTCGAAAGACACTCCGATATACGGCGCGAACGCGCGACGGATTTCATAGCGCAAGCGCAACTCCGCCTCGACCGACGAAATGCCGGCGCCGGTGTGAAGGTCCGGGACGTTCTGAGCGGCGATATCGACCTCCGCGCGAGGTTGCAGGATCAGACGCTGCGTGAGGTTGAGGTCGTAATAGCCCTCAAGGCGGGCATGAACATCGCCTTGGTCCGATACGAATAATGCCCCTGCCACATCGAACCAGTACGGCGCGAGCCCCTCGACACCTAACGCCGCGTAAACCCGCGATGGGTCCGGTTTAATATCGTAACGCAATCCGGCTTGAAGATTGAAATAGGGACCGATCGGCTTCGCATAGAGGACCTGCGCTTCGGCCTCTTCGAGCGACCCATCGATTTCCCCTTCGCCCTTGAATTTGAACACCGCACGGTGGCGATCACCCCCGTACCAGGCCTCACCCTCCCACCGATATCCCTCGCCGCCGCTGTTGCTCTGTAATTCGAGGATATTAAGCGCGACGAATGATGCCGGCATGCCCCCGTGCTCCAGTCTCAGCAAATCGCGGGCCGCCGCCATCAGCCCCGGATCGTAGTACCGGTCCGCGGCATGATCGGTAATTATCGGAGGAGCCTCTGTGTCGTAGACCGGAATATAATCCATCCCCATGGAATCTTTTTTGGGCACGGGCGATGTATCCGGCTCACCCATCGGGTTCTTGTAATAGAGGACGCGGCCCTTGGCGTTCGCGGCGGGCGCCGACGCGGCTGGAGCGGGTTGGTGCTGCGCATGATCGTGCGCATCGGCGGCGGGCGCCGGCTTCGCCGGTCCGGACGCCGCGGGCGCAGCGTGTTGGTGAACATGATCCTGCGCGTAGGCAGGCCCGGCCGCCAGGAGCGCCCCAAGTAACGCCACGGTTCTCACAGAACGTCTCCCGGCATCGGACGAATACTGACAACCTGAAACATGCCGGCGTGCATGTGATAGAGCAGATGGCAATGGAAGGCCCAATCGCCAGGAGCGTCGGCCGTCAGATCAAATGTCGCTTTGCCGCCGGGCGCCACGTTCACCGTGTGCTTGCGCGGATGATGCCCGGGATTGCCCGTCACCAACTCGAAGAAATGCCCATGCAAATGGATGGGGTGGGCCATCATCGTATCGTTCACTAGCGTCACACGAACCCGCTCGTTGGTCCTGAATGAGATAGGCGCCTTTACCTCGCTGAATTTCTCGCCATCGAAGGACCACATGAAGCGTTCCATGTTGCCTGTCAGGTGGATCTCCATGCTGCGCGTGGGCGCACGCGTATCGGCGTTCGGATGCAATGAAACAAGGTCGGTGTAGACCAGCACCTTATGACCGACGTTCTCGAGACCCAGCCCCGGCTCGCCGAGCCGATCCTTCGGCATCGGCGAAATCGACTGGACGCCCGGCCCCATCTTCACTTGCGGCGCATTCTGAGGATCACGCATGTCCATGCCGTCGTGATCCATGGTCGCCGTACCGCCATGATTCATCGCCGCGTGATCCATGGCGGAATGATCCATGCCACCCATAGCGCCGTGAGCCATGCCCGCCATACCACCCGGTCCCATATCCATCCCCATGTCTTTCATGGTCAGGATGGGCCGCTCACGCAGCGGCGGAACCGCGGCGGTCATTCCCTCCCGCGGCGCAAATGTCGCGACACCCATCCCGGAACGGTCGACGGCTTCGGCGACAAGCGTGTAGGCCTTGTCCTCCGGACGAATAATGACGTCGTAGGTTTCCGCGACGCCGATCTGAAACTCCTGCACATCCACCGGTTTAACGTTTTCGCCGTCGGCTTGCACGACCGTGAGCGTCATGCCGGGAATGCGAACGTTGAAGGTGGTCATCGCCGCGGCATTGATGAAACGCAGCCTGACGCGCTCTCCCGGCTTGAACAGGCCCGTCCAATTATCTTCCGGCGCATGACCGTTGATCAGGTATGTGTACGCGGCGCCGGTGACATCGGAAATGTCGGTCGGATCCATGCGCATTTCGGCCCACATGAGCCGATCCCTGAGCGGTAGATCCTTTCCGGCGAGAAGGCTCGCTAAACTCTGTTTTTGGAAATTGAACACACCGGGCTGTTGTTTCAACCGGCTAAAGATCGTGTGTGGATGCATGAAACTGAAGTCGGCCAGCACCACGACATGTTCGCGATCATAGGCAATCGGATCCGCGCCGGCCGGCTCAAGAATGAGGGGGCCATAGTGACCCATTTGTTCCTGTAGCCCTGAATGGCTGTGGTACCAGAACGTTCCCGCGTGCTTGATCGGGAATTCATAAACGAAGGTCTCACCCGGCTTGATACCCGGAAAGCTGACTCCGGGCACGCCGTCCATCTGGAACGGGAGCAACACGCCGTGCCAATGGATAGAGGTCTCTTCATCCAGCGTATTGGTCACGGAGAGCCGCACATTCTGGCCTTCCCGCAAACGCAGCAGCGGACCGGGAACCGTGCCGTTGATCGTCACGGCATGTGCCTTGCGCCCGCCGATAGGCCATGCGGTATGACCGATTTTCAGGTTTACATCCGGCCCGGCCAGAGCCGGGAGAACACGGGCTGTCCCACGGTTATTGGTTTGCGCCCAGGCCGGAAGGAGGCCACTTCCGAAAGCAGCCGCGCCAATGCCTAAAAGCCGGCGGCGCCTGATAGGTAACATTCGAGTCATCCATACTTATAAATGACGGCCAAAAGCCGTTGGCAAGCGCACGAAACCCGTGGCCCTACCGTATATACGCAGCTCGATCTTATTACCCTCTCTTCAAGGGCGCAGCGCTTAAGTGTCCCAGCCGGACTCGCGCAAAATCTCTTCCAGGCGTTGTTTTGCGCGCCGGACTTTCATTTCGACCGCTTTCGTCGTGATGCCAAGCTGGTCCGCGACCTGCTGCTGGCTCAGTCCGGCGAATGCGGTCAAAATCAGTACTTCCTTATGCGCGGCCGGAAGCGTCGCAATCGCGACGTCGAGCGCGCGCAGGCGCCCCTCCCGCGTTTGCGCGTGCTCGGCAATGATGTCCGGAGCCGGCACGCTGGTTTGACTTGTATCGAGCCGGGCGAATAAGCGCATGACCGTACGCCTTACCGTCTGACGGCGCCCAAAATCGCGGCATTTGTTCAAGGCGATCGTGCGAAGCCATGCGCCGAAATCGCGGCCGGTGTCATAACGCTTCAACCCCAGCCAAGCGGCAACGAAAGTATCCTGAAGAATATCGAGCGCATCGTCGCTATTGGCGACATAGTGCCGCGCGATTCGGAAAATTTGTGCCTTATGGCGCGAAACGAGTTCGTCGAAAGCCGATCTGCTGCCGTTCTGCGCTTGCGCGGCGAGAACCGCATCAGACTGCGCGGAGGCCGACATCAGGGAGGGTCCGCGGACAACGCCTGGCGAATTGTCGTATCGAAATGCTCTGCCTGTTCCGGCGTCAGCACCGCCCGCATCTCCAGAACATGCAAGATTGTCAGCTCTTGCAGCGCCGCCATCGCCTCGTGGAAATGTGAAATCGCTGTTTTCGCCGCCGCGCCATACGTCCGCTCATTTTCGAGTGCCCGCGCCAGCTCCAGGTTCGCGGCGCGCATCCGCATCTCGAGGTCCTTTCGATCTAAAGCGAATTTCGCTTCCATCGAAGCAATGCGCTCCTCCTGATCCGGCGTAAGCCCCAGTTCATGATGCAGAATATCGTGAAAACCGGCGGCATGCTGGTGGCCATGACGGCCGCCCGCTTCCATTCCGGCCCATACGCCCGCCGCCGCCGCGACGATCGTGAGCAGGACGACCGCGATTGCGGTGCGGGCTCCGGTCATGTGCTGTGTCCCAACAGCAGCGTCGAGGGCGCCGGCAGGCGCTCGAGTGAAAAGGCATCAAGGGCCGGCTGAGGACTGCGGAGCGCAAGGGCACTCAATGCACCCCCGGCAATAAACATGACGACCACACCGGCCTGACAAGCCAGGATCAGACGGTTCATGCGAACCATCGCTTCGTCGGCGGCGACCCGGCGCCAGACCTGACCCTCCAAACCCTCCAAGGGTGTGGCAGAGACAAGAGTTTTGAGCGATTCCAGGTCTTTTTCGAGCATAGGCCTACTTTTGTTGCTTTACGTACATGTACGCGCGCGGCGCCGCGAACCCTCGCCGAGAGGGGGTAAGCCCGCCGCCGCGTACTCTTTATATCACGGACCGGTTTGAACGTTGAAACAGGAGCTTTCTGATGAGAACCGCCAGACTTGCCGCCGCGCTAACAGCCCTGTCGCTAGGTGCGGCGCCCACATACGCCGTCGCATCGAACGCACCGTCCGCCGGTTCCCTCGTGCGGGTGGCAGATCACAATCATGACCATACCGCCGCTCAGGGCGCGAAAGGCAAAGGTGTGGTAAATTCAGTCGACACCGCGCGACATACGGTCAATGTCTCGCATGACCCGATTCCGAGCTTGGGCTGGCCGGCGATGAGAATGGATTTTGCGGTCGCGCCCTCCGTCGATCTCGAAGCGATACAGCCTGCAACACCAGTGGAGTTCACGGTGGGTAAGAACAAGGAAGGCCTCCCTGAGATTCAGGCCCTCCAGGCCGTGAAGAGGTAGCGCCATGAACAAATCCAAATTCATCTTCGTAGCGGCGACGTTCGCGGCCTGTAGCCTGCCAGGCGCCGCGTTCGCACACGCGGAACTCGTCAAGTCCGATCCCGTAGCCGACGGCACGCTGGCGGCTTCGGCCCAAGAGATCACGTTTACGTTCAACGAGAGCGTCACGCCGGTCACCTGCAAACTCACGCAGGATGGCAAGGAGGTCGAAAGCCTCGGCAAGCCGCGTGCGGACGGGATGATGCTCCACATTCCGATCCTGAAGGCCCTTGCGGGGGGACGTTATGCGTTGGGGTGCCGTGTGGTCGGCCCCGATAGCCACCCGATCAACGAAACCATCTCTTTCGTCGTCCCGGCGGCCGGCGCCAAGTAGCCGACCTTTGCCTCACGCGCCAAACGGGGGTGACCCATGCGCCGCTCAATCGCTTTAAGCTGTCTTTTGTTTCTCGCCGCGTCTTTTGGCCACCTCTCGGCCGCTTACGCCCACGTCACCCTCCGGCCCGCGGAAGCGCCGCCGGGAGCGACAACGACGTACACGGTGCGTGTGCCCTCTGAGGGTGACTCCGCGACGACCTCCGTTGAACTCGAAATACCCGCCGGCGTGACGGTCCTGTCCGTGGAAGGCCCGAACGACAAGTACGAGATCAAAAAGTCAGGGGATCGCATCACATCGATCCTCTGGAAGACATCCATCCCCGCCGGGGAGCGCGGCGAACTTACCTTTGTGGCGCAAAATCCGGCGGCCGGCGCGGACATCGCCTGGAAGGCTCATCAGGTTTACGCCGACGGAACACGGGCGGACTGGGTGGAGCCAAAGGGCGGCAAACGTCCGGGCCCGATCACCGTTTTGAAAGCGGCGCAGTAACGCACGCTCCGGAGGATCGTCCGTGGATGCCGAGACCGCGACGTGGACGATCCTTGCCGGTCTGAACAGGTGGGCCCTGTACGCGCTGATGCTTATCAGCGCGGGATCGGCGCTTTTCCTTCTGATAACGCCGGCGCCTGAACTTGTCGCACGGGCGACGCGTCGCTTCGCGAAATTTACGGCGCTTCTGGCCGCCCTCGCCTATCTCGCGGCCGTGGGCTTCGGCGGCGCGGAGATCATGACCGGCGGACCGGCGGCGCTGATTGCCCCGGATACCTGGATCATGGGCGCACGCACATCCCTCGGCCTCAGCGCCGCTGTCGGCGCGCCGGGGATGTTGATCTTATGGGCAGGCTTCGCCTGGAACCGCCGCGTCCTGCTGACCACCGGTTTCCTGGCCGGCATCCTCAGCTTCTTGTTAACGGGGCACGCGGCCATCGCCGAGCCCACTTGGCTCGCCTCTCCGTCCGTCGCCATTCACCTCATCGGCGCCGCCTATTGGATCGGCGCCTTGTTTCCGCTCTCTCGTGCCGCCCGCGCGCTAGAGCCGGCGGCGGCGGGCACGCTTATCGCCGCCTTTTCCCGGCGCGCGCTGTGGCTGGTATCGGCAATTGTCATCACAGGCCTTGCGATCAGTAGGATACAGCTCGCCGCTCCCGCCGCGCTTGTAACCACACCGTACGGTGTACGCCTCATCATCAAAGTCGCGCTCTTCGGAGCGCTGCTGGCGCTGGCGGCCTACAATAAGCTCGTTCTGACGCCGCAAATTACGTCCGGCGCGCGCCAAGCGGCGCCCCGCTTACACAAGATCATACAGGTAGAATACATCCTGCTGGTCCTCGTGCTTGGCGCCGCGGCGTCTCTCACGCTCACCGAACCGCCGCGCGCATTCATCCACAACACGAGCGGCATGCCCGGCGCGCTCCACCCCTGACCATGGGAGGACAGGCCGCGATCGCCGATGGTCCGGCGGACTAATTCTCGATGTCCACGATCCGCAGGCGCAGCGCATTGGCGATAACGCTGACCGACGACAGAGCCATCGCCGCGGCGGCGATAATCGGCGACAGTAGGAGCCCGAAGACGGGATAGAGCACACCCGCTGCGATCGGCACACCCGCGGCATTGTAAACAAAGGCAAAGAACAGGTTCTGGCGGATGTTGCGCATCGTCGCCCGCGAGAGAGCGCGCGCGCGCACGATGCCGGTCAAATCGCCCTTGACCAAAGTTATGCCGGCGCTTTCCATGGCGACGTCCGTGCCCGTTCCCATGGCGACACCGACATCGGCCGCGGCCAAGGCCGGCGCGTCATTCACGCCGTCGCCAGCCATGGCCACGATGTGCCCTTTGGCTTTGAGGCGCTGCACAACCGCGCTCTTCTGATCCGGCAACACTTGTGCTTCGACCTCGGTGATACCGAGTTGCCTTGCAACGGCTTCAGCCGTGGCACGATGGTCGCCGGTCAGCATGACCACATGGACGCCGTGGCGCTTTAACGCCTCCAGCGCGGCCGCCGTCGTGCCTTTGATCCGGTCCGCGATTCCAATCACCCCCGCGGCTTTACCGTCGACGCCGACATAGACTGCGGTTGCGCCATCGGTTCTTAATTGATCGGCCTGCTGTCTTACCTCGGCGACATCGATGCCGATGCTGGACAAGTAAGAGTCCTGACCGATGACGACTTTTCGCCCATCGACAATCCCCAGCGCGCCTTGACCCGTCGGAGAGTCGAAGTCCGTGACGGCCGGAATCTTTTCATTGCGCTGGATGGCCGCATTCACGATAGCGCGCGCAAGCGGGTGCTCGCTGGCCCGCTCGACACCCGCCGCCAGCCGCAGGATCTCGGACTCCTGGAAGCCGCGCGCGCCGACAATCGCGGTCACGCTCGGACGGCCTTCCGTCAACGTCCCGGTTTTATCGACCACAAGGGTGTCGACCTTTTCCAAGCGCTCGAGCGCTTCCGCATTCTTGATGAGCACGCCGTGCTGCGCCCCGCGGCCGACGCCGACCATAATGGACATGGGGGTGGCAAGACCGAGGGCGCATGGACAGGCGATGATGAGGACGGCCACCGCCGCGACCAATCCATAAGTGAAGCGCGGTTCAGGGCCGAAGGTCATCCACGCGGCAAACGCCGCGAACGCGATGAGCATGACCAACGGTACAAACCACCCTGAGACTTGGTCGGCCATACGCTGAATGGGGGCGCGGCTGCGCTGCGCATCCGCCACCATCTGCACGATCCGGGCGAGCATCGTATCGCGGCCGATCTTTTCGGCGGTGATCACAAGTGTGCCGGATTGGTTGAGGGTTCCCCCTATGACGGCCGCGCCAACCTCCTTCGTCACCGGCATGGATTCACCCGTGACCATGCTTTCATCAACCGCGGACCGGCCCTCGGCGACCGTCCCATCGACCGGCACCTTATCGCCGGGGCGTACGCGCAGGCGCTCGCCGATCTGGACCAGACTCAGATCGATCTCATCCTCGGCGCCGTCCGGGCGAATACGCCGCGCCACCTTGGGTGCAAGATTCAGCAGTGCTTTGAGTGCGCCGGAGGTCTGCTCCCGTGCGCGCAGTTCCAGCACTTGACCAAGAAGCACGAGCACCGTGATCACGGCGGCCGCTTCGAAATAGACCGCGACGGTCCCCTCGCCGCTGCGGAATGCCGCAGGGAACAGCTCTGGAGAAACGGCGGCAACGATACTGTAGAGCCACGAAACACCGGTGCCGATGGCGATCAGCGTGAACATATTCAGCTTGCGCGTTCTGAGCGATTGCCAGCCGCGCACAAAGAAAGGCCATCCCGCCCACAGCACGACCGGCGTCGCCAACACGAGTTGTATCCATGTCGAGAGTTGCGCGGAAACGAGATGATGCAAATCCGTGAGATGAGCCCCCATTTCCAAGACAACGACCGGCAGGGCGAGCGCGAGGCCGACCCAGAAACGGCGCGTCATGTCCTGAAGCTCGGGGTTGGGACCGCTTTCAGCGCTGACGGCAACCGGCTCGAGCGCCATCCCGCAAATCGGACAAGAACCCGGGCCAACTTGGCGGACCTCCGGGTGCATGGGACAGGTGTAAACGGCCGTCTCGTCCACCGGGTGTGATGGCGCGGGCCTTTCGCCGAGATATGTCCGCGGGCCGGCTTCGAACTTCGCGCGGCAGCCAGCGGAGCAAAAATAGAACGGCTGGCCGGCGTGATCCGCCCGATGCTTCGCAGTGGCGGGATCGACATTCATCCCGCAGACCGGATCCTTTACGGCTTGTACCGCGCCCGAGGGCGTGGCGTGGTGGGCGCAGCAGCCCGACGCACGCGCCGGCGGGGTCGCGTCGTGGCGATGATGGTGGTCGTGGTGCTGATGCCCATGACCGGAATGTCCGCCGCGATCGTGGTGAGAGTGATCTCCAGCCATCGGCCGTCTCCATACAATATACCCCCGAGGGGTATGGATTCTCTTGCCAGGTATACCCCCATAGGGTATATCTGGCAAGCATGCAGAAACAAACCAAAGCCGCCGTCCTCAAGCGTCTCAACCGCATCGAAGGCCAGGTGCGCGGCCTCGCCGGCATGGTCAATGAAGATCGCTACTGTATCGACGTCATGACACAGATTGCCGCGGTGCGCGCGGCCCTGCGCCGGGTCGAGGAGGAAGTCTTGCACGACCACGTTGCGCATTGCGTTCAACATGCAATCGAGTCGGGCAGCACCGCGGAACAAAAACGCAAGGTCGCCGAATTGGTGACCGCATTAGGGCGTTCCAATCGATAGGATCTCTTCGGAGAAAACATCCGAAAAAATTCCGGACGCGAGTATCCGGGGACTTCAAATGAGTGAAGGTCTGAAACATCGCCGCCAGCCCGCCGCGCGCGGCGAAGCGGGCTGGTTGCAACGCGGCGGTGGCAAATTTGTGACCTTGGCCGGTGCGAGCCACGCCTATCACAACATCAATGATCGCTGGCCGGAGGCGGTAGATGTGAAGTTGCTTTCGCGGTATTCGCGCGCTATCGCAAATGGGGTATTGGGACTAGCAAAGACGACAGCGTGACTTGAGGAGCGACCATGAAGCGCGCGGTTATTCTTGTTGCAGCGACACTCCTTGGCGCAGCTTCTGCGACAGAACCGTCGTCGCAAGGAACCCAGACATACAAATCTTCTGCGCCTCCAACCAAGAACATCTACGGCGTGGAACCTCGGCACGAGGCTGACTTCATGGTTCGTGGGCCGATGACATTTTTCATCGCAGGTCCCATGGGCGATGGTGGAAACCTTGGAGGACTGGAAGGAGCGGATCGCCACTGCCAGCAAGAAGCTGCCGCTCACGGTGTGGGCGAATATGCTCAAGGCGCCGAAAAGCGTACATGGCACGCGTATCTCAGCACCCAAGGCCCCAACGCCGTCAACGCGCGCGACCGCATAGGCAATGGCCCCTGGCATAACTATTACGGAGCCCTCATTGCGCGCGATCTAGGCCATTTGCACGGCGATACACTTGATGAGGCGCGTGACGGCAATCTCATAAATGCGCGCAACGCAGTCGATGCCAAAGGCGAGAAGATGCCACATGGCGAGGCCATTCCCAAAGGGCCAGGCGAAAACCACGACTTGCTCACCGGCTCCAAGCTCGATGGGCGACATTACGAAGATGATGTTGATCGCACCTGCGGCAATTGGACAAGCAATGCCAATCTGCATATGTCGCGTGCCACGGGCAAAATCGCTGGTAGCGCGCGTGTCGGTCATTGGGATCGCTCCGGCATAACCAGCAATTCCTGGAACTCCTCCCATGACACCGAGGGCTGCTCAGTTGCGTCCCTGTGGGCGACAAGCGGCGAAGGTCGCTTCATGTGCTTCGCAGTGGTGAGCCCCGCTCCTGACGCAGGCAGACGATAAGCATTCGACTGACACGCGGCCCGGCGTTTTCTCCGGAAAACCCTGAGGCGCTTACTTCTATGCCCCTAGGGCGTGTTGAAGTAATGGCGAATCGCCAACACGCCCTAGATTCTTATTTGGCCGGGCGTTCTACGGCGCACCGGCTTCCACTTCGCCGAAACGCGCTCTAGCGTCCGCATAGCGGACGTACCAAGGTGTTCGAACCCCGTTGGGGCGGCGGCGCGAATGCGTTGAAAATATAGCTCTAGGAAATGACGTGCCGCGTCTTGACGAAAATCGAGGCGACATTATATTAGTTAATGCTAATATAACGAATTGACTCCTCATGACCATATCCAGCTTCAAACGCCAGTCTGGTTCCGCAGTTAAATTACTGAAGTCGCTCGCCAATGAGCCTCGGCTGCTCATCCTTTGCTTTCTGGCGGAAAAGGGTGAGCTGTCGGTGGGCGATTTAGTCGAACGGGTAGATCTCAGTCAGTCGGCCGTTTCTCAACACCTCGCGAAGATGCGGGAGACGGGCCTCGTTTCGACCAGGAAGGAGTCTCAAACTGTTTTCTACCGAGTCAGCGACCCCAAGGCTTATCGGGTTATCGAAGTTCTCCACGATTTATTTTGCCCCGATCTGGGGCGCGAAAAGAACAAAAAAACCACGTAAGTTGCCATGGAAGAAGACGAAAACATCGCGCGTGCCAAGTCCCAAATCTTAGGCGTTCGCCGAGGCGCACTTAGAGCACCGCAGGTCATGTCCTTCTTCGACGAAGCGACGTTCACCGCGAGTTACGTCGTTTACGACGAGGTCGCCAAAGTCGGCGCGGTTATCGACAGCGTGCTCGATTTCGATCACGCCGCTGGCAGGACGCGCACCGGGTCGGCGGACAAGATCGTAACGTTCGTAAGAGAGCACGGCTTGACGATCGCGTGGATCCTCGAGACCCATGCTCATGCCGATCATCTCTCGGCCGCCCCTTATCTCCAGAAAATGCTTGGTGGTCTGCTTGCGATCGGGGCGGATATCGTCACGGTCCAAAAGGTCTTCGGAAACATCTTTAACGAAGACGCGCGATTCGCGCGCGATGGGTCGCAGTTCGACAGGCTTTTGTCTGACGGCGATACGCTCATGATCGGCGGCATCCCGCTGATTGCGCTCCATGTGCCCGGTCACACGCCGGCGGACATTGCATATGTCATCGGCGACGCGCTCTTCACGGGTGATACGATGTTCATGCCCGACTACGGTACGGCGCGCGCCGACTTTCCAGGTGGCGATGCACGCAACCTCTACCGGGCCATCCGGCGTCTGATGAAGCTACCCGACGAAACACGCCTCTTTCTATGTCATGATTACAAGGCGCCGGACCGGGACACCTTTGCCTGGGAGACGACTATGGGCGCCGAACGCACCGGCAATGTGCACGTCCATGAAGGCGTTAGCGAAGAAGCCTTCGTCGCCATGCGCACGAAGCGAGATGCGACCCTCCCGATGCCGAAACTCATTCTGCCCTCGATTCAAGTGAACATGCGCGGGGGGCGCCTGCCCGAGCCCGAGGACAACGGCCGGCGCTATCTCAAGCTACCGCTCAATCAACTCTAAAAGGATCGGCGTCATGGAACCATTATCTCCCCTCATGCCGCTCACCGGCGGTCTCTTGATTGGCCTCGCAGCCGCGCTGTTCCTTCTGTTGAACGGCCGGATTGCAGGCGTCAGCGGCATGGCCGCGCGCGCGACGGGCATCGCCTCCGAAGGCGCGCCCTGGCCGTCGGCTATTGCGTTTGTCGTGGGTCTTCCGGCCGGTGCGGCAATCGTCGCTCACCTGATCCGGCAGCCGGACATCGCAGTAACGTCGTCAGCGCCTGTTCTGGTAGCGGCCGGCCTTCTCGTTGGCTACGGCACGCGGCTAGGAAACGGGTGCACTAGCGGGCACGGCGTCTGCGGGATCGCGCGGCTGTCGCCGCGCTCTATCGCCGCTACAGTGACCTTCATGGCGAGCGCGGCGCTCGCGGTTTTCATCTCCCGCCACGTCGTCGGAGGATAGGCGATGAGAACGCTCGCAGCCCTTCTGGTCGGTGTGATGTTCGGCGCCGGCCTCGCCCTATCCGACATGATCAATCCGGCGCGCGTGCAGGCATTCCTTGATGTTGCCGGCGCCTGGGACCCTACCCTGCTCTTCGTTATGGTCGCCGCGATCCCCCCCTCGGCCGTCGCCTACCTGATCCGGCGACGCATGTATCGCCCGCTGTTCAGTGAACGCTTTTTTATTCCCGAGAGCCGTACCCTGGATTGGCGGCTTTTCTCTGGCGCGGTGCTATTCGGTGTCGGATGGGGCCTTGCCGGCTTTTGCCCCGGGCCGGCTCTCGCATCCATCGTCCTCGGCGTCTGGCAGCCCTGGCTATTCGTCGCCGCCATGATCGTGGGCATGGCCCTACACCGTGTCACGCCACCCGCGCGCGTCGCTCTCTCCAAATCCCAGCAGGTTTAGAATGCAAATTACGCAACTAGATCCCAATTTCTCCGTCAGCGCGCAAATCCAGGCGGCGGACATCGCCGAGATTGCGGCGGCGGGGTTCACCGCCCTCATTAACAACCGGCCCGACGGCGAAGCCCCCGACCAGCCGAAATCGGCTGAAATCGAGGCCGAGGCGAAACGCCACAACCTCCGCTACTGGTACATTCCAATCGTGCCCGGCGGAATGACGGACGCGGATGCACGCCGTCTGGTGACTACCCTTTCCGGCGTAGAGGGGCCTGTGCTCGCCTACTGCCGCACAGGTACCCGGTCGACAAACCTATGGAAAGCGGCGCAGCAGATTTCCTGACGTGCAGGTGGTAGGGCCTCGGTGAGGGAACGATAGATGCTTGATATCCTGCAATACGTCCTTGGTGCTGGCTCGGGCTTGCTCGTTGGATTCGTGCTCGCGCTCGTCGGCGGCGGCGGCTCGATCCTTGCTGTCCCACTGATGGTTTACGTCGTCGGGGTGGCCAATCCGCATGTTGCGATCGGCACCAGCGCCCTGGCCGTGGCCATCAACGCCGCGACGGGCCTTGCAAATCATGCCCGTGCGGGAACCGTTAAATGGCGATGCGCCCTGATCTTTGCAGGCGCCGGCGTGCTGGGTGCATTCGCGGGGTCGACAGCAGGTAAGGCATTCGACGGCCAAAGGCTCCTGTTCCTGTTTGCGCTTGTGATGGTCGTTGTCGGCGTTGTGATGCTGCGAGGGCGCGCCGGAGAAGGCGATCCGGGAGCGGAGTGCAACCGTAAGAATGCTTTTAAGGTGGTCGGCTACGGCGCGCTCACCGGCGTTTTTTCCGGCTTCTTTGGAATTGGCGGAGGGTTCTTGATCGTCCCGGGCCTCCTCGGCGCGACCGGGATGCCAATCATCAATGCCATTGGCTCCTCACTTGTGGCCGTGTTCGCTTTCGGACTGACCACCGCTCTCAATTACGCGCGCTCGGGACTGATCGACTGGCCGCTCGCGCTGGTGTTCATCGCGGGCGGTGTTCTTGGTGGTTTTGGCGGCGCAATCGCGGCGAAGCGCCTGTCCGAGAAGCGCGGCCGGCTCACAACGATATTCGCAGGGCTGATCTTCGTCGTCGCTGCCTATATCCTATGGAAAAGCAGCGCGTCCTGGCACTGAAATCGCAGTCTATCTCCGATGAAACACCGCGGCCGCCTTCGTCATCTTTATGCATCGAGCTAACGTCGCGGGGATCTCCCACGGCGAGGAGAATCGCTTCTGTGCACGACGCACAACTAACGGACCACCGGTGCTCATCTCCGTCACCTATGGCCCGCAGCACCGCGATTCGGATTTAAAAGATTACCTGCCCACGGAAGCGGCGCGGCGTCGTTCAACGCCGCGATAGGCTGGGCCTGACCACCAAAATCCAGGTGTTCGCTATTTCATCAAGAATGGCGTCCCCACGGGGATTCGAACCCCGGTTACCGCCGTGAAAGAAACGTAACGGGCACTTCGGGACACCATACGACACGTCCAGATACTCAACAAGTTCCTTATTTTATTGACTTTCTTGTGTCTCATCGTGCCGGTATAATGCACCATGTTTTCCCACGGTTTTGTGGGAGATTTGTGGGAAGTTTACCGTCATGGCCCGCACTGTCCGCGATGCAAAGATTGATAGCCGCTCCGCCCGCGCCAAGCTGCCCGTCCAGAAGTCCGTCTTTTGGGTCACGATCTCCCGCGGCTTTGCTATGGGCTACCGTAAAGGCGCCAAGGGCGGCGTCTGGCTGGTCAAGCTGGTCCGCGACGGCGACCGCGCCGAACAGACCTTGGGATCGGCCGACGATGCCCTGGACCCCGACGGCAAAAACATCTTGGACTATAGCCAGGCCCAGGACGAAGCCCGTAAGTGGCTCAAGACCTATGAGCTGAAAAAGGACGGCGAGCCGGTCACCCATAACTATTCTGTCGAAAATGCCCTCGATGACTACTTCGCCGACTACAAGCGGCGCAGCAACAAAGCTACCAAAGACCTACAATCCCGGATCAACGGACAGATCAAGCCCGCCTTGGGCAAGCTCCTGCTCTCCAAGCTGACCAAGAAGCGGCTCCGGGACTGGCACGCCGGCGTTGCCGACGCCGGCGCACGCCTGCGGACCTCCAAAAAGACCGAAAAGAAGGCGGAGCAAAAATTCAGGGAGTTCGACACCACCGACGACGAACAGGTGCGTAAGCGCCGCGCCAGCGCCAACCGTCTGCTGACGATCCTTAAAGCAGCGCTCAACTTCGCCGTCGCGGAAGGCAAGTTTGAGACGGACGAAGCATGGCGCCACGTCAAACCGTTCAAGGACGTGGACATTCCCAAGATCCGCTACCTCACCCTCAAACAATGCGAAACCTTGATCGACAACACCCAGGCTGGATTTCGGCCGCTGGTCCAAGCCGCCCTCCTCACCGGCTGCCGCTACGGCGAGCTGATCGCCTTGAACGTCGAAGAATACGACGATCTCAACAAGACGCTCTTTATCCGGCGGTCCAAGAGCGGCAAATCCCGCCACGTCATTCTGACGGACGAAGGGGCTGCGTTCTTCCGGGCCACCGTGGGGGACCGTCCTGGCGACGAACGCATGTTCAAACGCGAGGACGGCCATGCCTGGGGCAAATCGCACCAGCACCGCCCCATGAAGGACGCCTGCAAGGAAGCGAAAATCAAACCTGCCGTCTCATTCCATGTGCTGCGGCACACCTACGCCAGCCACTTGGTCATGGGCGGCGCTTCGCTCCAGGTCGTCGCCGCCAACCTGGGCCATGCCGATACCCGCGTCACCGAACGGCACTATGCCCACCTCGACCCGACGCACGTTACCAACGTGATCCGGGCCAAGATGCCGAAGATGAATATTCGGGCCGGCAACCTAAAGGTGGTCGCGGGCTAACCCCTTCGCGCGCTAAGGTGCGGAACCGGCGGCCGTAACCGACTGTTTTGACTCAGCTCTCTTGATGCGGCATAGTATTGTTCCTATTTTGTTCCCTACTATTCGTAGCGGGAACAAGTTAAGATTGAACTAGGTATTGAGGATTTGCATGGCCCCCCAGGCGGCGCTCGCTTTTTCTGATCTGGACGAACGCGCCATTTCCCCTTTCTTGGAAATGGGGGCTTACGAATACCTGTGGGATAATGACGCGGCGAGCTTCAAATCTATTGCCGAGAAATTCGCCGCTCACCCCAACGCCATCCCTTCGGATTTCGTACCCACCGGAAAGGCCCTCGAAAAAGCGGCCTATGTCCGCCGCGTGTTCGCGGAAGCCGGCATCAAGAATTTTGGCGTCCGGGTTCATGGCGCCGGCGAATATCCGCAAAAGCTGCGCGTCGCCCAGCATCCCGTCGAGCTGCTTTATTATCAGGGCTGGTGGGATCTCGTTGAATCGCGATCTGTGGCCGTCGTGGGCACCCGCGAACCCTCGCCAGAAGGCTTGGCGCGTACCCGTAAACTGGTGCGCCATCTCGTCGAGGACGATTTTACGATTGTCTCGGGACTGGCAAAGGGCGTCGATACCGAAGCCCATACCACGGCCATCGCTGCGGGTGGCCGCACTATCGCTGTGATCGGCACCCCGCTTTCCCATACCTATCCGAAAACTAACGTCGAATTACAGAAGCGTTTGGCGGAGGAGTATTTGGTGATTAGCCAAGTGCCCCTCAGTAAGTATGAGCGTCAGGACTATCGTAAAAACCGGCTGTTCTTCCCGGAGCGGAACGTCACCATGTCCGCCCTCACGGAAGCCACGATCATTGTGGAAGCCGGGGAAACCTCCGGCACGCTCATCCAGGCCAAGGCCGCTCTCCAACAAGGCCGAAAACTGTTCATCCTTGACAGTTGTTTTCGCGACCCCAAATTGACTTGGCCGGCAAAGTTCGCGCAGCGGGGCGCCATTCGGGTGTCGGAATACGATGACATCAAACGACATCTTTCCACAACGTCTCACGCGGATTGACGACCTTACCCGGTCTGACCACTTCTATCTCGATGATGAGGATGTTTGTCTCTTCATCGGCGAGTACACCGCGCGCCAGGGATTTAGCTTTAGCGCCACAAACCAACTGATCCTGAATTTTAAGAAAACGATGGATCGGCGGGGTACGCCGCAATGGAAGTACAAAGGCCAAGCGATCCGGCAAGCAGCCACCGCATTGCGCCAATCCTTGTCGGACGAGAACCTGGCACGGCTGACATTCGTGCCTATTCCGCCCTCCAAGGCCAAAACTGATCCCCTGTATGACGACAGGCTTGTAAAAACGCTGCACGCCATTCGCCCCAACCCGCCCTTGGATATTCGGGAACTGATCGTGCAAAAGGTCAGCACCGCCGCAGTACACAGCGTTGAGGACCGCCCATCCCCCGACGCGATCGCTGCGAACTACGAGATTGATGTCTCCCTCATCGCACCGCCGCCGCAGGTGATCTGTCTCTTTGATGATGTGCTGACAACCGGCGCGCATTTCAAAGCCTGCGAAAAGGTCTTGCGTCAGACCTATCCACAAGTGCCCATCATCGGAATCTTCATAGCGCGCCGTGCGCCGGAAGCCGTCGATTTCGACCCAATCCCGCCGGACGTAGATTTTTAAGGCTTCTCCTACGGTTCATCATTTTCGCGGTATTCCAAGGATCGCAGCCAAGCGCGCAGGGATTCATCGGAAATCAAGGTGCGCTTGCCGGCCTTAATTTTCTTTGGCCCGCCGCCGGCACGCCAAGCGCGATAAAAAAATGTCTTGCTCAAGCCGCTGATGCTACAGGCGTCGTCGATTGAGTAAGCCAGTTTCGGCAAGACTTGCAGCGGTGACATCTCTGCGGCGGGTGTCGGTATCGGCGCGTTACTTCTTCGCATGTCCATTACCTGCCTCTCGGGGCATTGCTCTGGCTGCGCCGGCCTCCGCACGTTTGCGCCGTTCCCGGGCAAAGCCTTTGTCATGGTCCAGATAGTCTTGGACGATGTATTGGATGATTTCGCCAACAGGTTCCGCAGCCTCCTCCGCGTAAGTTTCTCGGTAAATCTCCGAATATTCGGCGATGGCCCTGTGGAGATGGGGACTGAGCGACAGGGTGACTTTGACAGGTTCCCTGTCGGGCAACTTGGGCAATTTGATGGGCATGAGTCCTATCCCCTGTATGGCCGCAAGATAAGATCCTTGTGAACGATCACCCGGAGCGGCCAGCCCGGCCGCACGGTGATGGTCGGCTGGATGTTGAGGTTCCGTTCGGTGATGCGCTGACCGGCACGATTGACGTTCTGTTGTGTGGACTCGCGGATGGCCCGCACAAGGTCGCTCTCGTCGCTGCCGAGACTGAGTTCAGTTCCCACGCCAAGCAGCGTCGATAGCACGACGCCCTTGAGCAATCGCCATGTATGAAAGTCCACTTCATCCGCCAGCCCTGCGTAGCCGGCAACGTCGGTGGCCGGCAGATTCTCGATCTGGATGGAGGAACCGTCGGGCATGATGATGCGCTGCCAAACCAACAAGGCGCGGCTTTGGCCGAAGGCAACCACGCTATCGTAGGAGCCGATGAGACGCGCGCCCTGCGGGATGAGCAAGAACCGCCCCGATACAGTGTCGTAGATGTTCTCTGTGATCTGCGCGGCCACCATACCCGGCAAGTCCGAATTGATGCCGGTGATGAGGCTTGCAGCGATGATGCTGCCGGCCATGACCTGATAGGGCGATACCGCGTCCTGCAACGGATAGGCGTTGTAGATGCTTTGGCCGCCGGGCCGGTTCATAAAGTCGATCTTGCGCTGCTGGTTGTTTTGATCGCGCTCGGGATCGAGATTGAGATATTCGGCGCCCGGGCTGGCGGCAGGCATGGCGGTTCCGTTTCCTTGTCCCGCCTGAGTCATGGCCTGCGTGTTCTGATTCGTGGTCAACGGAAAGAACACGCTGGCCTCCTTGGCGCGGCGGGCCTGTTGGGCGAGACGGATGCGTTCGGCGCGGGCGTCGTCGGCCTCGGCGTCGTGGCCGAACCCGCCGTCCCCTTCATAAATCCCCAACGCCCGTTCCTGCTCGAGAATGGGTCCGCCCAGGTCGCCCGGCAGCGGCGGCCCCAAGGCGGGCACGTCCGGCTTCTGCATCTGGCCGTAAGTGGCCGGCAAAGCCGCCACTTGGTCGGCCATAGCCTTGCGGTCCACGTTGTATAGCTCCTGTCCGTTGGAGCCGGAGCGGAGCGCGGGCGGCTTCAAGCCCATGCCGACAACGCCGAACAGGACGAGAGACACAACGCCCGCGACACCAATCAAGAGGTTCCGCTTGAAGCGGATGGCGCGGCGGGGCGCGGCCCGCAGACTCAGGCGTTCCGGGTTCTCCTTGGGCGGCGGCGTATAGGTCTGATCGGCCATACGGACCTGCCCTTACCGGCCGCCCGCAACCGTATCGGTGCGGCTGATGCGGACGACCTGCTGCGGTTTCTGCCCGAGACGGAGTTCGGCCGCGGCGAACAGTCGGTCCACCACATAGTAATTCCCGCGGACACGGTAGTTGACCAGCTCGCTATCGCCTTCGGGGCCGACGACGAACAGCGGCGGCGCTTCGCCCTGGTCGATCCGTTCCGGAAACTCGATATAGACTTTGCTCGTATCATCGAAGGCCCTGAGCGGCCGCCAGGGCGGCGCATCGCCGGTAATGGCATAGCGAAACCGAATATCCTCAAGCGCCGTGTTCAAGGAAACGGCTTGCCGCACGTCGGGTTCGGCGTTGCGGCGCACGGCGGCCATTACATCCTGGGGATAGGTCCAGCTTACCACCGCCATTGCCGTGGACTCGGTGCTTTCCAATTGCAGGTGATAGCTGCGGCGGTTGGTGGTGATGACGAGGTTGGTCTTGAGGCCCGCGGCGAAGGGTTTGACGAGGATATGGACCCGCTGTTCGGTATCCGCGCCGCTGGTGGTGTCTCCGATCACCCAACGCACCGTGTCCCCGGCGGAAACCGAGCTTAGACTCTCGCCCGGCTGCAAAGCGATGTCGCTCACTTGCTCGGGCGCGGCATAGAGCCGGTAGAGCGTACCGTCCACGAACGGATAGACCTGCACGGCGTTGATGTAGCCGTGCGCCGTGGGCTCCTGCAGGGCGGCCTTGTTGGCGGCCTCCACCCGCACCGTGGGCGGCCGGCGGTCGGGTTTGGCGGGAACCAGCTCCGGCAGCGTCGGCATGGGCGGAACCTCTGCAACCGCGACCGGCTCCGGCGGCGGCTCCACCACAGCGACGGCGGGCACAAAACTCTTGCTGTCGTAAGCGATGGCGGGCGGAGGCGTCTTGCCGGCACAAGCGGCAAGGATGACGGCGGAAAGCATCAGACCAGGGCTGGAACGTGTGCTCATCGAACTGCCTCCGTTAGCGGCTGTTGGAAGTGTTGAACTCCTGCGACCACGCCAGGCCGTTGACATAGATGCCGAGAGGATTCTTGCGTAAGGCATCGGCGGTCTGCGGCGCCTGCGTCACCGCCGTCAGCATCGCGGTCCAATGCTCGGTCGAAGCCAGAGCACCCTGCCTGTAGGTCTGCTCTTGCCATTTGACCTGATAGGACGAGTCGGTTGCGCGCACGACGCTGGTGATCTGCACGGCGACGGACCTAACGCCCACGTCCGCGAAGGGATTGTTGGCGCGGGCATACTCGTTGAGGAAAACCGCGGCCTTGTCGGTGGCGAA
>Ga0102832_1001044_pt1 | contig 26130 bp, 23 predicted proteins | sample EBPBio282013_DNA_FD_88942 | JGI IMG/M metagenome (GOLD analysis project Ga0102832, IMG submission 88942) | Wastewater treatment Type I Accumulibacter community from EBPR Bioreactor in Madison, WI, USA - Reactor 2_5/28/2013_ DNA (Illumina Assembly) | ecosystem: Engineered > Bioreactor > EBPR >... | reverse complement strand
CGCGTCCTCGAGCCCGAAGGCCGCGAAGGCCGACGGATTGCCGCCCGACCCGACGCCGAGTTCCAGCCGCCCGCCCGAGATCAGGTCGAGCACCGCCGCATCCTCGGCGACGCGGATCGGCAGTTCCATCGGCAGGGTGACGATGCCGGTGCCGAGCCGGATGCGCGATGTCATCGCCGCGACCTGCGCGAGGAACACGAAGGGGGACGGCAGCCCGCCCTCGCCTTCATGGAAATGGTGCTGGGCGACCCAGGCGCTGTCGAAGCCCTGCGCCTCGGCATGGCGGATCTGCGCCAGCGCCAGGCGATACCGCTCGGCCGCGCCGCCTTCGTCCAGCAGTCGCGAGAAGAAGCCGAGCCGCAGCCCGCCCGCCTTGGTCATGCCCGTGCCCTTGCCGTCGCTGCGATCGCGGCGGTCACCCGCCCTGGCCCGGCACGCCGCCGCGCTTCCAGGTCAGCACCAGCACGTCGCGACAGGATGGCAGCGCCGGGTCGGCCGGCGCCACCGGCGTCACGCCATGGCGCACCCGCGGGTCGTCGAGCACGGCGCGCAGGCGCACGGCGAGCTGCTCGCCCCGGTGATCGAGCGCGCGCTCGCCGACGCGGGCGCCCGGCCCTCCGACCTCACCGACGTCTGCGCCGGCGTCGGGCCTGGCCCGTTCACCGGGCTGCGGGTCGGCGTCGTGACAGCGCGGGTGATGGGTGAGGCGCTCGGCATCCCCGTGCACGGCATCTGCTCGCTCGACGTCCTGGCGTTCCAGGCGTTCGTCGAGTCCGGCTTCGCCCTCGACCGGCTCGCCGTCGCGGCCGACGCGCGCCGCAAGGAGGTGTACCTGCGGGTGTACGGACGAGGGGCGCGGCCCGCCTCGGACCCCGCCGTCCTCAAGCCCGCCGACGTCGACGCCGAGGTCGCGGCCGGCGTCGTCGTCGGCCCGGGCGCCTGGCTCTACCCGGACGCGTTCCCCGGGCGTGCGGAGCCTCGCGAGCTCGACGGTGCAGCCATGGCCGAGCTCGTAGCCGCGCGGCTGCAGACCGGCGGCGACCTGCTGCCGCCGGAGCCGCTCTACCTGCGCCGTCCGGACGCCGTGGAGAACGCGCAGCGCAAGCGGGTGACGCCGTCATGAGCCTGCGCCGGATGCGGTGGTGGGACGTCGAGCAGCTCGCCGTCGTCGAGCGCGAGCTGTTCCCCCACGACCCCTGGTCGGCCGAGCAGCTGTGGAGCGAGCTCGCGCACGTACCGGAGACGCGGTGGTACGCCGTGCACGAGGACTCCGACGGGGTCGACGGCTATGTCGGGCTGATGGCCCTGCCGCCGGAGGGCGACGTGCAGACGATCGCGGTGGCGCCACGGGCGCAGGGGCGCGGCCTCGGCCGCGAGCTGCTCGACGCGCTCGTCGACGAGGCTCGGGCGCGGGGCTGCACCCAGCTGTTCCTCGAGGTGCTGCACACGAACGACGCTGCCGTGCGCCTCTACGAGCGCGCCGGTTTCGAGAGCCAGGGACGACGGCGCGACTATTACGGCCCCGGGCTGGACGCCGTCGTCATGCGGCTGCGCATCCCGTCGTCGGAGGTGGCCGCCGATGGCTGACGAGCCCCTGGTCCTGGGGATCGAGACGTCGTGCGACGAGACCGGTGTCGGCATCGTGCGCGGCACCGATCTGCTCGCCGACGCCGTCGCCAGCAGCGTGGACGAGCATGCGCGGTTCGGCGGCGTCGTTCCCGAGGTCGCGAGCCGGGCGCACCTCGAGGCGATGGTGCCGACCATCCGCCGCGCCTGCGACGACGCCGGCATCGCGCTGTCCGACGTCGATGCCGTCGCAGTCACCGCCGGGCCCGGCCTCGCGGGCGCGCTGCTCGTGGGCGTCGCCTCGGCGAAGGCGCTCGCCCTCTCGCTCGGCAAGCCGCTCTACGGCATCAACCACCTCGCCGCGCACGTCGCCGTCGACCAGCTGCAGCACGGGCGGCTGCCGGAGCCGACGATGGCGCTGCTGGTCTCCGGCGGTCACTCGTCGCTGCTGCTCGTGCCCGACGTCACCGCGGACGTGCGGCCGCTCGGCGCGACCATCGACGACGCCGCGGGCGAGGCGTTCGACAAGGTCGCGCGGGTCCTCGGCCTGCCGTTCCCCGGCGGCCCCCACATCGACCGGGCCGCGGCCGACGGCTCGATCGTCATCGACTTCCCGCGCGGCCTCACGTCGTCGCGCGACATGGAGCGCCACCGCTTCGACTTCTCCTTCAGCGGCCTCAAGACCGCGGTGGCCCGATGGGTGGAGGCGCGCGAGGCTGCCGGCGAGCCGGTGCCGGTGACCGATGTCGCGGCGTCGTTCCAGGAGGCGGTCGTCGACGTGCTCACGCGCAAGGCGCTGCTCGCCTGCCGCGAGAACGGTGTCGACCACCTCGTGGTGGGCGGCGGAGTCGCGGCCAACTCGCGTCTGCGCGCGCTCGCCCAGGAGCGCTGCGACGACGCCGGTGTGACGCTGCGCGTCCCCCGTCCCGCGCTGTGCACCGACAACGGTGCGATGGTCGCCGCCCTGGGCGCCGAGATGGTGCGGCGGGGGCGGTCGCCGGGCGGGTCCGGCCTCCCGGCAGACTCGTCCCTGCCGGTCACGCAGGTGAGCGTGCAGTAGCGAGGAGGGCACGGCGATGATCGTCCGGATGTGGGAGGCCACCGTCGTCCCCGGCCGCTACGACGACGCCGTCGAGTGGGTGCGCCGCGACCTGGTGAAGCGCGCGCTGTTCACGGCGGGCTGCATGGCCGCCGAGATCCTCGTGCACGAGGGCACTCCGGAGTCGGTCGTGCTGCTCACTCGCTGGGACGTCGCGCCCGTGTTCGAGGAGGCGCCGCCGGACGACCTGTTCGTCAAGGCGCGCGCCCAGCACTTCCAGACGCTGCGCCCCGAGATCGCCTGACTCTCAGCGCGCTCTCACGGGGGAGCCGGTAGGGGTCCAGATTCGCCCGGCAAGGTCTGCCTCACCCGGCCCACGCGGCCCGCCCCCGTAAGGACGACCCATGGCCCGCCAGCAGCACGTCGACGAGCACCTCGAGACCGGCGACCACCACCACGACCATGACGAGCCGCACGACCACGACCGCGGGCTCGCGCACGACGTCGCGGTGCTGAACTCCCGCCTGCTCGACCGCCGCCGCGTGCTCGGCATCATCGGCGGCCTGGGGGCGCTGGGCGCGCTCGCCGCCTGCGGGCAGTCGGCCGACTCGGGAGCCACGGCGTCCCCCGCGGCTTCGTCGTCCGCCGCGTCCGCGTCTGCATCGGCCTCCTCGTCCGCGTCGTCCGCGTCGTCCGCGTCGCTCACCGAGGTGCCCGACGAGACGGCCGGCCCCTACCCGGCCGACGGGTCGAACGGTCAGAACAGCCTCGACGACTCGGGCATCGTGCGCAGCGACATCCGCTCGAGCTACGACATCTCCACCAACGTGGCCGAGGGCGTCCCGCTCACGGTGCGGCTGACCGTGCGCGATGCGTCGACCGGCGACGCGCTCACCGGCGCCGCGGTGTACCTGTGGCACGCGACGCGCGACGGCAAGTACTCGCTCTACACGCTGCCCGACGAGAACTACCTGCGCGGCGTGCAGGAGACCGACTCGTCCGGCACGGTCCAGTTCACGACGATCTACCCCGGCTGCTACGACGGCCGCTGGCCGCACATCCACTTCGAGGTCTACTCCTCTGTGGCCGACGCGACTTCGTCGGGCCCGATCGTGAAGACGTCGCAGATCGCCATGCCGAAGGAGGCCTGCGAGCAGGTGTACGCGACGTCGGGCTACGAGTCGAGCGTCTCGAACCTCTCGCGCACCAGCCTGTCTCAGGACATGGTGTTCGGCGACGACGGCGGCATCCACCAGCTCGCCACGATGAGCGGCGACCCGTCCTCGGGCTACACCGCGTCGCTGACCATCGGCGTCTGAGCGCGGCCGGCTACAGCAGGGTCATCGACTGCGGGTCGTAGCAGACGAGGCCCAGCTCGGCCGCAATCGACGCCGCCACCGGCGGCACCTCGTCGGCCGCGCTCCACGCGATCGCGAAGTACACGACCCGCCCGCTCGCCTCCTCCAGCAGAGGGCCGGCTGCCCAGGGCGAGTCGGGCGCGTCCTCCGGCCAGCGCTCGGTGAGCGCCTCGACGTACTCGCGGATCGCCGCCGTGGGCGTTCGCGGGTCGCCGAGCTCGGCCATCACGGCCTCGTACTCCCGGCCGGCCGCGCGGTCGTCCTCGGGCATCGGGCCGTCCCACACGCACAGGTCGAAGCTCACCCCCTGATCCTGCCCCCGTGCGGACGCGCGGGATAGCGTCGTCGGCATGACGGCGTTCGACGACCTGGTGGCTGCCGGGCCCGCAGCGATCGACGGCGGCCTGGCCTCCGAGCTCGAGGCTCGCGGCCATGACCTGTCGGGGGACCTGTGGTCGGCGCGGCTGCTGCGCGACGACCCGGCCGCCATCCGCGGCGTGCACCGCGCCTACTTCGAGGCAGGTGCGACCGTGGGCATCTCGGCGTCGTACCAGGCGTCGCGCAGCGGTTTCGAGCGGGCCGGGCTCGGCGCCGACGAGGCCGACCGCCTGCTCGCGCTGTCGGTGGCTCTGGTCCGCGAGGCGCGCGAGGAGGCGGCGTCGGCAGGTGCATCCCAGCCGATGCTCGTCGCTGCGTCGGTCGGGCCGTACGGCGCGACGCTGCACGACGGCTCGGAGTACCGCGGCCGCTACGGCGTCCCGCACGACCGGCTCGTCGACTTCCACGTCGAGCGGCTGCGCGTGCTGCTCGACGCATGCCCGGACCTGCTCGCGATCGAGACGGTGCCCGACGTCGACGAGGCCTGGGCCCTCGTCGCAGCCCTCGACGACGCCGGCAGCGACGTCCCGGCGTGGCTCTCGTTCTCCTGCGCCGACGAGGCGACGACGTGCGCCGGCCAGCCGATCGAGGACGCCGTGGCCGTCGTCGCGTCGTCCTCGCGCCTGGCTGCCATCGGCGTCAACTGCACCAAGCCCGAGCACGTCGGCGGGCTTCTGCACCGCATCCGCGCGGCCGCGCCCGACCTGCCAGTGGTGCTCTACCCCAACGCCGGACGGGTCTGGGACGGCGTCTCGTCGGTGTGGCTCGGCGACGGCACGGACACACTGCCGGAGCCCGCGGTGCGCGGCTGGTTCGACGACGGCGCCGCGCTGGTCGGCGGCTGCTGCGGCCTCGGCCCGTCTGCCGTCCGCGAGGTCGCGGCGCTCTCCGCTACGCGTTGACGGGGGACAGGTCCCACGCCTCGGCGAGGGTCCCGAGCGAGCGCATGCGGTTCGCCACGCTGCTGGCCTGGTGCACCACCATGAGCTCGTCGGCCCCGGCGTGCACGGCGAACCGCTCGAGGTAGTCGCGGACCACGTCGGGCGTGCCCACCGCGGCGTAGGTGAGCATCTCGTCGATCCCGGCCATGTGCGGCGAGGCCACGAGCCGGTCGATGTCGGCCTCGCTCAGCGGGCCGAGGCCGCGGCCGAGGAAGTTGGCCGCGCGCATGCGCCGCACCTTCTCGAACTCGGCGTCGGCGTCGTCCTGCGTGCCCGCCGCGATCACCGTGACCCCGGCGACCACGTAGGGCTCGGCCAGCTGCTCGGACGGCTGGAAGTGCGAGCGGTACACCTCGACCGCCTGCTGCAGGTACGCCGGTGCGAAGTGCGACGCGAAGCCGAAGGGCAGCCCGAGGTGCGCGGCGAGCTGGGCGCCGAACAGCGACGAGCCGAGGATGTAGATCGGGACGTCGACGCCGCGGCCGGGTGTCGCGTTCACGCCCGGCACCTGCGTGCGGTCGGCGAGGTAGCCCTGCAGCTCGACGACGTCCTGCGGGAACCGGTCGGCCGACTCCGGCGACCGGCGCAGCGCCAGCAGGGTCTGCTGGTCGGTGCCCGGCGCACGGCCGAGGCCGAGGTCGATGCGCCCCGGATGCAGGGTCGCGAGCGTGCCGAACTGCTCGGCGATGACGAGCGGCGGGTGGTTGGGCAGCATCACTCCGCCCGCGCCGAGGCGGATGCGGTCCGTGCGTGCGGCGACGTGGGCGATGAGCACCGAGGTGGCCGACGACGCGATGGTCGGCATGTTGTGGTGCTCGGCGTACCAGATGCGGTGGTAGCCGAGCTCCTCCGCGCGCTGGGCGAGCGCCACGCAGCCGTCGAGCGCGTCGCGCACGGTCTCGCCAGGCGCGACGACGGCGAGGTCGAGCACGGACAGCGGCAGGGACGTCACAGCGGCTCCTGGTCTGGGCGGTAGCGACGAGCATGCCACCCGGAGCCGGCCCGGCGGCCGGGCGCGGTCCGCGGGCCGGGACTACAGGCCGAGGTCGCGGCCGATGAGCTCCTTCATGATCTCGTTGCTGCCGGCCCAGATCTTCGTGACGCGGGCATCGCGCCACGCACGGGCGACTCGGTACTCGTTCATGTAGCCGTAGCCGCCGTGCAGCTGCACACAGGCGTCGAGGACGTCGTTCTGCACCTGGGCCGACCACCACTTGGCCTTGGCGGCGTCGACGGCCGACAGCTCGCCGTCGTTGAACGCCAGCACGCACTGGTCGACGAACGCCTGCGACACCTCGATCTGCGTCACGAGCTCGGCGACGAGGAACTTGTTGTGCTGGAACGAGCCGACCGCCTGGCCGAAGGCCTTGCGCTGCTTCACGTACTCGATGGTCTCGTCGAGGATCGCGGCGGCGTGCGCGATGTTCGAGACCGCGGCGCCGAGACGCTCCTGCGGGAGCCGCTCCATCATGTGGATGAAGCCGCGGTCGACCTCTCCGATGACGTTGGTGTCGGGCACACGGACGTCGGCGAAGAACAGCTCGGCGGTGTCGCTCTCGGTCTGCCCGACCTTGTCGAGCTTGCGGCCGCGGCTGAAGCCCTCCATGCCGGTCTCGACGCCGAACAGCGTGATGCCCTTGGCGCCGGAGCCGGGCGTGGTGCGGGCGGCGACGACGACGAGGTCGGCCGACCAGCCGTTGGTGATGAAGGTCTTGGAGCCGTTGAGGACCCAGGCGTCGCCGTCGCGGACGGCCGTGGTCTTGAGCGCCGCGAGGTCGGAGCCGCCGCTGGGCTCGGTCATGCCGATCGCGGTCACGATCTCGCCGGTGCAGAAGCGCGGCAGCCACCGCTGCTTCTGCTCGTCGGTCGTGAGGTCGCGCAGGTAGGGCGCGACGACGTCGCCGTGGATTCCCAGGCACGAGGAGACCGACGCCGACACCCGCGACATCTCCTCGGCCAGCACCGCGTTGAACCGGTCGCCGGCCGCGCTGCCGCCGTACTCCTCGGGGATCTCGAGGCCGAGGAAGCCCTGCTTTCCCGCCTCGATCCAGACGTCGCGCGGGATCGCCTTGGCCTCGATGAACTCCTCGAGACGGGGGACGACCTCGCGGTCGAGGAAGCCGCGCGCGGACTCGCGGAACGCCTCGTGGTCCTCGTCGTAGATCCGGCGCTTCATCTCGGGTCCTCCGCATCTCGGGCTGGCCCTGCCGATGCTACTGGCAGGTAACGAGGAGCTCCTGCTGGGCCGGACGGGCCGTCAGGACCAGGCGGGGGGCCAGTCGCACACGAAGGCGTCGACCCCGTCGCCGACGCGGGCCAGCAGCAGCACCGCGCGGCCGCCTGCCCGGGGGAGCGCCAGCTCCCGGACGATGCGCTCGGGCTCGAGCGAGGTCGCGCGCTTCTTCACCACCACCTCGCCGACCCCCTCGGCCACGAGCAGCGAGCGCACAGCGGCGATATCGAAGGGCAGGGCGTGGCGCACCTCGAACCGCGTGGCGAGCGGCACCTCGACGTCGTCGTCGGACGTCACGTACGCGACGTGCTCGTCGAGCAGGCGGCCCTCCACCAGCGCCGCGACGTCGGCCACCAGGCCCGCGCGGATGACGGCGTCGTCGGGCTCGTGCAGCCACCGGCCGACGGGGCCGACCGGGGGAGGGGCGGGGTCGGACTCCTGGCGCGATGCCAGCAGGTGCACGGCCCCGTCGCGGACGACGCGGGCCTGCCGCACGGCGCCGTCGTACGGCGCAGCCGCCAGCGGCCAGGCGACCTCGGCCTCGACGAGGTGGCCGTCGACGGAGGTCCACGTGGTGCAGCCGCCGTCGGGTGCGAGGTCGCGAGGGACGCCGGGCGCCACCTTGGCCAGCAGCCTCGGCACCCGATCGGCGACGCCCTCCACCCACGACCACGGCGGCGACCAGTCCTCGGCGTCGGCCACGCGCGCCGCTCGGCCCTGAGTGCGCCGACCGGTGTCGCGGCGGGCGGGATCGACGTAGGCGGCGTCGGCGGTGGCCAGGGCCCGGTCGAGGACGTCGGCATCGGTGACGTCGCCGTCGAGCACCTCGACGAGCCCGTCGAGGCCCAGAGCGGCCGCGTTGACCCGGGCCAGCGCAGCCACCACCGGATCGCGCTCGACGCCGGTGACGCGCAGGCCCGACCGGGCGAAGGCCAGCAGGTCGAGACCGAGGCCGCACCCGAGGTCGGCCACGTGCGTCGCACCGGAGGCGAGGAGGGCGCCGGCCCGCAGGTCGGCCACGACGGTCCGAGTCGCCTGCTCGGCGCCGTCCTCGGTGAGCAGCAGGAGGTCGACGACGTCGCCGAGCCGGGGACGGGCCCGGCGCCGAAGCCGGGCCTGCGTGAGCAGCTCGGCGGCCCGCCCGGGATCGAGCCCGGGCAGCGCCCGGCGCACGGCCGTCGCCAGCGCGAGCGGGTCGACCCGTCCCCGGCCGGACGCCGCGGCGGCGTGGGCCTCGGCGTCGAGGCGGCAGGCAGCCGCCAGCGCCGCGCGGCCGTCGTCGGAGGCCAGCCACTGGGCGGTGCCGAGGTCCACGGGGCCAGCCTGGCAGGCCGTCGGGAATCCTCGGGCTGGCACTCGGGTTGACCGACTGCTAACGCGTTCCTAGAGTGGGACCCGTTGGCACTCTCCCCCCGAGAGTGCCATGCAACCCCGGTCCCGAGCGGCACCCGCGACGACGTCTCGCCGACCGGAAGCACCCGAACCACCACAACCCGAACTGCACGTGGAGGACAGACCGTGTCGGTCAGCATCAAGCCGCTCGAGGACCGGATCCTCGTCAAGACCCTCGACGCCGAGCAGACCACGGCGTCCGGCCTGGTCATCCCGGACACCGCCAAGGAGAAGCCCCAGGAGGGCGAGGTCCTCGCCGTCGGCCCGGGCCGCTTCGAGGACGGCCAGCGCCTGCCGCTCGACGTCAAGGTCGGCGACAAGGTCATCTACTCCAAGTACGGCGGCACCGAGGTGAAGTACGACGGCCAGGAGTACCTGCTCCTGTCCGCCCGCGACGTCCTCGCCATCGTCGAGAAGTGATCGGCGCCCGCACCTGCGGGCCCACAGAGAGCACTGACGCGACCCGCCCCGGCGGCCTCCGGGCCCCGGGGCGGTCCCGTCCCCTCCCAAGCAGACAAGGACTGGCACACCCATGGCCAAGACCCTGGAGTTCGACGAGAGCGCGCGGCGCCGCCTCGAGGCGGGCGTCAACGCCCTCGCCGACGCGGTCAAGGTGACGCTCGGCCCGCGCGGCCGCAATGTCGTCATCGACAAGAAGTGGGGCGCTCCCACCATCACCAACGACGGCGTGACCATCGCCCGCGAGGTGGAGCTCGAGGACCCGTACGAGAACCTCGGCGCCCAGCTCGCCAAGGAGGTCGCGACCAAGACCAACGACATCGCGGGCGACGGCACCACCACCGCCACGGTGCTGGCGCAGGCGCTGGTCCGCGAGGGCCTGCGGGTCGTCGCCGCCGGCGGTGCCCCGATGGACCTCAAGCGCGGCATCGACAAGGCCGTCGCGGCCGTCAACGAGCGCCTGCTCGAGGTCGCCCGCCCGGTCGCCGGCAAGGACGAGATCGCCGACGTCGCCACCATCTCCTCGCAGGACCGCGCGATCGGCGAGCTCATCGCCGAGGCGTTCGACAAGGTCGGCAAGGACGGCGTCATCTCGGTGGAGGAGTCGAGCAGCACCGCGCTCGAGCTCGACTTCACCGAGGGCATGCAGTTCGACAAGGGCTACATCTCGCCCTACTTCGTGACCGACGCCGAGCGCATGGAGGCCGTCCTCGAGGACGCGCTCGTGCTGCTCGTGCAGGGCAAGATCAGCAGCGTCTCCGAGCTGCTGCCGCTGCTCGAGAAGGTCGTGCAGGCCGGCAAGCCGCTGTTCATCATCGCCGAGGACGTCGACGGCGAGGCGCTCTCGACCCTGGTGGTCAACCGCATCCGCGGCACGTTCTCGTCGGTCGCCGTCAAGGCCCCGGCCTTCGGCGACCGCCGCAAGGCGATCCTGCAGGACATCGCCATCCTCACCGGCGCGCAGGTCGTCGCCCCCGAGGTCGGCCTCAAGCTCGACCAGGTCGGCCTCGAGGTGCTCGGCTCCGCCCGCCGCATCGTCGTCACCAAGGACGACTCGACGATCGTCGACGGCGCCGGCGACGCGCAGGCCGTGGCCGACCGCGTCGCGCAGATCCGCACCGAGATCGAGAACTCCGACTCCGACTGGGACCGCGAGAAGCTCAACGAGCGCCTCGCGAAGCTGGCCGGCGGCGTGTGCGTCATCAAGGTCGGCGCGCACACCGAGGTCGAGCTCAAGGAGAAGAAGCACCGCATCGAGGACGCCGTCTCCGCGACGCGCGCCGCGATCGAGGAGGGCATCGTCGCCGGCGGCGGTTCCGCCCTCGTCCACGCCTCGAAGGTGCTCGAGGGCGACCTCGGTCTCGAGGGCGACGAGGCCACCGGCGTCGGGATCGTCCGCCGCGCCGCGGTCGAGCCGCTGCGCTGGATCGCCGAGAACGGCGGCCAGCAGGGCTACGTCGTGACGACGAAGGTCGCCGACCTCGAGGTGGGCCACGGCTACAACGCCGCCACCGAGGAGTACGTCGACCTCATCGCCGCCGGTGTCATCGACCCGGTCAAGGTCACCCGCTCCGCGCTGTCGAACGCCGCCTCCATCGCGGCGATGCTCCTCACCACCGAGGCGCTCGTCGTGGAGAAGAAGGAGGACGACGACGACCACGAGCACGGCGGTCACGGCCACTCCCACGGCCCCGGCGGCCACCACCACTGATCGGCCCGTACCAGCAGCAGGGCCCCCGCCTCGACGAGGCGGGGGCCCTGCTGCGTGCCGGGAGCGCCGATGCGCCCCGGACAGCAGCACGCCCCCTGCCCGGAGGGGCAGGGGGCGTGCGGGCCCCTGGCACGAGGAGGGTCGTCGCCAGGGAGAGCTCGGAAGGTGTCTTCTCGGCTTCTCACCGGGACCGGCCGCGGCGCCCCAGCGCGCTGCGGCCGGCCCCGACGTCAGGAGGGCGGCGTCAGGCCGGGCGGGCGTAGGAGGCCGAGAGACGCTGCTTGAGGTAGATGGCCTCGCGCTCGTCCTCGGACATGCCGCCCCACACGCCGTAGGGCTCTCGGACCGCGAGGGCGTGGGCCGCGCACTGCGCCGCGACGGGGCAGCGGGCGCACACGCTCTTGGCGGCCAGCTCGCGCGCGAGGCGGGAGGGCCCTCGCTCGCCCTCGGGGTGGAAGAACAGGTCGCTGTCCTCGCCCCTGCAGGCGGCCTCGAGCTGCCAGTCCCACAGGTCGGCGTTCGGCCCAGGGAGCCGGGAGACGTCTGCCATGGTCGTGCCCCTTCCGTGCGTCTGAGAGGACCGTACAACCGCGCCAGAAGTTGGTCAACCGTCTGTGTTGAACAACTTATGAACAAGTGTGGAGAAGTCTGGGGATGACGCCGCCGTGCCTGTCCGACCCTTCTTCGGCGCCGATCCCGCTGCTGGATGCTCCCCGTGGCGGAGTCGGTGCCCGTGTTCTTCTGGCAACGGTCTGACCTGCTGTTTCGTTCCGGAGCAGGCGAGCCCGTCCGGTCCGCGTCCGGATCCCGGCGCCTGCTGCGGAGGGCCCAGGGGAGCAGCGCCCTGGACGTCGGAGCCGGGCTCCGGCGTCGACCGCCTTCTGGCGCGGTCCTGGCGCGTTTCGATTGGCGATGTCCCGAGGCGGGGGCCACACTGAGGGCGTCATGGTCGTCTCTGGCTCGCCGTCCCCGGACGCGCCCGAGAGCGGACCGGCGACCGTGCCCGGGCTCACCGTGGCCGCGGTGGCCCGCCGCCTCGGCGTCGCTCCGGCGACCCTGCGCACCTGGGACCGCCGCTACGGCCTCGGCCCCACCGAGCGCACCGCCGGCAGCCACCGCCGCTACTCCGCCACCGACGTCGCGCGGCTGGACTACATGCGCCGCCTGGTCAACACCGGGGTGCCGCCGGCCGACGCCGCCCGTGCGGCCCTCGCCGCCGACGTCGCCCCGGCCGCCGCGGTGCCCGGCCCCACCGGCCTCGTGCCGCCGCCCACCGAGGCCGTCGACGCCGACATCGACCCGCTGTTCGCCGACGTCGCGCCCAGCGGCGCAGGCGCCGGCGGCGGCAACGTCATCCCGCTGCCGGACGGGTCGCCGGCCGTGCGCGGCCTCGCCCGCGCCGCGATGAGCCTCGACCCCATCGCCTGCGGGGAGATCGTCCGCGAGACCCTCGAGCGGCGCGGCGTGGTGTGGACCTGGGACGAGCTCGTGGTGCCCGTCCTCGTCGGCATCGGGCGGCGCTGGGAGCAGACCGGTACCGGCGTCGAGGTGGAGCACCTGCTGTCGGAGTCGGTCACGTCCGCGCTCACCGGCGTCACCACGCGCCTGCGGGCGCCGATCAACCCGCGCCCGGTGCTGCTGGCGTGCGCGCCCGAGGAGATGCACTCGCTGCCGCTGTTCGCACTGGCCGCGGCCCTCGCCGAGCGCCGGATCGGCGCGCGCGTGCTGGGCGCCCGGATGCCCCACGACGCGCTCGTCGCCGCGGTGCGCCGCACCGGCCCCAGCGCCGTGCTGCTGTGGTCGGCGTACCCGACCTCCGACGGCGGTGCCCAGGCCCTCCAGGAGCTGCCCACCATGCGGCCTGCGCCGGTAGTGCTCACCGGCGGCCCCGGCTGGACCGAGCCGGCCCCGCCCGGCGTCGCCCACGTGCACGACCTCACCGGCGCGGTTGCCACGATCGCCCGCGCGGTGGGCGTGTGAGCGCGAAGGCACCCTCCGGCCGATAGCGTCGCCCTCGACGTGCAGGCCCGACCGGGCCGGGGAGGACGACGCGGTGGACGACGAGCTTGCCGAGCTGCTGGCCTCGGGGGAGCGCGCGGCCTTCCACGGCCGTCCTGCAGCGGGCGTCGCGCCCCTCCAGCGCGCGGTCGAGATCGCCCACTCCGCCGGACGTGATGCCGAGGCCACCGCCGCGGTCTGGCTGCTCGGTGTCTGCCTGGCCGCGGCCGGCCGCTACGGCTCTGCCGCCACCGTGCTCGAGCCGCTGGCCGTGGCACTCCCCGAGGAGCCCGAGCGCCGGCTGTTCTCGTCGCTGGCGGCCTCGACCATGGCCAGCATCTCCCGCCAGCTCGGCCGGCACGCGGAGGGCCGCGTGCGCGACGAGGTGGCCCTCGACGTCGGCCACGACGCCCCGGAGGCCCGCTTCGACGCCCTGCTCGGCCTGGCCGCGGACGCCGTCGGCCTCGGTGAGGAGCCCGAGGCGGCCGTCCGGCTCGGCGAGGCCGCCGAACTGGTCGGGCCGCGCCCGGAGTGGTGGCGCCAGCGCGTGCGCGTCGACTGGGTGGCCGCCGAGGTCGCCCTCATGCAGGACCGCGCCGACGACGCCGTCGCGCGCGCCTCGGCCGCCGTCCAGCTGGCCGAGGCCTCCGGCGCCCCCCGCCACGTGGCCAAGGGACTGCTCTTCCAAGGCGTGGCCGAGGTGCAGTCCGGAGCCCTCGACGAGGCCGCTGGGACCCTGCGACGGGCCGCCACCCTGGCCGAGAGCGTGGGCGCCCTGCCGCTGGTGTGGCCGGCCCGGGCGGTGCTCGGCGCGCTGGTCGGCGAGTCAGCGGCCGCCGAGGCGGCGTCGTGCCTGGCAGCCGCGCGCGCAGCCGTCCGTCAGATCTCCGAGGACCTGCCCTCGCCGCTCGCCCAGGAGTGGCTCGCCCGGCCCGACATCGCCGCCCTGCTCGACGGCTGAGGTCCGGCGTCGTCACGCTCCGCACAGGGGCCCGCCCGCCCGGGTGCCACGATGCGGTGAACTGCGCACGGTCCCGGGCTCAGGTTCACCCGTTGGAGTGCCGACACCCTCAGGGAAGCGCCCGGTAGACGGGCGCCCCGAGCAGGGAGTGCACGAACGCCATGACCACCGTCCTCGTGTGCGACGACGCCCCGCTGGCCCGTGAGGCCATCCGGCGTGCCGTCGGCGCCGTGCCGGGCGTCGAGCGCGTCACCGCCGCCGGCAGCGGCGAAGAGGTGCTCGCCCGGTTCCCCATCGAACGACCCGACCTCGTGCTCATGGACGTGCGCATGCCCGGCATCGGCGGCGTCGAGGCGTCGCGGCGGCTCGTCGCGGCCCACCCCGAGGCGACCGTGGTCATGCTGACGATGGGCGAGGACCCCGACGGCGTCGCCCGTGCCATCTCCAACGGCGCCCGCGGCTACGTCGCCAAGGACGCCTCCCGCGAGGAGGTCGCCGCGACCGTCGCGATGGCCCTCGCCTCCAAGGACACCTCCGCGGGCCGCGCCGCCCGGGTGCGCCCCTCCGGCTCGCCGCCTGCGCTCACCGAGCGCGAGCAGCAGGTGCTCGAGGGCATGTCGCGCGGCAAGAGCAACGCCGAGATCGGCCGCGAGCTCTACCTGTCCGAGGACACCGTCAAGACCCACGCGCGCCGGCTGTTCCGCAAGCTCGCGGCCGCCGACCGCGCCCAGGCCGTCGCCCTCGGCTTCCGCTGGGGCTTCCTGCGCTAGTCCGACCGACCCCCGGGCCTCCGCACCCGGCACGCCGCACGGCACGCACCACCGACCGAAGGGCCGCCCCCGGGCGGCCCTTCGTCGTTGCCGGACCTGAGCACTCCGCGGCGAGGTGCGCCCGTCCGGAGCAGGCGTGCGGTCCCTGACCGGTCAGCCCCTCCGCCGCCCGGGTGATCGGCGATCAAGGCGCCGCCGCCGGCCCGCCGAAGCACCGGCGACCACCCACGGAAGGGACGTCGCCATGAGTTCCATGAGCACGGCCGGGCCCACGGGCGCGCCGCCGCCGGCCGCAGCGGAGCTGCGGTTCCCCCAGCGCCGCGTCGACCTGCGCGACGCCGTGCGGGTCATGCTGGTCGACGACTCGCTGGTGGTCCGGCGCCTGCTCCACGACGCCCTCACGCACAGCGGCGGCATCGACGTCGTCGCCGTCGCCGGCAGCGGCGAGCAGGCCCTCGAGATCCTGTCGGAGTCGCGCCCCGACGTCGTGCTGCTCGACCTCGAGATGCCCGGCATGGGCGGGCTGGCCGCGCTGCGCACGATGAAGCAGCGGTGGCCCCGGCTCCCGGTGATCGTCGTCAGCGCGATCACCCAGCGGGGGTCCGAGGTAGCGCAGACGGCTTGGCGTCTCGGGGCCAACGACGTGTGGGCGAAGCCGAGCCGGTCCGCGTCGCGCGCGGACGCCCAGCAGGAGATCGCCCGATGGCTCGCGCCGCGCGTGCGGGCATGGGGCTCGTGCCGCAGCCGGGTCGTCCCCCGTCCGCCGGACCTGCCGGTGCGGACGGCGCCGCCCGGGCCGCGGCTGCCGGCCGCGGCGCGCCCCTCCGCCGGGATGCCGCAGGCGATCCTCATCGGCGTCTCCACCGGCGGCCCCGACGCGCTCAACGCGATCCTGCCCGCGCTTCCGCCGAACCTGCCGGTCCCGGTCGTGGTCGTCCAGCACATGCCGCCGATGTTCACGGCCAGCCTGGCCCGGCGCTTCGACGCCGTGTGCGCCGTGCCGGTCGTCGAGTCGTCGCACGGGATGCCGTGCCTGCCGGGCCGAGTCCACATCGCCGCCGGCGGCAGCCACACCAGGGTCGAGCTGCGGCACGGCCGGCCGGTGCTCGTGCACGACTTCGGCGAGCCGGTGCAGTCGTGCCGCCCGTCGGTCGACGTGCTCCTCCGCTCCGCAGCCGAGGTGTGGGGCGGCCAGACGGTGACCGCGATCCTCACGGGCATGGGCCGCGACGGCACCGACGGCGCGACCGTCCTGCACGGGCAGGGCGGCCTGGTCATCGCGCAGGACGAGGCCACGAGCGTCGTCTGGGGGATGCCGGGCTCGGTCGTGCGGGCCGAGGTGTGCGACCTGGTGCTGCCCTTGCAGGGGATCGCCCAGGCGCTCGTCGCGGCCGCCACCCGGCCGCGGCAGCAGCCGGGCGCTCCTGCGGCCGTGTCGGGAGGTGCCGCGGCGGAAGGTAGCCTTTCCCTCACCGTCTGAGGGAAGGTCGCATCCGTGGACTCGTACGGGATCCCCGAGAAGTTCGCACCGCTGGGTCTGACGTACGACGACGTCCTGCTGCTGCCGGGTGAGACCGACGTGGTCCCGGGCGAGGTCGACACCGGCACGCGCCTGACCCGCGAGGTGAGCCTGCGGGTGCCGCTGGTCTCCGCCGCGATGGACACGGTCACCGAGGCCCGGATGGCGATCGCGATGGCGCGGCAGGGCGGCATCGGCGTCCTGCACCGCAACCTCTCGGTCGAGGACCAGGCCTACCAGGTCGATCTGGTGAAGCGCACCCAGACCGGCATGATCACCAACCCGATCACGATCCACCCGAAGGCCACGCTCGAGGAGCTCGACGAGCGCTGCGGGCAGTACCGCGTCTCGGGCCTGCCCGTGGTCGACGAGGACAACGTCCTGCTCGGCATCGTGACCAACCGCGACCTCCGCTTCACGCCGGTGGCCGAGTGGTCGCGCACGCTGGTGTCCGACGTCATGACGCCGATGCCGCTCGTCACCGGCCACGACGGCATCAGCCGCGACGAGGCCACGCTCCTGCTGCGCCAGCACAAGCGCGAGCGCCTGCCGATCGTCGACGACCGCGGCCGCCTCACCGGGCTCATCACGGTGAAGGACTTCGTGAAGTCCGAGCAGTTCCCCCACGCGTCCAAGGACGCCAACGGCCGGCTGCTCGTCGCGGCCGCCATCGGCTACTTCGGCGACGCCTGGGAGCGGGCCACCACCCTGGTCGAGGCCGGCGTCGACGTGCTCGTCGCCGACACCGCGCACGGCCACGTCCAGCTGCTGCTCGACATGGTCCGCCGGCTCAAGACCGACCCGGCCACCCGGCACGTGCAGGTGATCGGCGGCAACGTCGCCACCCGGGCCGGCGCGCAGGCGTTCGTCGACGCCGGTGCCGACGCGATCAAGGTCGGCGTCGGCCCGGGCTCGATCTGCACCACGCGGGTGGTGACCGGCGTCGGCGCCCCGCAGGTCACGGCCGTCTACGAGGCCTCGCTCGCCGCGAAGCCCGCCGGCGTGCCGGTGATCGCCGACGGCGGCCTGCGCTACTCCGGCGAGATCGCCAAGGCCATCGTGGCGGGGGCGGAGACGGTCATGCTCGGCTCGATGCTCGCCGGCTGCGACGAGAGCCCCGGCGACGTCATCTTCGTCAACGGCAAGCAGTTCAAGTCCTACCGCGGCATGGGGTCGCTCGGCGCGATGTCGTCGCGCGGCAAGAAGTCGTACTCCAAGGACCGCTACTTCCAGGCCGAGGTCGACAGCGACGACAAGATCGTGCCGGAGGGCATCGAGGGCCGCGTGGCCTACCGCGGCCCGCTGTCGGCCGTCGCCCACCAGCTCGTCGGCGGCCTGCGCCAGTCGATGTTCTACGTCGGCGCCCGCACTGTGCCGGAGCTGCAGGAGAAGGGCCGGTTCATCCGCATCACGTCGGCGTCGCTGGTCGAGAGCCACCCGCACGACGTGCAGATGACCGTCGAGGCCCCCAACTACACCGGCTGAGCCGGCCCCGAACGTCGACCGCGCGGGGCAGCCGCGCGCCCGGAGGACCACCGTGACCGAGATCGAGATCGGGCGCAGCAAGCGCGCCCGCCCGACGTACTCCCTCGACGACATCGCCATCGTCCCGAGCCGTCGCACCCGCGACCCCGAGCTCGTGTCGGTCGCATGGCGCATCGACGCGTACACGTTCGACACGCCCGTGCTCGCCGCGCCCATGGACTCGGTGGTGTCGCCGCAGACCGCCATCGAGATCGGGCGCCTCGGCGGCCTCGGCGTCCTCGACCTCGACGGCCTGTGGACCCGCTACGACGACCCGCAGCCGATGCTCGACGAGATCGCGTCGCTCCCGGCCAAGGACGTGACGCCGCGCCTGCAGCAGATCTACGCCGAGCCGATCCGCGAGGAGCTGATCAAGCAGCGCATCGCCGAGATCCGCGCCGGCGGCGTCACCGTCGCGGCGGCCCTCTCGCCCGCGCGCACGGCGCAGTACGCCAAGGCCGTCGTCGACGCCGGGGTCGACCTGTTCGTCATCCGCGGCACCACGGTGTCGGCCGAGCACGTGTCGGCCGACCAGGGCCGCGAGCCGCTCAACCTCAAGCAGTTCATCTACGAGCTCGATGTGCCGGTCGTCGTCGGCGGCTGTGCGACGTACCAGGGCGCGCTGCACCTCATGCGCACCGGCGCGGCCGGCGTGCTCGTCGGCTTCGGCGGCGGCGCGGCGCACACCACCCGCGACGTGCTCGGCGTCCGTGTGCCGATGGCCTCGGCCATCGCCGATGTCGCCGCGGCCCGCCGCGACTACCTCGACGAGTCAGGCGGCCGCTACGTCCACGTGATCGCCGACGGCGGCGTCGGCAGGTCCGGCGACCTGCCCAAGGCGATCGCCTGCGGTGCCGACGCCGTGATGGTCGGCTCGCCGCTCGCGCGCGCAGCCGAGGCCCCCGGCCAGGGCTACCACTGGGGCATCGAGGCCACGCACCCCGAGCTGCCCCGCGGTGAGCGCGTGCACCTCGGCACCGTCGGATCGCTGCAGCAGATCCTGCACGGCCCGTCGTCGTCGCCCGACGGCACCATGAACCTCGTCGGCGCCCTCCGCCGCGCGATGGCCACCACGGGCTACAGCGACCTCAAGGAGTTCCAGCGCATCGAGATCGTCGTCTCCGGCTCCTAGCCGGCGTACCCGATCTGGATGGGTGAGACGTCGGTGTACCGACGCGTCACCCCTCCAGATCGGCGAAGAGTGGCAGCATCGGAGCATGGCTGCTGCGACGAGGTCGATCCGCTTCACCGGCGAGGTGGTCGAGGTGGGCACGGTGCTCCTCGTGCGGCTCCCGGCCGACGCCAGCGCTGCGCTGCCCTCGCGCGGCCAGGTCGCGGTGACCGGCACGTTCGCCGGGAAGGAGCTCGCCACCGTCGTGGAGCCCGACGGCAGGCGCGGCCACTGGATCCGCGTGACGCCGGCGCTGAGGCGCGCCGCGAAGGCGAAGCCGGGCGACGACGTCGACGTGGTGCTCGACGTCGCGCCCGAGTGGCCGGAGCCCGAGGTGCCCGACGACCTCGGTGCGGCGCTGGCCGAGGCGCCGCAGGAGATCCAGCACCTCTGGGACGACATCACGCCGATGGCCCGTTGGGAGTGGGTGCGCTGGGTCGGGGCGACGGCGAACCTGGACACGCGCGCGAAGCGAGTGGACGTCACGATCTCGAAGATGGAGCACGGCAAGCGGCGGCCGTGCTGCTTCGACCTGTCGTCGTGCACCGACCCCGCTGTGTCCCGCAGCGGCAAGCTCGTCGAGCCGTCCTGACCCGGCTTGAGGCCTTCGTCCGGTGGACCGGGCGTCCGTGACGGTTCTGCCTGGCGGCGCCCGAGAGCAGGTCTGCGGGCTGCGGCTGGAGCGTGGTCGGGTCGCGATCGGGTGGTCGTCCGCTCGCTGCGCTCGCTCCCTCCCCACCAGATCGCTCCACGTACCTACCCAGCGGTAACTTCGCGGGTTACGCTCGCCCGCATGACTGCGCAGGCTCCGTCCCGACCCCTCGTGACGTCCGCACCCGAGCCCGGCGCCTGGCCGGCCCTGCCCGACTCGCTCGTCGCGCCGCTGCTGCGCTCCGCGGTGGTGGGCCCCTCGCCGGCGACGGTCCGCACGGTCGCCCCGTTCACCGGCGACCACGCCGCCACGCTGCCGATCTCGACGCCCGACGACGTCGCCCACGCCTTCGCGATGGCGCGCCGCGCGCAGCGGGCGTGGTCGGACCTGCCGGTGAAGCAGCGCGCCCGGGTGCTGCTGCGGTTCCACGACCTCGTGCTCGAGCAGCAGGCCTCGATCCTCGACATCGCCCAGACCGAGACGGGCAAGGCGCGGCGCGACGCCTCCGAGGAGCTCGCCGACTGCGCGCTGACCTCGCGCTACTACGGCATCGCCGGTCCGCGGATGCTGGCCGACGAGCGGGTTCAGGGCGTCTTCCCGGTGCTCACGCAGACGCGGCTGGTGCACCACCCGAAGGGCGTCGTCGGGATCATCTCGCCCTGGAACTACCCGATCTCGCTGGCAGTCACGGACGCACTGCCGGCGCTGCTCGCGGGCAACGGCGTCGTCCTGCGGCCCGACCTGCAGACGACGGTCACGGCCCTGGGGCTCGTGTCGCTGCTGCTGGAGGCGGGCCTGCCCGAGGGCCTGCTCAACGTCGTGATCGGCGACGGTCCGGACCTCGGCCCGCACGTCGTCGAGCACTCCGACTACGTGATGTTCACCGGCTCCACGCGCGTCGGCCGGATCATCGCCCAGCAGTGCGGCGAGCGGCTCATCGGCTGCTCGCTCGAGCTCGGCGGCAAGAACGCCGTGATCATCCGGGAGGACGCCGACCTCGAGCGCTCCGCCGAGATCACCGAGCGCGCGTCGTTCGCCAACGCGGGCCAGCTCTGCATCGGTACCGAGCGGATCCTGGTGCACGAGTCGGTAGTCGAGGCGTTGATGCCGCTGCTCGTGGCGCGGCTCGAGGCGCTGCGCCTGGTGCCGAAGGTCGGCTGGGGCGCGGGCATGGGCTCGCTCATCTCGGCCAAACAGCTGGAGAAGGTGTCGGCCCACGTCGACGACGCCGTGGCCAAGGGCGCGCTGGTGCTCACCGGCGGCCGGCCGCTGCCGGAGGTAGGCCCGTTCTACTACGCGCCGACGCTGCTGCGCGGGGTCACGCCCGAGATGGCGTTGTGCCGCGAGGAGACCTTCGGACCGGTCGCGAGCATCTACACGTTCCGCACCGACGACGAGGCCGTCGCCATGGCCAACGACACCGAGTACGGCCTCAACGGCGCGGTGCTCACCCGCGATGTCCGTGCAGGTGCCGCGATGGCCCGGCGGATCATGACCGGCACCGTCAACGTCAACGAGGCGTACGGGGCGGCGTGGGGCTCGCTCGGTGCACCGATGGGCGGCATGAAGGCCTCGGGCCTCGGACGGCGCCACGGCGAGGAGGGCCTCATCAAGTACACCGAGCCGCAGACCATCTCGGTGCAGCGGCTCATCGGCTTCGGCGCCCCGTTCGGCCGCACCGACGAGCAGTGGGCCGGGCTCATGACCACCGCTTTCCGATCCCTCAAGACCCTGCGGGTGAAGTGATGGCAGACGCTCCCAGGCACTACGACGTCCTCGTCGTCGGCTCCGGCTTCGGCGGCTCGGTCACCGCGCTGCGGCTGACCGAGAAGGGCTACAGCGTCGGGGTCCTCGAGGCCGGTCGGCGCTTCCACGACACCGACTTCGCGAAGACCTCCTGGGATGTGCGCAAGTTCCTGTGGGCGCCGAAGCTCGGCCTGTACGGCATCCAGCGGATCCACCTGCTGCCCGACGTCCTCGTGCTCTGCGGCGCAGGCGTCGGCGGCGGCTCGCTCGTCTACGCCAACACGCTCTACGTCCCGCCGAAGCCGTTCTTCGACGACCCGCAGTGGGCCGGCATCACCGACTGGCAGTCCGAGCTCGCGCCGTACTACGACCAGGCCACGCGCATGCTCGGCGTCACGAAGGTGCCGCGGATGACGCCTCTCGACCATGTCTTCAAGTCGGTCGCGGAGGACATGGGCGTCGGCCACACCTTCCAGCTGACGCCGGTCGGCGTCTACTACGGCGACGGACCCGGCGTGGAGAAGGCCGACCCGTTCTTCGGCGGCGTGGGCCCGGCGCGCAGCGGCTGCACCGACTGCGGCTCCTGCATGACCGGCTGCCGCCACAACGCCAAGAACACGATGCCCAAGAACTACCTCGGCCTCGCCGAGGCGGCGGGCGCCACCGTGCACCCGCTCACCACCGTGCGCTCGCTGGAGCCGCGCGAGGGCGGCGGCTGGGTCGTCGAGACGGTCCGCACCGGTCCGGTCGGTCGCACGCGCACGTTCACCGCCGACCACGTCGTCGTCGCCGCGGGCACCTACAACACGCAGCGGCTGCTGCACCGCATGCGCGACGAGGGGAAGCTGCCCCGGCTGTCGAAGCGGCTCGGCGTCCTGTCGCGCACCAACTCCGAGGCGATCTGCGGCGCGGTCTCGACGCGCGAGGACGTCGACTTCACCGAGGGCGTCGCGATCACGTCGTCGTTCTACCCGGACGAGCGCACCCACGTGGAGCCGGTGCGCTACGGCAAGGGCAGCAACCTCATGGGCCTGCTCGGCACGCTGCTCACCGACCCGGTCGAGGGCCTGCCCCGCTGGCGGGTGTGGACCGGGGAGCTGGCCCGGCAGCCGCGCCTCGCGGTGCGCTCGCTGTCGGTGCGGCGCTGGTCGGAGAAGGGTGCGATCGCGCTCGTCATGCAGTCGGTCGACAACTCGGTGACCGTCAGCGGCGTCAAGACCCGGCTGGGGCGCTGGAAGCTGACGTCGCGCCAGGGCGACGGCGAGCCGAACCCCACCTGGATCCCCGCCGCCAACGAGGCGTCGCGGCGCATCGCGGAGAAGATCGACGGGTTCCCCATGGGCTCGCTCGGCGACCTCATCGATGCACCGATGACGGCGCATTTCGTGGGCGGCTGCTGCATCGGCGCCGACGCCGACCACGGCGTCGTCGACGCCTACCACCGCGCCTACGGCTACGACGGCCTGCACATCGTTGACGGCTCGACGATCTCGGCCAACCTCGGCGTCAACCCGTCGCTCACCATCACCGCGCAGGCCGAGCGCGCGATGGCCTTCTGGCCCAACAAGGGCGAGGCCGACCAGCGCCCGCCGCTGGGGTCGGAGTACCTCCCGCTGCAGCCCGTGCTGCCGAAGAACCCCGTCGTGCCCGATCACGCCCCGGCGGCCCTGCGCCTGCCCATCGTCGAGATCACGCACTCCGCCCGCTGACCTACCCGCTCTGGATGGGTGAGCGACCGCTATAGCCGTCGCTCACCCATCCAGAGCGGTCACTCGTCGTCGGCGTCCTGCCAAGAGCGCCAGAGGGCCGCGTAGGCGCCGTCGGCCGACACCAGCTGGTCGTGGCTGCCGAGCTCGGTCACGCGGCCGCCGTCGACCACCGCGATGCGGTCGGCGTCGTACGCGGTGTGCAGCCGGTGGGCGATCGCGATGACCGTGCGGCCCTCGAGCACGGCGTCGAGCGAGCGCTCGAGGTGGCGCGCCGCGCGCGGGTCGAGCAGCGACGTCGCCTCGTCGAGCACGAGCGTGTGCGGGTCGGCCAGGATCAGCCGCGCGAGCGCGAGCTGCTGGGACTGGCCGGGGGCGAGCGGGTGGCCGCCGGTGCCGACGCGGGTCGAGAGCCCGTCGGGCAGCGTCTCGAACCACGGAAGCGCGTCCACCGAGTCGAGCGCGGCGAGCAGCGCGTCGTCGTCGGCGTCGGGCCGCGCGAGCAGCAGGTTGTCGCGCATCGTCCCCACGAACACGTGGTGCTCCTGGTTGACCAGCGCCACCTGCGTGCGCACGGCCTCGGCCGGCATCAGGTGCAGCGCGGCGCCGCCCATCTCGACGCTGCCCGTCCGCGGCGCGTAGATGCCCGCGAGCAGGCGTCCGAGCGTCGACTTGCCCGCGCCCGAGGGGCCGACGAGGGCCAGCCGCTCGCCGGGTGCGACGTCGAGGTCGATGCCGTGCAGCACGTCGCGGCCGGCGCGGTACCCGAACCGGACGTCGTCGACGACGATGCGGTCGTCCGCGGGCTCCAGCGAGGGGTCGGTCTCGGCGTCGGGCACCTCCTGGACGCCGACGAGGCGCGCGAGCGAGGCCTGCCCCACCTGCAGCTCGTCGTACCACATGAGGATCAGGTCGATCGGCTCGACGAGCATCTGCGTGAGCAGCAGCGCCGTGGTGAGCTGGCCGATCGAGATCGTCCCCTGCGACACCAGCCAGCCGCCCCAGGCGAGGACGCCGACCAGCGGCACGACGTAGCCGGTCTCGATCACCGGGAACCAGACCGTGCGCAGCCACAGCGTGTACCGCTCCCAGGCGATCCAGCGTCGGATGCGGCCGTCGGTGATCTCGATGCGCTGGGGCCCGAGCCGGTACAGCTCGGTGGTCTGCCCGGCGTCGACGGTCTCGGCGATGGAGGCGCTGACGGCGGCGTACGTGGCGGTCTCCGCGCGGTACGACTGGGGCGCTCGCTTGAAGTACCACCGGGACGACAGGACGATCAGCGGGACCGACAGCAGCCATGCCACGGCCACCTGCGGCGCGGTGATCACCAGCGCGCCGGTGACGAACAGCGCGGTGATGCAGGCGATCACGATCTCGGGCACCGCGTCGCGCACGGCGTGGTTGAGCCGGTCGACGTCGGTCGTCGTCCGCGACACGAGGTCGCCCGTGCCCGCCCGCTCGACGACGCCGGTGGGCAGCCGCACCGCCCGGGCGATGAAGTCCTCGCGCAGGTCGGCCAGCACCTCCTCGCCGAGCACCCCGGCGCGCAGCCGCGTGATGCGCGTGAAGACGGTCTGGATCACGAGCGCGACGAGGAAGACGCCGGCGGCGAGATCGACCCGGGCGGCCGACAGGTCGGTCGCGAGGCTCTCGACGAGGTCGCCGAGCACGATCGGGCCCACCAGCGCGGCGGCGGCCGCGACCGCGTGCGCGACGATGACGACGGTGAACGCGCGCCGGTGCCGGCGCAGCAGCGTGCGGGCGTATGCGCGCAAGGTCGCCGGGCCTGCGATGGGCAGCGACGTGCCGGTCATCGTGCTCGCGGCGAGGGCGTCCTCCGGCGGCTTCACGGAGCGTTCACCTCCTCGCGGGTCACGATCGCCCGGTAGCGCGGCTCCTCGAGCATGAGGGCGCGGTGCCGCCCCTCCGCCGCCGCCCGGCCGTCGACGACGAGCACCACGCGGTCGGCGACGTCGAGCAGCAGCGGCGACGACGTGAGCACGACGGTCGTGCGTCCCGCGCGCATCTCGCGCAGCGACGAGGCGATCCGTGCCTCGGTGTGCGAGTCCACGGCGCTCGTGGGCTCGTCGAGCACAAGCACGGGCGGATCGGCCACGAACGACCGGACGAGCGCGAGCCGCTGCCGCTGCCCGCCCGACAGCGACCGGCCGCGCTCGGTGATGCGCGCGTGAAGAGGGTCCGACACGTCGGGGCTCGAGTCGATCAGCGCGTCGAGCACGTCGTAGGCGGAGGCGGCCTCGACGGCGTCCTGGATGCGCACCCGGCCCGAGCGCGGCACGTCGAGCAGCTGCGCCAACGTGCCCGACAGGAGCACGGGGTCCTTGTCCTGGGCCACCACCGCGGCGCGCAGGTCGCTGCGGGCCAGCTCGCCGAGCGGGATCCCGTCGAGCGTCACGGCGTCGGCCCCGTCGCCGAGGCCTGCGAGGCGCAGGGCGATCGAGTCGGCCACGGCCTGCTGCGCGCACACCACGGCGGTCAGCTGCTGCGGCTGCACGGTCAGGCCCGACGACGGGTCGTGCAGCACTCCGCGCCCCGCGCGCTCGGCCGACAGCGGGAGCCCGCCCTCGTCCGGCACGGGGAGGCTCAGCAGGGCCACCACGCGGCCCGCTGCGACGTACGCCGCCGTCCAGCGGTGCGCCGCCTCGACGAACGTGCGCAGCGGGATGAGCAGGAACGCCGACCAGCCGTAGAAGGCCACGAGCTCGCCGATGTCGAGAGAGCCGGACACGACGAGCCGGGCCGAGAGCCAGGTGACCGCGACGACGAAAAAGCCGGGCAGCGCGACCTGCAGCGCGTCCATGGTGGAGCGCAGCCGTGCCACCTGGACGGCCGAGGCGCGCACCTCCTGGGACGCGTCGTGGAAGCGACGGACGAACAGGTCCTCGCCGCCGATGCCGCGCAGCACCCGCAGGCCCGCGACCGTGTCGGAGGCGAGCTCGGTGGCACGGCCGAACTTGGTGCGACGGTCGGACTCGCGCCGCTCCA
>Ga0102832_1001042_pt1 | contig 26182 bp, 25 predicted proteins | sample EBPBio282013_DNA_FD_88942 | JGI IMG/M metagenome (GOLD analysis project Ga0102832, IMG submission 88942) | Wastewater treatment Type I Accumulibacter community from EBPR Bioreactor in Madison, WI, USA - Reactor 2_5/28/2013_ DNA (Illumina Assembly) | ecosystem: Engineered > Bioreactor > EBPR >... | reverse complement strand
AATCTCGCTGTGCTGCTGGAGGGGTTCTTCACCCGAAGACTCATGCAGCAGCGGCAGGCGAGCGCGCATACGATCGCATCCTATCGTGACACCTTCCGGCTCTTCCTCCGGTTCGCCCAGAAGCGCCTCAAGGTTGCCCCGAGCGCGCTGGCGTTGGAGCAACTCGACGCGCCGCTGATCGCGGCGTTCCTTGCCGACCTGGAGCACGAACGTGGCGTGAGTGCCAGAAGCCGGAACCTGCGGCAGAGCGCCATTCGGTCGTTCTTTCAGTACGCCGCCTTTGAATCGCCTGGTCATGCGGGCCAGATCCAGCGCGTCCTGGCGATTCCCAGCAAGCGATGCACTCGCAAGCAGGTCTGCCATCTGACACGCGAAGAGGTCGAAGCCTTGCTTGCGGCACCCGATCGGACCACATGGTCGGGGCGGCGCGACCATGTCCTGTTGTTGCTTGCGGTCCAGACCGGGCTGCGTCTGTCCGAGATGACCGGCCTACGAGCCGCCGATGTCAGGCTCGGCACAGGCGCCCACGTCCACGTGCTCGGGAAAGGGCGCAAGGAGCGTTGCACGCCGCTGGCCAAACAAACACAGGCAGTCTTGCGGTCATGGATGAGCAGCGACTTGGGATCTGAGCCGGTCATACTGTTCCCGAGTGCCAGAGGCAGTCGCCTCAGTGCTGACGGCGTCCAGTACCTCGTGGCCAAGCACGTTGCCACAGCCGCCCGGGCCTGCCCATCCTTGACGCGCAAGCGCGTGACGCCACATGTGTTGCGCCACACCACGGCGATGGAACTCCTTCAGGCTGGAGTCGACCGGTCAGTGATCGCGATGTGGCTTGGCCACGAATCGCTGGAGACCACTCAGATTTACCTCGATGCCGATCTGACGTTGAAGGAGCGTGTGCTGGACAAGATTGCACCTCCCAGTGTGCAGGCCAGGCGCTATCGGCCGGAGGACAAATTGATGGCGTTTCTCAGCGCGCTTTGAACCGGTGGCACTCCGTCATCGGCTTGCCAGTGTTGCCGGCCGTCGCCGTGTGTGCAGGCGGCGGCCTTGCCGGCGGACCTCGGCGAACCGTCCATGAAGGTTCCTGAACGACCTGCTGGGTTCGTTGGGACGGCAAGGCCCCGGCATTGGCGATGGCCACGAAGGGCGTTGGCCGAACCCGCGCGAAGGACTGCTGTGCTCAGATCGCGATCGTTCGAGCGGCCACCCTGGCTGTACGAGATCGACCCAGAGCAGCCGTAGAGCTTTTGGGAAAGCTGTCGTTCAACGTTTGACGTGAGGGGCCGCCGTAGCGGCGAAGCCGCGAAGGGAACCCGCAAGCGCAGCTTGTGGGCGGTCCCTCTCGACGGAATGGTTAGATGCGACCGTTTTAGTGAACACTTGCCTTAGATAGCAAGTTGAGCACAGCAACGCCGCTGATAATGAAGCCGACACCAACAAATCCCCACATATCTAGTTTTTGACCATGCAAAACCCATGCAATCGCAGTGACCAAGACGATCCCGAGGCCCGACCAAACTGCGTAGGCGATTCCAACAGGAATCGATTTGAGTGTCAGCGACAGGAAATAAAAAGCAGCAGCGTATCCCGCTACGACGATAAAAGACGGTACTAACCTAGTAAAGCCCTCACTAGACTTGAGCGCAGAGGTTGCAATGACCTCAGAAATAATGGCCGTAGCCAGAAATAACCAATTTTTCAAAATATTTCTCCATGGAGTTCCGCGAAGAAATTTTAGGTTCGATTTAAGAAAAAAAACAGTCTTGTTGCTGGCCGAAATTTGTGCGCACAGCAAAGCATCTAACGCCTGAATTAAGCCGCGCCGCGAAGCGGCGTCGGCTTGAATGAACTGTTAGACATCATTGGCGTGGAGCCGAGCAGACTGGCGGCTTCGTGCTTCACAAAGTAAATGAACGCAGTCAACTGATCAGCGCGTGAGGCCAAGCAATCCATCCCTTGTCCAAGGTAAGCCTGCTGGGCTTCAAGCAGCACGGGCTGATGTTGGACGGGCAGGCGTTCCATTACCCAGTTGGCAGCTACATCCTTCGGCGCGATCTTGCCGGTTGCTGCGCTGTACCAAATGCGAGACAAGGTAAGCACTACATTCCGCTCGTCGCCTGCCCAATCCGGTTGTGAGTTCCATAGTTTCAAGGTGTCGGCCAGTGCTTTGAATAGATCGCTTTCCGGGACTGGGTTGAAGAAATCTTCCGCGGCCGAACCTGCCAAGGCAAGGCTGTGTTGCCTTGCTTTAGTTAGCAGAATAGCCAGATCAACATCGGTTGTCGCGGGCTCGAAGATGCCCGCAAGAATGTCCTTGCGCTGCCACTCCCCGAATTGCAGTTCCCGTCTGGCTGGATAACGCCAAGGAACAACATCGCCGTACACGACGATGGTAACTTCCAAGGCACGGAGAGCTTCACTTTGGCCGGGAGAAGCGGAAACTTCCAGGAAATCTACGAACAGAGCCTGCCGCACAGTCTCATCGAGCTGTGCAGTCACAGTAACCAGCAAATCAATATCACTGCATGGCTTTAGGCCACCGTCGAGTGCAGAGCCGTACAAATGCACGGCCAGCAACGTCGATCCCAGATGATGCTCGATGACGTTGAGTGCCTGTGATAGCTGTACCGAAATCTCGGCGGGCACTGCGTTGCTCATGATGTCTAACTTTGTTTTAGGGCGACTGCCCTGCTGCGTAACATCGTTGCTGCTCCATAACATCAAACATCGACCCACGGCGTAACGCGCTTGCTGCTTGGATGCCCGAGGCATAGACTGTACAAAAAAACAGTCATAACAAGCCATGAAAACCGCCACTGCGCCGTTACCACCGCTGCGTTCGGTCAAGGTTCTGGACCAGTTGCGTGAGCGCATACGCTACTTGCATTACAGCTTACGAACCGAACAGGCTTATGTCCACTGGGTTCGTGCCTTCATCCGTTTCCACGGTGTGCGTCACCCGGCAACCTTGGGCAGCAGCGAAGTCGAGGCATTTCTGTCCTGGCTGGCGAACGAGCGCAAGGTTTCGGTCTCCACGCATCGTCAGGCATTGGCGGCCTTGCTGTTCTTCTACGGCAAGGTGCTGTGCACGGATCTGCCCTGGCTTCAGGAGATCGGAAGACCTCGGCCGTCGCGGCGCTTGCCGGTGGTGCTGACCCCGGATGAAGTGGTTCGCATCCTCGGTTTTCTGGAAGGCGAGCATCGTTTGTTCGCCCAGCTTCTGTATGGAACGGGCATGCGGATCAGTGAGGGTTTGCAACTGCGGGTCAAGGATCTGGATTTCGATCACGGCACGATCATCGTGCGGGAGGGCAAGGGCTCCAAGGATCGGGCCTTGATGTTACCCGAGAGCTTGGCACCCAGCCTGCGCGAGCAGCTGTCGCGTGCACGGGCATGGTGGCTGAAGGACCAGGCCGAGGGCCGCAGCGGCGTTGCGCTTCCCGACGCCCTTGAGCGGAAGTATCCGCGCGCCGGGCATTCCTGGCCGTGGTTCTGGGTTTTTGCGCAGCACACGCATTCGACCGATCCACGGAGCGGTGTCGTGCGTCGCCATCACATGTATGACCAGACCTTTCAGCGCGCCTTCAAACGTGCCGTAGAACAAGCAGGCATCACGAAGCCCGCCACACCGCACACCCTCCGCCACTCGTTCGCGACGGCCTTGCTCCGCAGCGGTTACGACATTCGAACCGTGCAGGATCTGCTCGGCCATTCCGACGTCTCTACGACGATGATTTGTATGCGTCCGGCCAAGTCACATTGAATTGCCATAGGCGGCCCTGGATGCTTGTGTCCACGAACAACTGCGTGGACACATGGACACTTCCCAATCCGATACAGGCGTAGCCCGACCGCCCAAGCGGAGCTGGCGCCGCCACTCCGACGAGTTCAAATCGCGAGTCATCGAGCTGGCGCGTAAGGGCCATGGCTCGGTGGCCGCGGTGGCCCTGGCCAACGGCCTGAACGCGAACATGCTGCGGCGCTGGGTGCGCGAGGCCGAGCTGGCCGATGCTGCGGCTGCGGGCTCGCGCGCACGGGCCCTCGTGAACCCACCGGCGTTTGTGCCCGTGGCGGTGACCGACGTCAGCGATCGCTCAGCCACAGTGGCCAAGCCGCGCGAGACGGCACTGGCGCCGGCCTTGGTCACCGTCGAGATCCGTCGAGGTGCGAGCAGCGTGAGCGCCAGCCTGCCCATGGACGAGCGCAGCGCCGCCTGGCTGCGCGAAGTGCTGGCTTGAAGCGCTGTCATGATCAAGGTTGATGCGGTGTGGCTGGCCGTACAGCCCCTGGACATGCGCCTGGGTACCGAGGCGGCGCTGGCCCGTGTTGTCGGTGTCTTCGGCGCGGCCCATCCGAACCACGCCTACCTCTTCGCCAACCGTCGTGCCAACCGCATGAAGGTGCTGGTGCACGACGGTATCGGCGTGTGGCTGGCTGCCCGGCGGCTGAACGCCGGCAAGTTCGTCTGGCCTGCAGACGCCACCAGTACGCTGCAGCTGACGCGCCCGCAGCTCGAGGCCCTGGTGCTGGGGCTGCCCTGGCAGCGGCTGGGTGACGCAGGAATCATCCGCTTGATCTGAGGCTGCTGAGCAGTTCGGCGGCAATTGCCGGATGTGCCGATGCGCGTGGCACGCCGGCACGGCACCATGGCTGTCCATGATCAGTGCACAGCAACTGGACGCCCTGGAGCCGCAGATGCGGCAGGTCGTGCAGTCGCTGCTGGCACAGGTCCAGCAGCGCGACGCCGAGATTGCCTTCAAGCAGGCGCTGATCGACAAGCTCACGCACGAGATGGCGGTGCTCAAGCGCATGAAGTTCGCCGCCAGCAGCGAGCGCTTCGCCAGCACCCTGGCACCCGAGCAAAAGAGCCTGCTGGAAGAGACGCTGGACACCGACCTGGCCGAGCTCGAGCAGGAGATCGAGCGCGAGCGTCCTGCTGCTGAAAAGGGCAAGGACAAGAAGACGCCTAAGCGCACCGCGCTGCCGCAGCACCTGCCGCGCCACGACGTACCGCACGAGCCGGCGGACACCACCTGCCACACCCCAGGTTGCGGGCAACCGATGCAGCGCTTCGGGGAGGACGTGGCCGAGCGGCTGGACTACCAGCCCGGCGTGTTCAGCGTTGAGCGCCATGTGCGCGGCAAGTGGGCGTGCCGCTGCTGCAGTCAACGAGGAGAAGGTCGGATCGTTCAAGCGCCGGTACCGGCGCACGTCATCGACAAGGGCATTCCGACGGCCGGCCTGCTGGCTCACCTGCTGGTGGCGAAGTTCCTGGATCACCTCCCGCTGTACCGGCAGGAAGCGATCTTCGAGCGTGCCGGCCATCTGATCGCCCGCTCGACGCTGGCACAGTGGGTGGGCCAGTGCGGCGCGCAGCTGCAGCCCTTGGTTCAGGCGCTGGCCGATGAACTGCGTCGCCACGCGGTGCTGCTCGCCGACGAGACGCCGGTGTCCATGCTCAAGCCAGCGCACCTGCGCGATGGTAGGACGCACAAGGCCTACATCTGGACGTACTGCACCACGAGCCTGAACGCGACGAAGGCGGTGGTATTCGAGTTCTGCGAGACCCGCAGCGGCCAGAACGTGCGCGAGTTCCTGCAACTCGGTACCCCCAACGCCTGGCAGGGCACGCTGGTGACCGATGGCTTCAGCGGCTACACCGCCACGACGACCCAGGGCGTGACCTCGGCGCAGTGCATGGCGCACGCGCGCAGGAAGTTCAACGACCTGTGGGCCAACCACGGCAGTGAGGTCGGCCGCAAGGCGCTGCGCTACCACCAGTGCCTGTTCAGGATCGAGCGCGAGATCGAGGGCCTGCCCAGCGATGAGCGACAACGCATTCGGCAGCGCAAGTCACGAAGGGTATTGGCCGTCTTCCATCGCTGGCTGCTGGCGCAGCGGCAGTTGGTGCCCACCGGCTCGGCCACGATGAAGGCCATCGACTACAGCCTGAAGCGCTGGGCGCAACTCACGCGCTTCGTGCAGGACGGCGACGTGCCGATCTCCAACAACTGGGTCGAAAACCAGATCCGGCCGATCGCCATCGGGCGCAACAACTGGCTGTTCGCCGGCAGCCTGCGTGCGGGCAAGCGCGCCGCAGCGGTGATGAGCCTGGTGCATTCGGCGCGGCTGAACGGGCACGACCCCTACGCCTACCTGCGCGATGTGCTGGAACGCCTGCCCACTCAGCCGGCCAGCCGCGTCGCCGAGTTGCTGCCGCACCGTTGGCGGCCGTCAGCCGCCGCAGCTTGAGCAGCCCCGCTGCATCTGCACCGGCGGGCACTTGACCGAGCCGTACGAGCAATACACGCAGCAGTCACCGGTCTTGGGTCGCAGCACCGTCTTGCAGTGCTCGCACTCGTAGAAGAACTGGCAGGCATCGGTGGGCATGACCTCGCGCTTGGCGTGGCCGCACTCGGGGCAGGTCAGTACCGACTCCAGTTCAGGGGCGACGGTGTTCACTTGCGTACCGCGGATGGAAAGCCCGCGTCCGTCGTGGCCTTGACCAGTGCGGCTGCGGTGGTCTTGTCGGCGTCGAACGTCACAGTGGCGGTCTTCTTCGCGAAGTCGATCTGGGCCTGGCTCACACCGGCCACCTTCTCCAGTGACTTCTTCACCGTGACCGGGCACAGCCCGCAGGTCATGTTCTGAACGTCGAGCACGGCCGTCTGCGGCGGTGCGGCGAGCGCGGCCAAGGGCATCAGCGTGACGAACACGGCGGCAAGCAAGTTGCGCATGGACAGTCCCTTCAGAGCATGAGCGGTGCCAACCAAGGCACCGACAACAACGCGAGCAGCGCCAACGCGACCACCCAGAAGATCAGCCGCTGGCGCTTGAGCACGATCGGCTCGGCGCACTCGGCTCCCGGTTCGCAGACCTGCGGCTGCAAGTACAGGCGCCGGAACGCCAGGCCGAGGAACAACAGCGTCGCGGCGATGAACCAGGGCCGAAGCGGCTCCAGCGCCGTCAGGTTGGCGATCCACGCGCCCCCGATGCCCAGCGCCAGTAGCACCAACGGCCCGACGCAGCACACGGACGCGCCGATAGCCGCCAGCGCGCCGGCAACCAGTGAACCCTTGACTCTGAACGTTGCCATGCCCGGATGAACTACTTCGATGGCAGACAGTCTAGAGTCCGTACCATGGTACGGAGTCAAGAGGTTCAGATGACAAGCGAGCTGACGATAGGGCGGCTGGCCGACGTGGCCGGTGTGAACGTCGAGACGATCCGCTACTACCAGCGCCGCGGCTTGATGGCCGAACCCGCCAAGCCGAGCGGCGGGCATCGCCGCTATGACTCGAACGCCATCAAACGTGTGCGCTTCATCAAGCGCGCCCAGGCGCTCGGCTTCACCTTGGAAGAAGTGGGCAGCTTGCTCGAGCTCGACGAGGCCTGCGCGTGTGCCGACACGCGCGACCTGGCTGCGCACAAGCTGCAGATCATCGAAGACAAGCTCGCAGACCTGAAGGCGATGCGCAAGGCGCTGACGGCGTTGCTGCGCCAATGCGATGCCGGGGCGACCAAAGGCAACTGCCCGATCATCCACGCACTGGCTGCCGACTGATCGTTCTTCAAGATGGGATCGCCGGACGTACATGGACGCCCCCGGTTTGCCAAGCTTCCAGTTCGCTGCCGCACTGAGGAAAAGATTGCACCCGTACATTCGGACTTCAGATGCGAGACGAACTCGCTGTCCCTGATGGGTTCTGCTGGTCGGCGCCCAATCGCTTACACGCACTCGAAGTGCCTCGTCCGGCGCGGGCTGTGCCAACCACGGTCTGACCTGTCGTGCCATCAACTTGCTGGTTGCCTGAGCAATCGGCGGTAGGGATCTCCTTTGCTGTCGCTGTAGTCGGTGCTGCTTCAGGCCGCGGCGTATCCCTGCTTGAACTCCCGGCCGTGAGCCAGGAGCGCCCAGACCGTTCTCGCCGTCTTGTTCGCCATGGCGACTGCCGCGATGTTCTTGTTACGGCGCGTCGTGAGCTTCACCAGCCAGCTGTCGGCATCGGCGCGCTGGGTGGCCCGGTAGATGACTGAACGCGCGCCGTGGATCAGCATCGTGCGCAAGTAGGCATCACCGCGCTTGCTCATGCCCAGCAACGTCGGCTTGCCGCCGCTGGAGTGCTGTCGTGGCACCACGCCCAGCCATGCGGCGAACTGGCGCCCGTTGTCGAAGTTCTTCGCATCGCCGACGCTGGCGACAAGCACCGTGGCAGTCAACGGCCCAATGCCAGGCACCTTCTCCAGACGCTGGCTCGCCTCGCTGGCCCGGTGCCACGCCTTGATCTGCAGCTCGATCTCGTCGACCTGCTTCTGCAGAATCTTCAAATGCTCGAGCAGTCGCTGGATGAGCAGCCGGAAGGTGCCAGGAAGTTCGTTCTCTGCATCTTCGATCAGCGCCGGCACGCGTTCAGCGATGTAGCCAATCCCCTGCGGCACTACCAGGCCGTACTCGCCGAGCAGGCCCCGGATCTGGTTGGCCTGCGCGGTGCGTGCCTTGACGAAGCCCTGACGGACGCGGTGCAGTGAGAGCACCGACTGCTGCTCGATGTTCTTGACTGGCACGAAGCGCATCGAGGGCCGGCTAACCGCCTCACAGATCGCCTCTGCATCAGCGGCATCGTTCTTGTTGCTCTTGACGTACGGCTTGACGAACTGCGGCGCCATCAGCCGAACCGTGTGGCCGAACGACTGCAGCTTGCGGGCCCAATGATGAGCGCTGGCACAGGCCTCGATGCCGATCAGGCAAGGCGGCAGGTTCGCGAAAAAGGGAGCTACCTGGTCGCGCTTCAACTGCTTGCGCAGCACCGACCTGCCGCGCTCGTTGACCCCGTGGACCTGGAACACGTTCTTGGCCAGATCAAGGCCGATCGTCGTAATCTCCATGGCGGACGCTCCTTCCGATCGAGTGGTTGCTGACACATCCACTGTGGCACTTCGATGCCGTCGTCAGGTGGGGGCGTCCATCCCATTGCTTACGATGATTTACACGCATGTGCTGAAAGTTGGCGGTGCCGGAGTGCGCTCACCGCTTGATGCGCTGCCGCCCCTCACTAGTGAGAGGTAGGGCAGCGCAAGTCAATCCTGGCGGATTCACTACCCCTGCGCGAAGGCCATCGGTGCCGCATCGAACGGCCGGTTGCGGAAAGTCCTCCCTGCGTCCGCTGATGGCCGTCAAGCACTGCCCACCGGACCCATGCGGCCGACCGCTGAACCGCACATTCCGGTCGTCTGGCCTCGAACTTCCGGTGTGCGTCGTACTGCTGCCCGTCGACGCCCGGCGGCGTACCTCGGCACGCGACCCACAGCGGGCATCTGGATACCGATACTGGCTGCTGAAAAGCAGTCGCTTGTGGTCGCAGTCGTGGTTGCCACACCGCGGCAGCAGGTAGCTGCAGGCCCTCCCCAATGCGCACCCCTTGGACTGCATGTGCAGTTGTTGCTTCAACCTCCCCAGCGAGCAGTTCGTCGACCCGTACGAACGGCCTGGCGAGGCGCCAACTTACCCGGTTCTCCGGCGGGCTGTGCTCATCGACGGTGGTCGGTTGCAACCGCCGCCCCGGCGACATCAAGTTCGTCTAGCTCGACGGCCAGAGCGACGGGCAGCCACGGCGTCTACGCGCGGCCGCGCCAGGCCGGTGGGCGTTTGTCAATGAACGCCTGGATGCCCTCGATCGCATCCGGATGGATAGAGTTGCGCACCCCGACCTCGCCGACGTACTCGTAGGCCTCGGCGGTGCTCATCTGCAACTGCCGGTAGAACGCGCGCTTGCCGGTCGCAAGGGTGAAAGTGGACTTCGCAGCAATCTGGCCCGCGAGCTGCGACACCCGGGCCTCGAAGGCATCGGGCGCTACCGCTTCGTTCACAAGCCCGATGCGCACGGCGAATTCGGCGTCCATCAGTTCCCCGGTGGCGAGCATTTGCATCGCGTGCTTGGGCGCGACGGCCCGGCTCAACGCAACCATCGGCGTTACGCACCACAAGCCGATGTTGACGCCCGGCGTGGCGAAGCGTGAGCGTGTGGTGGCGATGGCCAGATCGGCGGCGGCCACCAGCTGACAGCCGGCCGCCGTCGCCACCCCGTCGATGGCGGCGACGACGATCTGCGGCTGCGACTGCAGGGCCTGCATCATTGCCGAGCACTCCACCGACAGCGAACTGAAGAACTCGGCATCATCCCGCTCCCGGATCTCCTTCAGGTCGTGGCCGGCGCAAAAGATCCGCTGACCAACGCCCGACAGCACGATGGCGCCGATGTCTTTGCGTTGGGCCAGCCGGTCGAGATGGCTGTGCAGGGCCTGGATGGTGCTTAGCGACAGACTGTTGCCGCTCGACGGACGGTTGAGCGTCAGTCGGGCGACGCCCTGTTCATCATGGCAAACGACGTCCTCGTTCATGTCAGTCCTTTGCTGGGGTGCGAGACGCGGGAGGCGAACACTGTACTCAGGCTGCAGCGCCGTGCGGTCAAAGTGTGCTTGGCGGCGCACGTCTGCAGCCTCACTTCGTCCATATCATCACTGTGTCAGCGGCGGTCACCTGCTGCAGTCGACTGCGCGCCTGACGGTACTCCTCAGCCAAGCTGTCCACTAAGTTCCGGACACTATGCGTTTGCCGCACAGCTGAGACGGTATGACCTGCGCTCCATAAGTCGAGCCAGCGGCGCGGTCCGCGCAGGTTGGCAGAGTAGGCGCCGAAGCGCTCGCGCGCCTGCTCGGCGCTCAGCGGCTTGGCCAGTTCCTCAGGATCCAGGTCGTTGGCCAGCAGCGACGGTCGCAGGAAATTGGCCTCCAGGCCGCTGATGCCGCGGGTGAGCGCAATGTCGTCGATGCGGCTCGACACCAGCATGGCTTGGTACTCGGCACTGGCCAGGCTCTCGGTTGTCGCGATGAAGCGGGTGCCCATCAGCGCGAAGTCGCAACCCAGGACTTGCGCGGCCAGCAGCGCGGCACCGTCGGAGATGCCACCCGCCAGCCCGAGCGGGCCATCGTACATCTCGCGCACGGCGCGCACGAACGCCAGACCGTTGACCCAGCCGGTGTTGCCGCCGGCACCGGCGCTCAGCAGCACCAGGCCATCGACACCGGCATCGAGCGCCTTCTGTACATGCTCCATCGAGGCGACATCGGCCAGCACCAGGCAGCCCACGTCGTGCAGCGGCCCGATGATCTTGCGCGGCGAGCCGACACTCGCCAGCACCATCTCGACCTTGTGCTTGACCAGCACCGACAGGTCGGCTTCGAGCATCTCCGGGCGCGAACGCATGATGAGATTCGCGCACACCGTGGCGGCCGGCCTTTCGCTGCGCGCGGCATCATCGGCGATGCGCGTCAACCACGCGTCGAGTTCCTCGGAGCTGCGCGCGTTCGGGGTCGGAAAGGCGCCGATCACGCCACTGCGGCAGGCCGCGGAGACTAGCTCCGGACCCGAGACATGCAGCATCGGCGCGGCCATCAGCGGCAGCCTGAGACGCGAAGCGATCGAAGCGGGCAGACTCATGAGGCAAAAGGCTCCGTTCGTGGGAGGACGCGGGCGCTATCCATGCCGGCGGTCGACCAGCCAGGGGGCGTCGTCGGGCAATGCCGCGTCCGCTCCCAGAAGCACCAAGCTGTCGAACCGCAGGCGTGTCAGTTGCTTGAAGCGGTCGCGCAAGTCGGCTTCCAGCTCCGGCGTGCCAGCCGATCCGAACATCACGTGGAGGTCGATCACGTCGCGATGGCCTTGCCGGCTGACCACGCCCTGGGCCCGATGCAACGCCGAAGATTGCAGCACCAGGTCCTCGATCTGCCGCGGGTAGACGAAGATTTCGCGCACCTTGACTGCCTGGCCGACACGGCCTTGCAGCATGCCGATGCGGGCGACGAAGCCGTCCTCGCTGATGGCCGATGCGGCGGCCACGTCGCCGGTGCCAAAGCGCACTAGAGGCCATCCGCGGGCCAGCGTGGTGACGACGATCTCGCCGGGCATGCCGAGCGGCAGCGGCTGGCCGTTGACGGGATCGCATATCTGCACGAGCCGATCTGGGTGAATCGTGTAGCCCTCGTGACCGGGTTCTTCAAAGCCGATCAGCCCGAAGTCCGCGGTCGCGTAGGCCGACAACGTGCGGATGCCCAGGCGCGCCTCCAGCCGGCGCCGCTTGCCCAGCCAGTCGCCCAGTTCGCCGCCCAGCAGCGCGGTGCGCACGCGCCAGGCGGCGGGCAAAACATGGCCCTTGCTCTCGAGCACGTGCACCAGGTTTTCGAAGTAGGCGGTGGACGCGCAGATGCAGCTCACCCCCAGGTCGATCACCATCTGCGCCTGGGCTTCGGCGCCGCCGGTGCCGGCCGGAATGACCGTCGCACCGCAGGCCGCGATGGCGTCGTCGAGCAGCAGGCCCGCCGGCACGAGGTGGTAGGACCAGGTGTTCAGCACCATGTCGCCGGGGCCGACGGCGCCGTCGCTGAAGACCCGGGCGAAGCCGTGGCCGTCGACGTCGCCGTGCAACTGCGGCTCATGGATGGGCCCCGGCGACACGAAGACGCGGCGGATCTCCGACGGGTCGGCCGCCAGCCAGCCGCCGAAAGGCGGCGCGGCGCGCTGCATGTCGACGAGCTTGTCCTTGGGCGTCACCGCAAGGCGCGCCAGGTCCGCGGCGCTGCGCACGTCGGCAGGAGTCATGCCGGCGCGGCCATACAGCGCCTGCAGCGCGGGCGCGCGCAGGCAGGCCGCTTCATGCAGCGCCCGCAGCCGGGCTAGGCGGTCGCGGGGGGTAGTTTCGTGCATTGGCATCGGCTCCTGCGGTTCAGCGCCCGGTGAACACCGGCTTGCGCTTGTCGTTGAAGGCCGCCAGGCCCTCGCGCTGGTCGTGGCTCAGCGAATGCACCTCGGAGGCAAGGATTTCAAGGCGCAGCGCGGTGTCCACTGGCTGCTGCAGCCCGTCGTCGATCAGCGCCTTCATGCGCCGCAGCCCGAGCGGGCTCTTGCTCGCGATCTTGTCGACCAGTGCCTGCACCTCCTGCAGCAGGCGCTCGTCGTCCACGACCTGGTTGACCAGGCCGGCACTCGCCATCGCGTCGGCCGACGCGAACTCGCCGGTGAACATCAGGTATTTGGCGCGCGCCGCGCCGATCACGCGCGGCAGGCGCACCGAGGCGCCCCCGCCGGGGAGCAGCCCGTAGTTGGCGTGCGCATCGCCGAGCTTTGCGCTGCGCGCCGCGATGACCAGGTCGCAGCACAGCACCAGTTCGAGCCCACCGGCCAGCGCGAGGCCGTTGAGCGCGGCGATCACCGGCTTGGGAAATGCGGCGATGCGGTTCATCGTCGCCAGCACGCGCTGCAGGAAGGCCGCGGCGGCCTCCGGACCCGTCACATCCGCGCGCACGAACTTCAGGTCGGCGCCGGCGCAGAACGCCCGGCCCGCGCCGGTCAGCACGATGGCCTTGACCTCGTCGCGCGCCTGCGCCTCGTCAAGCGCCGCCGACAGCCCGGCAAGCAGCTGCGGCGTCAGCGAGTTCATCGCCTCGGGCCGGTTCAGGCGAATCCACATGGCGCCCTGGCGGATCTCTTGGACGAGCGGGGGCTCGGACATCGTTTCACTCCTTGATGGTCATCGAATACGGATTCAGCCCGATTCTGCTGAGTCCCAAATTTGACTGGATAGGTGATTACCATTACTTGTACGTAATGTCTTTTACTTTATAGTAAATTCAATCGACAAGACAACTGTGGCAACACGGGTAGAGATAGATGACGAACGGATCGCACGGCGCACCTTTGGCCGGTATCAGGGTCGTGGAGTTCGAGGGCATCGGCCCCGGACCCTTGGCGGGACTGATGCTGTGGCAGCTCGGCGCCGAGGTGACGTTGGTTGCTCGGCCTGGCCGGGGCGTGCTGCCGCCGGAGATGGCGCCCGCCGAGGCGTCATTGCTCACGCGGCACAAGCAGCGCGTCGCGCTCGACCTGAAGCGAAAGTCCGACGTGGACCGGGCACTGGCATTGCTGGCCGAGGCCGACGTGCTGATCGAAGGCTATCGGCCCGGTGTGATGGAGCGGCTGGGCCTGGGGCCTGCGCCATGCGCGGCAGTGAACCCCCGACTGGTGTATGGGCGCATGACGGGTTGGGGGCAGACTGGGCCGCTCGCTCAAGCGGCTGGGCACGACATGAACTACGTGGCGCTGAGCGGCTTGATGTCGCTGGCCGCCCGCCCCGGAGCGCTTCCGATGCTGCCGCCGACAGTGCTCGGCGATGCCGCAGGTGGTCTGGGCTTGGTGGCTGGCCTGCTGGCTGGCCTGCTGCGCGCGCGCTGCAGCGGGCAGGGCTGCGTGGTGGATGGCGCGATCGTGGATGTGCTGGCGATGCTGGCTCCGTTGGTGCAGCTGGTGCATGCCGGCGGCGCGCTGGATCGGGTCAATCCGTCGGTGTTCTACGGCTCGCCGTTCTACGAGGTCTACGAATGTGCGGACGGGCGCCACATCACCCTCGGCGCGATCGAGCCGCAGTTTTATGCCGAACTGCTGCGACGCTTGGGGCTCGACGATGTCGATCCGAAGGCACAGATGGACAAGTCGGCGTGGCCGGCTTTGTGCGAGCGCCTGGGCGACCTGTTTCGATCGCGCGATCACCGGCATTGGCAGTCACTGCTGGAGGGCACCGATGCCTGCTTCGCGCCGGTGCTGACGCTGGAAGAGGCGGCTCGTCATCCGCATCAGGTGGCACGCGGCCTTTACACGGTGGACGCCGATGGAACCGTGGAAACCGCGCGCGGCCTACGGTTCATCCCGCTTTGCGCAGGCGCATCGGTGGAGCCGAAAGCTTGCCAGCCCCAGACCTGAGATTCACAGGAGCTCGAAGATGGAAGAGATCTATGTCGTCGGCGTGGGCATGACCCCGTTCGGCCGGTTGCTGGACAAGGACATCAAGACGCTGACCGGCGCAGCGGTGCAGGCGGCGCTGGACGACGCGGGCCTGCGCAAGGAGGATCTGCAGGGCGCGTTCTTCGGCAACGCCTCGCAGGGCCACATGGACGGCCAGCAGATGATCCGTGGGCAGATCGCGCTGCGCGAGGCGGGCATCGGCCGCATTCCGGTGGTCAACGTGGAAAACGCCTGCGCCAGCGGCTCCTCCGCGTTTGCGCTGGCGGTGATGCAGGTGCGCGCCGGCGCCGCCGATGTGGCGCTGGCGGTGGGGGCCGAGAAGATGTTCTCGACCGACAAGGCGCAGATGTTCTCGGTCTTCGACAGCGCCTGGGACGTGTCGCGCGCCGATGAGATCCGCGACCGTCTGCTGCAGATGGGGCATGGCGTCGAGGTGCCGGAAGGCTCGACGTCGCCGAAGCCCTACAGCGTGTTCATGGACGTGTATGCGGCCTTTGCGCGCTCGCACATGCGGCGCTGGGGCACCACGCAGCGGCAGATCGCGGCGGTGGCAGCGAAGAACCACGCGCATTCCGTGCACAACCCGCTGTCGCAGTACCGCACCGCCTACACCATCGACGAGGTGTTGGCGGCCGCGCCGATCACCTATCCGCTGACGCTGCCGATGTGCTCGCCGGTCTCCGACGGCGCGGCGGCGGCGATCGTCTGCAATGGCGCGGCGCTGGCGCGGCTGAACATCGACCGGCGGCGCGCCATCCGCGTGCTGGCCTCGGTGGTGCAGAGCGGCTCGGACCGCAGTGACGACGACTACGCGCTGCACTGCACCGCGCTCGCCTCCAAGCGCGCCTACGAGATCGCCGGTGTCGGACCCGACGATGTCTCGGTGGCGGAGGTGCACGACGCCACGGCGATGGGCGAGATCATCCAGACCGAGAACCTCGGCTTCTGCGCCTTCGGCGAAGGCGGCGTGATCGCCGAGCGCGGCGACACCCGCATCGGCGGCCGCATACCGGTCAACCCCTCCGGCGGGTTGGAGTCCAAGGGCCATCCGGTCGGCGCGACGGGGCTGGGCCAGATCCATGAACTGGTCGCACAGCTGCGTGGCGAGGCGGGAGCCCGACAGGTCGAAGGAGCGCGCATCGCACTGGCCGAGAACGGCGGCGGGCTGCAGGGCATCGAGGAAGCCGCGGCCGTGGTCACGATCCTGTCGCGCTGAGCCGGCAGCTGCGGTTCATCAATTTCACTGGACATTCGATATGCAACTGACAGACAAGGTGGCGCTGGTCACCGGCGCCGCATCCGGGCTGGGTCTGGCCACGAGCCAGGCGCTGCTGGCCGCCGGCGCCAGGGTTCTGGCCGTGGACGTCGACGAGGCCCGCCTGCAGCAGCAGTTCGGCGCGTTCGGCGATCGGGCGCGCCATCGCGCGGTCGACGTGTCCGACGATCTCGCGGTCCAGGCGGCGGTCGCCGAGGCCACCGCCACCTGGGGCGCGTTGCACATCGCCGTCAACTGCGCCGGCATCCTGGGACCGAGCAAGACGCTGTCCAAAGGCCAGACCTTTCCTCCCGAGCTGTGGAACCGCGTCATCGGCATCAACCTGACCGGCACCTTCAACGTCGTGCGCCACGCCGCCCTGGCGATGACGGTCAACGAGCCCAGCGCCGAGGGCGAGCGCGGTGTCATCGTCAACACCGCCTCCGGCGCCGCCTGGCAAGGCCAGATGGGGCAGGCGGCCTACAGCGCGAGCAAGGCCGGCGTCATTGGCCTGACGCTGCCCGCGGCACGCGACCTGGCCGCGCACGGCATCCGCGTGCTGGCCATCGCGCCCGGGCTGTTCGAGACCGGCATGTCCGCCGGTATGCCGACGAAGGTGTCGCAGCACCTGATCGACCAGACCATCCTGTTCCCGGCGCGCATGGGGCGGCCGGAGGAGTTCGCCGGGCTGGTCAGGCACATCGTGGAAAACGCTTACCTGAACGCGACGACGATCAGCATCGACGCGGGCACGCGCGTGGGCACGCGCTGAAGACCCACCCAGGCAGACCCGAGATGCAAACCGGCAAGCAAAGCGAGCAGCAGCGATGAGCGCGCAGGCCCCAGCTGCGGCTTCCCGCCCCCCGATGCAGGCGTTGAACGTGCGCCTGCAGTTCGGCGGCGTCGTGGCGTTGAACAACGTCTCGCTGGAAATCCGCGACGACGAGCTGCTGGCCATCATCGGCCCGAACGGCGCCGGCAAGTCGTCGCTGATGAACTGCCTAAGCGGCTTCTACCGGCCCTCGGCGGGGCAGGTGCTGCTCGGCGGCAGCGACATCCGCGCTCTGCCGGTGCACCGCATCGCGCAGATGGGCCTAGCCCGCACCTTCCAGGGCACGCACATCTTCTCGGGCATGACCGTCGTCGAGAACCTGATGGTAGGACGCCACATCCACATGCGTTCGTCACTGGCGCAGGCCTTCGTCTATTTCGGTGCGGCGCGGCGCGAGGAGATCGAACACCGCGAGAAGGTCGAGGAGATCATCGAACTGCTGGAGATCGAGTCGATACGCCACCAGCCCGTGGGCAGCCTGGGCTACGGCCTGCGCAAACGCGTCGACCTCGGGCGCGCGCTGGCGCAGGACCCGAAGATCCTGTTGATGGACGAGCCGATGGCCGGCATGAACTCCGAGGAGAAGGAGGACATGGCGCGCTTCATCCTCGACGTGCGCGAGGCGGCGCGCATTCCGGTGGTGCTGGTCGAACACGACATGGGCGTGGTCATGGACCTGGCTGACCGCATCGCCGTGCTCGACTTCGGCGCCAAGATCGCCGAAGGCACGCCGCAGCAGATGCAGCGCGACCCGGCGGTGCTGAAGGCCTACCTGGGGGAGGGCGATCGATGAAGCTGACGACCCTGCCGCAAATCCTGCAGGAGCGGGCCGAGCAGACGCCGCAGCGCCTGTCGCAGCGGCACAAACATCGGGGCATCTGGCGCGAGTACAGCTTTGCGCAGGTGCGCGACCAGGTCAGGTCTCTGGCGTTGGGGCTGCACCGGCTGGGGGTCGAGCGCGGGCAGACGGTGGCGGTCATCGGCGAGAACGAGCCCGAGCATTTTTGGGCCGAACTGGCGGCGCAGGCCCTGGGCTGCAAGGTCGTGTCGATGTATCCCGACCTGACGGCCGACGAGACGCAGTACCTGCTCGAGGACAGCGAGGCCGTCTGCCTGTTCGCCCAGGACCAGGAGCAGGTCGACAAGGGGCTAGCCGTGCTGCCGCGCCTGCCGCTGCTGCAGCACATCGTCTACTGGGACGCCACCGGCATGTGGTCGTACAAGCAGCCGTCGTTGTGCACCTTCGAGGCCGTGCAGGCACAGGGTACGGAACTGCATCACAACGAGCCCGGGCGCTTCGGGCAGCTGCTGGATGCCGGCTCGCCGGACGACATCGCCGTGCTGTCCTACACCTCGGGCACCACCGGCAAGCCCAAGGGCGTGATCCTCACGCACAAGTACCTGCTGGACAACGCCCATCGGCTGATCAGCTCGACCGGGGCGGCACCGGGCATGGAATACCTCAGCTACATCTCGCCGGCCTGGGCCACCGAGCAGATGTTCGGTATCACTATGGGGCTGTGCCTGCCGCTGGTGGTGAACTTCCCCGAAGGGCCGGAGCAGGTGCTGTCGAGCATCCGCGAGCTGGCGGTCGAGGCCATGACCTTCGCGCCGCGCCAGTGGGAAAGCATGGCCTCCTCGGTGCAGGCGCACATGCTGGATGCGGGGCCACTGCGCCGCCGCATCTATGAATGGGGCCTGCGCATCGGCCACTCGGTCAACGTCGGCCGTCTCGACGGCAAGCCGGTGCCGCTGCGGCATCGGCTGCTGTTTCCGCTGGCCGAAGCCGTCGTGCTGCGCCCGCTGCGCGACCAGCTGGGCTTGACGCGGGTGCGCATCGCCGCCTGCGGCGGCGCCACCATGGCGCCCGACGTGTTCCGCATGTTCCACGCGATCGGCGTGCCGCTGCGCAACATCTACGGTTCGACCGAAACCGGACTGCTGACCTGCCACCAGGGCGAGCGTTTCGACCTGGAAACCGTCGGCCACTGGATGGAATCGCTGCCGGCGCTGAATGCGCCGCTGCAGTGGCGTGTCAGCGAGGTCGGCGAACTGCAGGTGCGCGGCGGCAGCCCGTTCCTCGGCTACTACCGCCGCGAAGGTTCGGTCGAAAGCAAGCTGCAGGATGGCTGGTTCCAGACCGGGGACGCAGTCACCAAGACCGAACGCGGCGAGCTCGTGTTTCTGGAGCGCCTGTCGGACCTGAAGCGCCTGCGTTCGGGCGAGAGTTTCCCGCCGCAGTTCGTCGAGACGCGGCTGCGCTTCAGCCCCTTCATCAAGGACATCATGACGGTGGGCGACGAGACGCTCGACTTCGTCGCCGCGCTGATCAACATCGACTTCGACGTGGTGTCGCGCTGGGCCGAGGACAAGCGCGTCGGCTTTTCCACCTTCACCGATCTGTCGCAGAAGCCCGAGGTCGCCGAGCTGCTGCGTGCCGAGATACAACGGGTCAACGGCTTCCTGCCGGCGCACGCGCGGGTCGTCCGCTTCGCCAACTTCCCGAAGGAACTCGATCCGGACGAGGGCGAGCTGACGCGCTCGCGCAAGCTGCGGCGCGAGTTCCTGCAGGAGCGCTACCGCGCGCTCATCGTCGGCCTGTACGACGGCTCGAACGAGGTGCAGATCGACATCCCGGTGACCTACCAGGACGGCCGCAAGAGCCAGTTTCGGGCCCAGGTGCGGCTGCATGACGTGTTCGGCAAGGCCGATGCGGGCCGCGGTGCAGTCGAGGAGATGCGTGCATGAACAAGCCAAGCGGTTGCGAGTCGTGTGTCGGCGGGCGCGCCCCGCGGAGGAGCGTGCGGTGAGCGAGTTCCTGAACTATCTGATCAACGGCACGCTCAGCGGCCTGCTCTACGCGCTCATCGCGATGGGCTTCGTCGTCATCTACCGTGCCTCGAAGGTCTTCAACTTCGCGCAGGGCGAGCTGGTGGTGTTCGGCGGCTACATGGTCTGGTGGACGCTGATCCAGCTGGGGCTGCCGCTGTGGATCGGCATCCCGCTGGCCTTCTTCGCATCGGCGGTGTTCGGGCTGCTGATCGAGCGCATCTTCTTCTCGCGCCTGGTCGGCGAATCGGTGTTCTCGATGGTCATGGTGACGATCGGCCTGCTGATCCTGATCCGCGGCCTGGTGCTGCTGCTGTTCGGCCCGCAGTCGCGCCCCTTCCCCATCATCTTCCCGCTGCAGCCGATCATCGTCGGCGACGTGATCATCTCGCGCGCCATGCTTTATGGCGGCGCGCTGACCATCCTGATCGGCGTGTTCCTGTCCTGGTTCTTCAACCGCACGCGCGTTGGCCTGCGCATGACCGCGGTGGCCGAGGACCATCAGGTGGCCATGTCGCTGGGCATCTCGGTGCAGCGCTCGATCGCGTTCGCCTGGCTGCTCGGCGCGATGCTGTCGACGATGGGCGCGATGGTCCATCTGAGCGGACGCTCGATCAACATGCTGAGCTCGGACATCGGCATGGCGGCGCTGCCGGTGGCCTTGCTGGCGGGGCTGGAATCGCTGGCCGGCCTGCTGCTCGCGGGGGTCGTCGTCGGCATCGTGCAGGGGCTCGCCTCCGCCTATCTGGACCCGATCGTCGGCGGAGCCGTTGGTTCGGTGCTGCCCTTCGTCCTCATGCTGCTGGTGCTGTTGATCCGGCCCACGGGCATGTTCGGCTGGAAAACCATCGAAAGGGTGTGAGGCATGGATCCGGCCGGCGTTTTCGCAACCACCTTCCCCAAGGACCAGGCGCTGGTCCGCACGCGGCCGCAGGCGGTCTGCCTGGCGCTGTTCATCGCGCTGCTGTTCGCGCTGCCCTTCCTGGCTGACATCCGCGCCGTCGCGGTGATGACCTCAATGCTCATCACCGGCATCGTGGTCATCGGGCTGCAGATCAACACCGGCATCGCGGGCCAAGTCAATCTCGGCCAGGCCGCGTTCATGGGCGTGGGCGCCTACACCACGGCGCTGCTGGCGAGCAAGCTGTCGCTGCCGTTCTGGTTGGCGCTGCCGCTGGGCGGCGCGGCGGCGGCGCTGTTCGGCCTGATCTTCGGCCTGACGGCGGTGCGCATCAAGGGCTTCTATCTGGCACTGACGACGATCGCCGCGCAGATCCTGTTCCATTTCCTGGTGCTGAACCTGCCGAGCAGCTGGCTGGGCGGCGCCAACGGCATCACCCTCGAGCCGGCGTCGCTGTTCGGGCTGAGCTTCGACACCGACCGTTCGATTTACTACCTGTGCCTGGTCGTCGCCTGCGTCATGGTCGCGGGCGCCTATGGCGTGATCCGCAGCCGGCACGGCCGCGCCTTCTATGCCGTCAGGGACGACGACGTGGCCTCGGGGATGATGGGCATCGACGTGGTGCGCACCAAGGCCATGGCCTTCCTGCTCGGCGCCTTCTATGCGGGGGTTGGCGGCGGCTTGTGGGCCTACTACGTGCGCTTCGTCGCCATCGACCAGTTCACGCTGATCCATTCGATCTGGTTCATCGCGATGATCATCGTCGGCGGCATGGGTTCGGTGACCGGCGCGCTGATCGGTGTGTTCGTCATCCGCCTGTCGCAGGAGCTGATCACTTCGATCGGGCCTTCGCTCATCGAGCGCTATCCGTTCTTCAGCGGCGAGATCGTCTTTGCCGCGATGAACATCTTCCTCGGCGGAATGATCGCCGGCTTCCTGATCCTCGAACCCCGCGGCCTGATGCATCGCTGGAACACGCTGAAACGCGCGTACCGCTTGTGGCCCTATCCCTATTGAAGACCGTGGCCGGCCTGAGCGCTGCAGGCCGGCCCCACATGTTGACAGCGTGTCCAGAGCAGGAGACTTGAATGAGCATGACGAACAAAGACTTTCGCGCGCGTGCCCGCATCGGCACGCAACTGGCGGTGGCAGCGGCCGCGGCGGCGCTGCTGAGCGCACCCGAGGTGCGCGCGCAGACCGTCTACAACGTCGCCGGCATCGCCGACTTCACGGGCCCCTATGCCGACGTGATGAAGGACCTGGCCGGCTGCCGCAAGACCGTGTTCGACTGGTGGAACGAGGAGGTGGGCAAGCCGGCCGGCGTGGCGCTGAGGATCAAGGACTTCGACGGCCGCTATGACGTGGCGCAGATCTCCAGCCTGTGGCCGGGCATGAAGTCCGAGCTGAATCCCGTCGCCGCGCTCGGCCTGGGGGGGCCGGACGTGGCCGCCCTGGCGCAGCGCCTGCCGGGCGACAAGGTGCCGCTGATCAACGCCACGGCCGGCTACGGCTTCGCCTGGAAGCCCGACAGCTGGGCCTTCAATGCACGCCCGACCTACGCCCACGAGGTCGCGGCCTTCTACACCTGGCTGCAGCAGCAGCGCGGCGGCAATGCGCCGCTGAAGATCGCCGTCATCTCGTCCGAGGTGTCGCCGGCTTACGTCGACATCCACAAGGGCACGCAGCAGTTCGCCAAGGACAACCCGAAGATCCTGGAGATCGTCGAGACGGTCTACACCGAGGCCCAGCCCACTGACCTGACGCAGCAGGTCAACCGGGTGCTGCGCAAGGATGCGCAGGTGCTGCAGGTGCTGAACAACACCGCCTCGGTGGTGGCCGTGCGGCGCGCATTGCAGGCGCTGGGCAAGACGGACATTCCGATCCTCGTGTCGGCGCACAACAGCCTGCCGGCGTCTGGCAAGGCGATCGGCGATCTGAACCAGATGGAAGGCAGCTTCGAGGTCTACGGACTGGCGGTGCCGTCGGACGACGCGACATCGGCGCGCGCCTTCTTCGACAAGCTGCGCACCGGCTACAAGCTGCAAGCCGGCTTCACGACGCCCTGCGTGATGGGCATGGCGCAGGGCCTGCTCACGGTGCGCGCGTTCGAGGCGGCGGCCAAGGCGAAGGGCGGCAAGGGCGTGACCGGAGCCGACGTGCGCGACGCACTGCTGAGCCAGAGTTTCCCGAGCGAGAGCTTCTTCGGCGTGCTGCCGGCCATGAAGTTCGGCACCGACGCGCCCTTCCCGACGCAAGGCAACAGCGTCAACATCGGCACGGTCGAGAAGGGCAAGTACAGGCTCAAGCAGGCGAGCGTGCCCGTGCCCGCCGTCAACAAGTGGTGAAACCCCAGGCCCGGGCCGGCCGCACCGGCCCGGGCCGTCATTGACTGGAGCGCGGCGTGCTCGAACTCAACAACGTCGAAGTGCTGTACAGCGACGTCATCCTGGCCGTCAAGGGCATTTCGGCCAAGGTGCCGGACGCTTCCTGCGTGACGCTGCTGGGCGCCAACGGCGCCGGCAAGAGCACCACGCTGAAGGCCATCTCGAACCTGATCAAGACCGAGGACGGGCGCGTCTCGGCCGGACGCATCGATTTCGGCGGCCAGGCCATCACCGGCCACGAACCGAGCGGCATCGTGCGCCAGGGCATCGTGCATGTGATGGAAGGGCGCAAGGTGCTGCGGCACATGAGCGTCGAGCAGAACCTGGTGGTCGGCGGCCACATGAGCCGCTCCGGCGACGCCAAACAGCGGCTGGACGAGGTCTACGGCCGCATCTCGCGCCTGGCGGCGCTGCGCCACCGCACCGCCGGCTACCTGTCCGGCGGCGAGCAGCAACTGCTGGTCATCGGCCGCGCGCTGATGGCGCGGCCCAAGCTGGTGATGATCGACGAGCCGTCGCTCGGCCTCGCGCCGCTGATGGTCGACGAGGTCTATGGCCTGCTGGCGTCGCTGAAGGCGAGCGGCCTGACGCTGCTGATCGTCGAGCAGAACACGCGCGTCGCGCTGGAGCTGGCCGACTACGGCTACGTGATGGAAAGCGGCCGTGTCGTGCTGGAAGGCCCGGCCGACGACCTGAAGAACAACGAGGACGTGCGCGAGTTCTATCTCGGCCTGACGCTCGAGGGCAAGCGCAAGAGCTATCGCGACATGAAGCACTACCGCCGGCGCAAGCGCTGGCTGGGCTGACCCCGAGAACCGGCGTGCACCGTCATGCCGGCCCGATGTTTCCACTGGATGCAACTGACCATGTCCACCGTCTCCAACGCATTGCTGAGTGAACAACAAGCCATGATCCGCGAGTCGGCGCGGCGGGTGGCGCAGGAAGTGGTGGCGCCCACCGCCGCGCAGCGCGATCAGGCCAGCCAATGGCCACGCGCCGAGATCGAGGCGGCGGCAGGCGCCGGTTTCATGGGCATGCTGATCCCCGAGGAGTACGGCGGATCGGGGCTCAGCTTCGTCGAATACTGCCTGGCGCTGGAGGAGTTCGCCGCGGCCGACGGCGGCTTCACGACGATGATGCACGTGCACAACTCCTGCGGCTTGGTGCTGCGCGCCTTCGGCACCGAAGCGCAGAAGCGCCACTACCTGCCGCAGATCGCCAGCGCGCGCAGCATCGGCGCCTTTCTGCTGTCGGAGCCGCAGGCCGGTTCGGACACGGCGGCGTTTCGCGCCACGGCGCGCCGCGAGGGCGAACACTACGTGCTCAACGGCACCAAGCAGTGGATCTCCAACGGCAGCGAGGCCGGCGTGGCGCTGGTGATCGCCGCGACCGGCGAGCCGGGAAGCCGCGAGCGTTTCAGCCTGTTCATCGTCGATCCCGCCGCGCCCGGCTACAAGGTGCTGCGCGTCGAGGACAAGCTGGGCCAGCGCACGGCGCACACCGCGCAGATCCAGCTGGACGAACTGCGCGTGCCCGCCGACAACCTGGTCGGCGAGGAAGGCCGTGGCTACTCGAAGGTGCTGGGTCTGCTGTCGGACGGCCGCGTGGCCATCGCTGCGCTGGCCGTCGGCATCGCGCGCGCGGCGCTCGAGGCGGCGCTGCGCTACGCGCAGGAGCGCGAGGCCTACGGCCAGCCGATCAGCGCGCTGCAGGCCATCCGTTTCGATCTGGCGGAGATGGCGATGCAGGTCGATGTGGCCCGCCAGTACAGCTTGCATGCCGCGCGGCTGATCGATGCCGGCATCCCCGCGGCCAGGGAGTCGGCGATGGCCAAGCTGTTTGCCAGCGAGATGGCCGAGACCGTGTGCTCGCAGGCGCTGCAGGTGCACGGCGGTTACGGCTACGTCAAGGATTTTCCGGTGGAGCGCTACTACCGCGACGTGCGCGTAACGAAGATCTACGAGGGCACCAGCCACATCCAGAAGCACATCATCGCGCGCAGCCTGCTCGGCTGAGGCCGGGGCCATGCCTCTGGCTAGAATTTGCGGGCTTGCGGCGGCCGGGCCCGGCCGCCGCGGTTTCCGAACTCGAACAATGATCCCAGCATGAGCACCACTGCGGCAGGACGGGCTGCCTCGAAGACCCCACGACGCGCGGCACCGAAGCCCAAGTGGAACAACGCTGTCGACAGCCGGGACGAACAGTACCAGCTCAAGAAGAAGGCAGTCATTCTCGAAGCAGCGCGGGCCTTCGGCCGGCGCGGTGCGGCGAACGTGTCGCTCGACGAGATCGCCGCCGCGCTGAACGTCACCAAGCCGGCTCTGTACTACTACTTCAAGAACAAGCAGGACCTGATCTACGAGTGCCATGAACTGACGATGCAGGTGGGGGACGAGGCGCTGCAGAAGGCCATCGAATCGGAGCGCACCGGCTATGCCCGCATCGCGGCGTTCATCCGCATCTACGTGCCCGCACTGACGGGAGAACTCGGCGCTCCGGCACTGCTGCGAAGCGATTCCGCCTTGACCCCTTCACAGGTGAAGAGGACGCGCGAACGTCGGCGTCAGTTCGACTTGCGGCTGCGCGGGTTGGTGGAAGATGGCATCCGCGACGGAACGATCCTGCCTTGTGATTCCAAGTTTGCGGTCAACTGGTTCATGGGCGCCGTGGCCTCCATACCCGACTGGTTCGACAATCAGGGTGAGCGCACTGGCGAACAGATCGCAGAGATCTTCGCGAGTTTTCTGGCTCGCGGCATTCAACGCGCCTGAGGCTACCTGAAAGCCGTCAATGGCCAGCGACCGGATGTGGCCGGGCACTGACGTACGGCCTTCGCATCCGAGCGTTCGCTTTACGCGCATCGTGTACGTTCGGAGCGCAGCGTGAGGAGTGCCTGTGTGGCGCGCGTCGAAGTTCGAGGAGCGTCGACAGCGTCGACTGAACCCATCTACCTACGAGCTTCTTCAGCAACCAGAGCAACGTCTGAATGCGCATCGGCCTGCATGGCGTCGAGGTCGATGATTGCATCGGCCATCGTTGCGAGGTGCGGAGTCTGGGTGATGAAGAACTCTTGCCGGTAGCCGCCGAGCCGAAGGACTTCGCGCTTCATGGCCATGAACATGCGCTT
>Ga0102832_1001041_pt1 | contig 26194 bp, 19 predicted proteins | sample EBPBio282013_DNA_FD_88942 | JGI IMG/M metagenome (GOLD analysis project Ga0102832, IMG submission 88942) | Wastewater treatment Type I Accumulibacter community from EBPR Bioreactor in Madison, WI, USA - Reactor 2_5/28/2013_ DNA (Illumina Assembly) | ecosystem: Engineered > Bioreactor > EBPR >... | reverse complement strand
TGACGGCACCCGCATCACCGTCAAGCACTGGATGGGCACCGACACGCTCGGCCGCGACGTGTTCTCGCGCGTCGTCTATGGCGCTCGCGTGTCGATCTTCATCGGCGTCGCCGTTGCCGCCATCTCGATCGGCGTCGGCCTCGTGGTCGGCCTGCTCGCGGGCTATTTCCGCTGGCTGGACAGCGTGATCATGCGGATCATGGACGGGTTGATGGCGATCCCCGCCATCCTGCTCGCCATCGCGGTGGTCTCGCTATCGAGGGCCGGCCTGCTATCCGTCATCATCGCCATCGTGGTGCCGGAGGTGCCGCGCGTCGTGCGTCTCGTCCGGGCCGTCGTGCTCTCGGTGCGCGAGGAGCCCTATGTCGAGGCCGCCCGCGTCTCCGGCACGCCCACGCTGAAACTGCTGATACGCCACGTGCTGCCGAACACCGTCGCGCCGCTGATCGTGCAGGGCACCTTCATCTGCGCCTCGGCCATCCTCGTCGAGGCAATCCTGTCGTTCCTCGGCATCGGCATCCCGCCGGAAATCCCAACCTGGGGGAACATCATGGCCGAAGGGCGCCAGCTCTTCCGCGTGTTCCCTCACAACATCCTCTACCCGGGCATCTTCCTCGCCCTCACCGTGCTTGCCGTGAACATGCTCGGCGACGGTCTGCGCGACACGCTCGATCCGAAAATGGAGAAGCGCGGATGAGCGGCCCGATCCTGGAAATCCGCAATCTGACGGTCGGCCTGCCCAAGGGCGGCGACCGCGCCAATGCGGTCGAGAACGTCTCGTTCCACGTCAACCCCGGCGAGATCGTCTGCGTCGTCGGCGAGTCGGGCTCGGGCAAGTCGGTGACCGCCCACTCGGTCATGGGACTGCTGCCCAAGGGCCAGCTCAAGGCGACCGGCGGCGAGATCCTGCTCGAAGGCGAGAACGTCCTCACGGCCACGCCCAGTCGCCTTCGGGCGCTGCGCGGCACGCGCATGTCGATGATCTTCCAGGAGCCGATGACGGCCCTGAATCCGGTCGTCACCTGCGGCGCGCAGATCGACGAAGTGCTGCAGATCCACACCGATCTCGGCGCGGCGGAGCGCAAGGAGAAGGTGCTCGCGGTGATGAACTCCGTGAGCCTCCCCGACCCAGAGAAGATGTTCGACGCCTATCCGCACCAGCTCTCGGGCGGACAGCGCCAGCGCATCATGATCGCGCAGGCGCTGGTGCTCGATCCCGCCCTGCTGATCGCCGACGAGCCGACCACCGCGCTCGACGTGACCACTCAGGCGCAGATCCTCAAGCTCGTCTCCGAGATGCAGGAGCGGCGCGGCACGGGCGTGCTGTTCATCACCCATGATTTCGGCGTCGTCGCCGAGATCGCCCACCGGGTCGTGGTGATGCAGAAGGGCCATGTCGTCGAGGCGGGCACGGCCAACGAAGTGCTGAAGAACCCGCAGCATCCCTATACCAAGATGCTGATCAACGCGGTTCCGCCCCTGACGCCCGCCGTCCGGGACGAGAAGACCGGGCCGGTCGCGCTGGAGACGGTCAAGCTCTGCAAGGTCTATGGCGGCGGCGGCTTCTTTCAGAAGAAGCGCGAGGTGCGCGCCGCTTCCGACGTCGATATCCGCGTGCGGCGCGGCGAAACGCTCGGCATCGTCGGCGAGTCCGGCTCGGGCAAGTCCGTGACCAGCCAGGCCATCCTCGGCCTGCAGAAGGGCACGCGCGCCCAGGTCAGCGGCGAGATCTGGCTCGACGGCGACGAGCTGGTGAGCAAGACGGCCGACGAGATGCGGGTCTACCGCGGCAACAAGGTCGCGATGATCTTCCAGGACCCGCTGTCGTCGCTGCACCCCTTCTACCGGGTGGGCGAGCAGATCGTCGAGGCGTACCGGGTGCACAACGACGTCTCCAAGGACGTCGCCCGCAAGCGCGCGATCGAGATGCTCGACCGGGTCGGGATCCCCAACCCCGACCGCCGTGTCGACGACTACCCGCACCAGTTCTCCGGCGGCATGCGCCAGCGCGCGATGATCGCGATGGCGCTGGTGAACGACCCCCAGCTGCTCATCGCCGACGAGCCCACCACCGCCCTCGACGTGACGGTGCAGGCGCAGATCCTCGACCTGATGCGGGACCTCCAGAAGGAGTTCCACTCCGCGATCATCCTCATCACCCACGACCTCGGCGTGGTCGCCGAGATCGCCGACGACGTCGTGGTGATGTACGGCGGCCGCTGCGTGGAGGCCGGCGCCGTGCGCGACGTGTTCTACAACCCGCAGATGCCCTACACGTGGGGGCTGCTCGGCTCGATGCCGCGCCTCGACCGCGACCGCAAGGGCCGCCTCGACCCCATCCCGGGCAACCCGCCGTCGCTGATCAACCTGCCGAAGGGCTGCGTGTTCGCGCCGCGCTGCGTGCAGAAGCACCGTGTGCCGGGCGACGCCTGCGCCACGGTCCGTCCCGACCTGCTCGAGGCCGATCCTGGTCACTCGGTCCGCTGCCACATCCCGGCGGACGAGCGCCGCAGGATCTGGGCCGAGGAGATCAAGCCCGTCCTCTAGCCCGACCGCACCGCCCGAGCACTCCGGACAGAACGCACCAAGGAGACACCGTGACCGTCGCCCCGAGCACCGAGCCGTCGGGCGCGCCCACGCTGCGCGACGACGCCCTGCTCCAGGTCAGGGACCTCAAGAAGCACTTCCCGATCACCCAGGGGATCCTGTTCCAGAAGCAGGTCGGCGCCGTGCAGGCGGTCGACGGCGTCACCTTCGACGTCGCCGAGCGCGAGACCCTCGGCCTCGTGGGCGAGTCCGGCTGCGGCAAGTCCACCGCAGGCCGCACGATCACCAAGCTCATCGAGCCGACCTCGGGATCGATCGTCTTCGACGGCAAGGAGATCTCGGGCTACTCGCGCAGCCAGATGCAGGCCCTGCGCAACGACATCCAAATCATCTTCCAGGACCCCTACTCCTCGCTGAACCCGCGCCACCCCATCGGCACCATCGTGGGCGCGCCGTTCCGCATCACCGACAGCTCGCTGACGGACAAGGAGATCAAGTCCAAGGTCCAGAGCCTGCTCGAGCGCGTCGGCCTCAACCCCGAGCACTACAACCGCTACCCGCACGAGTTCTCCGGCGGCCAGCGCCAGCGCATCGGCGTCGCCCGGGCTGTCGCGCTGCGGCCCAAGCTCATCGTCTGCGACGAGCCGGTGTCGGCCCTCGACGTCTCGATCCAGGCCCAGGTGGTCAACCTCCTCGAGGACCTCCAGGAGGAGTTCGGGATCGCCTACATCTTCGTGGCGCACGACCTGTCGGTGGTGCGGCACATCTCCGACCGCGTCGCGGTCATGTACCTCGGCAAGATCATGGAGCTCGCCGACCGCGACACGCTCTACAGCAAGCCGCTGCACCCCTACACCCACGCGCTGCTGTCGGCCGTGCCGATCCCCGACCCCGACAACCAGAACCGCCGCGAGCGCATCCTGCTCACCGGCGACCTGCCGTCGCCCATCAACCCGCCGTCGGGCTGCGTGTTCCACACCCGGTGCTTCAAGGCGCAGGAGCGCTGCAAGCTCGAGGTGCCGGCCTTCCGCGAGGTCGCCCCGGGCCACGCGATCGCCTGCCACTTCCCCGAGGAGCGCAAGCCGTTCGACCCGAACGCCGAGGGCCGCGTGATCCGCTCGACCATGTCGGCCGAGGAGCAGGACCAGCAGCTGCCCGTCGACGCGCACCCGGACCTCGTGCAGCAGGCGCACCAGGACGACCGCAGCCAGTTCCGCTGACGGGGCCGGCGCGCGGCGCCGCAGACGTGCCGAGGGCGCGGACAGGAGACCCTGTCCGCGCCCTCGCCGCGTCTTCCGAGGGCAGCTAGGCGACGCCGAGCGAGCGCCGGATGAAGTCGAGCTCGAGGAGGAGCTTGTTCTCCGCGACCTCCTCCTGCGGCGTCATGTGTGTGACGCCGGACAGCGGCAGCACCTGGTGCGGGCGGCCGTGCACCGTGAGCGCGCCCGACAACGCGAGCGTGTGGGCCACCACGACGTTGTCGTCGGTGAGCCCGTGGATGATCAGCAGCGGCCGGCGCAGCTGCGGCGCGAACGGGATGAGCGAGCAGGCGTCGTAGGGCGCCGCGTCGTCCGTGGGGATCCCGAGGTAGCGCTCGGTGTAGGCGGTGTCGTAGAGGCGCCACTCGGTGACAGGGGCGCCGGCGACGGCGGCGTGGAAGACGTCGGGCCGGGCGAGCACCGCGAGTGCGGCCAGGTAGCCACCGAACGACCAGCCCCTGATCGCGACGCGGTCGGTGTCGACGTCGTCGGGCCAGCGCTCGGCGACCGCCTGCAGCGCGGTCACCTGGTCGTCGAGCACGCCGGTGGCGAGGTCGTGCTTGATCCGGCGGTCCCACGACGGCCCGCGGCCGGGGGTGCCCCGCCCGTCGGCGACGACGACGCAGAAGCCCTGGTCGGCCAGCCACTGGTCCTCGCCGTACAGGCCTCCGGCCGCCAGCACCTCCTGGTGGTGCGGCCCGCCGTAGGGCGAGAGCACCACCGGCAGCCGTCGCGTGCCGGGCTCGTGCCCCGTCGGCCAGAGGACGGCGGTGAGGATCGCGTCCGGACCCGCCTCGATCACCTCGACGCGCGGCTCCACCACGGGCGTCTCGGCGAACGACTCCACCGCGTGCGCATCCGGACTGGAACGCACCTCGTAGGAGACAGCGGTCGACCCCAGACGCCGCTCGACGACCACGGACGTGCCACCGGCTGACAGGCCCGTGGCGTACCCGCCGTCGCCGGCGAGCGTCGACACCGAGCCGTCCCAGCGGATGCGGACGAGAGCGGACTGCATCGGGTGCGGGGCGGCAAGCGCCAGCACGCCGTCGTCGTCGGCTCCTGCGACCCCGCGCAGCTGCAGCCCGGCGGGGGAGAGCCAGCCGTCGCCGAGGTGCAGGCGGTAGGTGTCGGTGCCGCGGTCGGCCCGCAGCGTGAGCAGCTGCCCATCGGGCGACCAGCGCACCGAGCCCGGGAACACGTCGACCCACTGCGGGTCGGTCCACTCGGCCACCACGCGGGTCTGCGCCGTCGCAGGGTCGACCGCGAGGACGACGAAGCGCTTCTGCTCACGGCTGGCGAGCACGACGAGCGGGTCGCCTGCCTCGCCCCAGTGGACATCGACGAGGTAGGGCAGTGCCTCGGCGTCCCACTCGACCGGCAGGCTGGAGCCGTCGAGCCGGACGAGGTCGAGGGAGACCACGGCGTTGGGTGTGCCGGCCGAGGGGTAGCGGTGCGCGTAGGGCCGCGTCCCCGGGTGCACCGGGTCGGCGATCCACCACTCCTGCACGAGGCTCACGTCGAACCGCTCCACCAGGAGGGCGTCGGACGCCGGCGACCACCAGAACCCGCGCGAGCGCTCGAGCTCCTCGGCGGCGGCGAAGTCGACGAGGCCGCAGGTCTCGTGCTCGTGCGACGGCTCCACCAGGGCGCGGTCGCCGGTGCCGTCCGCCTCGACCAGACGCAGGGCGCCGTGCGCGTGATAGGCCACATGCCGGCCGTCGGGCGACAGGCGCGGGTCGATCACCGGCCCGGCCACCTCGAGCGCATGGACGGGCTCGGCCGAGGTCAGCGATGCGGCGTACAGGCCGCCGCTGAGGGCGAAGACCGCCCGGGTCGCGTCCTTGTCGGTGGCGTAGCCGACGACACCGGAGGCCTGCTCGCGCATGCGCTCGCGGCGTGCCTGCTCCTCGCGTGAGAGCTCCTCGGCGCCCTCGTGCAGCGCCGCAGGGTCGGCGACGAGCGTCTCCTGGCCCGTCGCGGCGTCGAGCACCCACAGGCGGCCGACCGTGTCCGTGCCTGACGTCGAGCGCACGAACACCACCCGGGCGCCGTCGGGGGCGATGGTGAACAGGCGGGGCGCCCCGCAGGAGAAGCCGCGGGTGCGGGCGCGCTGCCGGGGATAGGTCTGGTCGCTCACCGTCCGACCCTAGCCCCGCTCGACGGGGCCGCCGGTGCGGCGGGCAGCGGGCCCGGCCGCTTCCGCCGCGGGCGAACGCGCCCGGCAGCGGGGTGTCGTGGTGGGAGCGCGGACGTAGGCTCCACCGCGTGACCGACGCCGCCGCAGCAGCCCGCCGCCTCCTCCTCGTCCACGCCCACCCCGACGACGAGACGATCAACAACGGGGCCTCGATGGCCAAGTACGTCGACGAGGGGGCGCACGTCACGCTCGTCACCTGCACACTGGGCGAGGAGGGCGAGATCCTCGTCGACGAGCACGCGCACCGCGCGGCCGACTGCGACGACACCCTCGGCGAGCACCGCGCGATCGAGCTGGCTGAGGCGATGGCGGCTCTCGGCGTCGTCGACCACCGCCAGCTCGGCCACCCGGGCAAGTACCGCGACTCCGGGATGATGGGCACGCCGGACAACGACGACCCCGCCTGCTTCTGGCGCGCCGACCTCCTCGCCGCCGCGACGGACCTCGTGGCCGTGATCCGCGAGGTGCGGCCGCAGGTGCTCGTCACCTACGACGACTTCGGCGGCTACGGCCATCCCGACCACATCCAGGCGCACCGGGCCGCCACCTACGCGGTCGCCCTGGCCGCCGCGCCCGGCTTCAAGCCCGAGCTCGGCGAGGCGTGGGACGTCGCCAAGGTCTACTGGACGGCGTTCCCCAAGTCGGTGATGCGCGCGGGGATCCAGGCGCTGAAGGATCTCGGCGAGGAGAGCGAGTTCACCGCGATGGACCCCGACGACCTGCCGTTCGGGTGCGACGACGCGCTGGTGACCACCGCGGTCGACGCCGCTGCCTGGCTCGACCGCAAGATGGCGGCGATGGCGGCGCACAAGACCCAGATCAGCCTCGAGGACGGCTTCTTCGCGCTGTCGAACAAGGTGGGCTCGCAGGCCTTCGGCCACGAGTACTACCGGCTCGTGAAGGGCGCCCCGGCCGGGCCCCGCGACGCCGAGGGCCGCGAGACCGACCTGTTCGCCGGCGTCTGAGGCACGCGGCACCTGCTGCCCGGTCGCGGACGCGTCGCAGCGACGTCGCAGCTGTGTCGCCCCGCGTCGCAGCTGCGTCTCGCCGCTGTCCGGTGGCGCTGCGCGCCCGTAGCGTCGGTGGCGGCGAGGCTGACGCGATGACGCACCGGACCGCTGTCCGGGCCCGGATGGCCCGAGCAGCGCCTTCTGCGGCCCGCGCTCCTGCGGCGCGGCCCAGGGGAGCGCGGGCGATCGTCGCGCGCGCCGCTGCCTCGGCGGCAGCGGCGGCCACGGCCGGATGCTCGCTCGAGCACGACGGGACCCTCCCGGCGCATCCCTCCTCCTCCGGCGCCGGCCCGGCGGCCGTGGCCCTCGCCGGCCGCCTCGTCGACGTGTCGGGCTGCGTCGTCCTCGACGGGCCGGACGGCCGCGTGTCGCTGCTGTGGCCCGACGGGTGGCGCCGCGTCGGCGGGCCGGCCCAGCCGGAGGCGCCTGCGGCCCGTGCGCCCGGCCCGGCGTTCGCCGTCGTCGATACCGACGGGCGCACCGTCGCCCGCGCCGGGGCGCCGCTGCGGCTCGAGGGCCACTACGTGCGGCCGGACTCGCTGTCGCTGTGCGTCGACCCGTCCCGCGCGTTCGCCGTCCACGGGGTGCGCGAGCCGCAGCGGTAGCCGGCCGTCCGGCCGCCGGATCCGCGGCGTGACCGTCCGCTGGCCCGTTGCGCTCTCCGAGAGCGGGACGTCACGCTGGGTGGAGGTTGCGTCCGGTCGGGGTACTCCACGCGAGTGAGGTTGGCTGCTGCGATGAGGCAGCCGGACCCGCGGTCGCTCACGATGGGTGCACCGCCCGGCCCCCACCGGGCGGTACGTGCACCGGACGAGCAGCGAGAGACGGGTAGCGGCGATGGCGCGAGGCAAGCAGCAGGGCTCGGCGGACATGCTCAGCGACGCCAGCAGCGGTCGGCTGTCGATGGGCGGCGGCGACGTCGGCGCCTCGCGCGAGCGCTCGCGCCGCCGGCGGCTGTGGACCCTGTTCCTGCTGCTCCTGCTGCCCGCCGCCTACCTCTGGGGCCGCCTCGTCAGCGGCGACCCGCTCGACGTGTTCAACCTGACGCTGCCGTCGGTCGACCCGATGCTGCTCATCCCGGCCCTGTTCTTCCTCGCGCTCATCGGTGTCCTCGTGGGAAGCACGATCGGCGCCGGCCGCTCGCCGCACGTGACCTACCGCCCCGAGCAGATCGACGTGACCCTCGACGACGTCAAGGCGATCGACCCGGTCAAGGACGACGTCGTCCGCTCGCTCAACCTCTTCCTCGCGCACAAGGCGTTCTCCTCCGAGATGGGCGGCACGCCGCGCCGCGGCCTGCTGTTCGAGGGCGCCCCCGGCACCGGCAAGACGCACCTGGCCAAGGCGATGGCGCGCGAGGCCGGCGTCCCGTTCCTGTTCGTGTCGGCGACGTCCTTCCAGTCGATGTACTACGGCGCCACCGCCCGCAAGATCCGCTCGTACTTCAAGGCGCTGCGCAAGGCGGCCCGCCAGGAGGGCGGCGCGATCGGCTTCATCGAGGAGATCGACGCGATCGCCATGGCGCGGGGCGGCCTGTCGATGACGGCCCACCCGACCACCCAGAGCTCGTCGGTGATGTGCTGCGGGGGCCTGGAGGGGCTGCCGTCGCAGTACGCCGCGGCCGCGCCCGGCATCGTGGGGTCCGCGCAGTCCGGCGGGCTCATCCGCAACCTCGCAGGCATGACGTCGGAGGGCGTCGGCGGCGTCGTCAACGAGCTGCTCGTGCAGATGCAGTCCTTCGACGACCCGACCGGCTTCCAGAAGCTGCGCACATGGTTCGTCGACAAGCTCAACCTCTACCTGCCCGCGAACCGACAGCTCTCGCGCCCGGTCCCGCCGAGCACCAACGTCCTCGTCATCGCCGCGACCAACCGGGCCGACAATCTCGACCCGGCGCTGCTGCGGCCCGGTCGCTTCGACCGGCGCCTCACGTTCGAGCCGCCGACCAAGGCCGGCCGCCGCGAGCTCATCGACTTCTTCCTGGCCAAGAAGGCCCACCACCAGGAGCTCGACGCCGAGGAGCAGCGCGACAGCCTGGCCGCGGTGACCCAGGGCTACACGCCGGTGATGATCGAGCACCTCTTCGACGAGGGCCTCGTGAACGCGCTGCGCCGCGGCGACCAGGCGATGAACCGCCAGGACGTCGAGCGGGCCCGCCTCGTCGAGGAGGTCGGCCTCGGCCAGCCCGTGGCCTACACCGAGCACGAGAAGCGCCTCATCGCCACGCACGAGGCCGGCCACGCCGTCACCGCCTGGCTCGTGGCCCCGCAGCGCCGGCTCGAGGTGCTCACCATCATCAAGCGGCGCGATGCGCTCGGCCTGCTCGCGCACGGCGACGCCGAGGACGTGTTCACCCGCAGCCGCGACGAGATGACCGGCCTGATCCGCATCGCGATGGGCGGCCAGTCGGCCGAGGAGATCTTCTTCGGCGACGTGTCCACCGGGCCCTCGGGCGACCTGCTGTACGCGACGAACATCGCGGCGCAGATGGTCGGCGCGGCCGGCATGACCGACACGCTGATCTCGTACGCCGCGGTGCAGGGCTCGGCCCTGTCCGACACCAACCTCGTCGGGCGCGTGCTCAGCGACAAGGACGGCCGCGAGCGCGTGGAGCGCATCCTGCAGGAGCAGAAGGGCCACACCCGGGTCCTGCTGCACGAGAACCGCCACCTCGTCGAGGCGCTGCGCGACGCGCTCATGGAGCGCCACGAGCTCATCGGCCGCGAGATCACCGACGTGCTCGAGGAGGCGCAGACGCGCCACAGCGAGCTGCTGGTCGACGTGCGCACGGCAGCCGCGGAGGGCGCGACTACCCTCGGGGGGTGACCCCGAGCCCCCGACCGCGCGTCTCGGCGACCTCCGTGGTCGCGATGGCGGTGCTCGGCCTGATCCTGGGCCTGGTCGGGGCGGTGGTCTCCGCGGGCCGCACCACCATCGGCTCGGTCACTGTGCCGTGGGGCGTCGCGCTCATGCTGGTCGCTGTCGTAGTGCTCGTGCGCGCGATCGTGTGGCAGTCGGGCAGCAAGGCCACGGGCCTGGCGCTCATGGCCGGCTGGCTCGTGGCCACCGGGCTGGTGCTCGAGCTCGCGCCGGGCGGCGACGTGCTCATCCCGGACGTCACCCGCTCGTGGGTCTACGTCGTCGGCTGCACGGTGCTGGGGCTCGGCTCGGCCCTCTGGCCGCTGCCGCGCGGCCTGGCCGAGCTGGTGGCTGAGGAGCAGCAGGCCGACGCCGACCATGTGCCCGGCCCCGGCGACGTGCTCCCCGGCGGACCGGTCGTGCCCGACCCGGGCCCGGGGCCTTCAGGGGATCCCGCGCCCGGCCGATGACGCCAGGGTGAGCCTCGATCACGCCGACACCACCTGGTTCGACGACGACGTCGTCGAGCCGGAGGCCGACGGGCTCGACCACGTGGTCGTGCGGCTCGGCCCGGGGCGCTACGGCGTCGAGGCGGTCCGGGTCGTCGAGGTCGTGCCGGTGCCGGCGCTGACCCGCCTGCCCTCCGCCCCCGCCTGGGTGCGCGGCGTGTGCAACTGGCGCGGCCGGGTGCTGCCCGTCGTCGACCTGAGGCCCCTCCTCGGCGTCGCGGCGACGCCGCTGGCGTCGTCGGCGCGGGTCGTGGTGCTGCGCAGCGCCGAGGTCGAGGTCGGGGTCGTCGCCGACGCCGTCCAGGGGCTGCTCGAGGTGCCTGACGACCACGAGCCGCCGCCCGTGACGCTCGCGGGCGACTCCGCCGAGCTCGTGCGCGGCCTCGCCGACGAGGCGTCGCCCTACGGGCCGGTCGCACTGCTCGATGCCGACGCCGTCCTGCGTCTCGGCCGCCGGGTGGCACGAGGCCGCTGACCTGCGGCGACGCCGTCCTCCGGGCAGGCGACAAAGGCTCGATTAACCCCTTCAGGTGACGGCTGGCGTGCCGACACATCTACGGGGACCCGTCCCGGGTCGTCCGTGCGTGCACGAGCGCGGGAGCAGTCGTGGAGTTCAGCAAGCGGATCGCCGTGATCGCCGGCATCGCCACCTGGGGGTGCGTGACGCTCGGCCTGCTCTCGGCGTACCTGACCGAGATCTTCGTGGCCGAGGCCGTGGTGGAGCTGCCCGCGGTGTGGGCGTGGACCGCCTTCGGAGCCCTGCTGGCCACCATCACGACCATCCTCGCCTTCCGGGCCCATCGCCAGGGGGTCGCGCTGCAGCAGACGCAGGCGATCCTCGTCGGCCGCATCGTGCTCGTGACCAACGTCGTGTACATCACCGGTCTCGCCGTCGCGAGCGGCGGCCTGCTCGGCTGCGCGTCGGTGATGCTCGCGGTCACCGTGCTCTTCGCCTCGCTGCTGTTCTCGGGCTGGTGGCTTGCCGGCTTCGCCGTCCTGCTGTCGGCGAGCGTCGGCTTCACCGGTACCGTCACCGCGACCTGGACCGGCTCGGCCCTCCCGCTCGGGCTCATCGCGCTCATCGCCCTGCCCGCCATGACCCTCATCGACGGGCAGCTCGCCGAGGCCGTCCTCGCCTACGAGAGCAAGTCGACCCGCGAGCGCCGCGAGCTCTCGGCCCGGGTCGACGCGCTCACCGAGCAGCTCGAGCGCGCCGCCGCCGGCGACCTGTCGACCCGCATCGACGTGGCCTCCGTGGCCGACGACGTCGAGGCCGAGGACGACGCAGTGGTCGTGCTCTCCCAGTCGGTCAACGAGGCCCTCGAGAGCCTGGTGACCCTCGTCGAGCAGGTGCGCGCCGGAGGCGAGCAGATCGCCGCCAGCGCGGGGGAGCTGCTGGCCACAGCCGAGGAGCACGCGGCGTCCGCCACCCAGCAGTCGTCGGCCGTCGCGGAGACGACGTCGACGATCGAGGAGCTCGCGGCGACGGCAGCCCAGATCGCCGACACGGCGGAGGCGGTCGCCCGCTACGCCGCCGAGACGCTGCGCCACGCCGAGGAGGGCCGCATGGCGGTCGCCGCGTCGGTGCGCTCGATGGACCAGATCGCCGACCGCGTCGACCAGATCGCCGCCCGCGCGCTGTCGCTCGGGGAGAAGGGGCAGGAGATCGGCCGCATCCTCGAGGTGATCGACGACCTCGCCGACCAGACCAACCTGCTCGCGCTCAACGCCGCGATCGAGGCCGCCCGCGCCGGCGAGCACGGCCGCGGGTTCGCCGTCGTCGCCGCCGAGGTGCGCAAGCTCGCCGAGCGGTCGCAGGAGTCGGCCGGGCAGATCCAGGCGATCGTGGCGCAGATCCAGACCGAGACCCACGCGACGATCCTGGCGACCGAGGAGGGCAGCAAGGAGGTCCACATGGGCGCCGGGCTCGCCCGCGAGGTCGTCGAGGCGCTCGAGCGGATCAGCGGCATGGTGGACGAGACCACGACAGCGGCCAAGGAGATCTCGATCGCGACGCAGCAGCAGCGCTCGGCGTCCGACCAGGTCGTGTCGGCGATGACGCAGGTGTCGGACGTGTCGCGCCAGTACGCCGTCGGGTCCAAGCAGTCGGCCGCCGCGGCCGCGCAGCTCAACGTCCTGTCGGCCGAGCTGCGCGAGTCGATCGCGCGCTTCCGGGTGGCCTGAGGCCGTCATGCCCGCCTGGTCGGAGAACCCCGAGCTCGCTGCGAGCTTCCGTCACGAGGCCGCCGAGCTCTCGGCCGCGCTGCGCGACGGCCTGCTCGTGCTCGAGCGCTCGGGGCAGCCGCGCCAGGCGGCCACCGACCTCCTGCGTCACGCCCACACCCTCAAGGGGTCGGCGACGATGTTCGGCGACGCTCCCGTCACCGAGCTCGCGCATCGCGCGGAGGACCTGCTCGGCAAGGTGCGCGACGGCCGCGTCCCGGTGACGCGCGAGGTCGTCGACGTCCTGCTCGAGACCACCGAGCTGCTCGCGCGCTGGGTCCCCGGCACGGACTGGGACGTCAGCGAGCAGGAGCGCACCGGCATGCTGGCCGCGCTCGATGCCCTCGGCGGCCGCGGCCATCTGCGCGACGACGTGCCCGCCGCAGCCCCTGCGCCCCGCCCCGCACCCGTCCCCACCACTGTGGTCGAGCGCGCGCCGATGCCGGAGCCGCAGGCGCCGGCCGCGGCGCCGGCCGCCGTGCCAGCGCGCACGTTCGGCGACCAGGTGCGCGTGCCGACCCGGCGCGTGCACGACCTGCTCGACGTCGTCGGCGAGGCCGAGCTCGACGTCCGCCGCATCGACCGCCACACCCGCGACCTCGGCTCCCTGCTCGACGAGCACCAGGCCCTGGTGCGCGGGCTGCGCGAGGCGCTGCTGTCGGGCAGCTCGCCCGGCGAGCTCGCCGACCGCGTGACCGGCCTCGTCGGCGTGACCGACCGGCTGCACGCGACCACGCGCGACCTGCGCTCGCGCACCGAGGACGCGTCCAACCGGGTCGCCCGCGTGCGCGACGGCGCCATGGGCCTGGCGATGGTGCCGGTGCGCCGCGTGGCCGCCGGCTTCGACGTCCTCGTGCGCGGAGTCGCCGCGAAGTCCGGCAAGGACGTCGTCCTGGTCGTGCAGGGCACCGACGTCGAGCTCGACGTGCGTGTGCTCGACGGCGTGGCCGATGCGCTGCGCCACCTCGTCACGAACGCCGTCGACCACGGCTGCGAGACGCCCGAGCAGCGCGCCGCTCGAGGCAAGACGCGGACCGCGACGGTCACGCTGTCGGCCCGGAGCGCGGGCTCGACCGTCGTGGTCGAGGTGTCCGACGACGGCGCCGGCATCGACGACGAGGTGCTGCGCGACGCGGCCGTCGCGCGCGGCCTGCTGCCCGAAGGGACGCAGGCGTCCGGCTCGGTCCTGCACCAGGTGATCTTCGAGCCCGGCTTCTCCACCCGGCAGGACGTCACGACGACGTCGGGCCGCGGCGTCGGCCTCGACGTCGTGCGGACCTCGGTCGAGGGCCTCGGCGGCGCGGTCGAGGTGATCAGCACTCCGGGCGAGGGCACGCGGTTCGTCCTCACGCTTCCGGTGACGCTCGGCGTCGCGCGGTGCCTGCTCGTCCGCCTCGGCGACGAGCGCTACGCCGTGCCGCTCGCGGGCGTGGTCGAGACGCTGTCGCTGCGCGATGCGGCCGTGCACGACGTCGCCGGCTCGCTCGTCCTGGCCCGCGAGGGCGCCGCCATCCCGCTCGCCGACCTCGGCGAGGTGCTCGGCGTCCCCGGCGCACGCAGCCCGCGAGCCGCCGTCGTCGCCCGTCTCACCGGCGAGCCCATCGCCTGGGCGGTCGACGCGGTGGAGACCGAGCGCGAGGTCGTGGTGAAGAGCCTCGGCGACTTCCTCGGCCGCGTGGCCGGCGCCTCCGGCGCGACCATCGACGACGACGGGTCCGTGGTGCTGCTCGTCGACCTGCGCGATCTCGCGTCCCGCTGGAGCGGCACCGCCGCCCTCGGCGCCGAGGCCGAGGCGGCCGACGAGGCCGACGGCGACGGGGCCGCGCGCCCGCGGGCGTCGTCCGGCGAGGGTCGTGCCCGCGTGCTCGTCGTGGAGGACTCGCTCGGCGTCCGGGAACTGCAGCGCTCGATCCTCGAGAGCGCCGGCTACGACGTCGTCACGGCTGTCGACGGCCTCGACGGCGCCGCCCGCCTGCAGGGCGGCCCGGTCGACCTCGTGCTCTCCGACGTGGAGATGCCGGGCATGGACGGGTTCACGCTGACGCGGACCATCCGCAGGACGCGCGGCTGGGAGAACGTCCCAGTCGTGATCATGACCTCGCGCGGCGACGACGCAGACCGTCGAGCCGGGCTCGACGCAGGTGCGGACGCGTACCTGCTCAAGAGGGAGTTCGACCAGCGCGCGCTGGTCGACACCGTGCGTCGGCTGGTCGGCCGGTAAGGGGAGGGGACAACCATGAGCGAGCACAGGCCTGTGGCCGTGGTGGCGGACGACAGTGCGACGCTGCGACGGATCCTGACGACCGTCCTCGGCGAGGCCGGGTTCGAGGTCGTGACGGCAGACGACGGCGTCGAGGCGGTGCAGGCGGTGTTCCGCACCATGCCCGACGTCGTGATCCTCGACGTCCAGATGCCTCGCGTCTCCGGCTACGTCGCCGCGCGGGTCCTCAAGGACGACTGGATGACTGCGGACCTGCCGGTGCTGTTCCTCACCTCCCTCAACGCCGCCAGCGACCGCTACTGGGGCGCCCGTGCCGGCGGCGAGCGCTTCCTCACCAAGGACTTCGAGGCCTCGGAGCTCGTCGACACCGTGCGCGACGCGATCCTCGCCGCCGCACGCTCCCGCAACGGCCGCCCGGCGATGAAGGCCGAGCCGATCGAGCTGACCGACGACGACGTGCTGGCCCGCGTGACCGACCTGCTCGACCGCAAGCTCTTCGAGGCCTCCGTGACGCAGGACGTCACCGCGATCGCGGCGGACGTGCACGGGTTCGAGGAGACCGTCGCGGCCGTCCTGCGCGCGATGGAGAACATCGTCGACTGCGACCTCGCCGCCGTGCTGCTGCTCGACCCGTCGGGCAGCGCGCCCGAGGCGACCTATGTCTCCGTGTCGCGGCCCGTCACCGAGCAGCAGTACCTCGAGATGCTCGAGGGCCTCGCCGAGGCCTCGGAGCAGGCGACCGGCATCCCCACCGCCGCCCACCACCTCGCGCCGATGGTCGCCGACCCGCAGGGCGGGCTCGGCACGGCCGACGCCGACCTCGTCGACCACCCCGGCGTCGCGACGTTCCTGTCGATGCCGCTGCGGGCGGGCGGCCGGCTGCTCGGCGTCCTCGCGCTCTCGAGCGCGACGCCCAACGCGTTCGGCGAGTCGGCGCTGACGACGCTGCGCCTCGTCGCACCCCCGGCCGCAGTGGTGATCGACCACGCCCGCCTGTCCGGGGTGCGGGTATGAGCACGCGGGCGCTGACCGCCCTCGCAGTGCGACGCGCGATTAGGCTCACCTCATGAGTCAGGCAGAGGTCGGGCCCGAACGGGTCCTGGCCACGGAGTTCCGCACGGTGATGGGCCGGTTCGCCACCGGCGTCACCGTCGTCACCGCCGTGCAGGACGACTTCGACCACGCCATGACCGCCAACTCCTTCACCTCGGTGTCGCTCGAGCCGCCGCTGGTGCTCGTCTGCGTCGAGGTCGACTCCCGCTTCCACGAGGCCGTGCTCGACGCCGGCGCGTGGAACGTCAACGTCCTCGACGAGGCCCAGCGCGGCCGGGCGTCGTGGTTCGCGACCAAGGGCCGGCCGCTCGTGGGCCAGTTCGACTCGACGCGGACCCATCGCTCGCCGCTCACGGGCGCGCTCCTGCTCGACGAGGCCCTGGTCACCCTCGAGTGCCGCACTCAGCAGATCATCCGCGCAGGCGACCACGACATCCTCATCGGCGAGGTCCTCGAGGTCGATCTGATCCGCCCGGAGGGCCGGCCGCTGCTGTGGTTCGGCAGCGCGTACTACCAGCTCGGCGCGGACATCCCGCGCCGCTGACCCGCGGGCTTCTTCGCGTCCCGTTCGTCCGGGTACGTCCTGTTATCGAGGGACGCGGTCGGATTCGCCGACCCGCTCGCCCGCCCTTACCGACCGGTCATCGGACGGAACCGTGACGCCTGCCGCCGCGTCGGACGTTTCGGATTCGGGGGAGGGGCCGTCCGGCGTCTACCCTGGTCAGAGACCCATCGTCGCGCCCGCGCGGCCCGCCCCGGCACCACGGACACCGTCGTCCTGCCGGGACCGGCCAGGGATGCGGACGCCGACTACCGACCTCCGGGACCTGCCAGCCGTGACCGCGACCGACACCACGTCCGACGAGATCACCCCCTCCCCGAGCCCGCGCTCCGTGTGGACGCGCGTGCTGCTGTGGGTGGGCATCGCCGTCCTCGCCCTCGGCGCCGCCTACGCGGCCCTCGTGGTCGCGAGCGGCGACGGCCTGCCCAACGGGGCGACCGTGCTCGGCGTCGAGGTGGGCGGCCAGTCGGAGGCGGAGGCCACCGCCACGCTCACCGAGCAGCTCGGCCCGCGTGCGGCGGCCGGCATGGACGTCGTCGTCGGCCAGCAGCACGTCACCCTGGTGCCTGCCGACGCCGGTCTGTCGTTCGACGCCGCGGCGACCGTCGAGGGCTACGGCGGCCGGGTCTGGAACCCGATCACGCTGATCTCGCAGTTCACCGGCGGGCCCTCGCTCGACCCCGTGATCGTCGTCGACCAGGCCAAGCTCGCGGCTGCCGTCGCGACCGTGGCGACCGACACCGACACGCTGCCCGTCGAGCCGGCCATCACCATGGCGGGAACTCAGGCCACGCTGACACCGGGCACCAACGGATCGCAGATCGACCAGCCTGCCGCGGTCGAGGCGATCTCCGAGGCCTACCTGCGCACCGGCCAGTCCGTGCCGCTGCCTGTCGTCGAGACCACGCCGACCGTCAGCCAGGAGAAGGCCGAGGAGGCGCTCGCGACGGCGCAGGCCGCCGTCTCCGGCCCCGTGCAGGTGAAGGTCGCCAAGATCACCGCCGACATCCCGGTGTCGGCCATCTCGCGGGCGCTGGCCTTCACGCCCGAGAACGGCGCCCTCGTCGCGTCGCTCGACGGCGGCATCCTGCGCACCTCCATCGAGGACGAGCTCGCGCCGGTCGAGAAGCCCGGCCGCGACGCCAGCTGGAGCGTGAAGACCGGCAAGCCGGTGATCATCCCGTCGAAGACCGGCAGCGGCGTCAACCCCGACGACCTCGCCGTGTCCGTCGCCGCCGTCATGGTCGAGACCGACGCCGCCAAGCGCACGGTGTCGCCGACCCTGGGCACCATCGAGCCGAAGCTCACGACCGAGGACGCCGAGAAGCTCGGCGTCGTCGAGAAGCTGGGCTCGTTCAAGCAGAACTTCCCGTACGCCGCGTACCGCTTCCAGAACATCGGGACAGCGGCGAAGTACATGAACGGCACCCTGCTCAAGCCGGGCGAGACGTTCTCGCTGAACAAGGTCATCAAGGAGCGCACGGTCGCCAACGGCTACACCGTGGGCTTCGTGATCGGCCCGGGCGGCATCTTCAAGGAGGACCAGGGCGGCGGCGTCTCGGCGTCGGCGACCACCGCCTGGTCGGCGGCGTTCTACTCCGGCCTCGAGCGCGTCTACACCCAGGCGCACTCCATCTGGATCCCCCGCTACCAGCCGGGCCTCGAGGCCACGGTCGCCTGGGGCGCCTTCGACATGAAGTTCCGCAACAACACCAAGCACGGCGTCCTCATCACCACGGTGATGAAGCAGACCTCGCTGACCATCACGATGTGGGGCACCAAGGTCTACGACGACGTGAAGGCGGAGTTCGGCCCGAAGCGCAACATCGTGCCGTTCAAGACCGTCTACAGCCAGGACCCCGCCTGCCTCGCGCAGAGCGGCATGATCGGCTTCACCATCGATGTCGACCGCGTGTTCTACAAGGACGGCAAGGAGGTGAAGCGGGAGACCATCACCACCCGCTACCGCCCCTCGCCGACCGTCGTGTGCGGCCCCGACCCGTCGAAGAAGCCGACGAAGTCGCCGAGCCCCTCGCCGTCGGGCTCGAAGTCCGGCTCGGCGTCCACCTCGCCGAAGCCGACGAGCACGCCGAAACCCTCCAAGACCTGACCCCGACCCGCTTGGGACGGGTGAGGCGTCGGTATAGCGACGCCTCACCCATCCCAAGCGGGCTCTATGCGAGGGACGCGGCGAACCGCAGGCGCACGTTCCCCTACTGATCGCGCCGTCGTCCCTCCGGCCCGATCAGCGGGGGCCCACGACTACGCGAGGGCTGCGGTGAACCGCAGGCGGACGTAGTCGGCCCACCAGCCACCTGCTCCGTCGGGGCGGCGGTCGAGGCCGAGCTGCACGGCATGCGCGTCGACGGCGGCGTCGAAGGTGTCGCGTTCGCTGTCGGGGACGTCGGCCACGAGCGAGGCTCCGAACATCCGGGCCCAGCCCGACGTCGTGACGCCGTCCGCCAGCGGCGTCGGCCGGTCGATGAGCGCCAACGTACGCACGACGAAGCCGTGGCGCTCGAGGCGGGAGGCCTGCTCGCCGGGCGTGGGGAAGGTCCAGGGCAGCGGCACGTCGGCGTCGAGTCCGACCGCCGCGCGTCCGGCCCGGATCGCCTCGGCGTTGCGGGCCACGTTGCCGGCGCCCCCCATCTCGACGACGAGCCTGCCGCCGGGACGCAGCACGGCGGCGATGCCGGCGACCACGGCGTCCTGTTCGGGCATCCAGTGCAGCGCCGCGTTCGACAGCACGGCGTCCACCGGGCTCGCGCCTACGGCTGCGTGCAGCGCTGCGGCGTCCTGGGCGTCGGCGTGCACGAACCGCACCGCCGGGTGCTCCGAGCGGGCGAGCTCCAGCATCGCGGCATCGCTGTCGACGCCGACCACCTCCGCGCCCGCGGCCGCGATCACGGCGGCCTGGTGGCCGGTCCCGCAGCCGATGTCGAGCACCCGCTCGCCCGGCTGAGCGTCGAGCAGGCCGAGCAGCACGTCGCCGTACGCCGTCACGAACGAGAACTGCGCGTCGTAGCCCTGCGCATCCCACTGCTGGCCCACCAAGACCGACCTCCTCGGAGTAGGAGGCCAGCCTGCGCCGGTTTCACGATAAGAGACAGAATGATCCGAATAGTGAGACGCTAGTCGGGAAGGCGGTAGTGCAGCCGCGCGGGCACCTGACGGTCGAGCCAGGCGACGACCTGGTCGGCGCCGCGGAACTCGCGCGGGGTCACGTAGAACGTGCAGCCGGTGCGGCTGACCAGGTAGCGGGTCTCGTCGGCGGTGCCCATGCCCACGACGTCGCGCAGCGCGATGGTGTGCCACTCGCCCTCGTGGACCAGCGCGACGGCGTCGTCGTTGTAGACCAGGCGCGCCGAGCGTGGCACGCCGCGGCCGAGGCGGCGCGACAGTGCGCGGCCCTGGATCTCCGGCCCGGTGCACGGCGGCGCGATCGGCAGCTCGGCGCCTCCGGAGTCGGCCTCGGTGAGCGGCTCCGGTCCTGAGTGCGCCACGACCAGCGTGCGCAGGCCGCTGCGGACGGCGTCACGCACCTGCTCGCCGGTGAGCGCCCGCATCGCCGCAAGATGATCGTCGGACGACAGCCGGGGCTCGATGCCCTGCAGGTAGCCGAAGGCGGCGGCGAACAGCAGTGCCGATCCGAACTCGGGATCGGCCAGCAGCTCCTCGAAGGCGGCGATGTCGTGGTCGAGGTCGGCCTGGTCCGGGCCCTGGTCGGCGATGCGGCGCAGCTCCGCGAGCCCGGCAACGGCCACCTCGCGGTCGCGGCCGGGAGCGCAGTCGACGGCGAACACGGCGAAGGCGCGCGCATCGTCGAGCACCAGCGATTCGCTCTGCACCGAGTAGCTCGAGCCCAGACCCGTCCGCACGTGGCCGGTGAGGCGCTCGGTGATGATCCGCTCGAGGGCGCTCGACCCCGGGAAGCGCGGCAGCTCCATCCCGTAGAGCACCGCTGGCAGGTCGGTGACCACCTGCATCGGCGCCACCTCCCGGAGCAGCTCGGGCTCGGACCGGGTGTGCCTCGGGCCGTCGGGGAGCGTGGTGTCGACGCCCTCGGGCATCGGGCCGAGGACGGTGAGCGCCGCGTTGCCGCATACGAAGAAGCGGCGGACCCACGCGACGACCTCCTCGGGGGCGATCCCGTCGAGGGCCACCGGGCCGGAGGCCAGCAGGCCGGGGCCCGTGAGGCCGTAGCGCTCCACGTACGGGATGCCCAGCGGCGTGCCGCCCGAGTGCTCGGCCGACAGCACCCCGCGCTCGAGACGGAGGTGCTCGGCGTCGACCGACTCGTGCAGCGAGCGCACGGCGTCGAAGACCGCGGCGAGGTGCTCGGCCACGACCCGTGCGCTGCCGCGCACCCAGAACTCGGTGAACTCCGGGGTGACAGTGGCGTTGACGTTGGCGACCGTGCGCGGGGTCCGGTGCATGACGAGGTGCTCGACGAGGTGTGTGATGCCCGCGGTGACGTAGTCCTCGTCGATGAGCCCGACGTGGAACACGAGGCTCGCCGTGGTCATGCCCGACCCGTCGATCCGGAAGACGGCGAGGCCGTCCCGGTCGGTCTGCTCGATCTCCACGTCGTCCCCCTCCGCATGCCGGTGACGAGGGTGCCACACGCCCGCGGGCGATCCGCCGCTGTTTCGTCCGCGTCGACTGGTCGGCGCAGCCCGCGCACGCGCGGCCGGTCGCCTGCCGGCGTCCGGCTCGTGCTGGTGCATAGCGGGGACTCGTGCGTGATGCCCGGGCGGGCGTTGTGGCGGCGGGCCCTTCTTCAGGGCCGCGGTCGTCGTTCGGGCGGGGCGATGGTCCAGTAGTCGGCGCGGTGGGGGTCGGGGCCGGTCGCGGTGATGCGCCAGCCGCCTTCGTGGACGAGGTGGTGGTGGGCGTGGCAGAGCGGGACGAGGTTGTCGAGGTCGGTGCTGCCGCCGTCGGCCCAGTGCACGACGTGGTGGACGTGGCAGCGGGAGATCGGGACTCTGCAGCCGGCGAACGCGCAGTGGGGGTGCATGACGGCGAGGGCGGCGCGCTGGCGCGGGGTGACGGTGCGCTGCTCGCGGCCGACGTAGAGGACGGGGCGTGACACGGCGCGGAGCAGGCCCTGCTTGTCGACCGAGTCGCAGGCGGGGCCGCCGGTGACGATGGTGGTGAACGCGGCGTCGCACAGCAGCCGCCGCACGGTCGAGGGCGGGATCGGCTCGGGGGTCTCGGAGACCGGCGTGTGCAGGTGCCCGCCGAGGGTGTCGAGGGTGTCGAGGTCGACGGTGATCGCCGCGCGCGGGACGACGCCGTTGCGGGCACCGAGGGAGCCGGACTCGCAGGCGGTGCCGGCGAGGTGGACCAGGGCGCGGGCGCGCAGGTGCTCGGCGCGCAGGCGGCGGGCGCGCCGGGTGCGGGGGTCGGCTGCGTCAGCGTCGGCTCCCTCGGCGTCGGCGTCCTCGGCGGGCAGCTCGCCGCGGCGGAACCAGCCGTCGACGATCTGGTCGAGCGCGCCGGCGACGATCGCGGCGGACTCCTTGGACAGGTGCCCGCGGATCTCGACGGAGTCGCCGACGGCGACGAGCACGATCCGCTGGGCGGCGTCGGCGTCGAGGGTGTCCTGGTCGGTGCCGTCGGGGTCGAGGATGAACCGCAGCCGCTTCGCGGCGGCGGCGACCTCGTCGGGGGTGTGGTCGGCGGCGTGGTCGAGCAGGAGCTGCTCGCCCTGCGCGCGGTAGACCTCGCGCTGCCCGCCCTTCAGGGCGCGGATGGCGCGGTCGACGCCGAGGGTGATCGCGCGGGCGTGGTCGACGCTGATCCAGCCGGCCAGCACCGCGATCCGGGTGGCGTCGTAGTCGCCCTCCAGCGCCCGGCCGCGGGCGATGAGCGCCCCGGCGGAGGCCTTGGACTGGCCGGCGTCGGCCTGCAGCCACCGCGACACCGACACGTGCCCGTCGGGCAGCGCGGCGCCGCTGGCGTGGACCCGCCCGACCGCGCAGGACGCCGCGGCCTGCAACGGCTGCACCGCCCCGGACAGTGCGAGCACCAGCCCGGGCAGCGCGGCCTGCTCGAACCCGTCCAGCGCACCCCCGGCCACCAGCGACCCCAGCCGTGCGGACGCCGACGCGATGACGTCGGCGAGGTCGACGACCTCGCGCGCATCGGCGACGGCGGTGGGGTTCATGCAGCCGACACTACGACCCACCTCCGACAGTTGCTGATCCTCCGAAACCGTTGGGCTGCAACGGATCCGCCATCCACAGGACGCTGGTGACACAGCGTCGCAGCGGCTGCGGTGAGGGGTAGATCTGTACGGCTCTATTGGTCATGGGGACCCTTCACCACGAACCGACGACCACGCAGAGTCGCCGGTGGACGGTGAGGGTTCGGGGTGGGGGCGTCAGTTGAGGCGGGCGCGGGCCTGGTGGGCGACGCGGCGGGCGTGCTCGGCCTCGAGGGGCATGGGCCCGGCCACGGTGTCGGCGTACTGCTCGAGGACGGTCGAGGCCTCGCGGTAACGGCCGACGCTGATGAGCGCCTCGCCGTGCTCGCGGCGCAGGCCGAGGTCGTGGCGGGGGAGCAGGAGCCCGAGCTCGACCGCCCACAGCCGGTGCCACGCGCGCTCGGGCGTGGTGGCCCAGGCCCGGATGTTGGCCAGCACGCGGGCCAGGGTGTCGATGGGGTCGTGCGGGCGCAGATGCTCGGGCCGCAGCGAGCGGCCCGCGGCCTCGGCGATCGATCGGGCGCTGTCGTAGGGGAGCAGCCGGCCGCCTTCGAACGGGTCGACGAGCACCCGGTTGCCGTCGGGGTCGCCGACGCCGACGACGAAATGGCCCGGCAGCCCGACGCCGTACGCCGGCACCCCGGCCCGCCGTGCCACCTCGGTCCACACGCTCGAGAGCAGGATCGGCAGGCCACGACGGCGCCGCAGCACGTCGGCGAGCAGGCTCGACTCGAGGTGCTGGTAGTCGTCCGAGGCGCCGGCGAAGCCGCCGAGCACGGACCGGAGACGCTGGTCGTCGCGGCCCCCGTCGGGGACGTCGGACGCCAGGGCGTCGAGCTCGGCGAGCCCCTGCGCCACGAGGGCGTCGAGGGCCTCGCCGGAGATGTCGTCGGGGAGCGCCTCGGCGGAGATGAGCAGCAGGGCGAGGTCGAGCCGGACGTCGTCGGGATCGCCGGCCGCGCCGCCAGCGCGCACGACGTCGGCGAACCGCTCCCGCGAGGCTGCACTCACGGGTCGATCCTGACCCACGCCGCGACGGTCGGCAGCCCGGTGCGGCGACGTGTCGCCCCGCGATCGCCCGACGGATAGCCCGCGCTGGCGGCCGTCAGCGGTCGGAGATCGCGACGGGCGAGCGGTAGGCGTAGGCGTGGTGCAGCGCGAAGCCGAGCCGCTCGTAGAGGGCGATGGCGCCGGCGTTGCGGCTCATCACCTGCAGGTAGGTACGGGGGCAGCCAGCGTCGAGGGCCCACTGGCCCAGCGACGCCATCACCAGCCCGCCGAGGCCGCGGCGTCGCGCGTGCTCGGCGGTGGCCACGCTCGTGATCCCCGCCCAGCGGCCCACGGGCGACGCCGACACCGACGCGCGGCCGGCTGCCACGAGCGCCCCCGAGGCGTCGCGGACGCGGACGAAGGCCCGCTCGTCGGGCGCCGTCAGGATCGAGGCCAGGACGACGGGGTCGAGCGACGGCTCGACGAAGGCGAGCAGCTCGCTGTCGGTGTCCGCCGACAGCTCGACGACGTAGCGGTCGGCGTCCGGTGGCAGCAGAGCGGCGGCGCGGTCGACGAGGCCAGGCGTCCCGGCCGTGCGCATCGTCGTCACGCGCGCCGGCAGCCATCCGCGGGCGTCGAGCTCCTCGTCGTACCCGCTCGGCTGCGGCAGCTGCAGCACCGGCGGCAGGCCGCGCTCGCCGTACCAGGCGACGACGGCGTCGAGGGCCGCGTCGAGCGGCATGCCTGGGTCGCCCACCACCCGCACCGAGTTCGCCCGGCCGGTCACGCCGTGGGTGGCGCGCAGGACCCAGTCGCCGAGCTGCCCCGTCTCGGCCGGCGGCCAGCCGAGCTCGGCGACCTTCTGCATCGCGTCGGCGGACAGCTCCGGCGCGACCACCTTCGCGGCGACCACGTCGTACGCGCTCATCTGCACCTGCTCGCCGGACCGCTTCTCGACGACGAGCAGGCCCTCCGGCGACCACGACAGCAGGACGCCGACGGCGTCGGACAGCTGCCCGTCCTCCACCAGGCGGCGCACGGTCACCCGGCGTCCGACGTCGGCAGGCCCGCACCGGACAGCCAGCAGCGCCGCCGGCCGCGACGGGCCGCCCGGCTCGCGGGACATCATGCTGCGGACCCTCCGTCGACATGGTTCGGTGGGTCGGGATACTAGGCGGCGGCCCCCGCCACTACGCTCGCGTACCGGAGCAGCCGCCCCGCACCGGAAGGACAGACCGTGACCTACGTGATCGCGCAGCCCTGCGTCGACCTCAAGGACAAGGCGTGCGTCGAGGAGTGCCCTGTCGACTGCATCTACGAGGGCGAGCGGATGCTCTACATCCACCCCGACGAGTGCGTCGACTGCGGTGCCTGCGAGCCCGTGTGCCCCGTCGAGGCGATCTTCTACGAGGACGACGTGCCTGAGCAGTGGAAGGACTACACGGCGGCCAACGCCGAGTTCTTCGACGAGCTCGGCTCGCCCGGCGGCGCCGCCAAGCACGGCCTCATCGCCAAGGACGCCGCCGTGGTGTCGGCGCTCGCGCCGCAGGAGCACGAGGGCCACTGACGCGCATCCCGGTGCCCCCTGCGCACCGGGTCGCGTCCCGGACGTCCACCGACGCGCCGTCGCCCTGCCGGGTGGCGGCGCGTCGTCATGATCAGGAGACCCGCGCATGACCCGCCTGGCCGACCGGCTCCCCGACTTCCCGTGGGACCGGCTCGCGCCCTACGCCGCGATCGCGCGGGGCCACGCCGACGGCGTCGTCGACCTCTCGGTGGGGACCCCTGTCGACCCGGTGCCCGCCGTCGTGCAGGAGGCGCTCGCCCGCGCCGCCGACTGGCCCGGCTACCCGACGAACTGGGGCACCCCGGCGCTGCGCGATGCGATCGTCCGGTGGGCATCGCGCACGCTGCGGGCCGAGGGCCTCGAGCACCGCAACGTGCTGCCGACCGTCGGGTCCAAGGAGCTCGTGGCGCTGCTCCCGCTGCTGCTAGGCCTCGGGCCGCAGGACACCGTCGTCATCCCCGAGATCGCCTACCCGACCTACGACGTCGGCGCGCGCATCTCCGGCTCGCGCATCGTCGCCGCCGACTCGACGGTGGCGCTGGGCCCCGAGCGGGTGTCGCTGGTGTGGCTCAACAGCCCCAGCAACCCCACGGGCAAGGTGCTCGGCCTCGAGCACCTGCAGAAGGTCGTGGAGTGGGCCCGCCAGCGGGGCGCCGTCGTCGTCAGCGATGAGTGCTACTTCGAGCTGCCGTGGGAGGCCGAGACGGTCTCCGTGCTCGACCCGCGCGTCAACGGCGGCTCGCTCGAGGGCGTCCTCGCCGTGCACTCGCTGTCGAAGCGCTCGAACCTCGCCGGCTACCGCGAGGGGTTCGTGCTCGGCGACGGCGACCTGGTGTCGGCGCTGCTCGAGGCCCGGAAGCACATGGGGCTCATGGTGCCCGGGCCGGTGCAGGACGCCTCGATCGCGGCGCTCGACGACGACGCCCACGTGGCCGAGCAGCGCGCCCGCTACGGGGAGCGGCGCAAGCGGCTGCGGCGCGGGCTCG
>Ga0102832_1001040_pt1 | contig 26218 bp, 27 predicted proteins | sample EBPBio282013_DNA_FD_88942 | JGI IMG/M metagenome (GOLD analysis project Ga0102832, IMG submission 88942) | Wastewater treatment Type I Accumulibacter community from EBPR Bioreactor in Madison, WI, USA - Reactor 2_5/28/2013_ DNA (Illumina Assembly) | ecosystem: Engineered > Bioreactor > EBPR >... | reverse complement strand
GCTCTGCCGGGCGTGGCAGCCGTCGCTGAACTTCGACGCGACGGGCTCGATCGGCTTCGACCAGCGCGACGTCCAGACCTCGACCGAGTATGGCCGCATGTTCACTGACCGGCGCACCCGCTCGGCGCCGCGCCGGATCGCCGTCGCGATGTCGGGCGCCAACCGCCGCGAGTTGCTCGACGGCATCGCCGACATCCGCCGACTGGCCGGGATGTGGGGCGACGTGGTGGTCCTGCTCGAACCCAGCGCCACCACGGACTTCCACCGGATGAGCGCGCAGGGCGTCTTCACTGCGGCGCAGGACCATCGCCTGACCCAGACCTTCGATTCCGACGGCGAGCTCTGGACCGTCGAGATCCCGCTCCGAGAAGTCATCTAGCAGGGGACCGCCCATGTTTGCCAATAAGGTGCTGCAGGCCATTACGTCCGTCGGGACCGGGTCCTACCAGCTCAACACCAGCGGCACCGGCGCCTGGAACACCTGGCGGTCCCAGTTCGCAACCGGCGCCCAGGTGGCCTACTATGCCGAGAACGCCACCGGCACCGTCTGGGAGTTCGGATACGGCACCCTGACCTCCGGCACGCCCGACCAGATCAGCCGCACCGTGCTGCTGACCAGCACCGGCTCGATCATCGACTGGACCTCGGGCGATGGCACCGTCTACGTCATGTCGGTGCCGTGGTCGCAGGCCATGGAGGGCCGCTGGGACGCGACGAACAGCATGTTTGCCCCGGCGGGCCGCAAGCCCTGGACGGCGGTCGGCGCCGCGAACAAGACGGTCACGACGGCCGACGCCGGCGGGCGCTTTTCGCTCGACACCAGCGCCGCCGCCCGCACCGTCTTGTTGCCCGCCATCTCGGCCGTCACCATGGGCTTCAACATCGAGGTCTGGGGCCTGTCGGCCAGCTACGCCCTGATCCTCGATCCCGCCGGCTCGGACGCGGTCGACTCGACGGCCGGGGGCACGAACGTCGCCTTGCCGGGCAACTGCAACACGCTGATCTTCAGCGACGGCACCCAGTGGCGCACCCTGTTCCGGGTCACGTCGACGCTGGGGGTTCCGCGCGGCCATATCGACGGCCTGACTCTTTCCACTACCGGCAGCTCTACCACCTTCTCGGTGGCGGCTGGCGAGGCTACCGATAAGAACCAGACCAAGGTGATGAAGCTGGCCTCGGCGATGTCGAAGACGACGTCGGCCTGGGTGGCCGGGACTGGCAACGGCTCTCTGGATACCGGCTCGATCGCCAACTCGACCTGGTACCACGTCCACCTGGTCAAGAACCTCGCGACCGGCGCCGTCGACATCCTGACCTCGACCAGCGCCAGTGCGCCGACCATGCCGAGCGGCTACACGCTGTCTCGCCGGATCGGCTCGATCCGCACGAACGGCTCGGCGCAGTGGGAGTCGTTCATCCAGATCGGCGACCGGTTCCGGTGGGTGACGCCGCCGGCCGACTACAGCGGCACGCCGGGCGCCACCACGCGCGCCGACCTCACCCTGACGGTGCCCACGGGCGTGATCGTCTTCCCGCACGTCATGGTGTCGGTGACGTCCGGGGCGGGCAGCGGTGCCACGGTGCTGCTGACCTCGAAGGACGAGACCGACAGCGCGCCGTCGCAGGCTCTCAACCACGGCTCGGTGGTCGGCGCCCTGACGGCCGGGCCGACGGTCGAGGCAAACGGCCTGCACACCGACACCTCTGCCCGCGTCGGCCGACGGATCAGCGCCACCGACGCCGCCATGACGGTGTCGACGCTGGGCTGGATCGACCAGCGCGGGAGGAACGGGTGATGAGCGACGAGCGCGCTGCGGGCCGCTTCGAGGGCCGGATCTCGCTAGGCAACCTCATCACGATCGGCACCGGCATCGTCGCGCTGGCGGCCATGTGGGGCTCCCTGCAGGGCGACTTCCGGGCGCTGGCCCAGCGGGTCGACCGCGGCGAGATCCGCGACGACAAGACGGCCGAGGCGCTGGAAAGCATCAAGGGCGCCATCACCGAGATGCGCGCCGAGCAGCGCGCCACGCGGGCCGAGGCAGAGCGCATCGTCCGGCAGGTCGACCGGCTGGTCGAGCGGTTCGAGAGCCTGATGCGGGCGTCGCCGCACCCGCTGCCGAAGACCGGCAACCCGTAGACCCTTCCCCCGAGGACTTCACCATGATCGACCGTGACCGGTTCTTTCCGGCCGCGCGCGCCGGCGCGTTCGGCGGCACGCTCACCCAGGGGCAGGTGGACGGCATCAACGCCATCCTCGACGCCTGGGATCGGCGCACGAATACCGACCTCCGCCAGCTGGCCTACATGCTCGCCACCACGAAGCACGAGACGGCACACACGATGCAGCCGATCAACGAGCACGGCGGCGACGCCTACTTTTTCCGCATGTACGACCGCGACGGCGAGCGGCCCGAGGTCGCGCGCCAGCTCGGCAATATCGCCAGTGGCGACGGCGCGCGGTTCCACGGCCGGGGCTACGTCCAGCTCACTGGCCGGACGAACTACCACAAGATGAGCGCCCTGGTCGGCGCGGACCTCGTCGCCAATCCCGACCTCGCGCTCGAGCCCGACGTGGCCGCCGTCATCCTCATGGAGGGCATGGAGCGGGGGATGTTCACCGGCGTCGGCTTGTCCCGCTACTTCAACCCGATGGCGTGCGACTGGGTGCAGGCGAGACGGATCATCAATGGCACCGACTGCGCCGCCCAGATCGCCGAGATCGCCAAGGCCTTCAATGTGGCGCTTGACGGCGCCCGATAATCGAAAGGACCGACCATGCCCGCCTTCCTGATCCCGCTGCTGCTCAACCTCGCGCCGACCGTCGCTAGCTGGGTGCTGGGCGACAAGACCGGCAAAGCCGTCGACCAGGTGGCCGGCATCATCAAGCAGACCACCGGCCTCGACGGCGACCCGGCCGACGCGCTGGCGCAGAACCCCGAGCTGGCGCTGCGCCTGAAGGAGGCGCTGATCCGTGCCGAGAGCGAGGAACGCCAGCGGCAGCACGAGGAGGTGCTGGCACAGCTGGCCGACGTCGCCAGTGCGCGGAACCAGACGGTCGAGCTGGCCAGGGCAGGCTCGGCGATATCGTGGGGCGCCCCGATCATCAGCGTGATCGTGACCGCCGGCTTCTTCGCCATGCTCTACCTGGTCGTCACCCGCGAGATCCCGGACGGGTCGCAGCGGCTGGCCGACATCATGCTCGGCTGGCTGGGCGCGGCGTTCTCTGCCGTGGTCGGCTACTGGGTCGGAAGCTCCGCCGGTAGCGCGCAGAAGACCAGTCTGGTCGAGGCGCTCGCCCGGAAGCAGTAGGGCGCGACATCCGCGCCCGGCGGTTTCCGGGCATTTCAAGGAGAAGACCGATGACGGTCCAGGCAATGTTCTACGTCAAAGAGATCAACCACCGAACGACTGGCGATCCGCAGTCGGTGAACGTCGAGGTGAAGCTTGCCGCGGCGTTCGGGACCTACCTGCGCGGCCTGCCGGAAGGCAACAGCGAGTGGTCGAAGTGGACCCCCACCGGCGAGCTCGCGATGACGATCACCAACCCGGACGCCGTCGAGCAGTTCGAGATCGGCGGCGTGTACCGGCTTTCGTTCGACAAGGTCGGCTGACGCATCAGCCCACGAGCTCGGCGGCTTGGCGGCCGCCGAGGCCCGACGAGGGCGTTTCCTCCCTAAACTCGAACGCCCACTCCGGACCCCCGGGGCGGGCGCTTCTTCTTTGGATAAGGACCGGACTAGAATTTCGTGCCTGGTCTAGCGCGGCCCCGCCGGTGCGACCTTGCGGCAAACGATCTTGCTCAGCCGAAATAGAGCCTCCGAGTCCGGGGCCCCAGAGGGATGTGATTCCCAGTCGGCAAGGGACATGCCCTGGTTGCGGCAGTACTCCTCGGCCAGTTGCACTCCGCAGGCGTCGGACTTGTCGACGCACCTGAACGGGAAGAACACCTCAGTTTCGACCACGGCATCGTTGGGTTTCGCTTCCAATGTCGGCGACGCATTCGGATTTGCAGTTTGTGCGGTGGCCGCCGCAGACATAGCGACCATGGCGAGGAGCAACGTCGCGGGGAATTGCAGAAATTGGGACATGCTGATGCACCGCAGTCTTGTTGGAGGAGGTCACATAACACTTCACCTTCAGGCACCGCGACTGCAATTATCGCCCGGTCTGTTAATCCATAAGGCCGGCTTTTCCTGTTTTGACGAAGTGAGGCGCGTTAGAAGTTAGTGGCCGCCTCGCTAGGATCCCAAGCCCCGGGGCGGAAGTCCTCGGCCGATCGCTGTCCCACCTATCCAGCGCGGCCGAGGGCGACCCGGCGGCTGAGGTCGAAACTCGATCGCCTGCCCAGGTTTTCCGGCCGCCTGATGTGGGTCAGCCGCCGGGCGGTGCTTCGCCGCTGCCATCTTCCTTGCCGTCCTCGCTCGCCCGCAGGGCCGCGATAATGAGCTTCTGGGCCTTGCTCCACTGCTCGAGACGGATGCGCTGCAAGTTGGTGAAGCGGCCGAGGATCGGGTCACCGCGTCCAGGTGCATGGGGGAAGATCTCGCGAGCCCACGGCAGCAGCTGCGTGGTGAGCAGCTCGAACCGGGTGACCTTGTACAGGCCCATCTGGGTCAGCTCGGAGTAGGATTGAATGGCAAAGCTGCCGACACCGCGCATCGGCCTGATCTGCGAGGTCCCGTAGCAGACCTCCACCGCAAAGCGACCGGTCTCAGGATCTTCGAGGACCCGGTTCACCAGTGCGGGGCGGTCCTTGAAGCCGGGAGGGGCCTCCATAGGCCAACGGCACCAGACCACGTCGAGTGGTGCAGGTGCCGTCGGATAGAACGTCAGCTGTATGGGCTTGTCGTCGCTCACATCACCAGGCCGGACCGGCTTTCACCTTCCAGTTACCCATCTTCAGGTGCTCGAAGGCGCGATCGAGCTCGACCATCTGCTCCCGGGTGACCTCGTCGCTGTAGTCAACCGAGTTCGCCAAGGCAGCTTCCGCGGCCTTGTCCGTCGGCTTGGCGCTGCCGGTCGCAACTGGCCGGCGCGAAGCGGCGGTGCTCATGGTACTCTCCCTTCAAATGCAGACACGAAATCCGGGGCTGAGGCGGCTTGTTGTGATGTCCACATGGTGGGCAAAGTAGGCTTCTCCGCGGCATCGACGCAAGTTCGGTGAAACAACGACCGAACGTCACCGCCGTTGCTGGTCACCTGCCCCGCACAAAAAGACCTATGAATTCAGATACTTATGGACCACCGCGGCCTGTGCGCAACAACAGCTGACATTCCGGCGCGGGCTCCCAGCCGGGAGATGGGGCGCTGGGTGGACCCGCCGCTCTCCGCCGCGTACACTGCGCGAAGTCCCCAACCGGAGTCCCCAACCGGCCGGACGAAAGGACATAAAACGTTGATTTGCCGGGTTAGCACAGCGGTAGTGCAGCGGTTTTGTAAACCGAAGGTCGGGGGTTCGATCCCCTCACCCGGCACCATTTTCCTCCCCTGACGTTGCTGCCATGACCCAGACCGTTCTCGTCACCGGCGGCGCCGGCTACATCGGCAGCCACGTCTGCAAGGCGCTGGCCGCGTCCGGCGCCGTGCCGGTCGCCTACGACACCCTCGAGCGCGGCCATGACTGGGCGGTGCAGTGGGGTCCGCTGGAAAAGGGCGACATCGGCGACGCCGCGCGGCTCGACGCGGTGATGGCCAGGCACCGGCCGCTCGCCGTGATCCACCTCGCGGGCTACATCGAGGTCGGCGAGTCGGTGCGCGAGCCCGCGCGCTTCCACAAGAACAACGTCGTGAACAGCGGCGTGCTGATCGAGGCCGCGATCCGCCACGGGCTCGGCGCCTTCGTGTTCTCGAGTTCCTGCGCGATCTACGGCCTGCCGCAGACCGACCTGCTGGCCGAGGACCACCCGGTCGCGCCGCTCAGCCCCTACGCCGAGAACAAGGCCGAGATCGAGCGCCTGCTGGTCGCCACCGGCGACCGCCTGCGCTCGGCCTCGCTGCGCTACTTCAACGCCGCCGGCGCCGATCCCGGCGGCACGATCGGCGAGGCGCACGATCCCGAGACGCACCTGATGCCGCTGGCGATCGACGCCGCGCTGGGGCTGGGCAAGCCGCTCACCATCCTCGGCACCGACTACGACACGCCCGACGGCACCTGCGTGCGCGACTACATCCACGTCAACGACCTCGCCGACGCACACGTGCGCGCCGTCGGCTGGCTGGCCGACCATCCCGGCCACGCCGCCTTCAACCTCGGCAGCGGCACCGGCTACAGCGTGCGCGAGCTCGTCGAGGAAACCTCGCGCATCGTCGGCCAGCCCGTGCCGCACAGCGTCGGTCCGCGCCGGCCGGGCGATTCGCCCAAGCTGGTCGGCAACATCGCGCATGCCCGGGCGACGCTCGGTTGGACCCCGACCCGCGACCTCGCCACCCAGATCGAGGACGCGCTGCGCTGGCGGCGCAAGATGCCGCGGAAATAGAGAGGAAGAAGAAGGGTCCCGCGCTGCGCTCGGGATGACAGGAGGCTCAGTCGGTGATGCCGTCGCGGTCCTCGACCGACATCATGGTGGCCGTCATCAGCGCGACCAGCCGCTCCTGGGTGCCATTCACGGCGAAGACCTCGGCCTGGGCCAGCGTCAGGGTCTGGCCACTCTTCACCACGCGGGCCCGCGCGACGAGGCGGTCGCCGATCGCTGGCGCGAGGAAGTTGATCTTGAACTCGGTGGTCAGCACGCCGCGGCCGGCCGGCACCAGGCTGAGCGCCGCGTAGCCGGCCGCCGAGTCGGCCAGCGCGCTGACCGCGCCGCCGTGCACGAAGCCGTGCTGCTGGCTGATCGCCGGCGACGGCGTCACCAGGATCTCGACCAGGCCCGGCCCGACGAGGCGCAGCGTCGCGCCCATCGTGGTCATCAGCCCCTGGCGCGCGAAGCTGCCCTGGAGACGGCTCTCGATGTCCTGCATGGGGTCCCCTTCAGGCCAGGCGGAGCGGCAGGGTCCGCACCCGCTTGCCGGTCGCGGCGAAGATCGCGTTGGCGACGGCCGGCGCGATCGGCGGCGTGCCGGGTTCGCCGACGCCGCCGACCGGCCCGGCGGGATTGTCGACGATGTGGACGGCGATGGCCGGCGCCTCTGCCAGGCGCACCGCGTCGTAGTCGGGGAAGTTCGACTGCTCGACGCCGCCGTTGGCGATCGTGATCTCGCCGTACAGTGCCGCCGACAGGCCATAGATGATGCCGCTCTCCATCTGCGCCCGCACGATCGCCGGGTTGACCACCGGGCCGCAGTCGATCGCGCAGGTCACCTTGTCGACGCGGATCGACTTGCCGTCGGGCACCGTGACCTGGGCGACCTGCGCCACGATCGAGCCGAACGAGGCGCGCAACGCGATGCCGCGGCCGGTCGCCGGCGGCAGCGGGCTGCCCCAGCCGGCCTCGCGCGCCGCGCGGTCGAGTACGGCGAGGAAACGCGGCTTGCCGGCCAGCAGCTCGCGGCGGAACGCCAGCGGGTCCTTCTTCAGCTGCAGCGCCAGCTCGTCGACGAAGCTCTCGTCGAAGAACGCGGTGTGCGAATGGCCGACCGAGCGCCAGAAGCCGACCGGCACGGCGACGTCGGGCACCACCGCGTCCAGCCGGTAGAAGGGAAAGGCGTAGGGCGGGTTCTCGACCGCGTTGCCCTCCGGCTTGCCGCGCGGAGTGACGCCCAGGATGCGGGCCGGGAACTGGTCGGTCGGCGACTGCGCGACCTGGCGCTTGGCGACGCTCACCAGCTTCGGCTCGCCGTCCGCGACGTCGAGCGTGGCGCGCCAGCGGGCCAGCGCCATCGGCCGGTAGAAGTCGTGCTGGATGTCCTGCTCGCGCGACCACAGCACCTGCACCGGCCGCTCCGGCACCGCCAGCGCGCAGGTCACGGCCTGGCGCACGAGGTCGACCTCGGCGCGCCGGCCGAAGCCGCCGCCGAGGAAGGTGGTGTGCACGTCGACCGCCGCCTGCGGCACGTTGGCCGTCTTGGCCGCGACCAGCCGCACCAGGGTCGGCGACTGGTTGGGCATCCAGACCTCGACCCGGAGCTTGCCGTCGCGCTTCTGCACCCGCGCCGTGCAGTTCATCGGCTCCATCGTGGTGTGCGCGAGGTAGGGCGCCCGGTAGGTCGCCTCGAACGGCCGCGCCGTCGCTGCCTTGCGCTCCTCGCCCAGCGTGCGGGTGAGCGCGACGTCGCCGTCCTGCAGCAGGCCCTCGAAGCGGTTCCACAGCGCGCGGCTGTCCAGCGTCGGCGCCGGGCCGGGCTGCCACTGCACGTCGACGCCCTCGGCCAGCAGCTTGTTGGCGCGCCACCAGCTCGCGCCGATCGCGGCGATGCCGCCCGGCACGTAGGTCACCGTCTCGATGCCGGCCGGCTGCGGGCCCCTCAGCTTGAAGCCGCTCGCATCGCCGCCGAAGGTCGGCGCGTTCAGCACCGCGGCGTAGAGCATGTTGGGCAGCCGCACGTCGATGCCGAACGTCGCCTGCCCGGTCACCTTGGCCGGGATGTCGAGGCGCGGCAGCGGCTTGCCGATCAGCTTGAACTCGGACGGCTTCTTGAGCGTCGGTACCGCCATCGGCGTGAGGTCGCCGACCAGCCCGACCAGCTCGCCGAACCGCGCGACCGGCGTGCCGTCGCGGCGGCGGACCTCGCCGTCGGTCACGGTGAGGTCCTCGACCGGGATGCCCGACTTGGCGCTGGCGGCGCGCAGCAGCAGGTCGCGCGCCACCGCGCCGGCGACCCGCATCGGCCGCCACGCATCGCGCACCGAGGTCGAGCCGCCGGTCGCCGACACGCCCAGCACGCCGCCCAGCTTGCCGGCCATCCAGTGCGCGACCTCGACCACGGTACCCGCCTCCTCGGGCGAGAACGGCAGGCCGTCGATCAGGATCTCGACGTTGCGATAGACCGCGTGCTCGGGCGGGTCCTCGACCCGGACCTGGTCCCAGCGCGCGTCCATTTCCTCGGCGGCCAGCGCGGCCAGCGCGGTCTGCACGCCCTGGCCCATCTCGGCGCGCGGCACCGCGACGACGACGCGGTCGTCTCGCGTGATCTTGATCCAGCCGTGCAGGCCTTCCTCGTCGGCGCCGACGTTGAACAGCCGCGGCGAGCCCAGCCGGTCGCGCTCGCGGGCGAACCAGAATCCGACGCCCAGCAGGCCACCGGCGACGATCCCGCCGACGATCGCCTTGCGTCGCGTCCACTTCATGGCGCGGCCTGCAGGAGCGCGATGGCGCGCTGGATGGCGCGGCGGATCGACCCGTAGGTGCCGCAGCGGCAGAGGTTGGACAGCGCCTCGTCGACCTCGCGGTCGGTCGGCCGCGGGTTGGCGGCCAGCAGCGCCGCCGTCGCCATGATGAAGCCGGGCTGGCAGTAGCCGCACTGGGGCACCTGGTTCTCGATCCAGGCGCGCTGCACGGCATGCAGCGTGCCGTCGGCCTTCGGCAGGCCCTCGATCGTCACCACGGTCTTGCCGGCGACCGCGCTGGCCGGCAGCGAACACGAGCGCACCGCCTGGCCGTCGACGTGCACGGTGCAGGCGCCGCAGGCGGCGACGCCGCAGCCGAACTTCGGCCCGACGACGTTGAGGTCCTCGCGCAGCACCCAGAGCAGCGGCTTGTCGGGATCGACGTCGACGCTGGCCGGGCGGCCGTTGAGGGTGAAGGCGATCATCGCCGGATCAGCGTGTCGCCCAGCACGAGGACGTCCATCTTGGTCCGCAGGAAGCAGTCGATCGCCTCCTCCGGGCGACAGACCACCGGCTCGTTCTCGTTGAAGCTGGTGTTGAGCACGATCGGCACGTCGGTGATGTCGCGGAACGCCTGGATCAGCCGGGCGTAGCGCGGGTTGCCGGCCCAGGTCACGGTCTGCAGGCGGCCGGTGCCGTCGACGTGGGTGACCGCCGGGATCTCCTTGCGGCGTTCCTCGCGGATCCGGAAGACCTGCATCATGAACGGCACGTCGTCGTCGGTCTCGAACCAGTCCGGCACCGCCTCGCGCAGGATCGAGGGCGCGAACGGCCGGAACGACTCGCGGCGCTTGATCTTGAGGTTGAGGATGTCCTTCATGTCGGCGCGGCGCGGATCGCCGAGGATCGAGCGGTTGCCGAGCGCGCGCGGCCCCCACTCCAGCCGGCCCTGGAACCAGCCGATCACCTTGCCGAGCGAGATCTCGAGCGCGGTCTGCCGGCACAGCGTCGCCTCGTCGGCGATGCGCTCGATGGTGCAGCCCTCGGCGTCGAAGTCGGCGCGCCGCGCGGCGATCGCCTGCGCGACCTCCTCGGGCGTGTAGGACGGGCCCCAGTAGGCATGGTCCATCACGAAGTGGCGGCGGGCCGAGGCGCCGCCCAGCCGGTGCCAGGTCGCGAAGGCCGCGCCGATCGCGCCGCCGGCATCGCCGCCGGCCGACTGCACGTACAGCTTCTTGAACGGCGAGCGCTCCAGCACCTTGCCGTTGGCCACCGAGTTGTAGGCGCAGCCGCCGGCCAGCACGACGGCGTCGCTGCCGTACTTGCGGTGGGTGGCGGCCAGCAGGTTGAAGAAGGCGTTCTCGTAGGTGACCTGGGCCGAGCGCGCGATGTCGCGATGGCGATCCTCGAGCGGCGCCTTGGGATCGCGCGCCGGGCCGAGCAGCTCGGCCAGCGCGTCGCTCCACAGCCGGCCGCCCGACGGGATGCCGTCCTTGACCTGGTAGTTGGCGCCCTCGCCCGAGGCATGGCGGAAGAAGCGCAGGTCGAGTTCGAAGCGGCCGTCGGTGTTGAGCCGGACGATCTCCTTCATCTGGTCGACGAAGCGCGGCTCGCCGTAGGGCGCCAGCCCCATCACCTTGTACTCGTCGCCGTAGTGCGGGAAGCCGATGAACTGCGTCATCGCCTCGTAGAACACGCCCAGCGAGTGCGGGAAGAAGACCCGGCCGTCGACCGAGATCTCGCCGCCCTGCCCCAGCCCCCAGGCCGCCGACGAGAAGTCGCCGAAGCCGTCGACCGAGATCGCCACCGCCTTGTCGTAGGGCGACACCAGGAAAGCCGAGGCGAGGTGGCAGAGGTGATGCTCGACGGCGTGCACGGTGCCGCGGAACGCCTGCTCCGGCAGGTGCTGCGCGAGGTTGCCGGCGATGTCGGCGCGCTCGCCGCGCTGGCGCAGCCGGCTCAGCACGTAGGACGGGCTGACGCCCGAGGTCGCGACGTACAGCAGCTTGCGCCAGCGGTTGGCGCGGTTGTCGCTGTTGACCGCGACGTGGTCGACGTCGCCCAGCTCGATGCCGGCCTCGGCCAGGCAGTAGCGGATCGCCTCGCTGGGGAAGCCGCCCCAGTGCTTGATGCGCCGGAAGCGCTCCTCCTCGACGGCGGCGACCAGCGTGCCGTCCTTGACGAGGCACGCGGCGGCGTCGGCGTGGTAGGCGTTGAGGCCGAGAATGTAGGTCATCGATCGAGGTCGCGTCGCAGGAGCTGCATGGAAAGGATGATATCGGCTGTCACTCGCTGGGCGGTATAGAGAAGCCCGGCCGTGCCGTCGAATACCAGTCGCTTGACCACCAGGCAGTGGACGAGGACGGCGAGCGGCCCCAGCACCCGGGTCTTGCGGATGCGGTCGGGCCACGACAGTTCCGACGACGGCCGGGTCAGCAGCTTCTCCGCCTCCTGGGCCTGGTAGCGGGCCTGCGACTGCAGCCAGCGCTCGAGGCTCTTGCGGTCATCGTGCAGCAGGCGGTTCACGAGCTTCACCACCGGCCCATCGATCCGGAGCTTCTCGGTGTGGCCGTCCTGCTCGAAGCGGCCGCGGCCGCGGCGGAACAGCACCGGCAGCGCCGGGTAGAGCGAGGCCCGGAGCGGCCGTCCCTCGATGCAGTAGGTGAAGGCGATCTCGCAGGCCGCGGTCGCCGGGTCGGGCCGCAGGGCGGCGATCTCGTCGCGCAGCGCCGGCTCGACCATGTAGTCGGCGTCCAGCCGCAGCACCCACTCGCTGGCGATCCCGGTCTCCTCGACCGCGAAGCGCCACTGTCGGGCATGGGTGTCGAACGGCCGCTGCACCAGCCGCACGTTGGGAAACCGGCCGGCGATCGCCACGGTGTCGTCGGTCGAGTGGCTGTCGACGATCACGACCTCGCGCGCCCAGGTCAGCCGCTCCAGCGAGCGGGCGATGTTGGCGGCCTCGTTGTAGGTCAGGATGACGGGGGTGATCTCGGCCAGCACGGTGCCTGGTGGAGGCCAGAAAGTGGCCTATGTGATTGTTATAAGTGAGTTTTTTCGCCCGAACCACTGAATTTCCGCAGCCTGTTTGCAGGCTCCGGGACGATATCGCCCACGGCCTGCAGGGCACCGATGACTTGACGGGACCGCGCGAGGCGAGCAAACGACAGCCAATCGCGCCGACCGGCCGGTCGCGGAGCGTCCGAAACGCCCCGGGGCCCGCGTCGCAAGTCTTTGAAAAACCGGATAAAAGCCCTCTCTCCGCGTGAAAGGCCCGTCTATGTCGAAGAACGATCTCGTCGTCGTCACCGGTGCTGGTGGCTTCATCGGTGGCCACCTGGTCCGCGTCCTGCAGCAGCGGGGACACACCAAGATCCGCGCCGTCGACGTCAAGCCGCTCGACGAGTGGTACCAGAAGACCCCGGGCGTCGAGAACCAGGTCGGCGACCTCGCCCGCCTCGAGCCGTGCCGGGTCGCCGCCAAGGGCGCCCACACGATCTACAACCTCGCCGCCGACATGGGCGGCATGGGCTTCATCGAGACCCACAAGGCCGAGTGCATGCTGTCGGTGCTGGTCAGCACCCACATGCTGGTGGCGGCCAAGGAATTCGGCGCCCAGCGCTTCTTCTATTCGTCGTCGGCCTGCGTCTACAACGGCGAGAAGCAGACCCGCGCCGACGTCACCGCGCTCAAGGAAGAGGACGCCTACCCGGCGATGCCGGAGGACGGCTACGGCTGGGAGAAGCTGTTCAGCGAGCGCATGGCCCGCCACTACCGCGAGGATTACGGCCTCGCCACCCGTGTCGCCCGCTACCACAACGTCTACGGACCCGAGGGCACCTACGACGGTGGCCGCGAGAAGGCGCCGGCCGCGATCTGCCGCAAGGTCATCGCCGCCAAGCTGTCGGGCAAGCACGAGATCGAGATCTGGGGCGACGGCGAGCAGACCCGCTCGTTCATGTACATCGACGACTGCACCGACGGCACGATCCGCCTGCTCGAGAGCGACATCGTCGAGCCGCTGAACATCGGCAGCGACGAGCTGGTCAGCATCAACCGCCTGGTCGACATCGTCGAGAAGATCGCCGGCGTGAAGCTGAAGCGCTCTTACAAGCTCGACGCGCCGAAGGGCGTGCGCGGCCGCAACAGCGACAACACGCTGATCAAGAAGCTGATGAACTGGGCGCCGTCCATCCGTCTCGAGGACGGCATGGAGAAGACCTACAAGTGGATCCACGACGAGATGACGTCGGGCCGCCGCTCGGTGGTCAACGCCCTGCCGAAGGGCGTCGCGGCCCAGTAAGGTCCCTCGGGCTTCGCCCTCGGGATGACAAGCCCTTGTCATCCCGAGCGCAGCGAGGGACCTTTCACGGTCTGAACGTCGACAAGAGCGCGCGGGACGCGCGCGGTCCCGAGAGAGACGCCTCGTTGGGACCGCGCGCGTCCCGCGCGCTCTTGGCTTTCAAAGCCCTGTCGTGGCGCAGCAAAGAGTGTCATGCCGAGCGTAGCGAGGGACCTTTCCTCGCCAAGCCGGTGTCAGCGCCCGACCCGGCTGACCCGGTCGTTGTTGCGCAGCAGACCGTCGAAGTAGGCGATGGTCTTCTTCAGCCCCTCCTCGAGGGGCACCTTCGGTTCCCACTTCAGCACGTCGCGCGCCAGCGTGATGTCCGGGCAGCGCTGCAGCGGGTCGTCGATCGGCAGCGGCCGCGCAACCACCACCTTCGACTTGCCGCCGACCAGCTCGACGACCTTCTCGGCGAGGTGCTTGATCGGCATCTCGACCGGGTTGCCGAGGTTCACCGGGCCGGTGAAGTCGTCCGGCGTGTGGTCCATCATGCGCAGCCAGCCGTCGATCAGGTCGTCGACGTAGCAGAAGGCGCGCGTCTGGCTGCCGTCGCCGTAGATCGTGATGTCCTCGCCCTGCAGCGCCTGCATGATGAAGTTCGAGACGACGCGGCCGTCGTTGGGGTGCATGCGCGGGCCGTAGGTGTTGAAGATGCGCACGACCTTGATGCGCAGCTTGTGCTGGCGCCAGTAGTCGAAGAACAGCGTCTCGGCGCAGCGCTTGCCCTCGTCGTAGCAGGCGCGCGGCCCCAGCGGGTTGACGTTGCCGCGGTAGCTCTCGACCTGCGGGTGGACCGTCGGGTCGCCGTAGACCTCGCTGGTCGAGGCCTGGAAGATCTTGGCGCGGGTGCGCTTGGCCAGCCCCAGCATGTTGATCGCGCCGTGCACGCTGGTCTTGGTCGTCTGCACCGGGTCGTGCTGGTAGTGGATCGGCGAGGCCGGGCAGGCGAGGTTGTAGATCTCGTCGACCTCGACGTAGAGCGGGAAGGTCACGTCGTGGCGGATCAGCTCGAACCGCGGGTTGTCGAGGCAGGCCGCGACGTTCTGCTTGGTGCCGGTGAAGTAGTTGTCGACGCACAGCACGTCGTTGCCGGCCGCCAGCAGCCGCTCGCAGAGGTGCGAGCCGAGGAAGCCTGCGCCGCCGGTCACCAGAATCCGCTTGTTCATTTCACTCTCTGAACGTCCATCGGGCCAGCCGTCACCCTAGGCGATCAAGGCCTTGAAATCACGCCGAAACCGCCGAAGATGCCGCCGCCTTTCCGTGACCGGAAGGGCCCAGGAAGCGGCAAGGGACTGCAGGGAAACGCACCATGAGCGACGCCATCACCAGCCTGGCCGACATCGTCCGCCGGCACGCCGCCGAGCGTCCCGACGCTCCGGCGCTGGTCCATGCCGGCCGGACCACCAGCTACGGCGCGCTCGACCGCGCCGCCAGCCGGGTCGCCAACGGCCTGGTCGCGGAGGGACTGAAGCGCGGCAGCCGCGTCGCCCACCTCGACAAGAGCAGCGACCAGTTCTTCGAGCTGCTGTTCGGCGCCTCCAAGGCCGGCGCCGCCATGGTCTCGGTCAACTGGCGGCTGGCCGCGCCGGAGGTCCAGCACATCGTCAACGACGCGCGCGCCGAGATCCTGTTCGTCGGCGAGGAATTCTTCCCGGTGATCGAGAAGATCCGCGACGAGCTCAAGACCGTCCGCACGGTGGTGACGCTGGGCGCCCGCCACCCCGGCTGGAAGACCTACGAGGCGTGGCGCGACCGCCACGGCGACAGCGACCCGATGCTGCCGGCCTCGCCCGACGACACCGCCGTCCAGTTCTACACCAGCGGCACCACCGGCCTGCCCAAGGGCGCCGAGCTGACCAACCGCAACTTCAGCTGGATGATGCCGCGCTGGACCCGCACCTGGCTGTTCGGCCCCGGCGTGCCCAACCTCGTCTGCCTGCCGATGTTCCACATCGGCGGCGCCGGCTGGGGCATCGCCGGCCTCTATTCCGGCGCGACCAACCACGTGATGCGCGAGTTCGTGCCGGCCGAGATCCTCGAGACGATCCAGCGCGAGCGCATCGAGGTCATCATCCTGGTGCCGGCGATGATCCTGTTCCTCGTGCAGGCGCCGCAGATCCGCGAGACCGACCTGTCGAGCCTCAAGCTGATCGTCTACGGCGCGGCGCCGATCCCCTCGGAGCTGCTGCGCCAGGCGATGCAGATCTTCCCCTGCGGCTTCCAGCAGGTCTACGGCCTGACCGAGACGACTGGCGCCATCACGCTGCTGCCGCCCGAGGACCACGACCCGAACGACCCGAAGAAGCTGCTGTCGTGCGGCTATGCCCAGGAGGGCGTCGAGCTGCGCATTGTCGGCGACGATGGCCAGGACCTAGCGCCCGGCCAGGTCGGCGAGATCGCGGTGCGCTCGCCGCAGGTGATGGGCGGCTACTGGAACCTGCCGGACGCCACGAAGCGCGCCATCCAGGGCGACTGGTTCTTCACCGGCGACGCCGGCTACCTCGACGACAAGGGCTACCTGTTCATCTACGACCGGGTGAAGGACATGATCGTGTCGGGTGGCGAGAACATCTATCCCGCCGAGGTCGAGAGCGCCCTGTTCGGCCACCCCGCGGTGGCCGACGTCGCGGTGATCGGCGTGCCCGACCCGCGCTGGGGCGAGGCGGTCAAGGCGGTGATCGTGAGGAAGCCCGGCGCCGAACTGCGCGAGGGCGAGCTGATCGACTGGGCGCGCGAGCGCATCGCCGGTTACAAGCTGCCCAAGTCGGTCGACTTCATCGAGGCGCTGCCGCGCAACCCGACCGGCAAGATTTTGAAGCGCGAGTTGCGCAAGCCGTATTGGGGCGACAAGCAGCGCCAGGTCAATTAAGTCCGTGCCGCGAACCGCCAGCGAGGAAGAGTTCCCGATGTCCCAGCTTCCCGACAACCTGACGCCCGTGCGCGCCGCCCACGTGTTCGACGTGGCCCGGCTGACCGACTACATGACCGCCCACGTCGAGGACTTCCGCGGCCCGCTGTCGGTGCTGCAGTTCGAGGGCGGCCAGAGCAACCCGACCTTCCACCTGACCGACGGCAACGGCCGCCAGTACGTGCTGCGCAAGAAGCCACCGGGCAAGCTGCTGCCGTCGGCCCACCAGGTCGACCGCGAGTACCGCGTGATCAAGGCGCTGTCGGACCACACCGACGTGCCGGTGCCCAAGCCCTACGCGCTGTGCCAGGACGACGGCGTGATCGGCACCGCCTTCTACATCATGCAGTTCCTGCCCGGCCGCATCCTCGCCGACCCGAAGATGCCGGGCATCTCGCCGGCCGACCGCGGCAAGATCTTCGACTCGATGAACGACGTGCTGGCGCGCATCCACAACGTCGACTACCGCGCCGTCGGCCTCGGCGACTACGGCCGCGAGGGCCAGTACGTGCAGCGCCAGATCGCGCGCTGGTCGAGCCAGTACGACCTCGCCCAGACCGAGACCATCGAGGCGATGGAGCGGCTGAAGCAGTGGCTGCCGGCCAACATCCCGCCGGGCGACGAGACGCGCATCAACCACGGCGACTACCGCCTCGGCAACACGATCGTCCACCCGACCGAGCCGCGCGTCATCGCCGTGCTCGACTGGGAACTGTCGACGCTCGGCCACCCGCTGGCCGACCTCGGCTACAACTGCATGATGTACCACTTCGGCGAGGGCTTCGGCGCCTCGGGCGGCTATGCCGGGGTCGACCTCAAGGCGTTCGGCATTCCCACCCAGGCCGAATACCTCGCCGCCTACGCGCGCCGCACCGGCCGCAAGGAAGTGCCGTTCTTCGACTTCTTCCTGGCCTTCTCGCTGTTCCGCCTCGCCGCCATCGTGCAGGGCGTCTACAAGCGCGGCCTCGACGGCAACGCCTCGTCGGAATCAGCGACCAAGTACGGCAACCGCGCCAAGGCGATGGCCGACCTCGCCTGGAAGATGGTCGAGAAGCGCGCCTAGCGCGCTTCCACCGGCTACTCGTCGGTCAGCGGCACCATCGAGGCGTCGTTGCCCTTCGGGCAGTTCTCGCTGTCGATCACCATGTTGGCCGGGTTGCGGAAGCGCTCGATGTCGTAGGGCGCGTCGACGCCCGGCGGCCGCGCCGGCGGCGTGCGCAGCGTCCAGGCCACCAGCCGCTTGATCACGCTGCCCAGCGCCTGGTCGAAGGCCTGCACGACCTGCGGCACCGAATCGCCGCGGGCGCGGACGCAGCGCTCGAACGACGAGACGCCGATGATCTGGCGCTCCGGCATGCGCACCAGCTTGGAGATGATGCGCACCCGCACGATCGGCGGCTTGCCGTAGTAGTACATCGCCTCGAAGTTGCGCAGGTCGGGCTGCAGCACGTAGTTCGGCTGGATGCCGATCGACTCGCGGGCCACGGCGACGATCTTGCGGGTGTTCTCGAACGAATCGACGATCCGGGTCTGGACCATCAGCGGCGCCCGGTCGGTCCACGCCGACTTGGCGTAGTAGTCGGTCGAGGTCGGCGTCATGGCGAGCGCGATGCGCCCGGTGTTGAGGTTGGCGGCCGCCGCCGGCGCCTCGACCGCGAGCTGCCAGTAGACCGCCGGCAGGTTGGGATCGAAGGTGCTCTTCGGGGTCACCGTGTAGAGGTCCTGGACCTCGGTCGCGGCGTCGATGATCTGGCAGCCGGACAGGACGAGCGCGGCCGCCGCGGCGGCGATCAGGCGTGACATCATTTCGGCGAGTATCCCTGCTTGCCGCCGAACACGAAGCCGGCCGGGTCGCGCTCCAGTCGGGTCGCGATGACGTTGAGATTGGCCGTGAGCTGGCGCAGCTCGCGGATCGTCTGGGCCAGTTCGCTGAGGCCGACGTCGGAGAAGTTCTTGACCGGTCCCTTGATGTCGCCGACCAGCCGGGCGAGCTGGCTGGCCGCGCTGTCGATGTTCTTCAGCGCCACCCGGGCCTCGGCGATGGTCCGGTTGAGCTCGCTCGGCTCCTTGCCGGCCAGCGCCTTGCGGCTCGCCGCGTCCTGCGGCCCCAGCTCGAGCGCCATGTTGTTCAGCGATTCGGCCAGCCCGTTGACCTTGTCCATGGTCTTGCGGAAGTCGGAAATCGCGCCCGGCAGGTCGGCGAAGGTCTGCTGGATGTTGCCTTCCTGCTTGTTCAGGGCGCTGCTGACGCTGGCGAGGTTGCGCAGCGTGTCGCCGACCGCGCTGACATTGTCGGGGCTCAGCAGGTCGTTCAGCCGGTCAACCGTGGTGCTGGCCTTGGTCAGGAGTTCCTGCGCCGATGTCGAGGTCGCCTGCAGGAACGACGCGCCCTCGCGGATCTCCGGGTAGGGCGTCTGGCCGAGCCGGTGCTTGGGCTTGACCTGGTCGACGTCGAGGCGACCGACGATCTGGATGAACGCCGCGCCGGCGATGAACGGCTTCTCGAACACGGCGTAGGAGCGCTCGCGGATGTCGATGTTCCAGTCGACCGCGACCGTGACCTCGATCTTCTCGGCCAGCCGCTCGCGGCCGCGCTGGGTGTCGACCCGCGAGGTCAGCTGGATGTTGGCCACGCGGCCGACGCGCAGGCCGCGGTAGAATACCGGCGAGTCGACGGTCAGGCCCTGGACGTCGCCCGAGAACAGGATGTTGTAGTAGGCGTAGGCGGTGCGGTCGCCGGCCCGCAGCTTCCACACGACGAAGCCCGCGACCGCCGCGACGAACAGGATCATCGCGGCGCCGATCAGCACGTAGGGCGATCTTCTTTCCATCGGGCCGTTTCTACTCCTCGTGCCGCGCCGCGCGACCGCGCGGTCCGTGGAAATACTCCCGGACCCACGGGTGATCGTAGGACAGCAATTCCTGCATGGTACCCACCACGACACGCTTGTCGAGGAGGACGGCGATCCGGTCGCAGATGGCGTTCAGGCTGTCGAGGTCGTGGGTGACCATCAGGATGCTGAGGCCGAGGCTGCGGCTCAGCCCGCGGACCAGCTCGTCGTAGTGCCCGGCGCCGATCGGGTCGAGGCCGGCGGTCGGCTCGTCGAGGAACAGCAGTTCCGGGTCGAGCGCCAGGGCGCGCGCCAGGCTGGCGCGCTTGCGCATGCCGCCGCTCAGCTCCGACGGCTTCTTGTCGCCGGTGTCCGGCGGCAGGCCGACCATCGCGACCTTCAGCGCGGCGATGTCGCGCATCGTCTGTTCCTCGAGCTGGGCGTGCTCGCGGATCGGCACGATCACGTTCTCGGTGACGCTCAGCGACGAGAACAGCGCGCCGTCCTGGAACTGCACGCCGGTCCGCGACAGCATCGCCCGCTCGGCCTGCCCGTTCAGCTTGCTGGTGTCCTTGCCCAGCATCTCGATGGTGCCCTGGGTGTGCCCGTTGAGGCCGATGATGGTGCGCAGCAGCACCGACTTGCCGGTGCCCGAGCCGCCGACCAGCCCGACGATCTCGCCGCGGAACATGTCGAAGTCGAGCTTGTCGTGGATGACCTTGTCGCCGAACTGGGTGCGAACGCCGCGCAGCCGCAACACGACGTCGCGCCCGTCGCGGTGGTCGACCAGCTGGCCGCCCTCGAGCAGCGGCGCGGTCGGCGGCTTGTCCTCCAGTTCCTCGTCGGCCAGGGCCGAGGCCGGGGCGGCGGTATCGGCCATCACACGCCCGCCAGCAGGAAGATGATCGAGAAGATGGCGTCGAGCACGATCACGCAGAAGATCGCCTCGACCACCGACTTGGTGGTCAGCTGGCCGACGCTCTCGGCGCTGCCGCGGACCTGCAGTCCCTCGAAGCAGCCGATCGTGGCGATCACCGCCCCGAACACCGGCGCCTTGATCATGCCGGTGTAGAAGTGCCAGGCGCCGACCGTGTCGCGCAACCGCGCGAAGAACTGCACGAAGGTGAAGTCGAGGTAGAAGGTGCAGGCCACCGCGCCGCCCAGCAGCCCCGCCATGTCGCCCCAGAAGGTCAGCAGCGGCAGGCAGATGACCAGCGCCGAGATGCGCGGCAGGACCAGCCACTCGATCGGGTTCAGGCCGATCGTGCGCATGGCGTCGACCTCCTGGTTGACCTGCATGGTGCCGATCTGTGCGGTGAAGGCGCTGCCCGAGCGGCCGGCGACGATGATCGCGGTGAGCAGCACGCCCAGCTCGCGGAACATGCCGATGCCGACCGCCTCGACGGTGAAGGTCTCGGCCCCGAACTGCTTCAGCTGCTGGACGCCCTGGTAGGCGATGACGACGCCGATCAGGAAGCACAGCACGCCGACGATCACCAGGGCGCGGATCCAGACCTCGTACATCTGCTGGACCACGGCGTTGGGCCGGAAGCGCTTCGGCCGGGCCAGCGCCTCGACGAAGGTGACCAGGATCTCGCCGAAGAACGACAGGAGGTTGACGACCTGCTCGTAGAAGTGGACGGCGGTGCGGCCGACTTCCCCCAGCCACTGCACCACCCACTCCTCGCGGCGGGCCGGCGGCGCCGGGGTCATGTTGGCCTGCACCACCTTGAACAGGTCGGCCTGCGACGGGTTGGCGGCCGCGACCTCGGCTCCCCTGTCGCCGCCCAGCTTGAGGATCTCGAGCGCGCCCGCGGTGTCGAGCCGCTCGACCTTGCTGGCATCGATCAGGCTGCCGGCGCGCGCCGCCCCGGCGGCCTTGAGCGCCGCCTGCGCCTTGCGGTGGATGTCGCGCAGGCTGAACACCGTCCACGTGCCGGCGACCTCGATCACGGGCTTGCCGGCGCGTTGCGTGTAGCGAATCGTGGGTTCGGCTTCGGCCATTGTCGGACCGATTAGTCGTCGGGCGGCCGGACTCTGTCAATTGCCTCGGGAGTCGCGCACTGGCACCATTCGTCGTGGAGGAAAACAGGCGCATGGGGCGATGGCCAAACCTGGACGCGATCGAGAAGATCGACGGTCCGATCGACAAGAAGGCCTACGAGAAGGAACTCGAGGATCTGCAGCACCGGCTGCTCGACCTGCAGATCCATCACCTGCGCACCGGCGGCCGCGTGCTGATCGGCATCGACGGCTGGGACGCCGCCGGCAAGGGCGGCATGATCGAGCGCCTTGTCGAGGGGCTGGAGCCCAAGTCGACGCACGTGTGGCGGATCGGCGCGCCGACGCCCGAGGAACAGGGCCGGCACTGGCTGTGGCGCTTCTGGAACCGCCTGCCCGCGCCCGGCAGCTGGGCGATCTTCGACCGCACATGGTACGGCCGCGTACTGGTCGAGCGGGTCGAGGGCTTCTGCGACGAGGCGGCATGGCAGCGCGCCTACAACGAGATCAACGAGTTCGAGCGTCAACTGGCGGACGATGGGGTGCGCATCGTCAAGCTCCTGGTGCATGTCAGTGCCGAAGAGCAGAAGAAGCGCATGATCGACCGGCTGGAAAGCCCCCACAAGCACTACAAGATCGGCCTCGAGGACTTCCGCAACATCGCCCGCCGCGACGATTACATCGAGGCCTACGGCGACATGCTGGAGCGCACCGACACCAAGCACGCGCCGTGGCACGTGGTGGCCACCGACAGCAAGCCGCACGCCCGGCTCGCCGGCCTGCGCATCGTCGCCGACCAGGTCGGCCGCGGCATCGACGCCGAGCCGCCGCCGCTCGACCCGCGCATCGTCGAAGCGGCGCGCAAGCTGTGGGGCTGGCGCCCCGGCGACGGGGCCAAGAAGCGCGGCGACCGGAAGTGAACCGGCCGGTCTTCGCCGGCTGGTGGGTGGTCGCGGGCGCCTTCCTGTGCATGCTCACGGGCTATGCCGTCGCCTATTCCTTCGCCGCCTTCTTCGGCGCGCTGGAGAGCGAGTTCGGCGCCCGCCGCGGCGAGACCGCGCTGGTCTTCTCGATCTCGGCCTTCCTGTACTTCCTGCTGGGCTTCCCGGCCGGCCTGATCGCCGACCGGACCGGCCCGCGCCCGGTGGTGATCGGCGGCCTGCTGCTGATCGCCGCCGGCCTGGTCGCCGCCTCGCAGGCGACCGCGCTGTGGCAGGTCTATGCCGGCTACGGGCTGGGCGTCGGCGTCGGCATCGGCTTCTCCTACGTGCCGAGCGTCGCCGCCGTGCAGCGCTGGTTCGTGCGCCGGCGCGGCGCCGCCAGCGGCATCGCGGTCGCGGGCATCGGCGTCGGCACGCTGATCGGCGCGCCGCTGGCGCACGCCCTGATCCAGCAGGTCGGCTGGCGCCACACCTGGCTGGCGATGGCCGCCCTCACGGCGGCCGGCGCGGTGATTTCCGGCCTGCTGGTTCGTCCCGCGCCCGAGCGCTACGGCCTGACGCCCGACGGCGATCCCGCGCCGCCCGGCGGCGCGCCCGCCGTGCCGGCCGGGCTGACGCTGGGCGAGGCGGTGCGCAGCGGCCCGTTCTGGGCGATCTACGTCGGCGCGCTGCTGCTGTCGTTCGGCCTGTTCGCGCCGTTCGTCCACCTCGCGCCCTACGCCCGCGACGTCGGGCTGGGCGAGGCGTTCGGCGTCATGCTGATCGTCCTGCTGGGGGTCGGCAGCACGGTCGGCCGCTTCCTGTTCGCCAGCGTCACCGGCTGGCTCGGCCGCAAGCACTCGTTCGGGCTGATGTACATCGGCGCCGGCGCCATGCTGGTGATGTGGTCGATGTCGAGCAGCGCCTGGGCACTGGTCGTCTTCGCGCTGGTGTTCGGCGCGTTCTACGGCGGCTTCGTCGCCATCGCGCCGTCGCTGGCGGCCGACTACTTCGGCGGCCGCGCGCTGGGCTCGGTGCTGGGCGCGCTGTACTCGGGCGTCGCCTTCGGCGCGCTGCTCGGCGCCCCGGCCGCGGGCTACGCCTACGACTTCTTCGGCTCCTACACCGGCGCGATCCTGGCCGGCGCGGCGCTGTGCGTCGCCTCGTTCGCGATCACGCTCCTGACGCCGGAGCCGGCGCGCTGGCTGGCGGCGCGGCGACGCGGCTCCTGACGCCGGGGCCGAGCGCCGAGGCGATCCACGGCAGGGCCTCGCGCATCGACTCCTCGAAGCGCCACGGCGGGTTGATCACCGCCACCGCGCACTCGGCGAGCTTGCCTGGCGCCAGGCCGTCGATCGACAATGACAGCACCAGCGGCCGGAACGCCGCCATCTCGCGCGCGAACAGCGCCGCCGCCTCGTCCTTCACCGGGTACCAGACCGCGTAGCAGCCGGTGGCGAAGCGGCGCACGCCGTGGCGCACCGCGCGCAGCAGGCGCTCGTACTCGTCGGTCGCCTCGAACGGCGGGTCGATCACCACCAGCCCGCGGCGCTCGGGCGGCGGCAACAGCGCCTTCAGCACCTTGTAGCCGTCGGCCTGGCGGACCTCGACCGCGCGGTCGCCGGCGAACTCGCGCTTGAGCGCCAGCGCCTCCTGCGGGTGCAGCTCGCAGGCCACGAAGCGGTCGCCCGGGCGCAGCGCGGCGCGCACCAGCCGAGGCGAGCCGGGGTAATGCCGCGGTGACGGCCCGACCGGCCCGAACTTGCGATCGAACGCCGCCACCGCGGCGAGGTAGCGCTGGACCGCCGGCGGGGCCGCCTCGCGCGACGCCGCCTCGGCCAGCCGGCCGATCCCGGCCTCGGCCTCGCCGGTGCGGCGCGCCGCGTCGCCCGCGAGGTCGTAGCCGCCGGCGCCGCCGTGGGTGTCGAGCACGAACAGCTTCTTGTCCTTGGCGGTCAGCAGGCGCAGCAGCTCGCACAGCGCGGCATGCTTCAGGACGTCGGCAAAGTTCCCGGCGTGGTAGCCGTGGCGATAGTTCATGGCCTTCCTATAGCATCCGGGGCACGGTCTGTGCTTCAACCGGGGGCGAAGGGGAGAACCATGGCCACCTACGAACTGCAATCGTCGCCGGAGACCTGTCACTGGGGCTACTTCGACAGCCAGCTGAAGCCGGCGCTCCGGGTCAAGTCGGGCGACATCGTGTCGATCCATTGCGTCTCGGGCGCCGCCGAGATCCTGCCCGGCGAGCCGTTCAACGTGCTGCCCGAGCACCGCGAGATCCTGGGCGCGCTGAAGCCGCACCTCGGCCGCCACATCCTGACCGGCCCGGTCTACGTCGAGGGCGCCGAGCGCGGCGATGCGCTCGCCATCGAGGTGCTCGACATCAAGTTCCGCACCAACTGGGGCTGGAACGTGCAGCGGCCGCTGATGGGCACGCTGCCCGAGGACTTCCCGTTCTACCGCCTGACCCACATCCCGATCGATTCGAACCGCGGCGTCTGCACCATGCCGTGGGGCACCGAGATCGAGCTCCGGCCGTTCTTCGGCATCATGGGCGTCGCGCCGCCGCCGGAATGGGGCCAGTGCAGTTCGGTCGAGCCGCGCGCCTTCGGCGGCAACATCGACAACAAGCACTTCCAGGTCGGCAGCACGGTCTACCTGCCGGTGTTCGCCGAGGGCGGCCTGTTCTCGACCGGCGACGGCCACGGCGTGCAGGGCGACGGCGAGGTCAACCTGACCGCGCTCGAGACCTCGCTGAGCGGCACCTTCCGCTTCACCGTGCGCAAGGACATGAAGCTGAACAACCCGCGCGCCGAGACCGCGACGCACTGGATCACGCACGGCTTCGACAGCGATCTCGACGACGCCGCCAAGGAAGCGCTGCGCGACATGATCCGCCTGATCACCGCCAAGACCGGCCTGTCGGCGGCCGACGCCTACATGCTGTGCAGCCTGCAGGGCGACCTGCACGTCACCCAGACGGTCGATGGCAACAAGGGCGTGCATTGCATGATGGCCAAGAAGGTGATCGGCGGGTGACCCTCGCCGCCGCCGGCCTCGCCGCGTCCGATCTGGCCGGTGCATGGCGGCTGGAAAGCTGGTCGTTCGCCTACGACGACGGCCGGCCGAGCGAGTACCCGCTCGGCCCGCAGGCCCGGGGACTGCTGCTCTACCTGCCGAGCGGCGAACTGAGCGCCACCCTGATGAGCACCACGCCGCCGCCGGCCAGCCTCGCCTATGCCGGCCGCTGGTCGGTCGCGGACGGCGCGGTCCACCACGCCATCGAGATCGCCAGCGATCCCGCGCTGGCCGGCATCACCACCCGGCGCGAGTTGCAGCTCGACGGCGACCGCCTGACCCTGACCGGCGCCGACTTCCGGCCCGGCACCGGTCGGCGCCAGGTGATCGTGTGGCGGAGACAGTCTTGACGGCCGCGCTCCTGCTCGGCGAGGCCGAGACCGGCCGCAGCGACGCCGACTGGGGACGCCGCGCCATCGAGGCCATCCAGAACGACCAGCGGCGCTCGGCGGACACCCACCTGCTGCGCCTCAACGCGCCGGGCCTCGCCGGCCTCGACGTCTACCTGAAGGACGAGTCGACCCATCCCACCGGCAGCCTGAAGCATCGGCTGGCGCGCTCGCTGTTCCTCTACGGCCTGTGCAACGGCCGCATCCGGCACGACACGCCGATCGTCGAGGCGTCGTCCGGGTCGACCGCGATCTCCGAAGCCTACTTCGCGCGGCTGCTCGGCCTGCCCTTCCACGCCGTGATGTCGGCCAGCACCTCGCCCGAGAAGATCCGCGAGATCGAGCGCCAGGGCGGCCAGTGCCACCTCGTCGCCGACGGCAAGGGCATCTACGCCGCCGCCGAGGCCCTGGCCCGCGACCTTGGCGGCGTCTACATGGACCAGTTCACCCACGCCGAGCGGGCGACCGACTGGCGCGGCAACAACAACATCGCCGAGTCGATCTTCGAGCAGATGAGCCGCGAGCCGCACCCGGTGCCGACATG
>Ga0102832_1001039_pt1 | contig 26322 bp, 27 predicted proteins | sample EBPBio282013_DNA_FD_88942 | JGI IMG/M metagenome (GOLD analysis project Ga0102832, IMG submission 88942) | Wastewater treatment Type I Accumulibacter community from EBPR Bioreactor in Madison, WI, USA - Reactor 2_5/28/2013_ DNA (Illumina Assembly) | ecosystem: Engineered > Bioreactor > EBPR >... | reverse complement strand
GCCAGCGCCCGCTTCACGACCTCGCGCGGGTAGACCGGGGTGTGGTCGATCGTGCCGCGCTGCTGCAGCTCGTCGGCGATCAGCACGTTCTTGCGGTCGAGGAACAGGATGCGGAACTGCTCGGTCTTCTCGTGCGCCAGCGCGGTGTGGCAGTAGTCGATCAGCTGCTGCCAGTTGGTCAGCACCGGCATGTCCTTGACCTTGCGCTCGGCCAGCCGCCGCCCGGTCTCGCGGATCGCCCGGAACAGGACCAGCGCGGCGGCGTCGACCTCGAACTCGCCGAGTTGCGCGGGGTCGGCAGCCAGGATGTCGCCCAGCGTGCCGAAGCGGTCGAGCAGGCGACCGGCCAGCGCCGCGGTGTCGAGCCGGTCGACCGCGTGGAACAGCACGAGTTCCAGCAGCTCCTCGTCGCCCAGCAGTTCGAGCCCGCCACGCAGCGCGCGGTCACGCCGGTGCTGGCGGTAGATCCAGTCGCGGCAGCCGGCCAGCGGCGCCGCCGCTTCGGCAAGGCAGGAGGGCATGTCGGGCGACCGTCTCACCTTTCGGAGACGGCGGTCCGGGGCGCCGCGTTACAGGCCCCCTGCCATGCCTTAGGCGGCGTAGGGCGGCTTGGTCAGGTTCTTCGGCGACAGCGTGAAGATCTCGACGCCGGTCTCGGTGATGCCCAGCGAGTGCTCGAACTGGGCCGACAGCTGCTTGTCGCGGGTGATCGCGGTCCAGCCGTCGTCCAGCACCTTCACCTTCCAGGTGCCGGCATTCACCATCGGCTCGATGGTGAAGAACATGCCGGGCCGCAGCTCGGGCCCGGTGCCCGGCTTGCCGTAGTGCAGGATGTTCGGCGCGTCGTGGAAGATCTGGCCGAGCCCGTGGCCCGAGAAGTCGCGCACCACCGAGAAGCGCTGCGCCTCGACGTAGCTCTGGATGGCATGGCCGATGTCGCCGACGTGGCCGCCGGGGCGGGCGGCGGCGATGCCGCGCATCAGCGCCTCGTAGGTCACGTCGCACAGCCGGCGGGCCTTCACCGAGACGTCGCCGGCGAAGTACATGCGGCTCGAATCGCCGTACCAGCCGTCGAGGATCACGGTGACGTCGATGTTGACGATGTCGCCGTTCTTCAGCTGCTCGCCCGACGGGATGCCGTGGCAGACGACGTGGTTGATCGAGGTGCAGATCGACTTCGGGAAGCCGCGGTAGCCGAGCGGCGCCGAGATCGCGCCGTGGGAGACCGTGTACTCGTGGCAGAGGTCGTTCAGCCGGTCGGTGGTGACGCCGGGGACGACGAAGGGCGTGATGTAGTCGAGCGTCTCGGCGGCCAGCCGGCCGGCCTTGCGCATGCCCTCGAATGCCTCGGGGCCGTGCAACTTGATCGTGCGCTCGTCGCGCCGCCAGTAGTCGTCGCTGTCGTCGATGGAATCGCGGGGGCCGTTCATGGGCGCCTATTTGGCACGCGATCCCGACGACAACAAGACGCGGTGCTTGGCCCGGCGGCGGCCCTCCGCTAGTCTCTTGAAAGACAAGGAAAAACGAGCGTCCAGCATGTCCGAGCCGGGAAAAGTCGTCACCGCCTGCATCGTGGTCATCGGCAACGAGATCCTGAGCGGCCGGACCAGGGATTCGAACATCCAGTTCCTCGCCACCGAGCTCGGCAAGCTCGGCGTCCAGGTGCGCGAATGCCGGGTCATCCCCGATATCGAGGCGACCATCGTGGCGACCATCAACGAGGTCCGGGCGAAGTTCGACTACGTCTTCACTACCGGCGGCATCGGCCCGACCCACGACGACATCACCGCGGACTGCATCGCCAAGGCGTTCGGCGTGGGCATTTCGGAGCACCCCGAGGCGGTCGAGCGCATGACCCGTCATTACGGCGACCCGGCCCTGTTCACCCCGGCCCGCCGCCGCATGGCGCGGGTGCCGCACGGCGGCGTGCTGGTCGACAACCCGGTGTCGGTGGCGCCCGGCTTCCAGGTCGAGAACGTGTTCACCTTCGCCGGCATCCCCAAGGTCGCCGAGGCGATGTTCCAGTCGATGAAGCACCGGCTGGTCGGTGGCGACCCGGTGCTTTCGCGCACCGTGCGCACCAACCTGCCCGAGGGCATCATCGCCGAGCCGCTGGGCGCCCTGCAGAAGCGCTTCGAGGATCTCGACATCGGCAGCTACCCCGCCTTCCGCGACGGCAAGCCCAGCGTCTCGCTGGTGCTGCGCGGCACGAATGATGCACGGCTGGCCGCGGCCGCGGTCGAGCTGATCGCGACCATTCGCGGCATGAAGGGCGAGGCGGAGGAGTTTGCCCAGTAGGTTAGCCAAGGCGAAGGCGGTCGGCGGGCCGTGGCTGGTCCTGGTCGCGCTGTCGGCCGGGCTCGCGGCCTTCCTGCTCTGGATCCATGCCCCGGCGGCGCTGATGCTGGGGCCGCTGGTCGCCGGCATCGTCGTCGCCTCGAACGGCGCCAAGGTGCGCTTTCCGCTGCCGCCGTTCGTGCTGGCGCAGGGCGTGGTCGGTTGCCTGGTCGCCAAGATGGTGCCGCTGTCGATCGTCGACGACGTGATGGCGCATGCCGGGCTGTTCTCGGCCGGCGTCGTGCTGGTGATCGCCGCGTCGTCGCTGATGGGCTGGCTGATGTGCCGGCTGGACGTGCTGCCGGGCACGACCGGCCTGTGGGGCTCGAGCGCCGGCGCCGCCTCGGTGATGACCATCATGGCCGAGCACTACGGCGCCGACCCGCGGCTGGTCGCCTTCATGCAGTACCTGCGGGTGGTGATGGTGGCGGTGATCGCCGCGCTGGTCGCCCGCCTGTTCGGTCTCGACCCGGCGCAGGCGACCCGCGACATCGCCTGGTTCCCGCCGGTTCACTGGGGGCCGCTCGTGCAGACGCTGGCGCTGGCCGCCGCCGGCCCGCTGATCGCCCGCCGTTTCAAGGTCCCGGCCGGCGCGTTCATGCTGCCGCTGGTCTCGGGCATCGTGCTCGTCCACTTCGGGCTGATGACCATCGAGCTGCCGCCGTGGCTGCTGGCGGCCAGCTACGCCTTCGTCGGCTGGAACATCGGCCTGCGCTTCTCGCGCCCCCTGCTGCTGCACGCGGCGCGCACCCTGCCGGTGGTCATGGCCGCGACGCTGGCGCTGATCGCGCTGTGCGGCGCGGTCGGCGCGCTGATGGTGTGGGGCGCCGGCGTCGACCCGCTGACCGCCTACCTCGCGACCAGCCCGGGCGGCTCGGACTCGATCGCCATCATCGCCGCCTCGACCAACGTCGACATCTCGTTCGTGATGGCGATGCAGACGGTGCGCATGCTGGCGGTCATCTTCATCGCGCCGTTGTTGACCAAGTTCCTCGCCGAGCGTCTAACCTAGGACCCCATGACTGAACTTCATGACATGACCGCCGGCGAGCTGCTGGCCCACTACAAGTCGCGCAAGCTCTCGCCGGTCGAGGTCGTCGACGCCGTGATCGCCCAGGTCGAGCGCTGGGAGCCGACCATCAAGGCGCTCTACGCACCCGACTTCGGCGGCGCCCGCAAGGCCGCGCAGGCCTCGGAGAAGCGCTGGCAGGCGGGCAAGCCGCAGGGCGCGCTCGACGGCGTGCCGATCACCATCAAGGAGAACATCGCGACGCGCGGCGTGCCGGTGCCGCTCGGCACCGCGGCGACCGACCTCGTGCCGGCGGCCGAGGACGCGCCGGCGGCGGCGCGCGTGCGCGAGGCCGGCGCGGTGATCCTCGCCAAGACCACCATGCCCGACTACGGCATGCTGTCGTCGGGCCGCAGCTCCTTCCACCCGCTGACCCGCAACCCGTGGAACCCGGCCTGGAACCCCGGCGGTTCGAGCGCCGGCGCGGGCGCCGCCGCGGCGGCGGGCTACGGCCCGCTGCACCTCGGCACCGACATCGGCGGCTCGGTCCGCCTGCCGGCCTGCTGGAACGGCATCTTCACCCTGAAGCCCAGCCTCGGCCGCGTGCCCGTCGACCCGCCGTACTTCGGCCGCGCCATCGGCCCGATGACGCGCAGCGTCGGCGACGCCTGCCTGCTGATGGCCGAGCTGTCGAAGCCCGATCCGCGCGACCACATGAGCCTGCCGCCGGCCGACATCGACTGGGCGGCCGGCGCGCGCGACCCCAGGGGCCTGCGCATCGGCCTGCACCTCGACGCCGGTTGCGGCCTGCCGCTCGACGCGGAGACGAAGGCGGCGGTCGAGAAGGCGGCGAAGCTGTTCGCCGACGCCGGCGCCGTCGTCGAGCCGGTGAAGCCGTTCCTGACGGCCGAGATGCTGAACCTGCAGGACCTGCTGTGGCGGGTGCGCAGCTGGGTCGACTTCTCGGCGCTGAGCCACGCCAAGCAGGCGAGCGTGCTGCCGTTCATCGCCGACTGGTGCCGCGCCGGCGCCGATGTGTCGGGTCCGAAGGTCATCAAGGGACTGGCCAACTACATGGCGATCCGTGCCGCCACGACGCGCGCGACGCAGCCCTACGACCTCGTGCTGTCGCCGGTCTCGCCGGTGCCGACCTTCCCGGCCGAGTGGGAGATGCCGAGCAACGACGTCGACCGTGCGATGGAGCACATCTCCTTCACCATGCCGTACAACATGAGCGAGCAGCCCGCGGCCTCGATCAACTGCGGCTACACCGCCGAGGGCAAGCCGATCGGCCTGCAGATCGCCGGCCGCCGGTTCGACGATCTCGGCGTGATGCGCGCCTGCCGCTGGTACGAGACGGCGCGCGGCCCGCAGAAGCCGTGGCCGACGCCGCCGCGCTGACGGGCCGGCCGTGAGCGGCCCGCTTGGCATCCTGATGCTCGACACGCGCTTCCCGCGCATCGTCGGCGACATCGGCAACGCGGCCTCGTTCGACTTCCCGGTGATCTTCCGCCGCATGGAAGGGATCGGTCCGGCCGACGCCGTGTCGGCCCATCCCGACCGGCCGCGCGTGCTGGCGGCGCTGGTCGCCAATGCCCGCGCGCTGGCCGAGGCCGGCGCGGTCGGCCTGTCGACCAGCTGCGGCTTCCTCGCGCTCTACCAGGACGAGCTGGCGGCGCAGTCGCCGGTGCCGGTCGCGACCTCGGCCCTGCTGCACATCCGCCGGCTGCCGGGCCGCACGGTCGGCGTGCTGACGGCCTCGGCGCGCAACCTCACGCCGGCCCACTTCGCGGCGGTCGGCGCGCCGGTCGACACGCCGGTCGCCGGGTTGCCCGAGGACTCGAGCTTTGCCCGGACCTTCATCGGCAATGGCCCGACGCTCGACCGTGATACCGTCGAGCGCGAGGTCGTGGCGGCGGCGCGCGGCCTGGTCGAGCGGCACCCGGCGATCGACACGCTGGTCTTCGAATGCACCAACCTGCCGCCCTACAAGCGCGCGGTCGAACAGGCGACCGGCCGGCCGGTGCACGACGTGCTCGACCTGCTGAACGACTTCTACGCCGGCCTCTCGGGCAGCAGCCGGCGGTAGACCGGCTGCAGCAGCGTCGGGATCATGTAGATCGGGAACTGCACCGCGGCGATGAACAGGAAGATGTCGGCATCGACCGACGCCGGCAGCACCGCCATCAGGAGCGCGTTGTGCCGTCCGCCCGAGCAGTAGCCGGCCGTCAGCGCGACCCGCCGGTCGAGGAAGGGCAGCGCGCCGCCGGCGACGATGACGTTGCACACGATCATGCCGACGAAGGCGCCGCCGACAAAGCCGGCGAGCTTGAGCGGCTGCGCCATCGCCTGGGCCACGACGCCGTCCATCAGCGGGATGGCGAAGATCATCAGCACGACCACCGAGAGACCGTCGAGCGCCGGCGCCGCCTCGGCCATGCGCGGGCCGATCCGGCGGCGGATCAGGAAGGCGCCGGCCGCGGCGATGGCGACGATGGTGGCCAGCCGCAGGCTGAGGTCGAGGGCGCCGATGTGCAGGTCGAGGCCGAGCAGGCCGAGCGCCAGCGGCGGCAGGGTGAAGGGCACCAGGAAGTTGGTGAACAGCGTCAGCAGGAGGGCAAGCGACGAGTCGAGGCGCAGGAAGGTCGCGGTGGTGGCGGCCGAGATGATGCCGGGCGCCATGGCGCTGAGGCACAGCGCGGCGACCAGGCCCGGCCACAGGCCGAGCGCCTGCCAGATCGGCCAGACCGCGAGCGGCACGGCCACCAGGTTGACGATTGCGAGGGCCAGCGCGAGGCCGGGCCGGCGCAGCAGCTCGAGGATGCGCGACCAGTCCATGCGGGCCAGCGCCAGCATCAGGAGCGCCACCGCCAGCGGCCACAGCAACACCCGGCTGGCGGCCGCGATGTCCTGGAAGGCCAGCCCGATGGCCAGCGACAGCGGCAGGAGCGTCGTGGCCTTGCGGCCCATGCGCTGCAGCACTCGGGTGACGAGATCCATTGCCGCGACGTTAGCACGCCGCGCCCCGCGTGCTAGCGTGCCGCGCATGACGACGAATTCCGGTGCGTGGCTCGAGGACCTGACCTGGCCCGAGGCCAACCAGCGCTTTTCCGACGGCGCGCTCGTGCTGTTGCCGGTCGGCGCGGCCAGCAAGGCGCACGGGCCGCACCTGCCGCTCAAGACCGACGCGCTGACGGCGCGGGCGCTCGCGCAGCGCCTGCTGGAGCGCCTGCCGCTGGTGGTGGCGCCCGTGGTCGATGTCGGCTTCTACCCGGCCTTCGCGCGGTTCGCCGGCAGCCAGACGCTCTCCGAGGCGACGTTCCGCGCCGTGCTGGTCGAGCTGGTCGACGGGCTGCGGCGCCAGGGCGCGCGCCGCCTCGCAATCCTGAACGTCGGCGTGTCGACCGAGGCGCCGATCGACGCCGTGTGCGGCGGCGCCGAGGACCTGCTCGTGCTGCACATGCGGGCGCTGGGCGGCGCGGCCGACGCGCTGCTCGAGGTGCCCGCGGGCGGCCATGCCGACGAACGCGAGACGTCGGTCGTGCTGGCGCTCGAGCCGCGCAGCGTACGGCTCGACCGGCTGGCGCCCGAGGGCCCGTTCGAGGCGACCGCGGCGACCGGCGATGCAAGGCGCGCCACGGCGTTCAAGGGCGAGCGCATCCTCGCCGCGCGGGTCGACGACGCGGTCGCCGCGCTGCTCACCCGCTGGCCGGACCTCGCGTCCGGCTGAGCGCCGGCAAGGTCGCCCGCGGGTTGCCTCAGCCGGCCCGATGGTCGATCAGCCGCGCCAGCGCCGCGATCACCTCGTCGGTTTCGTACGGCTTGTCGAACAGCGGGCGCTCGCGGTGGGGGTAGGGCATCAGTGCGCTCGACAGGCCGCTGACGAAGACGAAGGGAACCGCGAGGACGGCCAGCACGTCGGCCAGCGGGAACGACGTCTCGTTGCGCAGCCGGATGTCGAGCAGGGCGCCGTCGATCCGCCGGTCCGCCATGGCGGCATGGGCCTGGCCGACGGTCGCGGCGGGACCGACGACGCGGCCGCCGGCGCGCTGGACCGCGGCCGCGAGGTTGAGCGCGATCGGCGCTTCGTCCTCGACGATCAGCACGCTCCGTCCCGCGAGGGGGCCGCTCGCAGCGGTCGACTCTTCGCTCGGCATCAGGAGGTGAAACGCGCGGGCCGGGGCTTCGGTTCCCGGCCGCGCAACAAGACCGCGCGATTTGCCGCCGGACGCCCGGGACGCGGTCGACTAGGATGCCGCTCCCACAACCGGAAAGCCGATACAACATGAAGCGTCTCGTTCTCGCCGTCCTGCTGGCCGGCGCCTCCGTCGCGACCGCGCAGGGCCAGACCGCCCTGCAGCCCGGGATGTGGGAGATCACCGACAAGACGACGCTGGAAGGCACGCAGCCGACGCCGCCGGCGTCGCGGCAGCTCTGCCTGAAGGGCGACGAGGCGACGATCGAGCGGGTGCTCTACCCGCCGCCGGAGCAGTTCGCCAAGCACGGCTGCACCTTCACGCCCGGCCCCAAGGCGCCCGGCCTGTTCAAGGCCAAGACGGTGTGCCCGGCCAACGACCAGCTGCCGGAAGTCACGGCCGAGGCCGAGGTGCGCTACAAGCCCGACAGCTACGAGGGCCTCGGCCAGCTGCTGCTGCGCGACAAGACCGGCGCCACGGTGAAGGGCAGCAGCATCCTGACCGGCAAGCGGCTCGGCGACTGCTAGGCGGTCAGCGCGCGAAGGCGGGCATCACCTGCTCGCCGAAGCGCCGCATCGACGCGATGGTCTGCGCGTGGTCCATCGCGCCGAAGCCGGTCTGGCACAGCAGGTGCCGCACACCGACGTCGCGCAGTTCGGCGACCTGCTCGCGGACCCGGCGCGGCGACCCGTAGAGCGACCCGGTGCGCAGCGCGAAGGGGATGGCTTCGGAATCCGGCACGGCGGGATCGGTCCAGGCATTGAGCGTCGCGGGATCGGGCGCGAAGTCCGGCGGGTTGTAGGCCTCGCGGACGTGCATCATGTGGGCGCGCGTCTCGCCCAGCAGCGCCGCCAGTTCGTCCTCGGCCTGGGCCTCGGACTCGGCGACGTAGACGTTGCGCCATAGCGCGCTGGTCGCCAGCAGGCGGTCGCGGGTCGCGGCGTCGTGCCCGCCTTCCTCGATACCGGCGGCATAGGTCGCCCAGCGCTCGCGGATGCGCTCGACCGGCAGGCGCGCGGTGAGAATGGGCACGCCCAGCCGGCCGCATTCGCGGAACGACCCGGGCGAGATCACCGAACGCCACAGCGGCGGGCCGGGCTGCTGCACCGGCTTCGGCCGGATCGCCGGGATGCGCAGGGTGTGGAAGCGGCCATGGTAGTCGAGCGGCGCCTCGCGCCATGCCCGCCCGATGATGTCGACGGCCTCTTCCATGCGCTCGCGGCTGTCGCTGCTGCGCAGCCCGTGGCCGACGAACTCGTACTCGTTGTACACCGTGCCCTTGCCGATCCCGACGTCGATCCGGCCCTTGCTCAGGTTGTCGAGCAGCGCGAGCTGCGTGGCCAGCCGCACCGGGTGGTGGAACGGCATCTGCACCACCGCGAAGCCGATGCGCACCCGCTCGGTGCGCATCGCCAGGGCCGCCGCGAACATCAGCGAATCGCAGTAGACGCTCTCGCCGGTGAAGTAGTGCTCGGTCAGCCAGACGTCGGAGAAGCCCAGCCGCTCGGCCGTGCAGGCCTGCTCGATCAGGTTGTCGATGCGACCGGCGTCCTGTTCGGGCGCGGGCGACAGGGAAAGGGTGAGCCAACCGAACTGCATGGGCGCACTCCAGCGGCTTTGCCGGGGCGCGGCAAGCGGCGAAAAATGGCCTGACGATCTTTGTACGGGAATGGTGTACATCCCGGCGGTGACGAAGCGCTGGGGCAACATCCTCCTGATCGCGGTGACCGTCGTGCTTTGCACGCTGGCGGCCGAGTTCATGGTGCGCTGGCTGGACGACGCCAACGACGAAACGCCGGCCCGCCGCCACGTCGATTCCCTGCCGCTGGCGCCCGGCGTCGAGCGGGCCTGGTTCTTCACCGACCCGGCGCCGCTTCCCAACCGCCGCACGCCGACGGCGCAGGATGTCGAGCTGGTGCGCCTCGTCGAGCGCAGCGGCATCACCGAGGGCACGCGCCGGGCCGACATGTTCAAGGCGTGGAACGCCAAGTTCGTCGGCGATCCCTGCCGCCACGTCTACCTGTGCGGCGCACCGGGGCGCATCTACGTCTACGATCCGGCGAACGGCGAATCGCGTCCGCCCTACCGCTTTCTGCCCAACGCCAGCACGCCGATCGGGCTGGTGACCAACGAGTTCGGCTTCCGCGGCGCGCCGGTCCCGGCGGCACGCCAGCCGCGCACCGTGCGCATCGCCTTCGTCGGCGCCTCGACCACGGTGGGCAACCACTTCTACCCGTGGTCCTACCCCGACTTCGTCGGCCATTGGCTCAACCAGTGGGCGGCGTTCCACAAGCTCGATGTCCGGTTCGAGGTGCTGAACGCCGGGCGCGAGAGCATCAACTCGTCGGACAACGTGGTGATCGTGCGCGACGAGATCATGCCGTTGCAGCCCGACCTGCTCGTCTATTACGAGGGCGCCAACCAGTTCAACCTGCGCACCCTGCAGGGCGAGCCGATGACCAACGCCCAGCGTCCGCCGCTGGCCAAGGGCGAGGCCTGCCCCGGGCGGCCGGTCGCGCCGGCCCCGGTCCAGGCGGCTCCCGCGCCAGCGTCGTCACCCGCCCCGGCGTCGTCACCCGCCCCGGCGTCGTCACCCGCTTCATCGCCCACCACCGCCGCCACGCCGGCTCCCGCTCCCGCAGCTGCTCCTGCGCCGGCCCCGGCTGCGGCCCCGGCACCCGCGCCGGCCGCGGCCGCGCAGAGCTCCTGGCTGGACGATCTCGCCTACGATTCGGCGCTGGTGCGGCGCGTCCAGGCGCTGCGCAAGGCGGGTCAGAAGCCCGAGGGCGGCGGCGAGCCCGCCAAGCCGGCCTACATGCTGAGCTGGCCGGCCGGCCTCGACGAGAAGGATCCCGACATCGGCCGCGGCGACCTGCCGATCAACCTCCCGATCATCCTGCGCGATCTCGACGCGATCGACGCGATGGCCCGGGCCGAGGGCGCCGAGCTGGTGATCGCGTCGTTCATCTGGCTGGTCCGGGACGGCATGGTGCTCGACCCGATCCGGCACCGCTCGATCCTCGACTACCTGAACCAGGGCTACGCGCCGTTTCGCTACGCCGATCTCGAGCGCATGGCGGCGTTCGAGAACCGCGTGTTCGCCAAGTACGCCCAGGCCCGCAAGCTGCCGTTCATCGATGTGGCCAGCGCCATGCCGTTCGACCCCGACCTGTTCATCGACGCCATCCACAACAGCGCCGCGGGCGAGCGCGTGCGCGCGTGGATCTTCTTCCAGGGCCTGGTGCCGATCGTCGAGCGCCACCTCAAGGCGGGCGACTGGCCGCGCACCCTGCCGCCCGCGACCCGGCCGCCGCCGACCTTCACGCCGCGCGTCCTGACCTTCGATTGTTCGGGGAAGTCCTGAGAAGGATGCCGGCGCAGCCACCCCGGATGCGCCGGCACTTCTCAACGCCGTTGGTTACCGTGGCCCGGTACACCCCAAGCACGCACCGGCCCGATGGATCACACAACGGAATCCATTCTGTATGATTGCATCAAGGGCGCAATCACTTTTTTTGGCAGGTCTTCAGGGGCAGGGCTGGCCCTTGACCGGCTCGCGCAGGCGCCAGCACAGGTTGTCGGCGTCGCCGGCCCGGCCCGAGTTGCAGAAGTAGACCTCGCGGTCCTTCTGGACCCACAGGCCGCCGACCACGGCGGCCTTGATGTCGAAACCGCGGGCGATCAGCGAGGCGGCCGAGGTGCCGGGCGCCTCGACGTGCTGCGACTGGCACGTCTGGGCCGGCTTGGCGGCGGGCGGCGCCGCGGGCGCCTGCTGCGCCTGGGCGACGGCGGGAAAGATGGCCAGGGACAGCCCGGCGGCAACGACGGCGAACGCTTTCATGACGGGTTCCTCCACCCGCAGCCTAACCAAATTGCATCATCTCGGCAAAGAGGCGGGGCGAGGGCCGGCCGTCACTGCAGCGAGAAGGTCAGGTTGTAGGCGGCAGGGGCCGGCGGCGCGGCCGGGTCGCGGGCCAGCAGCACGTAGTAGACGCCGTCGCGCGGCAGGGCGCCGATCCAGGCGGTCGCCCGGTCGGCCGGCCCGGCGTCGGGCAGGGTGGCGCCGGTGACCAGCGGCTGGCCGTCGGCGGCGCGGGCCACTGCCGCGTCGCTGCGGAACACCTGGAAGGAGAGTCCGGTCGATACCGGCATCACCGACACCATCAGCGTCTGGCCGGCCTTGGCCTGCACCGTGTAGAGCGCCTTGCCCGAGGGCGGCAGTTCGCCGGCCAGCGTCGAGGCGCCCGAGCCGCCGAGGGTCACGGGCTTCATGGCGGGCAGGTTGACGACCGGCTGGGCCGGCGCGAGGGACGACAGGGACAGGGTGGCCAGCAGGGGCAGCACGAAGAGGGTGGAGCGTCGGTTCATGGCCGGACCATCGCACTCCGCCGGCTGGCCAGCAACGCCGCGCGTCAGCGCCTCTCCAGCGCCTCGAGGCGGGCGACCGTCTTCCCAAGTTCATCCACAGGCACTAGGATGCCTCGCTTTCCCGGCTTCTGGGCTCTTGGAAAGCAAATGGCGCACATCAGGCTGAATACCCATCCCGCGCAGGGCGGGCAGGCTGCTCCCCCGGTGGTCTGGGGCGCGCGCGACCCGGCGATTCGCGGGCCGGTGGTCGGTACGGTCGCCGACCCGGCGCGGCGCAACGCGATCGGCGTCCATTCCGGCTCCTACGGCATCTACCGCGCGCTGGCGATCGCCGCGCAGGAACTGAAGCCCGGCCATCGCCCCGACTTCACCAACACCTCGCCGGCCGAGCCGATCGGGCCGTTCGAGAGCTGGTTCGACCCGAAGAAGATCGTCTCGCTCGACCCGTGGGGCCACATGGTGGCCGAGGTCTTCGCCGACAAGCTGGCGGTCGGCTGGGATATCCGGCCAACCATCGCCATCACCAAGGCGCACGTGCAGATGCCGGAGATCCGCGACGCCATCGCCGCGGGCCGGCTGAAGCCGGACAACGACATCCTGACGCCGGCCGGCGACGTGCGCGTCACCAAGGCGGCGGTCGAGCCGGTGTGGTGGCTGCCCGGCATCGCCGAGCGCTTCGGCGTCAAGGAAGCCGAGCTGCGCCGCACGCTGTTCGAGCACACCGGCGGCATGTACACCGAGCTGGTGACGCGGCCCGACCTCGAGCTGTTCCTGCCGCCGATCGGCGGCGCCACGATCTATTTCTTCGGCGACGTGCAGAAGCTCGGCAAGCCCGAGACCAGGATCGCCTGCCGCCTCCACGACGAGTGCAACGGCTCGGACGTGTTCGGCTCCGACATCTGCACCTGCCGTCCCTACCTCGCGCACGGCATCGAGATCTGCATCGACATGGCGCAGAAGGGCGGCGTCGGCGTCGTGATCTACAATCGCAAGGAAGGCCGGGCGCTGGGCGAGGTCACCAAGTTCCTCGTCTACAACGCGCGCAAGCGCCAGCCCGGCGGCGATTCGGCGGCGCAGTACTTCAACCGCACCGAATGCGTAGCCGGCGTGCAGGACATGCGCTTCCAGGAACTGATGCCCGACCTGTTCCACTGGCTGGGCATCGCGCGCATCGACCGCTTCGCCTCGATGAGCAACATGAAGTCCGACGCGCTGCGCGAGCAGGGCATCGAGGTCGTCGAGCAGGTGCCGATCCCCGACGAGCTGATCCCGCCCGACGCGCAGGTCGAGATGGATGCCAAGAAGGCGGCCGGCTACTTCAGCCCGACCAAGCCCGGCGCCAACGAGCTGGCGCGCGCCAAGGGACGGGGCCTCGACGAGTGAACCCGGCCGAGCTCGCGTACCTGCGCACGCCCGCGGCGATCCGCGAGCGGGCGGAGAAGGTGCTCAAATTCGCCGAGGACGGCCGCTCGGCCTGGTTCGGCGTCGATGCCAACGGCCTCGAGGCCGCGGTGCAGGCGACGCTGGCGGTGACGCGGCAGCGCTTCGCCAACCCGGCGGCGATCCCGTTCCATTCGCGCTGGCGGCATTTCGAGGCCGGCGGCCACGACCGCTGGGCGGCGCTGGCCGAGCGTCTGGCGGGCCTGCCGCGCGAGGAGGTGGCGCGCCGCCGCATCGACCTCGCGGTGGTCTCGGTGCTGCTCGACGCCGGCGCCGGCCCCGACTGGTCGTTCCGCGAACCCGGCACGGGCGAGACCTACGCGCGCTCCGAGGGGCTGGGCGTGGCGAGCTTCCACATGTTCGCCAACGGCGCGTTCAGCCGCGATCCCAAGGGCGACCCGTTGCGCGTCGACGCCGAGCGCCTGGCTGCGCTGGCGCCGCTCGACATCGCCATGGGTTTCCAGGTCAAGGCGCACAACCCCTTGGTCGGGCTCGAGGGGCGGGCCGAGCTGCTGCGCAAGCTGGGCGGTGTCGGCCTCGCGCGGCCCGGCGACCTGTTCGACGCGGTGGCGGGCGGCGGCGAGGTGAAGGCCGCGGCGATCCTCGCCGCGGTGCTCGACAAGCTGTCGCCGATCTGGCCGTCGCCGCTGGGCGACGTGTGGCCCCACCCGGTGATCGGCCTGGTACCGTTCCACAAGCTGTCGCAGTGGCTCAGCTACTCGCTGGTCGAGCCGATCGAGGGCGCCGGCGTGCCGGTGATGGCGCTCGACGAACTGACCGGTCTGCCCGAGTACCGCAACGGTGGGCTGCTGGTCGATTCGGGCGCGCTGCGTCCCAAGCAGCGCCGCCTGCTCACCGATACGTTCGCCCCGGGCGACGAGCCGATCGTCGAGTGGCGCGCGCTCACCGTGGCGCTGCTCGACCGCGTCGCCGCCCACGTGCGTGGCCATCTCGGTCTCGACGCCACGCGCCTGCCGCTGGTCAAGGTGCTGGAGGCCGGCACGTGGTTCGCCGGCCGTGCCCTGGCCGCCCAGCGCCGCCCCGGCGGCGGCCCGCCCATCGCCGTCGCCAGCGACGGCACCGTCTTCTGATCGCGAGAACCCGGAGAGAGTCGAGATGTCCTTGCCGCCGTCCATCCACGTCGTCCGCCATCCGCTGGTCCAGCACAAGCTGACCAAGATGCGCGACAAGGAAACCTCCAGCACCAACTTCCGCCGCCTGCTGCGCGAGATGGGCCTGCTGCTGGGCTACGACGCGACGCGCGACCTGCCGCTGGTCGAGCGCGACATCGAGACCCCGATCGAGGCGATGAAGGCGCCGCTGCTCGAGGGCAAGAAGCTGGTGGTGGTGCCGATCCTGCGCGCCGGCCTCGGCCTGGCGGAGGGCATCATCGACCTCGTGCCGCTGGCCCGCGTCGGCCATGTCGGCCTGTACCGCGACCCGCGCACGCTGCAGGCGGTCGAGTACTACTTCAAGATGCCGCCCGACATCACCGATCGTGACGTCATCGTCTGCGACCCGATGCTGGCCACCGCCCACTCGGCGATCGCCGCGGTCGACCGGCTGAAGGAATCCGGCGCGCGGCGCATCCGCTTCATCTGCGTGCTGGCGGCCGAGCAGGGCGCGCGCGCCTTCGCCGAGGTCCATCCCGAGGTGCCGGTGTTCGCGGCAGCAGTCGATGCGAAACTCAACGATCACGGGTATATTGTCCCGGGCCTGGGCGACGCCGGAGATCGCCTTTTCGGCACCAAGTAGGAACACCACGTCGGGGAGACGGCCATGGCACCGGAACTCAAGTACCTGCTGTTCTCGGTCATCCTGTGCTTCGCGCAGGTCGTCGTGCAGGCGGTCCTCGCGACCGGGCGGATCGGGCTGGCGCCGCTGGCCGGCAACCGCGAGAACATGGGCGAGCTGCCGGGCATCGCCGGCCGCGCCAAGCGCGCCCACCTCAACATGATCGAGAACCTGGTGCTGTTCGCCGCGCTGGTCCTGATCGCCGTCGTGGCGCAGAAGACCAGCCCGCTGACGGCGCTGGGCGCCATGGTGTTCTTCTGGGCGCGCCTCGTCTTCGCGATCGTCTACCTGGCCGGCATCCCGTGGCTGCGCACCGCGGTGTGGGGCGTCTCGGTCGTCGGCATGGGCATGATCGCCGTCTCGCTGCTGGGATCGTTGTAGCGGGCGGCGCGCGTCGGAACGCGCGCCGCGCCCCGTCGTCAGAACCTTGCCTTCACGCCCGCGAAGATCGTGAAGGGCGTGCCCTGCAACGGCGGGTTGAGGCCGGAATTGTCGGCGATGTAGTACTGGTTGAACAGGTTCTGGACCTGCACGAAGGCCTCTGCCTTGTTCTCGAAGGTGTACGATCCCGAGAGATCGAACACGGTGAAGCTGTTGAGCGGCAGCGTGTTGTCGTTGTCGCCCCACGATTGACCGATCCAGCGGAAGCGCGCCATGGCGCGCCAGCCACGGGGATCGCTGTACCCCAGGGTGGCGGCCGCCTGTTGGGTCGGGATGCCCGCCTGCTGGCGCCCGATGCTCAACGCATCGTACTGGTTCTCGACGATCTTCGAGCTGACCGTGGTGTAGTTCACATCCGCCTTCCAGCCGGGCGCGATCTGCCAGCCCAGCTGGGCCTCGAGGCCTTGCACGATCGCCTTGCCCGCGTTGATGTTCTGGGTGCCGAAGAAATATCCGGCCGGCAGTTGTGCGCCCGTGAGATTGCGCGTCGTGATGAGATCGGTGACCTGCTGGTAGTAGCCGGTGAACTGGCCGGTCACCGGCCCCCACCTGAGATCGAAACCGGCCTCGAAGCCCCACAGCTTCTCCGGGGAGAGTTGCGCGTTCGGCAGGAAGATGCCGAACGGGACGCTGAACGACCGGTACAGGTTGTCGAGCGTGGGCGCGCGGAAAGCGGAGTAGCCGGCCGCCCGGAGGCCGACGTTCGGGGTCACCGTCCACTGTACCGACAGGCGCGGGTCGAAGCTGGTCGTGCTGGCGGCCGACACGTTGCCGGCGCCGCCGGGGGCGCCGTCGAAGCCGTCGTAGTTGAGGTAGGTCTGCAGGCGACCGCTCAGCAGGACCTCGAAGTTCTCGACCGGGAACATGTCGACCTGGGCGAAGGCGCCGACGAACTGCTGCTTGCCGCCGCCGAAGTAGTTCTGCGTCACCGCGCCGGCCTGGTTGTAGATCAGGGCTGAGTCCATGCCCGAAATCCACTGGAAGTCGGCTCCCACGCTGACCAGGCGGACCAGGTCGTTGACGCGGGTGGAAGCCTGGACCGAGCCGCCCGTAGAGAATACCGGCGTGGTGTGCTGGTTCTGCAGGAACGCCGCCTGGCCTGTCGCGAATCCCGCCGGCGTCGCGGCGTTGTTTGTCATGAAGCGGCTCTGCTCGTGGAAGGCGGTCATCGTCACGTCGACGACATCGAACTTCTTCGTCATCGTTCCACCGATGTCGTAGATCTGCTGGTTGTTGGCCTGGACGGGGATCATCAGCACCTGGTTGTTACTGTGCACGTTGGCACGAAAGTTGGCGCTGAACGTAGGGTCCGGGTTGAAGTAGAGCGTGGCCTGTCCGTTCAGGGCATTGAACGACGTCGGCGTGTAGATCGGTCCGTAGGCCGGCTGGATCTGGTTGAAGCCGGAAGTGCCCCAGGCGTCGAAGTTGGCCCTCATCTTGACGCTCTCGGACAACACGAGGTCGGCGAAGCCATCGCCACGGTAGGTGCCATAGCTGCCACCACCGCCCGATGCGCCGACCTGCTGCTTGCCGGGTGTGCGGGTGACGATGTTGATGACGCCGCCCATCGCGTAGTTGCCCCACATCGAGGCGCCCGCGCCACGAACGATCTCGACACGCTCGATGTTGTCCATCGGCACTCGGTTCCACTGGACGTAGCCGAAGAACGGATCGTTGATCGGGATCCCATCCAGCAGCACGAGGGCGCGCACGATGTGGTGGCCGCCGCCGAGGCCACGCATCGAAATGAAGTTGGCGGTGGGATGGACCTGGTAGCTGGCGGTCAGGGGAAGGTTGACGCCGGGAACCGTGCGGATCACGTCGTCGAGCGACTGTGCCGGCGTTTGTTCGATCTCCTTCTTGTCCACCACCGTCACGCTCATCGGCTGATCGACGAGGGTTCTTTCGGAGCGGGTCGCGGTGACGACGACAGGGTTGAGACGGAACTCGGTGGCGGCGCCCGATCCCGTCGTGGCTGGCGCGGAAGCAGCGCCACCGGCGGAATCGGACTGGGCGCGGGACGTGGCCGGCACGAGGGCAAGCCCGGCGAGGGCGATCGCGGTCGCCTTGAGAATGGACACCATGGTGAATTTCCTTCGAAAGGGTCGATGACGGCGCCCGCCGGAAGGCGGACGTTGCTTTCGATCTCAGGCGAAGGAAGGAGGTGCTCGCGGCTGTGCCGGACCGTCCCGGGAAGATGCCTTGAAGGGCGCCTCGCGCCGGGTAGACGGATGGATGTCGAGCGGCAGGTCTGCGCGAACGAAAACATCGGTGCCGGTGACGAGCCAAGGTTGCGGCAGCGCACTGCAGGCTTCATGGCGCCTGGCTTTCGTCGGAGCATCCGATCGGTCGTCCACGTCGTCGGCGGCGGTCAGGCAGAAGGAACGCCAGGCCGGCAGGCTGTCTCCGGCCACGCGCAACAGCAGCGCGTGCGCCAATGGCTGCAAGGCGCCCAGCGTCACGGCCAGCAGGACCGCTCCGAGCGCGACGGAGCGCAAGGCGGGCGTGGCTCCCGGGGGGCGCCGGGCACTCATGAAAGGAGCGACGTGAAACTCATTGTCGAGGCGAAAGCATCACGGCACGGTGCCCATCTCCAGCGCCGTCGACTTTGACGGTACGCCAAAGTTGTTTGAGCCCGCGACACGGCTGGCTATGGTGAAGCGTGACTGCTTCCTCTTCGAAAATGTCGATCGATCGGCGGGACATCCGACACAGGGACCTCGTCGCGATGTCGCACCTCGTCGGTTCGGGCTACCGGGCCCTCGGGAATGGACTGCATGAGGCCGAGATGGTCGCGCGGGGCCAGTTTTCGCTGAGCGAGGTACGACCAGGGTTGCTGCTGCATGCCTCCGATGCGCGTCATCAGCGCAGCGTGACGACCCGAATGGTGAAGGATCGCAGCATCAACTTCTCCGTGGTGCTGGCCGGCGGTTGGCGTGCAACGCTGGGGGGGCGTCCCTTGGCCTCCGGCGGGTCGAGCCCGCAGGCTTCGACTTTCGTCCTCGCCGAGCCGGATAGCTGGCAAAAGCATGTCGAGCGCGGGGACCGGGCGCGCATGGTCAACGTTCTGGTATCTCCCGAATGGCTGGAGGGAGAAGGGTTGCCCGCTGGGGACCTGTCGGGCCTGGCGGTCGGCGCGTTGGCGCGGCGCCATCTGTGGAGCGGATCGTGGCGCCCGTCGATGCGGTCCGTGGCCATGGCCCAGCAGGTCCTCTCCCGGCCCGTCTATTCCGGTGTCCTGCAGCGCCTGCACCTCGAAAGCCGGGCCATCGAAATCGTGCTCGAGGCGCTGGCGACGGTGACCGGGAGCGTTGGATCCGTGCTCCCGGTCGGTAGCGCCAGCGTCGACCTGCGCCGTCTCAACCGGGTGAGAGAGCGGTTGGATGATGAGACCGGGGCAATCCCTTCGCTTTCGGACCTCGCGCGCGACGTCGGCTTGAGCGTGCGGACCTTGCAGCGCCGTTTCGTCGAGGCCTTTGGCATGTCGGTCCTGGAATATGCCCGGCGCCGCCGGCTCGAACTGGCGAGGGGACTGCTCGAGCGTGATGGAGCCACGGTGGCCCAGGCGGCGCACGCCGCGGGGTACGCACATGCCGCGAACTTCGCCACGGCCTTTCGCCGGCACTTCGGATTGATGCCGCGGGAGGCGAGGTCCCGCGCCTGATGGCGAGGGACTGTCCTACCTGATCCGGATCGTCACAGTTGCCGAGAAGCGGCCGCCCGGCGGCGGTGGGAAGGTCGTGCGACCGCACGTGTCCCGCTTCGTCGATCTGGATGGTTCGTGAGGACCTGGGGAGGCAACCTCGACGTCGGCGCACCCTTCCATGTCGGGTGAAGGTTGCAGTCTACCGTCTGGGTCGGCCTGTCGTGCATGCCGACCGGCGGAGGCGGCCAATGCGACCACGCCACGCCATTGAAGAGGTGGCTGGCTCCACCGACAGGACCGGTCGGAAGGTGCCATGCAACTCGCTCAGGGGATTGGCCGCTTTGCCAGTTTGCGAGCCAACGTGCGCCGGTGGAGGCCCAGTCGGCGGGCCGCTTCGGACAGGTTGAAGTTGGTCTCGATCAGCATTTCGTGAATCCGCTCCCACTCAAGCGATTTCAGGGATGTCGGTCGCGACGGCAATGGCGTATCCACGTCGCCCGCTCCGCGTCCGAAGGCCCGATCAATGTCATCGGCGTTGGCGGGCTTGGTGAGGTAGTGGCAGGCTCCCAGCTTGATCGACTCGACAGCTGTCGTGATGCTGGCGAAGCCGGTGAGAACGACAACACGTACTCCGGGAAGCCGCCTGACAAGCAGTTGAACGCATGGAAGACCCGATGAATCGGCGAGCTTCAGGTCGACAATGGCGAAAGCAGGCTTGAACTGGTCAATTGCTTGCTCGATTTCCTCCATCTGCCCGCACGTGGCCACTTCGTAGCCGCGCCGCTCGAACGAGCGGCGCATGGCCCGCGCAAACGAGGCGTCGTCATCGATGATGAGCAGGCGCGGTCTAGCCGTCATGCGGCTGCTCGAGCGATAGGGACGCCAGGGGCAGGCGCAACTCGACGCTGGCTCCCCCCTCCGCCCGATTGCAGGCCACGACCGATCCACCGAGCTTCCGAACGGCACTTGCCAGCAGGAACAATCCGAGGCCGCCTCCTGGCTGCCCCTTTGTCGACTGGTAGGGCTGCCCGAACGCTGCAAGCGCTTCACCCGAGAACCCCGGGCCTCGATCTGAAATCGTGACGACGAGCAATTCGTCCTCTCGCCTGACTTTCAGTCCAATCCACGTCGGTGATACCTCGAACGCGTTGTCCAGCGCGTTGAGCAGCCCCTGTTGCAGCGCCATGTCCCCAACAATTGGCAAGTCGGGGAAGAAGGAGTTCTCGTACTCCAGGAAACTGCCGTCACGTCCGCCGAGCCAACTGGCAACGGCACGATCGAAGAAGGCCAGGACGGAACTGGCGGTTGCCCCTTCGCCACGGATCGCGCCGGCCGAAACCAGGACGCGCGACAGGATTTGCTTGCAGCGAAGAATCTGCTCCTGCATTTCGGCCAGGTCGACGGCGACCTCTCGATCCTTCCGGAGGATGTCGAGTTCCTGCCAATCGTGAAGGATTACGGCCATGGTCGACAGTGGCGTTCCCAGCTCGTGGGCAGCCCCCGATGCAAGAAGCCCCATGTGGACGATCAGTTCTTCCTCGGCAGATTGCTGGCGGGCGGCCGCCAGCCGGGCGTCGCGGGCTCGGAGATTTGCAGTGATCCGGGTCACGAAAACCACGATCAGCGCAGCGGCCAGAATGTAGGAAACGAGCATGCCGACCACCGCAAGGTGCAGGCCGGGGACCGTAGATGCCTCTGGAATGGCGAGCTTCCGGTAAAGGAACATGAGAGCGAGAAAGCAGGCGGAAGTCACTGCCATCAAGACCCACGCTGACCACATTTCCAGCAGGACCGCCCCAAGGATAACCTGGAGAAGGTACAGTGTGACGAACGGATTGGTCGCGCCACCGCTGAGATACAGTTGGGTGGTCAGGGCTGCGACATCGACTAGGAGCTCGAAAAGAAGCTCCTTGTTGGTGACCCGGGGATGCGTGCGATGGCGCAGCATGTCCACCACGTTCAGCACGGCCATGAGGCCCACGACCGCTACCATGCTGGTGACCGGGAGATCGATCCGCAATCCAATGTGGACGAATGCGATCGTCACGATCTGGCCAGCTACGGCAAGCCATCGCAACTGTACCAATAGGTAGAGATTGCTGCGATTCGTGGTGTCCTGAACAGGAATCGGCGTACTCCTGGGAGGGCTCAGCCAATCAGGGGTGGCGGCCTCGCCTCGGATTGTACCGGCTTTCTCTCGGCTTGACTCGCCCGTGCCTGCGACGACGTTCGCGTGCGCGCGGGCCCTTCGCGGGCAGATCGAAGGGCCAGCAATGGCCCTGGGCATCAGCTTCACGGGCTTCGTGGCGCCTCGGCCGGCAGGGAGGCCCGCGCCGCTTCTTCGGCGCGGCGAACGTAGTCCTCTGTCTTCTGGCGGACCAACTCTCGATGGGGGGCAATGGCAGCTTCGCGATGGAGGTGACGGCCGGCACCCATCAAGACCAGCACCGCGACCATGAGCGCGCAGACACTCGCGAAACTCTTGCCGATCCGCTCCGCAGCGCGGTTGGTCTCGACATAGAGTACCAGGCACATCCAGAGGGCGAGCAGGATCGATGCCCCGAAGACGCCGAGGATCGCCGGGTCCACCAGGGGGGTGGCCGGCAGCGTGAACAGCGCCAGCGGACCAACGACAAACTGTGCCATGGTTGGCCAGAGTGCCCAACGATATCCCGTGCGAAGCAGTTCGTCGCGGGTGAAGCCGGTACCGGCTAGCTGCGCCGTACTGCGCCGCCGGAACAGCCACACCAACAGCAGTCCCGTCATGGCGGGGCAGGCGATCACGAAATGTGCGTAGCGCGGCAGCACGTTGGGCAGCGTCAAGGCCGAGAAGAACCCGCGAACCTCGACCCACTGACGAGGCAGGAGCATGAGATTGACGTTGGTCAGGAATATCAAGGGAATGAAGAGGAAGATGAGGCAGGCGAGACCGATCAGGGAAAGGTGCAGCAGCTTGTGGCGTTCCAGTGAGTGCCACAGGTACTTGTGGGCGTAGGTCAGCAAGAAGGCGACCACGACCAGCGGCACGATGGAGATCCAGAAAGTGCCGGTCAGTGCATTCGCCGTGTAGAAGTAGACCGTGTACAGCGTGTTGATCGCCAGCAGCGGTCCGACGCCGAGAACCACGGCGATGCTCTTGTTGGCCGTGATTGTCGAGGCGATCTCGTGCGCCAGCCAGTCGTAGCGCCGCTCCCGTAGACCGCGCAGTTCATAGTAAAATGACAGCAAGGCGCCGCCGACCATGAAGTTCACGAACGCGATGTGCATCAGGAAGAAGATGACGAGCACCACGACAAGTAGCCCCTCGGGGGCCGGCATGGGGAGCGGGATATCGCGTGGAATCGGAACGCCGTTCATTGCCGGCCCTCCAGCGGACGCAACGCGGTACTGCGACCGGGCGGAGTGGCCAGGACACTGCCCGCCTGCTGGGCGCCAGCGACCGCGGTCGCGCTACGCTGCAGCAACTCCAGGTAGGTGGCGAGGTCGAACAATTCTTCCTGTGTTCCCGGAAATGGGGGCATGTAGGGCTGCGCGTTGTGCATGTTGGAGAGGTAGTCGAGCGTGAGCGAGGGAGACCATGGCCGGTCTCCGAACATGCGCTGCATATGCGTCGCGACGGCATTCACGCCATTCGTGGTATGGCACCGGGAACAAGCCGTCATGAAGACGTCCTTGCCGCGCTGCAGACGCTCGATGGCCCCTTGGTATCCTGTGCCCGTCGGCCTATCCGGCATTGCGGTGATTTCGGGAGGAGACAGGGGGATGGAATAGGTCGTGTAGGCGAGAAGGCCATCGCGCCTCAGCAACGGGTAGTCTTCGACCCGCAAGCCGTTGGCGTACATGTATCGGCCGATGACGTAGGGCTTGCGAATGAACTCTCTGACCCGCTCGAAGTGGCCGGTAAGCCAGAACACGGCGAGCAGCGGCAGCAGGTAGGCGAAGCGCGGAACTCCGCGCCGCGAGACAATCGTCAACTGCACGGTGATCAAGACGGCCAGAACGGTGAGCGCGACGATCCACAGAAAGTCGTTAAGCCAGCCCATGAACTGGAGAGTCATCGCTGAGACAGCGAGGTTCTCCATCATCGTCCCGGGAATGACGGAGTAGTACCACCAGCCGCCCAGCAGGACGAAGGGGGAGGCGATCAGGGTCCAAAGCGCGATCGCCCGCGACGCCTCAAGCCTGAAGGGATCATGTCGATCGACGAAGAATGGGACGAGGAACAGCGCGACGATGCCGGCCATCGCCGCGGCCAGCGGCGTGCGGAATGCAAGTTGCGGCAGGTAGATGGGATTCGTGAACCCGGCAAGCAGCGTGTTCTCCGAAAGCCAATTGCCTGGGTCCATCATGAAGCCGAGGATCGATACGATGATCGCCATCGTGATCCACGAGAAGGTGGCGAGAGCGAAGCCGAGCCGGACATGCCGGCGCTTTGCTTCTCCAGAGGCCCACTTCTTCCAGGTCAGCGTGTAGGCGAGGATCAGACAGACCTCGGTGATGAATACCAGCCATTCCACGAACCAGGCCCAGAAGAACACCCGGATCAGGCTGCCGATCGAGTAGGGGTTGACCAGCGACACCGAAAACCAGATGCCGACGCCGGTCAGCGCGCCAACCGTGGTCGTGATGATGAAGGCGACGAACAGGATCCGGTAGGCCAGGTTGTCCCAGCGCGGGTCGTTCTTCCTCACGCCGTGCCATTCCATAAGGGCGATCAGGGGCATCAAGCCGACCGCCAAGCCGTGATTCACCAATACGTGGAGGATGGCGATGATGGCGACGAGGGCACGGTTTCCCAGGATGTCGAGGTGAAAGACAGGGAAATCCATCTCATGCTCCCGGACGGAGGAGCGTGGGGTCGCGCGGCGCCGTCGCTGCCCACAGCAGCATGACCATCTCGAACGTGAAGACCGCGGTGGCGATCAGGAAGAGTGCGCTCTGACCATCCGTTCCCGAAAGCAGGAGCAGAGCCATGATGCATAGGGCGAGCGCCACTGCACCGGGCACCCATATCAGCAGCCGATCGAACAGCGGAAACTTCCCGGATTGACGACGGCTCTCTACCCAGGCCCCTGAGAACCCGAGCACGGAACACGGCAACACAGCCGCGGCTCCGACGAAGGCGAATACCTTGGGGTTGCCGAGCATCGTGAGCAGGGCAACCAGCATTAGTACGTTCAACAAGGGAAGCCGGAGCGGGCCAGCATAGAGCCAGCGCAGAAGCCAGTTCACATCGTCCTCCAGGAAATGCGGGCGCACTTTCTGCGTCGGAGGATCGGCGTTGAATTGGACAAATTGCCCAAGTGAGAGCGACGGGGTGGCTGCCTGTTGCGCTTTGTCAGGGCGATAAGTGGACAGCTATCCGAGGGCACCCGCCGCCTGCCTCCATCGTCCGTGTCCTGGTCTCGCCTGCGCGATCTGCCCGACGATCATCGGCCGCCGACCATTGAGAGAGAGCGCAATGCCCCTCCAGGCGTTGGTGATGCGGCGGGTCGTGAACATGCCGCGCTCATGCTAGTCAAGCGCCGGCAGACAGCCTGGGTTGTCCGCGCCATGGTGGGGTGATGCTGGGGGTGCTGCCAGTTGGACGCGACTGACCGATGCCCTGGATTTCGGCATCCTGCTGCTTCCCCGCGCCGCGTCTCGAGTTGATCGCGGAGTCCGCGCAGCCGTCGCGACCAATCGCGGTTTCCCGGTCATGCCCAAGGCGAACTTCGAGGGGGCGGTCAGGTGCGGGGACGCGACGGGATGCGCTTGGACAGTTCCGTTGTGGTGAGGCCGGTCAACGGGTCCACGACGTGAATCCGTCGGCAGGCCAGGCATTCTTGCGCTACCAGGGCCGGTGGCCCCGCGGTAAGAGCGGCTCGTCCCTGTACGAGGTAGCCTGTGGCCGGGCACCGGTAGAGAAAGTTGTGCGACGGAAACTCGCTGTGGTCGCTCAAGGCTCGGGCCGCCGTAACAAGGGTTGGCCGGGGTAGGGAGAAACGAGCGGATCGCACCCCGCCATCGGCGCTGGGCCGCAGTCCGCGAGGGCGGCGACGGCGCGCTGCGAGGCGTGCCGGCCGGCAGCCCAGGCGGCGACCAGCCAGAGCACGACGCCGATCACCATGAGCGTGGCGAACAGGGCCGACGGCTTGCCCGCTTGACGGGCCGTCGGACGCGACCCGCCACGCGGCCGGTCGGGCAGCGGGCCCGCCACCGACGGGCCCATGGCGAAGCCGACCGCGGCGCAGCAGGCCGGCAGCCACAGCAGGTGCCACAGCGACAGGTCCGACGCCGGGGCCAGCAGCATGCCGCGCAGACCGCGGAGATCGGCCAGGAGGATGAACAGTTCGAAGGCCGAGACGACGAGGAAGGCCGCGGCGCCGCCCGACAGGGCAGCGCGCAGGGCATGGCGCGTCTCTTCATCGTGACGATGCGAGTTCATGGGAGGATCCGATGCGTTTGCAGCCGCGGGCGCGGCGCGAGGACAGGAGCGACGGCGATGCCGTCGCGTCGACAAACGATCAGGCGAGGACAGGCGGGCCGCGCGGCGCGTGGCCGCCGACGGCGTTGGCCCTGGCCCAAGGGGACCCGGCAATCGCGGGCGCGCGAGCGGTCGTGACGACGGTCGGCGGTTCCCCGGTCGGGCCGCCGGCCGGCGCCAGGCCACCCTGCAGGAGCGGCAGGCAGAACAGGCAGTGCGGGCGGTCCGCGGCGGGCGTGCGATCCGGCGGGTCGCCGTTGGTGTCCCGCTGCGGTGCGTCGGGGCGGCACAGCGACCGGGCCAGCGCCCCAGCCAGGCCGCCGTCGGTCGAGACCAGCAGGCCCGTCCAGGTATTGGCGAACAACACGAGGCTGGCCGCCATGGCCAGGATCGCATGCCGCAGGGAGCCCTGCGCCCGATCGATCCGCGTGTCGTAGGCCCGGGACGTCATGGCCGTTGGCTACCGCGCCGGTTCGCTGACGAAGGCGACCTTGGACAGGCCGGCCTTCGAGGCGTCGGCCAGCGTCTCGGCGACGTAGCGGTAGGGAACGTTCTGGTCGGCGCGCAGGTAGACCTCGGGCTGCGGCCGCTGGCGGCCGGCCTCGGCGAAGCGCTCGGCGGCCTC
>Ga0102832_1001037_pt1 | contig 26353 bp, 28 predicted proteins | sample EBPBio282013_DNA_FD_88942 | JGI IMG/M metagenome (GOLD analysis project Ga0102832, IMG submission 88942) | Wastewater treatment Type I Accumulibacter community from EBPR Bioreactor in Madison, WI, USA - Reactor 2_5/28/2013_ DNA (Illumina Assembly) | ecosystem: Engineered > Bioreactor > EBPR >... | reverse complement strand
GTAGACGAGGTTCTCCGCGGTGTTGCGGGCCTCGGTCTCCTCGCGGCGCTTGGAGTCCTCGGCGGCGTGCGCCTCGGGCGCGGCATAGCCCGCGTCGACGAACTGTTGCTGAAGTGATTGAACGACCTCAGGCAGCGACTCGATCGCGACCAGCTCAAAGTCGGGCAGCTCGCCGAACTTGAGGGCGGTGTAGTCGCCGAACCGCGAGTGCACGGCGTTGAGGCTGTAGAGGACAGGGGTGAGGTAGAAGCCCACGCGCAGCAGCACGCGGACAAGGCGCTTCACATCGCTGGCCAGCACGGCGAGGGGCGAGAGCAGCAGGCCGATGCCGAAGGCGAAGGCGAACTGCAGCACGATGCCGAGCGGGAACAGGATGATCAGCCACGAGACCGGGTGGCGGTACCAGAGCACGAAGACCACGATCACCGGGATCGCGAAGATGAAGATCATCATCGTCGACGTGCAGGTCCGGGCCACCCAGACCCAGCGCGGCACGTCGGCGCTGCGGACGATCTTGGCCTCGCTCGACACCGCCGTCATGCCCTCGTTGACCGCCGTGTTGAACCAGTTCCAGGCCAGCACGCCGGTGATGAGGTAGAGGACGTACGGCGTCTCCGCGAAGTCGTGCGTCGGCAGCAGCACGCCGAAGACGAAGGCGTAGACCATCGTCATGAGCAGCGGCTCGAGCATGGTCCAGCCGTAGCCGAGCCAGGCGCCGGCGTAGCGCAGCTTGAGGTCGCGGCGGACCAGCAGGTTGAGGACGGCGAGCGTGCGACGACGGGTCGCAGCGCGATCCGATGCCGGATCGGCGGCCAGCGTCACCACGGCGGCTCGGGCTCCTCTCTCGCAGCCCGGCGGTCGGCGGGCCGGGTAGCATTCTCGCACCTGAGGCGCCGGGCCCCGACCATCGGCGCGAGAACCGACCCGAGGACCCATGACCCTGCAGGTGACGATCCTGGCCGCCGGCATGGGCACCCGCCTCGGGCGCCCCTGGCCCAAGCCGCTCACGCCCCTCGCCGACGGCCGCAGCATCATGGCCCAGCAGATGGACAACGTCCGCGCCGCGTTCGGCGACGAGGCGAGGGTCACAGTCGTGGTCGGCTTCAAGCTCGAGCTCATCCTCGAGGCCTTCCCGGACGCCCTGTTCGTCTACAACGAGGCCTACGACCAGACCAACACCTCCAAGAGCCTGCTCAAGGCGCTGCGCGCGTCGTCCGACGGCGGGGTGCTGTGGATGAACGGCGACGTCGTGTTCGACGCCGAGGTGCTGCGCCGCGTGCGGCCGCACATGGACGCTGGCCGCTCCTTCGTCTGCGTGAACACCTCGCAGGTCGCGGAGGAGGAGGTCAAGTACACGGTCGACACCGAGGGCTTCGTGGCCGAGCTGTCCAAGACCGTCGAGGACGGGCTCGGCGAGGCCGTCGGCATCAACTACGTGGCCGCGCAGGACAAGGCGGTGCTCATCGCCCACCTCGACGCGTGCGGCGAGCAGGACTACTTCGAGCGCGGCATCGAGACCGCGATCGCGTCCGACGGCCTGAAGGTCGTGCCGGTCGACATCTCCGACCTGTTCGCGGTCGAGGTCGACTTCGAGGGCGACCTCGAGCGCGCCAACCAGCGCGGCTAGCGCGCCAGGATCTCCCGCAGCACCCGCACCGCGCCGTCGACGTCGCCCAGCGACGAGCCGTAGGTGGCGGGCAGGCCCGAGAGCACCGAGCCCGGCTCCGACACCGCCCACACCGGCGTGCCCGACCCGGCGTAGTCGCTCCACTTCGACGGGAGGTACGGGTTCACGTCGTGCGTGCCCGCGGTGCGCGCATCGCCGACGAGCAGCACGTCGAGCTGCGTCGCGAGATGCAGGAAGTCCAGGTAGGGCACGTACTTGCCGCCCGCCACCCCGACGCCGGGCCCGTGCACCACCATCCGCACCGGCCGGTCCACCACCCCGGAGATGGCCTGGATGGCCGAATCCGAGGAGATGTCCGCGGCACAGGCGATCAGGCCCGGCACCCGCTCGCGCAGGGCGGCCAGCGCGTCCCACACCTCGGTGAGCCCGCGCGTCGGGTAGAAGACGCCGAAGTAGCCGATCGCGACGGTGCCGGGCTCGCGCTCCAGCGCCGCTGACGACAGGGAGTACGCCGCCGCTGGCGGCGACGGGTGCGGCGACACGATCGAACGCTCGCGGGCCCGCTCGGCGAGCGCGCGCGACCGGCAGTACCCGAGCATGTGCTCGCGCTGCAGCTCGTTGGTGAACACCACCGTGTCGGCGACCGCGTACGGGAGCAGCTCGACCATCTCCCAGACGTTGTCCGGGCGCGTCAGGGACGGGTCGGCGGAGCGCACCGCCTGCCAGAGGTCCTCGGCCACGTCGTCGTCGCCGAACCTGCGGCGGCGCTGCTCCCCGGCCACGGTGTGCAGCAGCGGGTCGGAGAACTCCGCCGTCCACGCGGCGTCCGGGGTGAGCAGGCGGTACCGCGCGGCGAGGAAGTGGGCCGCGGGCCACATCGCCCGGCTGCGTACCTCGGCGTAGCTGCCGCCGGCCTCGAGCTCGAGCCTGGCGACCGCATCGAGCCCCTCCGATACGAACCGCCGGATCGTCGCCCAGCCGCCGTACTCGGGCTCTCCACCCAGCACCGCCTGACGGCGGACGAGCGGCGCCACGAGCGAGGCGAGACCGGGGTCCGTGCCCGACACCGACGACAGGTCCTGCGACACGACGTCCACGGGGACTCCGTCGGCGAGGACCCGCTTGGCCATGACGACGGCGCTGGTGTCGGTGGACGGCGCGAAGCCATAGGCGACGACGAGCCGCCGGACGCGCTGCGCCGGGACGGCGGCGGGGTCCTGCACGGGTCCGGACCTCCTCGTCGCGCCGGGGTCGGGCCTCGGGCGACGGCTAGTATGCCGGAGGCCCGCAGCCCTCCGCGGGCGCGAGCCAGAGCCCGAGGAGCCGACGCATGAGCAGGCAGTCCGGCGTCCCCGGCCCGGCGGCGCAGGCCGGAGCCGCGCTCGTCGTCGCCGCCGTCCTCGTCGGGCTCGGCTGGCTCGCCTCCCTCGTCTGGCCGGTGCGCGGGCCGTGGCTGGTCGCCGCGCTGGCCGGCGCGGTGCTGCTCGTGCGGGTCGAGGTGTGGGGGCGCTCGCTGTCGCGCCGCCCGGCTCCGCCGCCCGCAGACCCCTCCCCCGCCGTGCTCGAGCTGACCCGCCGCGTCGTGGAGCTCACCGAGGAGCAGCGGCGCACGGCCGCCGCCGTGGAGCGCGGCCGGGAGTGAGAGGCGCCACGGCGCCCGCGCGGAACGGTCCTGCGGCCGCGCTGCGCCTGAGAGGATGCCCGGAGCCATCGAGCACGAAGGAGCACGTCGGATGACCCAGAAGATCGCCGTGGTGGGCCTCGGCTACATCGGCCTGCCCACCGCTGCGGCCATCGCGGCCCAGGGCGTGCCCGTCGTCGGCGTCGACGTCAACGACACCGCGGTCAACGCGGTCAACGAGGGCCGGATCCACATCGTGGAGCCCGACCTCGATGCCGTCGTGGCCAAGGCGGTCGCCGACGGCATGCTCACCGCCACCACCGAGATGCCGGCCGCCGACGTCTACATGATCGCCGTGCCGACGCCGTTCCTGGCCGACCGCTCCGCCGACCTCTCCTACGTCGAGCGCGCCAGCAAGTCCGTCGCCGCGGCGCTGTCCGGCGGCGAGCTCGTCATCCTCGAGTCGACCAGCCCGCCCGGCACCACCGAGCTCATGGCCCAGTGGGTGCACGAGGCCCGGCCCGACCTCGAGCCCGGCTCGGTGCTGTTCGCCCACTGCCCGGAGCGGGTTCTGCCCGGCCAGGTGCTGCGCGAGCTGCGCGAGAACGACCGCATCATCGGCGGCCTCACGCCGGAGGCGACGGAGAAGGCCGCCGCCGTCTACCGCATCTTCTGCGTCGGCGAGCTGCTCCCCACCGACGCGAAGACCGCCGAGTTCGTCAAGCTCGTCGAGAACTCGTTCCGCGACGTCAACATCGCCTTCGCCAACGAGCTGTCGCTCATCAGCGACCGCCTCGGCATCGACGTGTGGCACGCCATCGAGCTGGCCAACCACCACCCGCGCGTCAACATCCTGACCCCGGGCCCCGGCGTCGGCGGCCACTGCATCGCGGTCGACCCGTGGTTCATCGTCGCGGCGGCGCCGGAGGAGTCGCGCCTGATCAAGACCGCGCGCGAGGTCAACGACCACAAGCCCGAGTGGGTGCTCGAGCGGGCGCAGGCGCTGCTGGCCGACAAGCCGGGCGCCACGGCGGCCCTGCTGGGCCTGGCGTTCAAGAAGAACATCGACGACCTGCGCGAGAGCCCGGCGCTCGAGATCGCCCATGAGCTCGTGACCCGTTCCGCCGACCGGCAGTTCGTCGTCGTCGAGCCCAACGTGCACGAGATCCCGAAGGCGCTGGCCGGGCTCGGCAACGTCTCGCTCGCCGGCCTCGACGACGCCCTGGCCCAGGCCGACGTCGTCGTGCTGCTGGTCGACCACGACGAGTTCGCCGCGGTGACATCCGAGACGCTCGTGGGCAAGGCCGTGCTCGACACCCGCGGCCAGTGGCGCGACCGCTGACCCGCTAGCGGCCCCGGCCCGTCAGACCGACGGGTCGAAGTCCGGGAGGCGCTCGCCGATGCCGAAGAACTGGCGGATGGCTGCGATCGACCGCGCACCGGCCTCGCCGTCGCCGTACGGGTTCACGGCCTCGGCCATCACTGCGTAGGCCTCCGGGTCGGTGAGCAGCACCGTCACCTCGTGGACGATGCGGTCCTCGTCGGTACCGATCAGCTTCACCGTGCCGGCCGACACCGCCTCCGGCCGCTCGGTGTTCGTGCGCGTGACCAGTACCGGCTTGCCCAGCGACGGCGCCTCCTCCTGCACGCCGCCGGAGTCGGTGAGCACGACGTCGGCGCGCTTCATCGCCGCCGCGAACTGCGCGTACTCCAGCGACGGGCACGTGACGACGTTGGCCTTGTCCTGCACCGGGGGCAGCAGAGCAGCCTGGACCGCCGGATTGCCGTGCAGCGGCAGCAGGAACAGCACGTCGGGGTGCAGGTCGGCCAGCCGGCCGACGGCGCGGCCGATGGCCTCCATCGGCTCGCCCCACGACTCCCGGCGGTGCGCGGTGATGAGGACCAGGCGGCGGTCGGACGCGACGGCGTCGGCCACCCGCTCGTCGTCGAAGGCGGTCGGCCGGTCGACGATCGACATGAGCGCGTCGATCACGGTGTTGCCGGTGACGACGATGTCGTCGGCCGGGACACCCTCGCGCAGCAGGTTGTCGCGGCTGGTCGACGTCGGCGCGAGGTGCAGCGACGCGATGCGCGCGACGAGGCGGCGGTTGGCCTCCTCGGGGAACGGGTTGTAGATGTCGTCGGTGCGCAGGCCGGCCTCGAGGTGGAAGACCGGGATCTTCTTGTAGAACGCGGCGAGACCGGCGACGAACGCCGACGTGGTGTCGCCCTGGACGACGACGGCGTCCGGCACGACCTCCTCGAGCACCGCGGTCAGCCGCTCCATCGTGCGGACGGTGACGGTGTCCAGGGTCTGGCCCCGCTGGAAGATGTCGAGGTCGGTCTGCGGCTCGATGCCGAACAGCCGGTTGACCTGGTCGAGCATCTCGCGGTGCTGGCCCGTCGCCACGACGTAGGACCGGAAGCGCTCGTCGGCCTCGAGCGCCCCGAGCAGCGGCGCCATCTTGATCGCCTCGGGACGGGTCCCGTAGACGGGCATGATCGTGTACACCGCGTTCTCTCCTCCAGCCTGCGGGCGCAGCGCCCGGGACGACCCTAGCCCGACGTCGTGCTGCGCCGGCTCGTCAGGAAGCCGGTGCCCCAGGAGCCGTGCATGGTCGCGAGCACCACCGGCATGCGCACCATCACCTCCGGCCCCTCGTTGCGCGCCGCGGCCGCGCCGCCCACGGCGACGATGGCCGCATAGCCCAGCGGCGCGAGCCACCCGGCCCGCAGCCAGGACGGTCCCCCCGCCGCTGCCACCAGTCCGGCGGCCGTGCCGGCCGCGACGCCGACGACGGCGACCGGCGCCGCGAGGTAGCGGGCCGACAGCGTCTCGGGGTAGCGGCGCACGACCTCGCGGCGCCAGCGGCCGTACTCGAGGTACTGCCGGGCGAGCGCCTGGACGGTGCTGCGAGGCCGGTACGTGACGCGCATCCGCGGCGTGAACCAGATGAGGCCGCCCGAGGAGATGATCCGGTGGTTCATCTCCCAGTCCTGCGCCCGCACCATCGACTCGTCGTAGCCCCCGACGCGGTCGAGCGCGTCGCGGCGGAACGCCCCGAGGTAGACGGTCGGGGCGGGCCCCTCCTCGCCGCCGACGTGGAACGACGCCGACCCGACGCCGAGCTTCGACGTCATCGCGCACGCCACTGCCCGCTCGAACGGCGTCACACCCTCGGCGGCCATCAAGCCGCCGACGTTGTCGGCACCGGTCCGGGCGAGCGCCTCCACGGCCGTGGCGACGTAGTCCTCGGGCACGAGCGCATGGCCGTCGCAGCGCACGATGACGTCGTAGCGGGCCTCGCGGATCGCGAGGTTGAGCCCCGCGGGCGTGCGGCCGGTCGGGTTGGCCACGAGGCGCAGCCGCGGATCGGCCGCCGCGAGCCGCTGCGCCACCTCGTCGGTGCCATCCCGGCTGGGCCCGAGCGCGAGCACCACCTCGAGCGGCCCCGTGTAGTCCTGGCCGAGCAGGCGGCCGACGGCGGCCTCGAGGTGGCGCTCCTCGTCGAGCACGGGGACGACGACGGAGACGCCGGGGAGGTCCGTGTGGCTGCTGGTCATGGCAGGTCGAACCCTAGCGAGCGGGCTCCCTGTGACGAGCGCCACGAAGGCCCGGCGTTGCGGCACCGGAGGCGCCTCCCGTGCGTCGTACCGTGGAGCGGATCCGCACCGGGTCCGCCGACCGGACGAAGGACCAGCTGCCCTGATGAGCCGTACGAGCGCGCCGCGACGCGGCCTGCGCGTCGCCGCCGCCGTGGCGTCGGCCGGCGTCCTGCTGACCTCCGGGGTCGGCTGGGCGGCGGTCAACCGCTACGCGGGCCAGATCAGCAAGGTCGACGCCGGCACCGCGGGCGGGGCGCTCGAGGACGGCGAGCCGCTGACGATGCTCGTCGTCGCCAGCGACGACCGGGCCGGCCTGTCCAAGGCCGAGAAGAAGAAGCTCACCCTCGGCTACGACGACTACGGCATGCACACCGACACGATGATGCTGGTGCACCTGTCCGGCGACGGCCAGGACATCTCGGTCGTCTCGCTGCCGCGCGACACCCTCGCCCAGATCCCGGCGTGGACCGACGACAAGGGCAAGCACCACGACGGCCGGGCCGCGAAGCTCAACGCCGCGTACTCCCTCGGCGGCGCCAAGCTCATGGTCGACACGGTCGAGAAGATGACCGGCCTCACGATCGACCACTACGCCGAGATCAACTTCGCCGGCTTCCTCACCATGGTCGACGCCCTCGACGGCGTCGACGTGTGCCTGCCCAAGGCGACGAAGGACAAGAACTCCGGCCTCGACCTGCCCGCCGGGAAGCAGACGGTGAAGGGCGCCCAGGCGCTCGCCTACGTCCGCGCCCGCTACATCGACCCCACCGCCGACATCGGCCGGATGAAGCGCCAGCAGAAGTTCGTCGCCGCCATGGCCGCCAAGGCGCTGTCGGCCGGGACGCTCACCAACCCCGTGCGCCTCGACTCGTTCATGTCCGCGGTCGCCGGCAGCCTCAAGACCGACGACTCGCTGGGCACAGACCAGATGCTCGACCTCGTCGACCGGTTCAAGGGCATCAGCCCGAGCCGGATCGCGATGACGACGGTCCCGCTCGGGCAGAACCTGCGCGACCCGGACCTCGGCGACGTCCTCACCTGGGACAAGCAGGGCTCGAAGGCGCTGTTCGCGGCGATCGCCGCCGACCAGCCGATCATCCCCAAGAAGAGCAGCGCCCCCAAGGCCACAGTCGCGCCCGGCTCCATCCGCGTGACCGTCCTCAACGGCACCGAGGTCAAGGGTCTGGCCGCCACGGCAGCCGACGACCTCGCCGCTGTCGGGTTCAAGGTCGCCGGCGCCCCGGGCAACGCCGATGCACTCGTCGGCGAGCAGACGGTGATCCGCTACGACCCGCGCTGGGACGAGTCGCTCAAGACCGTGTCGGCGTCGCTCCCGGGGGCGAAGCTCGTGGCGGTCGAGGGCCTCGGCCAGACGTTCGAGATCACGGTCGGCACGGGCTACACGACGGCGAAGAAGGTCACGGTCGTCGCGGCCTCGCCGTCGTCGTCGGCCACGCCGCGCACCGCCGCCGACAACGTCTGCGACTGACGTCGGCACCACGCGCGTCGTAGCCTGCGCGGGTGGCCATCCTCATCGACGCACCGCGGTGGTGGCACCGCGAGCGGTGGTGGGGGCACATGGTCAGCGACGTCTCCTACGACGAGCTGCATGCCTTCGCCGAGCGCCTCGGCGTCCCGCGGCGCGGCTTCGAGCGCGACCACTACGACATCCCCGAGCAGCTGCACCCGGCGGCGCTCGAGGCGGGTGCGCAGCTGGTCAGCTCGCGCGAGCTGGTGGAGCGGCTGACCGCGGCGGGGCTGCGCCGGCCGAAGTCGGGCCCGCGCGCGGTGCCGCCCGAGGCGCCCTGACGCCGTGCCGGGTCAGGCCGGCAGCGCCACCGGTTCGGTCTGCACCACACGCACGTCGGTGTCGCGCGCCGAGGGCACCGGGCGCAGCGGGGCGCGCAGCACCGGCGTCGGCGGGTCGATGAGCCGCACCGAGGCCTGCCCGATCATGTCGCGGCAGCGGACGGCGTACTGCCCGCAGGCGCAGATGAGGTAGCGCGGGTCCTCGTGGGCGAAGAAGGCGTGCTCGTGGTCGACAGAGCCGACGTCGAAGGTCATCGAGGCCTCCCGTGTCCGCACCGATCCGGCTGGTCCGCCGTCCACCTCGGCGGGGCCTCTCGGGCTGGTATCGCCACGCTAGCCCGCGTGTTGCGCCCGTTGCGAGTCGTTGCTGCAACATCCGTGTGAACTCTTGGTCGCAGTCCCGTCCCGGAACCGTCGCACCGCCTCCCACCTGCGACAACGTTCAACCAGAGGCTGTTTCACGCTGTGTCACGGCAACCGCTCCCATCCTGTCGCTATCCCGTCCCCCGGTACAGAACGATCCCGTGCCGGCACCGTGCGTGACGGGCCGGATCCGCCGGTAAGGCGACCCTGGCCGGACGCTCAAGGAGCCCGCGTGTCTGCCGAAGAAGTGACGTGGCCCTTCTCACACGCCGCGAGCGGCCGGGCCGTTCCGGCACCGACCGCCAGGTGGCCGAGCTGCTGGCGACCGCGCGCCAGGCGCTCGGGCTGTCGGTGGCGTTCCTGTCGCGGCTCGACGGCACCACGCAGCACATCGAGGTGGTCGAAGCATCCGGGCCGGCGTCGCTGCTGTTCCGCGAGGGCGCCACGCAGGTGCAGGCGACCTCGCTGTGCCAGGCCATCCTCGACGGCGAGCTGCCCCCGGTCATCCCCGACCTCACCCGCCACGACGCCGGGATGAAGCTCCCCGCAGCACGCATGCCGCGCATCCGCAGCTACGTGTCGGTGCCCGTGCGTCTGTCCGACGGCCGCCTCTACGGGACGTTCTGCGCTGCCGGCCTCACGACCGACAAGGCGCTGACCAAGCGCGACCAGGCGCTCATGGAGGTGCTCGCCCGCGCTGCTGCGGTCGTGCTCGAGCCCGAGGTCGTCGAGCACGAGCGCCGCTCCGAGATCGAGGACCGCATCCTGCCGGTCATCGAGCGCGGCGGCCCCGTCGTGGTGGTGCAGCCGATCGTCGACCTCGTTACGGGTCGGCGCGTGGGCGCGGAGGCGCTGAGCCGGTTCCCCGCCGAGTGGGGGCTGACCCCGGACGTCGTGTTCGCCCAGGCCCACAGCGTCGGCCTCGGGCACGAGCTCGAGCTGCTGGCGCTCATGCGGGCCGCGGAGCACCTCGACGAGATCGGCGGCTATGTCGCCATGAACCTCTCCCCCGCGACGCTGCAGCTCCCGCAGGTGATCGACACGCTGTCGGCGCTCGACGCGCCGCGGGTGCTGCTCGAGCTGTCCGAGCACGACCCCGTCGACGACTACGACGAGCTGTCCGAGGCCATCGAGCCGTTGCGCCACGCGGGGATGCGGCTCGCCGTCGACGACGTCGGGGCCGGCTTCTCGTCGTTGCGGCACATCGTGCTGGCCCATCCCGACGTCATCAAGCTCGACCGCTCCCTGGTGCACGGGGTGTGCGACGACCCGGTGCTGAGCACCCTGGTCCGCTCGCTCGTCGACTTCGGGCACACGGCGGGCGCGACGGTGGTCGCAGAGGGCATCGAGGACGCCCGCGAGGCGGACGCGCTGCGCGCGCTCGGCGTCGACCACGGCCAGGGCTGGCACTTCGGGCGCCCGGGTCCGGCGTCGGACCTTGCGCCCGCTGACGGCGCAGGGGCACCGGCCCGCACCCAGGTCTGACGGGCAGAACCCCTCAGGTCGCCTGCATCAGGGCCGATCTGGGCACGCGGAAGAATCTCGGCGCACGGACGCGCACGACCTCCGCTGGAGCCCGCGTGTCCTTCGCCGACGTCACGTCGCGCATCGCCACGATCCAGAGCCGTGCCTACGCCCTCGGGGTGTTCGCGCCGCCCGTGGCCGCGTCGACGACGTCGTCCTCGAGCACCGACTTCGCCACCGCCCTGGCCGACGTCGTGCAGGGGGCCGACGGCTCCTCCGGCTCCGTCGGCTGGGCGGCCGGCAGCCGCGGCAGGGCCTCGGGCGCGGACGGCGACGACCTGGCCGCCTGGGCCAAGCGCTTCACCGGCGTGCCTTACGTCGCCGGCGGCAGGTCGCCGAAGGGCTGGGACTGCGCGGGTTTCACGCACTGGGTGGCCGAGCAGTTCGGTATCGACATCCCCGAGGTCTCCTGGGAGCAGGTCAAGCAGGGCACGCCCGTCGACTCGCTCGCCGACGCCAAGCCCGGCGACCTGCTGTTCTTCCACGAGCCCGGCGGGCACCGCAACGACCCGTCGCCGCTCGGGATCAACCACGTGGCCATCTACCTCGGGGACGGGAAGATGGTCGAGGCGGCGAACCGCCGCGCCGACACGCGCATCGCCGACGTCGACACGGCGCACCTGGTCCGGATCCGCCGCATCGCGCCGGAGGGCGACGGTGTCGCTCGCGCGCCGGGCGAGGTGCTGGGGGCCGCCGCCGTGTCCGCGTACGCCGCCTCCAGCGTCGGCGCCGCCTCGGCCGTGGGCGCGGCGTCGTCCGTGAGGGACCCGAAGGCGCAGCTCTCCGCGCAGCAGCTGGTGTCGGTCCTGCAGGACGCCGGCTTCTCCGGCGAGGGCCTGCGCACCGCGTGGGCGGTGGCCATGCGCGAGTCGCACGGGCGGCCCGGTGCGCTGAGCCCGGTGAACTCCAACGGAACGCGCGACCACGGGCTCTTCCAGCTCAACGACATCCACCTCGGCCGCAGCATCAGCGCCACCGACGTCTACGACCCCGTCAAGGCGGCGTCGGCGGTCTACCGCATGACCAAGGGCGGCACCGACTGGTCGTCGTGGGGCCTGGGCCATTCCGGATGGGCCGGGCACCTCGAGCAGTCGGCCCCGCAGGCGTACGCGCGCATCAACGCCGCCTTCCAGGCCTGGTACGACCGGTTCCCCGGGGCCTGACCGCCGCATCGTGAGCGAGCCGAGAGGTAGGGCCGCTCAGGAGCGGGCGCCCGGGACCGATGGGCTCCACGAGCAGGATGCTCACCAGGATCGCCACGGAACAGGCCCGGTCCGCCTCAGGCGGAGTCGAGGAGCACTGACTCCATGGACGACCGGCTCGTCATCCCGGCGGTCGACGTCGCGCTGGACGGCCTCCAGCAGCGGCTGCGCATCTCCGCCGACAACGTCGCGAACATCCAGACGCCCGGCTACCGCGCCCGCAGCGTCGAGTTCGAGTCGGCGCTCGACGCCGCCCTCGGCTCCAACCCCTACCTCGACCCCTCGTCGCTGTCCGGCACCATCAGCCAGGCGTGGACCGACGACCCGGCCCGCGAGGACGGCAACAACGTCAGCCTCGAGCGCGAGACGCTCCTGCAGCAGAAGACGAACCTGCAGTACTCGCTGGCCGTGCGCGCCGTCGACGGGCGCATGGGTGTCATCCGCGACGTCCTGAGGAGCTCGTGATGGGCCTGTTCGACGTCTTCTCCATCGCCGGCTCGGGCACCAACCTCAACCGGGTCTGGCTCGACTGCGTGTCGGACAACATCGCCAACATCAACACCGTGCGCTCGACGTCGGAGTCGGCATTCCAGGCCCGCTACGTCGTCGCCCAGTCGGCCGACGGCTTCGCCGCCGGGGACCCGAAGGGCGTGAACGTCACGGGGATCGCCCTCGGCAACGCCGAGGGCCGCGTGGTCTACGAGCCCGACAACCCCCTCGCCGACACCGATGGCTATGTGCGCCGCCCGGATATCGACCTCGGCGACCAGATGACCCAGCTCATCCAGGCGCAGCGCGGCTACCAGGCCAACCTCGCCGTGGTCGAGCGCGCGACGCAGGCGTACCAGACGGCGCTGCAGATCGGCAGGAACGCATGAGCATCACCGGAATCGGCGTCGTCCCGCCGGTCGGGCCGATCGGCCCGGCAGGCGCGGCCGGCGGCATCACGGGCGCCTCCCGCGTTGCCTCGCCGCAGGGCGGCGGCTTCGCCACCTCGCTCGCCGGCGCCGTCGACAACCTCAGCGCCGTGCAGGCCAAGGCCGACGACCTCGCCGTCCAGGCGGCGACCGGCACCCTGACCAACGCCCACGACTACCTCATCGCCGCCAGCGAGGCGTCGCTGACGACCCAGATGACCGTCGCCGTGCGCAACAAGGCGATCGAGGCCTTCAACGAGATCATGAGGATGCCGCTGTGAGCGCGATCGTCCAGGACGGCCTGCGCCGTGCCCGCTCCGCGATGGCCGGCTTCACGCCGGGGCAGATCGGTGTCATCGTCATCGGTGTCGCGGGTCTCGTCCTGGCCGCGTTCGCGTTCATGCGCTGGAGCGCGCCGTCGCTCTCGCCGCTCTACAGCAACCTCTCCACCGAGGACGCCGCCGCCGTCGTGCAGCAGCTCGACACCACCGGCACCGCGTACGAGCTGCAGGACGGCGGCACCACGATCCTCGTGCCGCAGGACAAGGTCTACGCGACCCGTCTCGCCATGAGCTCCCAGGGGCTGCCCGCCAACACCGGCGGCGGCTACGCGCTGCTCGACCAGCAGGGCATCACGACCTCGGAGTTCATGCAGAACGTGACCTACCAGCGCGCCCTCGAGGGCGAGCTCGCCAAGACCATCGAGGCCATCGACGGCGTCAAGGCGGCGTCGGTGCACCTCGCGCTCCCGGAGAAGAGCGTCTTCACGCAGGACTCCGACAAGCCCACCGCGGCCGTCATGGTCACCATGGGCGCCGGCACCGAGCTCAGCGACGAGCAGGTCACCGCCATCCAGAACCTGGTCGCTTCGTCGGTCCCGCAGCTCACCACGGCCAACGTCACCATCACCGACTCGAGCGGCGCGCTGCTCTCGACGACGGGCACGGGCGGCGGCAGCTCGGCGAGCTCGCAGATCCGCGCCCAGCGGGCGGTCGAGGGCGCCCTCGAGGTCAACGCCCAGTCGCTGCTGGAGAAGGCGCTCGGCGTCGGCAACGTCGCCGTCCGCGTCAACGCCGCGCTCGACTTCGACCAGTGGACGCGCACCGACACGTCGTACGAGTACCCGAAGACGATCCCGCCGTCGTCGCAGACCAACAGCACGGAGACCTTCACCGGCAGCGGCGCGGTCCCCGGCGGCATCGTCGGCGTCGGCAACGGCACCACCACCGCGGGCACCGGCACCGGCACCACCGCCGGCTCGACGACGGGCAGCGGCAACCAGTACCAGAAGACGACGAACACCCAGGACAACCTGGTCAACAGCATCATCGAGCAGCGCACCGGTGCACCCGGCTCGGTCAAGCGCCTCACCGTCTCCGTGCTCGTCAACGGGGCCGCAGGCTCCGTCGACACCACGGCCCTCACGACCGCCGTGGCCAACGCGGTCGGCTTCGACGCCACCCGCGGCGACGCCATCCAGGTCACGCCGATGAAGTTCGACACCAGCGCCACTGACGCCGCCGCCGCGGCCGAGGCCGCCGCCGCGGACGCCGAGAGCAAGACGATGCTGTTCGACCTGGTGAAGAAGGCCGGGATCATCCTGCTCGTCCTCATCGTGATCGTGCTCGCCTTCCTCTCCTCGCGGAAGCAGAAGCGCCAGCTGCTCGACGCCGAGGAGCTCGGCGCCCTCGGCTTCGCGCCGCAGCCGCTCGCCATCACCCGTGGCTCCGACGCCGCACCGCTCGACGCCGTCGTCCTCCCCGCCGACGAGCCGAAGGCCATCGAGAAGCAGAAGTCCGACATCCACGAGCTCGTGGCCACCCAGCCCGACGAGGTCGCCCAGCTGCTCCGCGGCTGGATCGCGAGCGGTCGGTGACCCAGACCATGACCACCAAGACCGAGGAGCTGACCGGCCTGCGCAAGGCCGCGATCCTGCTCGTGCAGCTCGGCCAGGAGGCCGCCGCGCGCATCCTCTCGGAGATGCCGCCGGCCGAGATGGAGGAGCTCGTCGCCGAGATCGCGCGCCTCGAGCACGTCGATGCCGGCGTGGCCGAAGCCGTGGTCGAGGAGTTCTCCCACACCGTGACCGCGCGGTCCCTCGCCGCGCACGGCGGCATGTCCTACGCCCGCGAGCTGCTCGAGGCGGGCCTCGGCTACGACGCCGCCCGCGAGGTCATGGGCCGGCTCGAGGCCGCGATCTCGGAGCTGCCGTTCCAGTTCCTGCGCCGCACCGACGTGCGCCAGCTGCTCAGCTTCCTGCAGGACGAGCACCCGCAGACCATCGCGCTGGTCCTCGCCCACCTCGACCCGCAGCAGGCCTCCATCGTGCTGTCGAACCTCGCCCCCGAGCTGCAGGCCGACGTCGCCCACCGCATCGCCTCGATGGACCGCACCTCGCCCGACATCGTCAAGCGCGTCGAGACCGTGCTGCACCGCCGGATGTCGAGCATTCTTCAGCCGCAGGAGATGTCGACCGTCGGCGGCCTCGACCCGCTGGTCGAGATCATGAATCGCTCGGACCGCGCCACGGAGCGCCTCATCCTCGAGGGCCTCGAGTCGATCGACGCGCCTATGGCCGAGCAGGTCCGGGCGATGATGTTCATGTTCGAGGACATCATCACCCTCGACGACCGCTCCGTTCAGGTCGTGCTGCGCGAGGTCGACAGCAACGACCTCGCCGTCGCTCTCAAGGGTGTCCGCGCCGATGTGCGCGCCAAGGTCACCGGCAACCTGTCGACCCGCGCCGCCGAGAACCTCGCCGAGGAGATCGACCTGCTCGGGCCCGTGCGCATGTCCACCGTCGAGGAGGCCCAGGCCAAGATCGTGCGGATCATCCGCCGCCTCGAGGACTCCGGCCAGATCGTGATCCAGAGGGGCGACGATGACGCTTTCGTCGCCTGAGGCCCGCGTGCTCACGGCCGAGGAGGCCGGCCGCGTCGCACCCGCGCGCCTCGACGCGCACCTGCGCGGCACCGACCTGCTGCGCCAGCTGCGCCCGGACGCGCGCGTGGTCGACCCGCGGCTCGTGGCCGTGGTCGAGGACGCCGCCCGCGACGCCGCGGAGCGCGGGCACACCGAGGGCTGGGACGCCGGCTACGCCCTCGGACTGGTCGAGGGGCGCGCCGCCGCGGCCGAGGAGGCCGAGCGCCGGCGCCGCACCGATGAGGCCGCCCTCGCCGCCGCGCTCGAGCGCCTCGACTCCGCCACCGCCGCGCTGGTCGCCGCCGCCGAGCACCTCGAGACCCGCGCCGTCCCTGCCTACGACGCCGTCGGTGCGGAGCTGGGCCCGCTGGTCCACGACCTCGTCGAGGCGCTCCTCGGCCAGGAGCTCCAGGCCGACCGCCTGCACGTGGTGGGAGCGATCCGCCGTGCCGCGGGCGAGGCAGCGCGCGGCAGCGCCCTCCGCCTCCACCTCAACCCCGTCGACGTGACCGCCCTGCGCGACGCCGGCGTCGACATCGCCGCGGTCGCGCACCGCGAGGTCCATGTCGTCGCCGACGTCTCGGTCCCGGCAGGCAGCGCCGTCGCCGACAGCGGCGCCCGCCACATCGACGCCACGCTCGACGCTGCACGCGACCGCCTGCGCGCCGCCCTGCTCGGCGGGGAGGGCGCACTGTGACCCTCGCCGCCCTGCGCACCCGCGCCGCCGACGCCGTCCGCCCCGACGTGCACGGCTCGGTCACCTCCGTCACCGGGCTCACCGCCTGGGTCGAGGGGATCGACGCCGCCGTTGGCGACGTCGTCGCGCTCGGGCGCGCGGGCGGCGTCCTGCCCGCCGAGGTCGTCGGCGCCGACAGCGGGCGCCTCGCCTGCATGCCGCTCGGGCCCACCAACGGCTTGGGCCCGGGCGTCCCCGCCCGCGCGACCGGCCGCCCGCTCACCGTGCCGGTCGGCCCGGCGCTGCTCGGCCGGGTGCTCGACGGCCTCGGCCGCCCGGTCGACGGCGGCCCGTCGCTCGACCACCTGCCGCGCGTCCCCATCGAGAACGCGGCACCCCACGCCATGCGGCGCCAGCTCATCACCGAGCAGATGGGACTCGGCGTGCGCGCCCTCGACACCCTCACCCCCGTGGGCCGCGGCCAGCGCATCGGCATCATGGCCGGCTCCGGCGTGGGCAAGTCGACGCTGCTGTCGATGATCGCCCGGGGCACGACCGCCGACGTCGTCGTCGCCGCGCTCGTCGGCGAGCGCGGACGCGAGGTGCGCGAGTTCCTCGAGAACGACCTCGGGGCCGAGGGCCTGGCCCGTTCGGTCGTCGTGGTCGCGACGTCGGACGAGCCGCCGGTCGTGCGCCTGCGCGCAGCGTTCGCCGCGACGCGCATCGCCGAGGACTTCCGAGACCAGGGCCTCGACGTGCTGCTGTTCATGGACTCGGTCACCCGCACGGCCATGGCGCAGCGCGAGGTCGGCCTGTCCGCCGGCGAGCCGCCCGCGACCCGCGGCTACCCGCCGTCGGCGTTCGCCATGCTCCCCCGACTCCTCGAGCGCACCGGACCCGGCGAGACCGGCACGATCACCGGCATCTACACCGTGCTCGTCGAGGGCGACGACATCCAGGACCCCATCGGCGACACCACGCGGTCGATCCTCGACGGGCACATCGTGCTCGACCGCGGTCTGGCCAACGCCCACCACTACCCAGCGGTGGACGTGCTCGGCTCGGTCTCGCGCCTCGCCGGCACCGTCACCACCCCCGAGCAGCAGCGCGACGCCGCCACCCTGCGCCGGCTCATGGCCGCGCACCGCGAGGCCAAGCTGCTCATCGACGTGGGCGCGTACGTCCCCGGCACCGACCCCGACGTCGACCTGGCGCGCGCTCTCGCGCCCCGCATCGACGCCTTCCTCCAGCAGACCGTGCACGAGCACGCGGGCCTCGACGACGCGTGGGCCCGGCTGCACGAGCTGGTGGGTGGGCTATGAGCCGCATCGGCCAGCTCGACCTCCTCCTGCGCCTGCGCGAGCTCGGCGAGCGCAAGGCGCGCACCCGTCTCGGCGAGGCCAGTGCCGAGCAGGCGCAGGCCGACCGGCGCGTGCGCGACCTCGAGGAGGCCATCGACGCGCTACCGGTGCACGAGCACCTGACCACCCGCGAGTTCCGGTCGGTCATGGCCGCCCAGCATGCGATGGCCGCGCTCGTCATCACCGCGCGCCAGGAGGCGCTCGCCCGCGCAGCGGCCACCGCCGCGGCCCGCGATGCCTGGATCTCCGCCGACCGCGACCGCGAGGGCATGGACAGCCTCGTCGACCGCGCGCGCCAGCTCGACGACGACCACCGCGCTGCTCTCGAGCAGCGCGAGACCGACGACCTCGTCACCTCCCGGCACGGACGCCACCAGATCTCCCCCGAGGACGGCACGCCGTGACTGTGATGCTCACCCCCGCCCTGCCGACGATCCCGTCGGTGCCGACGACACAGGGCAGCGCGACCGGCGACACCGCAGCGGTATCGTCCGCCTCCCCCGCCGTCATGCCCGCGGGCGCCACGGGTTTCGCCGAGGCGCTGGAGTCGGCCGTCGCCGCGGCCCAGCCGGCTATGCCGGCCCAGTCCGCCCAGTCCGCCCAGCCGGCCGCGCCTGCTCAGCCCGCGCTCGAGGCCGGGACGACGCCGGCCCAGCCCGCGACACCGGCTCCCCCTGCCACGCCTGCCACGCCTGCCACGCCTGCCGCGCCTGCCGCGCCTGCCGCGCCGGCCGCGGTCGCGGACACCGTGGAGGCTCCCGTGGCCGGCGAGGCGCCGGCCACCCCGAGCGACGACGCGCAGGCCCCTGCGACGGACCGCGCCCGCGCCGAGACGCCGGCCGACGACGACGGCGCAGGGGAGCCGCGGGTCGGCACCGGACCTGCGGAGCGCCTGCAGCACGCAGCGCACGCTCAGCACCCCCAGCACCCGGCCCACCCGGAGCACCCGGAGCACCCCGCGCACCCGGCCCGCCCCGAGGCCGCCGAGGGCATGTCCCTCCGCGCGCACGCGGCCGCGGCATCGGCTCCTGCCTCGGACGACGACCGCACCGACGCACCCCTGCTCGCCGCCGTACCGCCCTTCGCCGACGCATCCCTCGCGCCGGCGCCCGCCGATGCGGCGCCGCAGCAGCCTGCCTGGCCCGCACCGGCCACCCCGTCCGAGCCCATGCCGGCAGCCGCGGCCGCGGTGATGGCCGCGGGATCCGCAGCACCCGCGACTCCGGCCGTCGCCGCGACTCCGGCCGTCCCCGCCCCGGCGGTGCGCGTCTCCGACGTCGAGCAGGTGCACGGCGGCCAGGCCACCCCGGCCACCCCGGCCACCCCGGCCACCCCGGCCACCCCGGCCACCCCGGCCACCCCGGCCACCCCGGCGGGCCGCGACGCGTCGTCGATCGAGGCGCAGCCCGCAGCTGGGTCGGAAGGCGCACGCCCGGCCGCTGCTGCCGCCGCCCCGGCCGGATCGTCCGAGATCCCCGCTGCCGCAGCCGGTTCCAGCCGTCAGCCCGACGCCGCGACGGCGCCGACCGCGCCGACCGCGGGGGCCGGTCCGGCCGACCCGGCCCTCCCCGCAGCGCCGGCGGCCCCCGCAGGCGCGTCGTCGGTCACGGCGACCCAGCCCGGCGCCGGAACCGCGGCTCCGGCGGCCCCGGTAGCCGCCGCTGCACCCACGTCCTCGGGCGCCGCCGAGCCCGTTGATCCCTCAGCAGCGCCCGTCGCAGACCCGTCGATGCTCGCTGCGCCCGCCGCGCCCGCGGCTGCGCTGGCAGGCCCGGCAACGGCGGCGGCGTCGGACGCCGGGGCCGCTGCCGCGACGCTTCCGGCGCATGTCGCCGAGCAGATCCGCACCCATGTGCGCAGCTTCCGGTCGCTGGGCGCGGGGACGCACGAGGCCACGCTCATCCTCGACCCCGAGCACCTCGGCCCGGTCCGCGTCCGGCTGCAGGTCGGCGACGGCACCGTCTCGCTGCAGCTCGCCGGCGCCAGCGCCGCGACCGCCGACGTACTGCGCGAGGCCCTGCCCGACCTGCGCCGCGGGCTCGAGCAGGCGGGGCTGCAGCTCGGCAGCGCGGACGTGTCCGAGGGCTTCACGACCGGCGGCCAGGCGGCTCGCGACGACGCCCGCCAGCCCGCCGCGCCGGCTCCGGCCCGCACCGACGCCCTCGCCGGCGCCACGACCAGCACGACCCGCACCCCCGCCACGCCACGGACGGCACCCGGCACCCGCACCGACCGCCTCGACCTGCTCGCCTGAGGAGCCGACGATGCCCGTCCAGCCCATCCAGTACGCCACCGCGCCCGCCTCCGGGCCGATGGGGACCCCGTCCACCGCGTCCAAGGGCGCGTCCAGCCAGGTCGACAACGGCACCGGCATGGGGAGCGACGCCTTCCTCAAGCTGCTCGTGGCCCAGCTGAAGTACCAGGACCCCACGAACCCGGCCTCCGGCACGGAGTTCCTGGCCCAGACCGCGCAGTTCACGATGGTCGAGAAGCTCACGTCGCTCGCCTCGTCGAACGCCGACGTCCTCGCCTCGCAGCGTGCGCTGCAGGCCGGCCAGCTCGTCGGTGCGCAGGTCACCTACACCGACGGCAGCGCGACGAAGACCGGGACGGTGACGGCGGCGAAGCTGCTCGCCACCGGTCCCGTGCTCGTCATCGGCGGAGCAGAGGTGCCCCTCTCCTCCGTCACCCAGATCACCACGCCCGACGGATCGACGGCGTGAGCACCACCCTCACCGGCATGGATGCCACCTCCCCCACCAGCGGAACCGCCGCGGGACGAACCCGGGCACCGCACGACCCCCGAACCGCGGAACTTCCGCACTGATCCAGGAGGCATCCACACCATGCTGCGTTCTCTCAACTCCGGCATCAGCGGCCTGCGCGCCCACCAGACGATGCTCGACGTCACCGGCAACAACATCGCCAACGTCAACACGGTCGGCTACAAGTCCGCCAGCACCGTCTTCGAGGACACGCTCTCGCAGACGCTGCGCGGCGCCACCGACCCGCAGGCGACGTCCGGCGGCATGAACCCCGTGCAGGTCGGCCTCGGCGTCAAGCTCGCCGCGACCACGACCAACTTCGCGCAGGGCTCCACCCAGCTCACCGGCCGCAGCCTCGACCTGATGATCCAGGGCGACGGCTTCTTCGTCACCAACGCCGACGGCCAGCAGATGTACACGCGGGCGGGCTCGTTCACCCTCGACGCGTCGGGCCGGCTCATGACGCCGGACGGCGCGCTGGTCCAGGGCTGGACCGCCACCAACGGCGTGGTCAACACCGCAGTGGCCCCGGGCCAGATCGCGCTCCCCATGGGCACGGTCTACCCGCCGTCGGCGACCACCACGATGAGCCTCGGCGGCAACCTGCCGGCCCAGGCCGCCGTCGGCGACGCGTTCACCGCGACCATGACCGCCTTCGACGGCCAGGGCAAGGAGGTGCCGCTCACGTTCACGATGACCAAGACCGCGACCGACACCTGGAGCCTCAGCGTCCCCGGCGCCACGCCCGCTGCCTCGACCGTGACGTTCAACGCCGCCGACGGCACCATGGCGTCGGCCACGCCGATCGCGCTCACGGTCAACGGCCAGGCGATCAGCCTCGACGTCGCCGGCGTCACGCAGTTCGGCACCGGCCAGTCGTTCGCGGCGCTGAGCCAGGACGGCTTCCCGATGGGCAACCTGCAGTCGTTCAACATCACGTCGGACGGCACCGTCGTCGGCTTCTTCTCCAACGGCACCAAGCTCCCGCTGGCGCAGCTGGCGATCGCGTCGTTCAGCAACCCCGCGGGCCTGGAGAAGGTCGGCAACACGTCGTTCTCGTCGAGCCTGAACTCCGGCCCGGCCCAGATCGGCACCGCCGGCACCGGCGGCCGCGGCCTCATGGTGGGCGGCGCCCTCGAGGGGTCGAACGTCGACCTGGCCGCCGAGTTCACCAACCTGATCGTCGCCCAGCGCGGCTTCCAGGCGAACTCGCGCATCATCACCGCGTCCGACGAGGTCCTGCAGGACCTGGTCAACCTCAAGCGCTGATCAGCGCTGCCATGACGAGGGCCCGTGCACCCCGGTGCACGGGCCCTCGTCGCGTCGAAGGGCTCAGATCCGGAGGTGTCCCACCGATGGGATACGTGGACGCCACGGACGGCGTCGACGGGGTCCGCCGGAGGGCGGCCCGCACCGCGTACGACCAAGGACGGTTCTCGTGATCATGCTGACGCGCCTCAACGGGGCGACCTTCGCGTTGAACCCGGACCTGATCGAACGTGCCGAGGCCACTCCCGACACCGTCATCACCCTCGTCGACGGCAAGCACTACCTCGTCGAGGAGCCGCTGCACGTCGTCATCGAGCGCATGCAGCACGCCCGCGCCGCAGTGCTCGCCGAGGTCGCCGCCGTGCAGGCCGCACCGCCCGTGCCCGCGACGCCGTACGAGTCCCGCCACGAGGCGCGCCGCAGCGCCGAGGCCGACGCCGACGACCAGGCCGGCGAGGTCATCCCGATGCGGAGGAACCCCTGATGGATCCGCTCACCATCGTCGGCGTCCTCCTCGCCTTCATCGCGATCTTCGCCGCGATGATCATGGAGGGCGGCAGCCCGGCGGCGCTGTTCCTCATCCCCTCGCTCCTGCTGGTCTTCGTCGGCACCTTCGGCGTCGGCATGGCCGGCATGACCAAGCCGGACTTCCTGCGTGCCATCAAGTCGGCCAAGAACGCCTTCATCGGCAAGGAGTCCAAGCCCGACCAGCTCGTCGAGACGATCGTCAAGGCGGCCGAGACGGCACGCCGCGAGGGTCTGCTCGCCCTGGAGTCGCAGGTGCAGACCATCGAGGAGCCGCTGCTCAAGCGCGGCCTCGAGCTCGCGATCGACGGCACCGACCCCGACGCCCTCGCCGAGGTGCTCGAGGCCGAGGTGGCCGCCACGTTCAAGCGCGGCCAGGCCGCGGGCAAGCTGTTCGAGTCCATGGGCGGCTACGCGCCCACCATCGGCATCATCGGCACCGTCATGGGCCTCGTGAACGTGCTGGGCAACCTCGAGAACCCGGGCGAGCTCGGCCACCTGATCGCCGGCGCGTTCATCGCGACCCTGTGGGGCGTGCTGTCCGCCAACGTCCTGTGGCTGCCCATGGGCTCCAAGCTCAAGGCCGTCAACGAGGCCGAGCACCAGCGCAACGAGATGATCGTCGAGGGCGTCCTCGCCATCCAGGCCGGCGCCAACCCGCGCATGGTCGACCAGAAGCTGCGCGCCCTCCTCCCGCCGTCGCCCGCCTCCGAGAAGAAGGCCGCCTGATGTCCGGCGGCCACGGTCGCCGGCGCAAGAAGGCCGAGCACCACGAGGAGCACGTCAACCACGAGCGGTGGCTGGTCACCTACGCCGACATGCTCACGCTGCTCATGGTGCTGTTCATCGTGCTCTTCGCGATCAGCCAGGTCGACCAGAAGAAGTTCATGGAGCTCGCGACCGGCATGGCGTCCGGTTTCGGCCAGCCCGTGTCGATCACCAACGGCGCCGACTCCGTCCTCCCCATGGCGGCGGCCGCCAAGCCGGTGACCGACGCCGCCCCTGTGGTGGCGGTCGACGCGATCCCCTCGCTGGTCAGCTCCGTGGCCAAGGGCCTCGGCGGCAACCCCGAGGCCGTGGCCGCCGTCGAGGCCAAGCAGCGCGACAACCAGGATCTCGAGAACGCCCAGAAGCTCATCGAGTCCGCGCTCAAGAAGGCCGGGCTGGCCAAGAAGGTCGTGCTCACCCGCGACCAGCGCGGCCTGACGGTGTCGGTCATCGTCGACGACATGGTCTTCCCGGCCGACAGCGCCCAGCTGCAGCAGGACGGGATCGACCTCGTCACCGCGATCGCGCCGGCGCTGGCCGAGTCCAAGCACGACGTCGCGGTCGAGGGCCACACCAACCAGGCCGTCGCCCATCCCCAGAACTACCCGAGCGAGTGGGAGCTGTCGTCAGCCCGCGCGAGCTCGGTGGCACGACTCCTGGTGGCGCAGGGCATGCCCCCCAAGCGCCTGTCCGTCACCGGGTACGCCGACACCCGCCCGCTGGTCGACCCGAGCGACCCGCGCGCACTCACCCTCAATCGCCGCGTCGCCATCGTCGTGCTCAGCTCGCTGTCCGGCGAGCAGCAGGCGCTGCTCGACCTGATCACGGCCGAGGCCGGATCGTCCAACGGGAAGAAGAGCTCCAATGGCTGAGACCGTCACCCCTGCCGAGGCCCCCAAGAAGGGCAAGTCGAAACTGCTCGTGATGGTGGCGCTCGCGCTCGTCGTCGCGGCTGCCGCGTACTTCTTCCTGCTCAAGCCCAAGGACGCCGCCACCGCAGAGGCGGCGGCCCCCGTGGTGGAGAAGGGAGAGGTCCTCGTCCTCGACCCGATCTACGTGAACCTGGCCCAGGGCCACTTCCTCAAGCTCGGGATGGCGCTCCAGGCCACTAAGGACGGCGACGTCAAGCACATGGACGGCTCCGAGGCGCTCGACAGCGCGATCGAGATCTTCAGCGGCCAGGACATGGAGAAGCTCGGCGACGCCGAGGTCCGCGCCGAGTACAAGAAGCAGCTCGTCGAGAAGGTCGTCGAGTCCTACGAGAAGCACGTCATGGACGTGTACTTCACGGAGTTCGTCATGCAGTAGCGCGACGGCCGGCGCCGAGGGAACGGCGCCGCGACACCGGCGGGCGCGAGCCCGTCGGAGGACGCACGGAGGCGTCCTGAACCGGCCGGGCTGACCCGGCCACGAGGTCCCCGAGAGGGGACGTTGAGCATCGCTCACCCGGTCGGCCGCTCCGCGCCCTCCTGCGCCCTGTTCTCCTCAGATGGACGGGGGCCCGGTCGATGGGCCAGACGTGAGCACTGCGGCCGGCATCGACGCACGGGATATCCGTGTCTATGACTTCCGCCGCCCGACCAAGCTGTCGCGCGAGCACCTGCGCGTGCTCGAGCTCGCCTTCGACACCCTCTCCAAGCAGTGGACGACGCTGCTCACCACGCAGCTGCGGGCCAACTGCCACATCGAGTGCTCCTCGATCGCCCAGCTCGCCTACGACGAGTACATCTCCAGCCTCGAGCAGCCAACGACGCTGATGATCCTGCAGCTCGACCCGCTCACCGGCCCGGGCCTGCTCGACGTCTCCGTGCCCGTCTCCATGACGATCGTGGACCACCTGCTCGGCGGCCCTGGCCGCGAGGACCAGCCCGCCCGCGCGTTCTCCGAGATCGAGCAGACCCTGCTGCTCTCGGTGTGGGAGCGGGCGCTCGGCGAGCTGCTCTACGCCTTCGAGGACGTCCTGCCGCTCAAGGCCACGGTCGCAGCCATCGAGACCAGCCCCCAGTTCGCGCAGGCCGCCAGCCCCTCGGACTCCTTCGTCGTGGCCTCCTTCGAGCTGACGGTGGGTGCTCAGAGCTGCCTCGCGACACTGGCGCTGCCCTTCGGCGAGATCTTCGCCGCCGTCGAGAAGTCGCTCCAGAGCACGCTGCAGGGCCGCGACCGCGCCGTCCGCGAGGCCGCCCGCGCCGCGGTCACCGGCCGGCTCGAGGAGGCGCCCGTCGAGGTGGCGCTCGTGCTCGGCCCCACCCTCGTCCGCATGGCCGACATCGTCAGCCTCAAGCCGGGCGACGTCGTCCGTCTCGGCCACCCCGTGGCCGAGCCCCTGTCCGTCACCAGCGCCGGTCTCACCTTCGCCCATGCCGTCCCCGGCAGCGAGGGCAACCGGGCCGCCTGTCTCATCGTGCACTCGTCGGAGGAGAGCTGATGCTCGAGCAGACGACCGACCCGGGCCTCGCCCAGCTCGCCCCGGCGCTCGCCCAGGCCGCCGAGGCGGCCGCCGCCGCCCTCGGGCTGCCCGCCGCCCCGGAGGCCGGCGAGCCCGTCCTCGGCATCGCCGACGCGCTCGGTGCACCCGCCTCGCTGTCGGCGGTGCTGCCGGTCGGCGGCGCCATCACCGGCGAGCTGGTGCTGCTGTCGGCACCCGCGCTCGACCCCGTGCTCGACGACCGCGACATGGGCGGCCTCACGGCGCTGTCGAACCGCGTCCGCGCCCTGCGCGCCGCCGCCGAGTCGCTCGGCTGCCGGTTCGGCGACGCGGCCGAGGGCGACCCGTCCGATGCCTCCGCCGACGTCGCGGTGCCGCTCCTCGTCGACGGCACCGTCGTCGCGGCGATCGCGCTCCGCCTGCCCGCGCCGGAACCTGAGCCCGAGCCCGAGCCGTCGGTCGACGACGTCGTGGCCGAGGTCGACGCGGCCGTGGACGCCGTCGCCTCCGCGCACGCCGCCCCGGCGTCCGCTGCCGCGCCCGCCGCTGCCGCCACCGAGGCACCCGCTCCGGGGTTCCGCAGCAGCGTCCCCTCCGGCGCGACCGGGCACGGGCCGGTGGCCACCCGCCTCGACCAGCTCACCCACGTGCAGATGGAGGTGACGGTCGAGATCGGCCGCACCCGCCTGTCGGTCGGCGAGCTGCTCAACCTCACGCCGGGCCACGTGGTCGAGCTCGACCGCGCCGCCGGCGCACCGGTCGACCTGTTCGTCAACGGCACGCTGCTCGCCCACGGCGAGGTCGTCGTCATCGACGAGGACTTCGGCTTCCGGGTCACCGAGATCGTCGGCGGCCAGGGCTGAGGCTGCTGTGGACCAGGCCATGCTCGTCGTGCGGGTGGTGTTCTCGCTGCTCGTCGTCCTCGCCATGATGTGGGGCCTCAACAAGGCCCTCAAGGGACGGACGACGTCGG